>Ga0068857_100001394_pt1 | contig 19066 bp, 15 predicted proteins | sample KBSCornC72_FD_66591 | JGI IMG/M metagenome (GOLD analysis project Ga0068857, IMG submission 66591) | Corn rhizosphere microbial communities from Kellogg Biological Station, Michigan, USA - KBS Corn C7-2 | ecosystem: Host-associated > Plants > Roots > Rhizosphere > Soil ...
GATTTCCACGCTCACGCGCGTCACTCGGTCCGTCAGCATAAAATGACCACGCTGCTCGGTCAGAGTTCCCATGATTTTGGTGGCGGCTGCCGCGGCCCCCGGTTGCGGCTCGAACGCGAGCGCGGACCCCGGAGCTACGTTCGCCACCAGCACGCCGCGGGTGTTCCAAACGCGAAATGTACCGGTCAGCGCTGAAACTCGAAGACGCGTGGTCCCTTCAATTCCGATCCGGCCACTACTCGATCCTCCTCCAGAGCGGACCGTGAGCCCTAGAGCTTCCAGGTGAAACCCCACTATATTCTCGATGTGGGTCTCGCCTTTCTCAAGGATCATGCGGTCCCCATACAATCTCGCCCGCGAGGCTGGACTGAGAGACAAGCGCGTGCCGCTCGAAAGCTGCACCGAGGAGATTGTCCGCACTGTCTCTATGACAGCTCCGTCCAGCAGTGTTCCGTTCGAAATGACTGTGTCTCCGTTTAGCCTGAAGGCGTCACCGGAAACCACTCTCCCGATCACGTTGCCAATTACGGGAGTCGCTGCCATTCCGACTGCCGTTAACACCTGCAACACGACCGGCAACGCGACCATCACGATGAGCACTTTTAAAAGTTTCACTTCATTCTCCTCTTCTATGGTGCGGTCCTGGCACTGGAATTCTCCAACGCGCCGACTAAGATAAACAGCCACGCGGCTACTCCAAAGCGTGCAAATGGATAGTCCACAAGGGCATGCAGAAATACCGCCACTACTCCTATTCCCCAGATCGAGCGAATTGCCGGGCGCATCGCTGTGAGGGCGAGCAACAACCACAGAGCGGCGTATGGCCAGCCTCCCTCGCCCGCCCACTCCAACCAGTCGTTATGCGCGTGTTCGACCACGGCGCCCACATCGAAGGTTGCGAATTCCGGATAGACCGTCGCGAAAGTGCCCAACCCATAGCCTGTCCACGGCCGCTGGGCAATCATCGCCAGGGATGATCCAAAGATTTCACGGCGATAATGCAGAGGATCGGAATCATGGAAGCGATGGATCAAAGTATCCCCGCCCGCCAGTGCCGCAAGAACCATCGCGCCCGCCGCGAAGCCCGCCAGCAGGCTCCTGCCAGGTCTGGGCCGTACCAGTAGAAATCCGGCCAACGTTTCCAGAATCAGCAGCACCGCCCCCGCGCGCGACGACGACGCCAGCCCGCACGCCAGCATCACGGCGCTCATCCACATGTAGGTCAAGCGATCCTCGGGCCGGCGCCCGGAACACGCCAGCCACAGCGTCGCAGGAAAAACCAGCTCCATAAACTGGGCGAAATTGTTGCGGCTGAGAAACGGTCCCCACACGTCGGGGTACGGACTCGAAAACATCCACAAGATTCTCCCCGATGAAGCGTAGTACGCGACGACACTGACAATCCCGAGCAGTAGGCCAAACCAGGCGAATCCTCGCAGCATTCGGTCACGCGCTTGAGGCCGGCGGAAGACCGTGGAGGCCACCATCGCAGTGGCTGAGAATGCGGCTACGCGCAGCGACCCGTTCAGAGTGGCGTTCCGGTACACCGTCCAGTTCGCCCCAAGCTGTACGAATCCCCAGGCCGCGAGCAACGCCAATATGGTCGCCAGCAGCCTGAAGCGAAGTTTCGTTCGCAGCGCAACCCAACCCGCCAAGAGGAACACGCCGCCTTCGTAAATCCAGTCCATGAACGGGTCGGGATTCCAGATCGTGAGCGTCGCCCCGGCCGCCAGCGCCACCAACGATACAGTTGCCGCTGTGTCGGACTCTATTACACGATGCAAGAGAAGCTTCTGGGGCGCGGAGACTCCCGCAAGGCGACGGGACTCGGCGTGTAGTCGGGAACGATCTTTTGAAGCAAGCCAACCACACGCGCGGATTTGCGATCTGTAACCGCGCGCTTAAGCTCGTCGATCGCCCGCCAGATGAGTTCCGGCTGGGGTGCGGGCCCCGAGAATATACGAATCTGTGCATGCGGCGTGCTTGTAGTATTTTCTTCGAGAGCGCGTAGCTCCTCGAACAGTTTTTCTCCCGGACGTGTTCCCGAAAACACAATGGGAATGTCGATATCCGGACGCAAGCCGCTGAGCACGACCATTTTTCGCGCTAAATCCAGAATACGAACCGGCTCGCCCATATCCAGAACAAAGATCTCTCCGCCCGAGCCCATGGCGGCAGCTTGCAGTACCAGTTCCGCTGCTTCCGGAATCGTCATGAAGTAACGCCGCATTTCAGGATGCGTCACCGTCACCGGCCCGCCCGCCTCGATCTGCCGTCTGAAGTTCGGGATCACGCTTCCGCTCGACCCCAGCACATTCCCGAAGCGCACCGCGCGGAATCGCGTCGAGCCGGACCTTTCCGCCTGGCAGATCATTTCGGCGACCCTCTTGGTCGCACCCATCACACCGGCCGGGCGCACGGCCTTGTCGCTGCTCACCAAGACGAACTCTTCCGCACCATACATTGATGCGGCCTGCGCCAGATTACGCGTCCCGAACACATTGTTCTCCACCGCCTCGAAGGGATGCGTCTCCATCAGAGGCACATGCTTATACGCGGCTGCATGATACACGGATTCCGGACGATGCTCTCCAAACAGCTCCTCAAGTCGGCGCGGATTCTGAATGCTGCCGACCGCGGGATGGAACACCAGACCGGGAAACCGCTCCTGCAGTTCCTGCTCGATTTGATACAAAGCAGTCTCCGCCTGATCGAATCCGACCAACACGCGGGGTTTGTGCCGCGCGATTTGCCGGCACAGTTCACTGCCGATCGAACCGCCTGCTCCGGTGACCAGCACGGCGCGTCCGGAAAGATGTGCGAGCAGACCGTCCTGCTCCCAGCGCGCTGGCGGACGTCCCAACAGATCTTCCAGACGAACGTCGCGGATCTGGTCCATGCGTACGCGCGGCCCGATACGCTCCAGCAGTCCTGGCACACGCTTGGCCGAGACCCGCGCGACTCGGCATTGCTCCAGGATCTCGGTGAGCTGGTCCCCGGAGTCTTCCGGCAGGGCGAGAAGAACCTCGTCGATCCCTTGCTTCCGCGCCACCGAGGCCAAATCCGTGCGGCCGCCCAACACGCGCACGCCATGGATCCGCATGGAGCGCTTGCTCGAATCATCGTCCAGGAAGCCCATCACCCGGCACCCGATACCCGCATGAGCCCGGATCTCGGCCAGCGTCGCGACTCCAGTTTTCCCTGCGCCATAGATCAACGTGCGCCGTTCCGGTTTCGACGGCGCGGCATGGCGGCGTTCGAGCAGCCATTTCACCGTCGCGCGGCCCGCGACCATCCAAGTGAGGCACACCAGGAAATCCAGGACGTAGATGGAACGCGGGAAGTTCGAACCGATCGCGAGTCGCAGAGCGATAGCAGCCGCAACCGAGGCCGCCACGTTAGCCAGTCCAATCCGCAGAAGGTCCGGGAATCCTATGTAGCGCCAGCCCAAGTGACTCAGGCCGAAACCTCGGAACACGACCAGCTTGACGGCCACCAGCAGCGGAAGCGCTTGGAACAGTAGACGCGCGTCCAACGGGCCGAGCGGGAAATCGAAACGCAGCAAGAAGCTTACCGCCAGCGATGCGATCGCTAGCAGGACCTGCATGACTTCGGCAATCGCTCTGCGGTGCCGCGACAGAGATGTTTTCATGCTCGCGCCGCCTTTTGATGAGACTGCATCGGATACTCGCCAACGATCCCAACAGCCCCGGGTGGCGGCCAGGCCAGCAGCGCTTCCCGTCGCGCCGCCATCCGGCAAAGTAGCGGATCGGCCTCCCATGCCGCGAGCATGCGCCCGACCCCGCGAAGGGCTTTCTCTCTCGAGGCTGCTCCCAGCAGCGTGAGCCACAGAGTCTGCATGTCCGCCGTGAAGGACTGGCGTTCGAGATACAGCAGCGCGAGCCGGCTCTTCCACGGCCGGATGATCTGGTTGTAGGTAAGATCCGGATCGGCGGCGCCCGCAAGGATTTCGCCTTCATCCGCAAAGACGATCGACGCGAGATCCGTAATGCCCGGCCGCGCCTCAAAGAGACGCTGCTCATCGGTCGAGTAGAGTGCCGCGTCGGCCTCCACTTGCGGGCGCGGCCCCACAAGGCTCATGTCCCCGATCAGGACATTCCACAACTGCGGCAACTCGTCGAGCTTCGCGCGCCGCAACAATTTTCCCATGCGCGTAATCCGCCGGTCTGCGGCGCCGGTGGAGGAGACGCCCGATTTCCAGGCGTCCGGTATCATGCTGCGGAACTTGATCATGCGGAACCGCCGGCCCCCTCGGCCCACGCGCACTCCCCGGAACCAGGGCGTGTTTCCGTCCCCTAGAAATACCAACGCTGCAATCAGCGCTAACAGAGGCAGCAACACCAGAAGTCCGCACAAACTCGCCAAAACATCAAAACTCCGTTTCAAGCGCACGCCCCCCGGATTTCCCGCCGAGTGCAGCCGAGCGTACGACGTGCGGCTTCGACAATCGCGCTGGGGCGCGGATAATAAGCTTGCTCTTCGGCGCGGCTGGTCGGGGCAGGCGTATCCGGCAGTGTGACGCGCTCAACGGGAGCTTCGAGGTCATGGAAAGCTTCGGCGGCGATCGTCGCGGCGATCTCGGCCGAAGCTCCCGCGGTGCGCCAGCCGGGATCCGCGACAATTACGTGGCCAGTTTTGCGCGCGCTTTCGAGGACCCTCGACCGATCCCACGGCTTGAGGCTACGCAGATCGATGATCTCCGCGTCGATTCCTTCCGCGGCCAACACTTCAGCGGCCTCGAGAGCCTGCGCGGCCATCCAGGAGATTCCGACGATAGTTACGTCGCTTCCGATACGGCGTAGGGCTGCTTCCCCAATGGGAACCCGATAGGCCTCTTCAGGAACATCGCCGGCTAAGCCGTACAGCCAGCGGTCGTCGATATACAGCACCGGGTTGGGATCGTCCACTGCCGCCAGCAGGAGTCCTTTGGCATCCGCGGGGGTCGCGGGCATCACGGTTTTCAGTCCAGGCACGTGCATGAACATGGAATGCAGGGCTTGCGAATGCTGCGCCCCTTGCTCCGCGCCACGGTTGATCACCGCCCGGATCACCACCGGCACGCTCCCCTGTCCGCAAAACAGGTACGACCAGTTGGCCGCTTGATTGATTACCGGATCCATCGCCAGCAGCAGAAAATCCAGACGCGGATGGAACACAATCGGACGCATTCCCTCCAGCGCCGCGCCCACCGCCATGCCGGTAACGGCATTCTCCGAGACCGGGCTATCGAGAATCCGCGTGCGTCCGTAGTCGCGGTCCAGATCCTCCAGGCTTCCCCCCGCATACCACGGACTCCACAACCCTTGTCCGATCACAAACACCCGCGGATCCGATGCCAGCAGCTGGCTATGCGCTTCGCGAATGGCTTGGGCGTACGTCAACTGGCGCATACGAAACTCCCCAGACGTTGCGGATCCGGCTCAGGCGCGGTTCGCGCGGCTTCCAGAGCCACACGAATTTCTTGATCGACCGCCGCTCTGTGATGAGCAAGATCGATCGTGAGACGCTCCTCGGTCCGAGCCAGAGGATCGCGCAACAGCCAGTCCGCCAGTTCGCCACCGCGGCGAACACCCACGTCTTCGTCCGAGCTTGCGCCCACATGCCCGCGCCATCGAAACGTCCGGCATTCCAGGAACGACGGACCCGCGCCTGTGCGCGCCCGCATCACGGCTAGCCGGGCGGCGTCGTACACACCCTCGACGTCATTGCCATCCACCCGCGTGCCCGATATCGAATGGAACGCTCCGGCTTGATCCAAGTTGTCCTTCAGCCGGCGTTCGCTCCAATGCAGATGACTGGCGTAGAGATTGTTTTCGCAGACGAAGACCATTGGCAGGCGATACAGCGCCGCCAGGTTCAGGGTCTCGTGGACGCTGCCTTCCTCCAGCGCTCCGTCGCCGAAGAACGCCACCGCGGCTCGCCGTTCCGAACGCATTTTGTACGCCAGCGCTGCGCCCGCCGCCAGTGGGATCGTACCCGCCACGATGGGGACCGTCCCCGGAACACCGTGCTCGATGGCGCTGAGGTGCATCGATCCGCCGCGTCCTCCGGCACAGCCTGTCGTCCGGCCCAAGACTTCCGCGAATAATCCTTCGAGCGATCCGCCTTTGGCAAGGTAGTGCCCGTGTGATCGATGCCCTCCCCAGATGGTGTCGCTCGCATCGAGTGCCGCGCATACTCCCGCCGCAATCGCTTCCTGGCCGATCGAGAGATGGCAGGGACAACGGGCTTCCCCGCTCTCAACCATGTCGGCGATCACCTCCTCGGCCCGCCGGATGCGCAGCATGGTTTTCCAGCGGTCTAGCAGCCAGCCTTCGGCCAATCCGTTTTCAACCGAGCCGGTAGAAAGTTTCGATAGCGTCGCAGACGTGATGGACATGATCGTCGGTGAGAGAAAGATTCAAGGGCAGCAGCAGCACCCTCTCGAACAGTTTTTCGGTAAACGGCAGGCTGACGTGGAAGTTCAGGCGCGGCCACTGATGCACGGCTTTCCCGCCCCACGGGAGAGCGCTGCCAATCTGCCGCGATTTCAAAAATGCCCGAAGTTCGTCGCGCCGCTCCGCTTCGATTTCGTAGTTCTGGAAGACGTCGAAGTGTTCAGAGTCGTCCTCGGGACCCGGCGGAAGTACGAGTTGCTCAATGCTGCCGAGTCGCGCTCCGTAGATCCGTGCCAGTGCGCGCCTGCGGTCGACAGCCGCCGGATACGACGTTAACCGGAAATCCAGAATCGCGGCCTGCAAGTTATCCAGGCGTGAGTTGAGTCCCCAGCGTACGATTTCGCCGTCGGCGCCGCGCCCGTGATCACGCAGCTCCAACACATGCTGGTGGACGAAATCGGAATTCGTCACCACCGCCCCGCCGTCGCCCAGGCATCCGAGTGTCTTAGCAGGGAAGAAACTAAAGGCTGCCGCCGCGCCAAAACTTCCCGCGGACTTACCGCCAAACTGCGCGCCCAGCGCTTGAGCGGCATCCTCGACAATCTGGAGTTCGAAACGCGCAGCGATAGCCTCGAGCGACCGCATGTCGGCCATTCGGCCGTTTAGCTGCGTGGGTAAAATCGCCCGCGTGCGCGACGTTACGGCTCGCTCCAGGGCTGCCGGATCGATCAGGTGATCTGGGCCGCATTCCACTGGCACCGGCGTCGCGCCCGCAAAGTGAATCGCTGCCGCGGTCGCTACCATCGTGTGGGAACTGAAAATGACTTCATCCCCCGGAGACACTCCCACGGCGCGTAAAGCAATAATCAACCCATCGGTCGCGTTCCCCACGCCCACTGCATAGTTCACCCCGAGGTAAGCTGCCAGATTGTGCTCGAATCTGGCCAGATCCTCTTGCATGATGAACGCCCCGCGCGTAGCGACCTCTTGGAAGATCGCTGTCAATTCCTGTGCCTCAGAGAGAAACAGGTGAGGATAATCAAAGAACGGAACAGGTCGGGCCGCGGCCGAAATTATTGGCTCGCCGATCATATTCTCTTTGTGGCCTCGGCGTACAGCACCCTGCAGCGGCGCAACTTCGCGCCATTACCGTTCAGCTCTTCGAGAGCCGGAGCCGCGCCGGAAGTCTCCTCGAGCCGTCCCGGCAATTGGCTCAATCGTCCGTAGAAGATCCGTTTGAGAAGCGCCTTGCCTCGCATGGTGCGAGGAACAAGCTTTAGCGCGACCGCCGCACGCCTGCTCCAGCGAATCGCGGTGGCGGTCCAGCCGGTGTTTTCCGGAAACGCCCCCTTCACCCCCACCGTGAAGCCGGCTTGCGCGAGTCCTGCCATCAGTTGGTGAAAGGAAAAATAGTCAACGCTGAATGGGCTCGGATTGAATCCGGTCCATGCGGGGTTCACCGTCACGATCAGGAGAGATCCACCCGGCCGCAGAACCCGATGAGCTTCTTGGAAAAATCGCGGCGCGTCGGAAACGTAGTAGATCGCCTCGAATAGCAGCACCAAGTCGAACGATTCGTCAGGATATGGAAGGTGCTCAGCCGGAAACCGGCGGAGCTCGACGTTGGATTCCTCAGCGCACGCCACCACCGCATCCTGGAGATTGTCCGCGTCCACATCCCCCGCGTGAACCGACCGCGCCACCTGGGCAATGATCGGCAAGCCCAGGCCCGCTCCGCAACCTGCCTCCAGGACGTCCTTCGCAATAGCCCGACTCGCAGCCCAGGCGTAACGCGCCGCCAGCATCTCTAATTGGATCCCGGAGGCCGCCTGTCCCGGCCGTTCGGTGACCGTGACAAAGCTCCGCGCTGTGGCCGGAGTCAAGAAGCAACTCCCGACGCCGTCCGTGCCGGTCTTGCGAGCGCGGCCGCCAGACGAACGCAGCCCCAAGCGCTCCCGAATCCATACGCCAGGTGCAGGCTGGCGAAAACCACCGGCATCAAGCAAGTTACACTCGCTTTGCCCTCTTTGAATGCCGCATGCACCGACGACACGATGTTCGCGGCCAAGTATGGCCCAGCCACGACGGCCGTCGGCCATCCCGATTCCAGCCACACACTAGCCGCGATCGCGCCCATTAAGCCACCAATCAGTGCCAGCGGAGCCAAATGCCTCCAGCGCACCACAATCCCAGACGAGCATGCTAGCGGCAGCACGGCCCACACTCCATTGCCCCAATTTCGGCGCCAGAATCCGAGGAATGTGCCGCGAGCGTAATAGGTGATCTGCATCTCCGGCGACACCAGAATCTTTCCGCCCGCGCGCCGCAAACGCGTGCTGAATTCAATGTCCTGACTGCGCTCCAGGCGCTCGTTGAACCGGCCCAGGCGATCGAATACTTCGCGGCGCCAGCAGGCGCCATAAACCGCATCCACCCAGCGCGGCTGATCTGAACACGAGCCTGAACCCGTGCGGAAGTGCGAATTTCCTACTCCAAAGGGATGCGTCAGAGCTATTCGAATCACCTCAGCGAATTGTCCTGTGCCTTCAGTCAGCGTCCGCATCGCTCCGCCCACGCAATCCACGTCATCTGACTCGAGACTCTCCACCGCGCGCGCGATATAGTCCGGCGCGATCGCAGCCCGCGCATCCAGCCGCACGATCACCATGCCGCGAGCCTCCTCAATCGCGCGGTTCAGCGCCACCGGAGTAACACCCACAGGATTATCGATCAAACGCACTCTTGGATCTCGCGCCGCGTAACCCGCCACACATTCCCGCGTGCCGTCCCGGCTCATTCCGTCAGCGACAATGACCTCCAGCATCTCGCCCGGGTATTCCGAAGCCAGCACCGAATCCAGGCACCGGCCGATGAAGCTGACTTCGTTGCGGCACGGGATCACCACAGAAACCAGAGGACTCACCGCGCGCCCCCGCAAATCCAGCCGCGCTGCGCGTGCCATGCCAGCTGCGCCCGCATTTGCTTGCGCCGGCATGAAAACGCCAGCACGCCAACCGGTATTAGTACGCCTTCAATCAGGAAGCCTTTGTAGCCTTCCGGACCCGCGCGAATCAGCGGAGGTAAACAGGCCGCGAATAACCACGGCGCCGCTGTAGCAAACAATCGGAACAGCCGCCCTCCCGCACTCCGCCGGTGCGCGTTCAAACAATACGCCCACACCAGCCCCATCACGATGGCCCCCAACGCTACGCCCAGATATCCGAAATTCAGATACCAACCGGTAGCATGATGCAGCGAATACCCCTGGTTCTGGATCGCCCCCACACTCTCGCTGTAGTAAAGATAAATGTCCCTCGGCCGGTCCGGCCATAAAACGCGAGGGATCACCGAACACGCCAATGCGTACAAGCTGTATCCGAAGCGCGGCTCCACCTGTCCCGCGAGCACCCCATACATCGAGAAGTGCGCGCCGTACGCTTCGTTGCTCGACGTCAGGAACGTTGCCACGCCACTGGCCTCCTCGGTTCGTTCGCGCACGTCCTCGCTGAGGCCCGCAAGCGGCACCGCCCGAAACAGATCGATGGCGTACAGGAACCAAAATCCGGCGAAGAGAACCAGACCGACGCGGACCCATTTCGGTTTTCTCGCAGTGCCGATATAAGCAAGCACCCCGGCCACCAGCGCCGCCAGCACCTCATTCTTGTTTCCCAATACGAAAGTGAAAGTTCCCATGGCGCCCAATAGCAACAGATAGGCGGGTAGCGTGTAGCGGCGCCCGACGCTGACCAAACCTCGCGGATTTTTCCCCGCTGCCAACACCGCTAAACCAATAGCCGGAGGAAGCAGCGCCACGCGGTTCAGCACCTGGTGTAACGTGAACCATTCGTCGGTTTGCGCCCGCGTATACACGTATGCAGACATGTTCAGAGCCCACGCCGCGCTGAGATTGTCGTAAACCAGCAGCAGGCTTCCCAAGCCGGCGCACAGCCCGATCCATAGAATCGGGGCGTGCCGCATCAGCAGCTGAGGCGGTTCCCGATTGCTGGCGGGAGCTATCGCGACCAGCAGCGTGAGTTCCACCAGAATGATGAAGCCAGCGTAGAGTCCCAGCGTTACCAGATAGGCTTGATCCAGCGCGATGGGGAAGAGCTTCCCTTCCAGATACTGGTAGTTCTTGCCGCTAAATCCTCCCGTCTTATCGATCACGATGTACCAGGCTCCGAACAACGACCAGTAATACAACGCCCCAATCCCGATCAGCGTCCCCGCATCTCCGCGCTTCCGATACAGGACCGCCGCTAACATCACGATGATCACAGTCGCCACGGTCAGTAGAGCGAAATATTCCATCTAAATGCCCTGCACGGCAGCCGATGGCCGGGCGATATCGCGGTACAGCTGGCTGAGTTCCCACGCAATCCGCTGCGAAGAAAACTCCGGCACCCGGCTGCGGCCATCTGAGCGGCGCGGAGGAGTGACGACATCGACCAGCGCCCTCCCCAGCGCCTCTGCGTCCCGCCGGGCGATTCGCGAACAGGCCACACCCTGGAGACGTTCGGCGATGTCCCCCACATCGACGCTCACGATCGGAAGATTGGTCGCCAGCGCTTCCTGCACCACCGTGGGAGAACCCTCCGCATCACTGGTGACCAGCAGACAGTCCGCAGCGTTCATCATGGCCGGAATAATATCCGGTGGCACTTTGCCATCCAGCACCTCCAGTCGAAGTGCCGGTTCCCAGCGCTGCGCTTCGCCCGTCGCTGCCTGGGCCAGATCCAGGCGCTTGTTATGGCCTTCCCCCCCGGCATTAAATAGGACGATTCGATCCTGCTCGTGCCATCCCAGCCGCAAGCGCATGTCACGTTGAGACGCCGGTTTGAAAACATTTGCGTCCACTCCGCTCGGCAGCACCGTCGCACGATCGCGACCCCACCATAACCGGTCGCGCAGCTGTGGGCTTACGCACACGATGCGAGATGCGCGCAGTGCCGCCAGTTGAGACAGCAGCCGTCCGGCCGCGGGACGCAACCGGCGGGCCGACGGCAATGGATTTAGATCGCTTCCCCGGTAGGTGATCATCAACGGCAGCTTCCCGGACGCCAGCACCGCGAACATCGCGGTCATGGTTCCGTAGTGGGCATGTATCACTTGCGGGCGAAATGTGGCAACCATGCGGCGGAAGCGTAGAAATTCGGTCCACAGCACGCGCGGTGAGATGCGCGAGCGCAAATCGAATACTTCCACAGCCAGGCCTTGCGCCACCAGACTCTCAGCCTGCCTTCGTGCGAACACCATGGAACTCCCGCCAGGCAGACCAGGAATCACAAACAGCACTCGCAGGGCTTTGCTTTGTACCGCGTCACTCATCGGAAACACGCTTGCCGCAGCTTCGGAAACGCCCGAAATACTCCCAGCCGTGCGAGCTTGGCCCAGGCCAGCGGATTCGCCGGATGGGATTCGAGCAGCCCGCTATAGGCCACCCAGGCGCCTCCGTAGTCGCCAGCCAGCATCCGATGATCGGCCTGCTTGAGTTGCGCGCGCCAAGCTCCGTCACCCGCCTCACTGGCTTCTTCGAGAGCCCGCCCTACATCTTCGATCTCTCCTCTGCGGCGCGATTCTCCCAACCGTCGTATGGCCTGATGCGCCCGGGCTTGCTCTCCGGCCCGCGCGGCACTCACCGCGGCGCTCGTGTAGCGGTAGTGATATAGAGCTTCGCTGAGGTTCCCAGCAATTCCGCGCTCAGCCAGCCGCCAGAAAAAGTCGTAGTCCTGTGAACACCGAAACTCTTCGCGATACCCACCCGCTGCGGTCGCCTGCGCTCGCGGAAACATCACCGACCCATGCACAAACGGGTTCCCCAACGGAAGCGCCGCCAGAATCTCGGCGTGCGTCCCCGGCAAATGCAGTCGCCACAGGGAACTTCCGTCCTGCTGATGTGTCCATGCGTCCGTGCCGAGCACTGCTGTCTCCGGATGCACGCGAAACCACGCCAGTTGCTGTTCGAGCCTGGACGGCGCGCTCCAGTCGTCGGCATCTTGTCGAGCAACAAATCTTCCCGTCGCCAGTATTAGCCCCCGGTTGAGGGACGCCGTCAGTCCACGGTGCGGTTCCCAGGCGATGCGGATCCGCACATCGCCTTTGGCGCGCTGCACCAGAAAACTGCGCACCACCTGATCACGGCTGCCATCGTCCACAATTAGGAATTCGAAATCCGCGAACGTCTGGTTGAGTATCGAATCGACGGCCTGACGTAGCATATCGAGCGGTGGGTCGTAGACCGCCATCAGCACCGTGACTACCATGTTGCTCGCCATTTCGCGGCCCAGCGGGCGAACATCAGCAGAGTCCACTGGCGCTGCCCGCGAGCGGTCTTCTGCAGCGCAGCATCAAGCAGCGAACACGGCAGAGAATCCTGCACCATCTCACGCAGAGGCCCGTCCAGCCAGGCTCCGATCGGCGCCCCGAAGCCGTGCTTGGGCCGCGTGATAATTTCCTGCGGCAGTTCTGCCCGGTAGGCTTTGCGCAGCAGAATCTTGCGCTCCTGCCCGTGTACCAGATCGCGAGACGGCAAGGCCTGGGTCCACTCCAGGATCCGGTGATCGAGAAACGGCGCCCGGCCCTCCAGGCCGTAAGCCCCCAGAGCCATGTCCGTTTTGTGCGTGAGACCGTTGGCCAGGTGCAGATGCCGGTCGGTCCACAAAGCGCGCTTCAACGCACTCCCGCCCGGCAAGGCCCGCAGATATTCGTCAGCCGCCAGCAGCCTCGGCAGCGCTCCGCCGCTAGCGTGAACATTCATCACTTTCGAGCGCATCAGTTCCGAACATTCGTGCTGACGAAATAGAGCTCGCGATTGTACGTAAACGCTGGTGCGCCCGTTTCCATCCACCATTCCCACGACGGCCGCAGCTGTCTTGATCGCCTGCTTCATCGCGATCCGCGTATAGGAGCGATACCCCGCGAACGCCTCGTCTCCGCCGTCGCCGTTGAGAATGACCTTATACCGTCCAGCCAGCGTTCGGGCCAGATCGAGCGAGCACAAAGCCGAGCTGTCCGCGAATGGTTCGTCGTAATGCTCTACTGCCTGGAGCACACGCCGGGCCGGTGCGATCGCCGGTAGGCGCACAACTTCGTGTGCCAGCCCGTGCCGGCGTGCCATCGAACTCGCGTATGGTAAATCCGTCTCGTCACCTTCGGCGATTACGGTAAACGCGTCCAGACGTGCGTTCTGATTCACCGCCTCTGCGGCGACGACCGAAGAATCGACGCCCCCACTCAGCGCCACAGCCAGCGGGACATCCGCCTGCAGACGCAATCTCACGGCATCCCCCAGTAGGCTGCGAACTTGCTCGATCCGCCCCGCCGGTGTGCGTTCGACCACCGAGCGAGACCGCTCCGGGAACCACCAGCGCTCGACTGTACTCTTGCCATTCTTCCATCGCAGCCGATGGCCCGCGGAAAGTTTCCGCACATTTCGAAAGATCGCCAGCGGGGCCGGAATGTATCCCAGCGCCAGGTACACTTCCACCGCCGCGGCGTCCAGGCGCCCGTCATGGAAACCCCGAAGGGCTTTCAGTTCGCTGGCGAAAGCCAATGTCGAGCCCTGTTCGAAATACACCAGCGGTTTTTCGCCCATCCGATCGCGTACCAGCGTGAGCTCTTTCTCGCGCGCATCCCACAGCGCGAACGCGAACATACCGATGGAACGATGGAGTGCCTGCTCGATCCCCCACGCCGCGCAAGCTTCAAGTAGAACCTCCGTATCGGTGGTCGACCGCCAGGAGATACGTCCCATCCCCTTGCGAAGCTCACGGTAGTTGAAGATTTCCCCGTTGAGCACCATCGTCCAACGCCCGTCGCGGGAAGTCATGGGCTGCGCTCCCGCCTCCGAAAGATCCACCACCGCCAGCCGCGCGTGTCCCAGTGCTGCTTCCGGACCGGCACGAAAGACGCCGGCCCCGTCCGGCCCACGATGTGCGAGCACAGCCGTCATCTGAAGCACCTGCTGATTCGCATCCCTGCGTCCCATCACCCCGGCAATCCCGCACATGTTGAATAATTCGCTACAGCGGACTTACGCTTTGCCGCGCGTCCTCAAATTCCGGCTCGCGGCCGGCGCACCGCCAACGCAGAAACGCCGACACCGATCGCGTCATTAACTCCGGTAACCGACGCCCCGTGCCTCGAGCCAGTTGCTGCCAAGCAGCGCAAGCGGCTTCCGCGTGCCGGGTCTTGAGCCGCGCTCGCATCGTAAGCAGTAACCGCAGCCGCACATTTGTTCGCCAGGCGGTTCTCCAAAGTACCCCCCGCGCTGTGGGGCGCGGATACAAACGCTCGATCGTCCCTTCCACGATCTGGAAAATCTCATCCTGCATCCGGGCGCTGCCCAACCGGTTGCTCCAGTTGCCCGCGTGGCGGCGGTTATAGGCTCCGTAGCGGGCCAGTAGCGCCGCCGGAAAACGCTCCACAGCCCGCACGAACCAGTCCGTGTCCGCCAACGCATAACCTGCGTGAAATGGACCAGTCTTCTCCCACACTGCCCTTCGTAGCACCAGCGTCGAGGGATGAAATGGCCAGTCGTAATAGCGTGTGAGGTACATCAATAGGTCGCACGACTGTAAGATGCGAGTATCCGGAAAACGCAGCGGGCGCGGAAGAGTATGGGCTTCGCCGGCCACCTCGATAGCATCCACAAAGCCGGAGTGCACGAGCCCAATCTCCCCATGCTCTTCCAAGTAATCGACCGATGCTTCCAGGTGGCTGGGGGTGAACCGGTCATCGTCGGAGCACCAAGCGATGTAGTCACCCTGGGTTTGCCCAATCGCGAAACTCCAATTGTCCGCACCACCCGAATTTCGCTCCCGGCGGAAAATTCGCAGCCGCGGTTCGCTGCGGGCCAGTTCCTCGAGCATCGACCAGGTATGGTCGGTCGAGGCATCGTCAGCCACTACCACCTCATCCGGTGGACGGGTCTGTGCGAAAGCCGCTTCGATCGCCTGCCGCAACATCTCTGCCCGGTTGTACGTCGCGATCGCCATCGAAACTGTGATCCGCTTTTTCATCGCGTCTCCCACGTCGCAACCGACACCGCGACCACCGCCAGCAGTCCTCCCATCCAGATAAGAGTCGTCCAGCGCGCCGGCCTGAACCCGTAACGCAGCCAGGCGATGGCGCCCGTTATACCCAGGTGCGCTGCATACATCAGGACAAACGCGATCGCCGTTCCCTCGGCCGCTCCCCGAAAATACGAAGCGGCAGCGGTGCCTCCCGCGAACACCACATAGGCGCCCAGATCCGCGGTCAAGAACAAGCGCATGTCAGCCGACGCCAGCATCGGGATCGATAGCACCCAGCTGGAGACCTTGAGATAGTCCCCCAGCAGCGTCCAGCGCAGGTACATCGCCGCATCCCGGAAAGCGTCGGAATAGAGCCATGTCACGACCAGGGGCTTCAGCAAGGCGATCACGCAAATGGCCGCCGTCGCCGCCAGCGCCGCCGAAGTCAACATGCGATTCAGGTGCGTGCCGCGCTCCGTCCGGCTGGAGATCCGTGCAAGCACCGGTAGGCAGCAGGTTTGTAGCGACGCCAGCACCAGCGAAACGTGATTCATGCTGATTGCCCAGGCGGCATCGAACTGACCCGCCACCATGAATCCCTGCCGATGCAGAATCCGTGAGCGCGCCGACACCAGCACCAGCGATGCGACGGTACCGCTCGCCAGCATGGCCCCGGAGATGGTCAGGAACCCCCGGGCCGCCCGCGAGCTCCACCAGCATCCATCGCCCCGAAACCAGTGTCGGATCGATTGCCGCCGCAACACGACGCGTGCCAATCCAATCGCTACTAAAGCTGCGGCCACCAGCCATGCGACCAAGGCTCCTTCGTGACCAACTCGCACGGTGCGCGCAATCGGATACGCCAAAACGGCCATGGCTGCCGGAGAAGCGAATTGCACCAGCGCAAGTCCTCCGATCGCGCCCCGCGCATTCAGCACCGCGCTTAAGAACACCATGATGCAGGACAGCGCAACGACGACGGCCAGCCAGCGGACCAGAGGCGCGCGTTCCGCACCCAACCCCGTTATCGATGCCAGCCATCCGGGCCCGATCCAGACAACCGCCGCCACCAGCGCCGTCGCCGCGGTCATCAGCAATAAAACGGTCCGGAGATACTCCCTCCTCTCACCACCGCTACGTGCGCTTAAGCCCGTTATCAGCGCGGTCTGGCCGTTGAGCGTCGCCACAGTCAGGCCGGATTGCCGGATCTGCTGTAGCGTGGCCAGCACCGCCACCTCGGCCGGACCCAACATGGCCGCGAAAATCTTAGTCGCCACAGCCGTCATTACGCCGCTCGCAACCGCGGCAAGCCCGATCAGACCGGCTCCGCGTAACAGCGGCCGCCAGCCTGTAGAAATCGGCGCCGTATCGATTTCGCATGGCTCACGAACCGCGAGCGTCCCGGAGTCGGTCATACGGCCGTCGCCTGCGGGCGGATGGCAACGGGATCCGCATATTCGCGATCGGCGTATTGGCGATACCAGGCGACCAAACGCTCCACCCCTACCGCCACCGGCGTAGCCGGATGGAAGCCGGTATAACGAAAAAACTCTTCTACCTCGGCGTGCGTCTCGACGACATCGCCAGGCACCATCGGAATGAACCGGCGGCGGGCGCGTTTTCCCAGCGCACGCTCGACCGTGTGGACGAATTCGAGCAAGCCCACCGGCGAACCGTGACCTACGTTATACAGCCGGTAGCCCGTATGCGGCCGGTCGATGACCCGCGTCAGCCCCTCGACGATGTCGTCGATATATGTGAAATCACGCAGCATACGTCCGTAGTTGTAAAGATCGATCGGCTGCCCGCGTTCGATGGCCTGAACAAACTTGGAGGGCGCCATATCCGGCCGCCCCCACGGCCCATACACCGTGAAAAACCGCAGGCCGGTGGTGGCAATTCCAAATAAGTGCGTGTAGCAATGCGCCATCAACTCGCCGGCTCGCTTGGTCGCGGCGTAGAGCGACACGGGTGTTTCGACCGCATCGCCCACCGCAAATGGAGTCTTACGATTGCCCGCATAGACCGAACTCGAGGAAGCGTAAATCAGCCGCTCAATCCCCTTCCTCCGGCAGCCTTCGAGCACATGCAGAAAACCGGTCACATTCGACTCCGTATAGGCGTGAGGGTTGTCGATCGAATAACGGACTCCCGCCTGCGCCGCCAGATGCACCACGACATCGTAGGAACCCCGCGCAAATACCGCGTCCGCGCCTCCGCGCTCGGCCAGATCGGCCTGGATAAATTCGAATCCCGGCTTCGCCGTCAGCCGCCGCAGCCGGGCTCGCTTCAACCGCGGATCATAGTAAGGATTGAGATTATCGACGCCGGTCACCTCGCGGCCTTCCGCCAGCAGCCGGCCCGCCAGATGCGAGCCGATGAAGCCGGCCGCGCCCGTCACCAGAATCTTCATGCCGGTTTCTCTACCCACCAGTTCCCTAAAGCCATATGCTGCAGGCCGCTGCGCAGAAATACATCCATCGCGTCACGAGCCCGGTACACGATCGGCTCGCCATGCAGATTGAAGGAAGTATTCAACACAGCCGCCTCGCCGGTAATCGATTCGTACACTTCGAGCAGTCTATGAAAATCGGGATTGTGGGCCGCCTGCACCTCCTGCGGACGCGTTGTGAAATCGTAGGGATGGATAGCGGCGGCCAGTGCATCCCGGCTTTGCGGCCGCGTCTCAAAAGCAAACATCATGTGCGGAGAATCTGCAATCTTGGGCTTTTCGTAGTAGCGCCCCGCGCGCTCCGCGAGCACGGCCGGGGCGAAAGGCATCCAGAAGTCCCGGTTTTTGATGGCCTCGTTAATGGTTCGGACGGCGGAACGTGAATCCGCGCGAGCTAGTATGGACCGGTTGCCTAACGCCCTCGCGCCAAACTCAGCGGCTCCCTTCGCGCGCGCGACAATCTTGCCGTGAGCGAGTTCACGCGCCACCCGCGCCTCAATGTCTGGCACCCAGTCGCCGCGGAGTTTCGCTTTTCGGGAAGCCACCTCAATCGCAGCTTCCGCCTCTTCATCGGTGATCGGATCGCCATAATACAACGCTCCGAGAGGTTCGATCTTCTCGCCCTGCCGAGCCGCCTCCCAGCAGGCCGCCCCGATGCTGTTGGATTCGTCACCGCAGGATGGAAATACGTACATGCTCTCCACTTCCGGCAGTTGGAGAATCGCCAGATTCGCTTTGACGTTCATGAACACGCCGCCCGAGCATGCGATCCTGCCAATGCCGGTCTCTCGTATCGCACCGGCCACCCAGCACGTGAGCATGTCTTCCACAAACGCCTGCGCCCCGGCGGCAACGCCATCGAACCGCTGGCCCTTTAGAAGGTTTCCGATAACGGTGTAGCCTGCGTACATCGATGGAACTCCGCGACGGCGACGCCAGGAGAGTCCCCCGTTGGCGAATTCGAACAAGGATTTGAGCTTCCCCGCGACGTCCGCCCCCCGGCGCGACCGAGATCCATAAGGAGCCAGGCCCATCACTTTGTATTCGTGCTCCAGCGGGACCATTCCCAACAGTCGCGTGACCAGCGCATACACTCGGCCGATCGAATCGTGCTCGCTCACCTCGGCCAGTCTGGAGAGGCGCCCGCCTTCACCAACGCTGACGGTCGCCGACAAACGGTCACCCGAGCCGTCGCAGGTGAA
>Ga0068857_100001400_pt1 | contig 19042 bp, 21 predicted proteins | sample KBSCornC72_FD_66591 | JGI IMG/M metagenome (GOLD analysis project Ga0068857, IMG submission 66591) | Corn rhizosphere microbial communities from Kellogg Biological Station, Michigan, USA - KBS Corn C7-2 | ecosystem: Host-associated > Plants > Roots > Rhizosphere > Soil ...
GAGAAATAGGAATGCGGGAAAGCTGAGTGAGGGCTTTGCCGACATCGACACCGAGTTCAGCGTAACGTTCCTTTGCCGGCGTGTATGAGCGTTCAAGATGCTTCGCGGATTTAGGCATAAACGTTTTTTGCACCAGAACGCTAGGGAGTTGCAGGATTCCGTGTCAAGGGAACAGGGGGTGAAAAAGTTGCAACGAACAATGAAAATCGGGCCGCTTGCTCACAGCCAATCCGCAATTGTTATTGATGGGAGTTTGTCTGGCGGTCGCTTGTTGCCGAAGCCACGACCACTTCAATCCCCCTTTCTTTCAACTGCTCGATCAGTTCTTTCGGCGCAGCGGCGTCGGTCACGATGGTGTCGATGCAATCCAGTTCGCAAAGTGGTGAGACGGATTTGCGACCGAGTTTGGTGTGATCGAAACAGAAGATGACTTTCTGCGCGGCATTGATCATCGCACGCTGAATATCGATCAAAAGGCCGTGCGAATTTGTAACACCTTCGGGTGAAATTCCACCGGCGCTCATGATCGCGATGTCGGCATGAATTTTTTTGAAACTTTCGACTGCGAGCGGACCAACCAGAACTCCAAGACGCGGATAAATGACCCCGCCTGAGACAACGACTTCAACGCGATTGGCAGAAGCGAACAGGTTTGCAACGGGCAGCGAATTGGTAATGATTTGCGGTGCTTTGCTTTCGAGATATCGAGCGACGTGGTAAACGGTAGTGCCTGCGTCGATAATGACGCTTTGATTGGCCGGGATCAGTTCGGCAGCCGTGCGGCCAATAGCTTCTTTTTCGGTAAGTTGATGCGTGTCACGCGCGGTGAAGGTGAATTCGTCAGAACGTGGATTGATCAGACGAGCGCCGCCGTGCGTGCGTTGTATACCGCCGGTTCCCTCCAAAACTGCCAAATCACGCCGTATGGTGGATACCGAGGCCCCCACCTGCCCCGCAATCTCTTCAAGTGCCGCAAATTCAACCTTTTGCAGATATTCGGCGATGCGATGTTGGCGCTCTTCCGGCTGCATTCGAGCGCGAATATGGTAGATATTGATAGATTTTGCAAGATTTATTTGACAATATTCCAAACTCTGTCAAAATCGTGCAGTCATATGGTTTCTGCGAACCAGCTACCCCATCGGGCCGTGGTCGAACACCTGGTCCGGCAGGCGGTGTATCAACGCCTCGGCAAGCCGTTGCCGCGAGTCGCGGCTGCGCCGAATCCGCTGGTTGTCAATGTGAGCGCGCGGCACTGCCATCTAACGCAGGAGGCAGTGGAGACACTTTTCGGTAAAGGGCATCAGCTCACGGTTCATAAGTGGCTTTATCAGGAAGGGCAGTTTGCGGCGAAAGAGACGCTGACATTGATTGGGCCGCGCAGTCGCGTGATTTCGAATCTACGGATTCTGGGTCCCTGCCGAAACATAAATCAGGTAGAGTTAGCTTATACGGATGGAATCGCGCTCGGGTTCGAGTTGCCGCTCAGAATTTCCGGAGACATCAAAGGGACATTGGGTTGCATGCTGATGGGACCGGCGGGATTTTTTGAGATGAACGAGGGTGTGATTCGCGCGTTGCGTCACGTGCATATGTCGGCCACCGACGCCGAGTTTTACGGTGTGAAAGCGGGCGACGCAATGAAGCTGAAGATTGGCGGACCTTGCGGAATTACTTTGGATCGGATGCTGGTACGTGTGGACAAGAGTTTCAAGTTGGAAGTGCACATCGATACGGACGAAGGGAATGCATGCAATTTGCAGCCGGAGACACCATGCGAATTAACGAAATAACTTTTACGCAATAACAATCAACCCCGAGAGCTTTCGGGTCAACCATCAATAAACAATGAGCGAAGCATTAGGAATGATCGAAACGAAGGGCTACGTCGGCAGCGTCGAGGCAAGCGATGCCATGGTCAAAGCGGCCAACGTGAGCCTGATTAAAACTATACCGATTGGCGGCGGATTAATCACCATCCTGTGCCGCGGCGACGTGGGCAGTGTTAAGGCCGCGGTCGATGCGGGATCGAAAGCTGCATCGAAAGTTGGCGAATTGGTAAGCTCACACATTCTGGCGAGGCCACATGAAGATCTGCTGAAATCTTTCCTCGGGGATGCAAACAAAGTAGCCGCGAAGTAGTTAACCACCATCAACTATCAACTAATTTATGGCCCAACAAGCAATTGGAATGATTGAGTGCAAAGGGCTTTGCGCTCTTCTGGAAGCATGCGACGCGGCGCTTAAGGCTGCGAATGTTACGCTGGTCGGCTGGGAAAAAATCGGCAGCGGTTATGTGACCGGATTTTTCCGTGGCGACGTCGCGGCAGTCAAGGCCGCCACAGATGCGGGTGCAGCGGCTGCAGCGCAGGTTGGACAGGTAATCAGTGTTCAAGTGATTCCCCGCCCGCATGATGGACTCGCAGGACTTGGGAAGTGGCTCCAATAAGTTGTTAAATCGTTAAATAATTTAAATGGGTCAAATGAGTTAAGTCGAAGCTCTCGGCTTGGAAGTGCGCGATGAAAATCCTGGTTGCCAATCTTGGTTCAACGTCGCTGAAATGGCGGCTGTTCGATTTTTCGAATGGCGGCGAGCGATTATTGCACAAGGGCGGCTTCGAGAGGGTGGCCGATTATCCGAAAGCGATTGGCGATTGTTTGCAGCAACTTAAGGAAGGCGGCCACATTGAGAGCGAACGGGAGCTTGCGGCGGTCGGTTTCAAGACTGTTATGGCGCGCGGGGTCAACGGCTGCGTGCGACTGGATGAAAGCGTCGTGAAGGCGATGGAGGCTTTTAACGGCATCGCTCCGGCTCACAATCCACCGTACATCTCTGGCATTCGACTCTTCGCTCAGCAAATGCCGGAAGTGCCGCTCGTGGGGCTGTTTGAGACCGCGTTTTATCAATGGGCGCCGGAAGCTGCCGTACGCTACGCTGTGCCCGAATCCTGGTATGAAGCTGGCGTGAGGCGCTGGGGATTCCATGGCGCAAGTCACAAATTTATTGCGGAACGCTCGGCAGAATTGTTGGGGCGGGAGGATGTCGCGGCGCGCGCGCGGCAGCTTTATGTAGATGGCGGGAAGACGTCTGTGCGGAAGCCGAATCTTCGAGTTATTTCGTGCCACCTCGGCGGCAGCTCCTCGATCACTGGTATTTTAAATGGCATCGCAATTGGGACGAGCATGGGGCTGAGCCCGCAATCAGGTTTGCCACAAAACAATCGTGTCGGTGAGCTGGATTCCTTCGCCCTGCCCTACGTGATGCGCTCTCAGAATTTGACTCTGGACGAAGCAGAAAAGTTGCTGTGCAAGGAATCCGGATTAAAAGCACTCTCGGGCGGACATAACGATTTCCGCGATATTGAAGAGCAAGCCGTCAAGGGCAATAGCAAGGCGCAACTTGCGTTGGACGTTTTTGTTCACGAAGCACGACGTTGGATCGGTTCGTATTTCCTGGAATTGAATGGGTTGGACGCGCTCGTGTTCACAGCGGGAATCGGCGAAAACCGACCGGCTCTTCGCGAGGCGGTATGCGCAAATCTCGATCAACTGGGCATCGCCCTGGACTCGACGAAGAATAATTCCGTCAAAGCTCAAGAGGCAGTTATCAGCGCGGCCGATTCGCGTGTGAAGGTGCTCGTTATCCCAACCAATGAAGAACTGGTCGTCGCACGCGAAGTGAAACGATTTCTGGAATCAACTGGGGCGAAACAATCTGTCAGCAAAAATCAACTATTAACCATCAAATAATCATGGCTCATCAAGCAATTGGACTCATTGAAACTCGCGGCCTCGTGGCTCTCGTCGAGGGCACAGACGCGATGTTGAAGGCAGCGAACGTCGAGCTGGCTGGACCGATGACACAAGTCGGCAACGCTCTCGTGACAGCGGTAGTCGTCGGAGATGTCGCCGCGGTCAAAGCTGCAACGGACGCCGGCGCACAAGCGATCAAGGCAATCAAAGGCGATTTGGTAAGCGTTCATGTTATCGCAAGGCCGCATTCGGACGTCGAAGCGGTGTTGCCAAAGAGACCTGTGGCGAAGTGAGTGGATGATGATTGGTAACCGGTGATTAGTAATTGGTAATCACCGCACCAATCACAACTTAATCGCATCCGAATGATTTATTACCAATTACCAATCATCGATTACTGATTACCGATCACATGTTCCTCGCGCGCGTAGAAGGTTCGGTTGTCGCCACCAAAAAGGATCCGTCGATGGGCGGACGCAAGCTGTTGCTGGTGCGGCCGCAACTTGTGGATGACAAGGACCCAACCAAGTTCCGTCCCGGGACGAATACGATCATAGCTGTGGACAGCGTTGGCGCAGGCATTGGCGAGTTGGTGATGTTTTGTCAGGGGAGTTCGGCGCGACTCGCGCCGAATTTAAAGGATGCGCCGGTGGACGCAGTCATCATAGGAATCGTCGATACCGTGGACGTGATGGGCAAACAGATTTACAACGCGAAACAATGAGTGCTATCAATGAAGTTTTGATCCGGGACGTTGTTGCCGACGTACTCAGCCGGCTCGGTAAATCGGGCGGCGACGGAACTGCCAATGTTCGAGTTCCTGCGAAGGAAAATTGCGGATGCGGTGGCAACGGCCACGTCAGCGGGGGAAGTATCCGCAGCGGCAAGTATGGCGTGTTTCAGGATGCAAATGAAGCATGCGCGGCGGCCCACGACGGTTTTCTCAAGTTGAAACAAAAGGGAGTCGCAGCCCGCGCAAAGGTCGTCGAAATCGTCAAAACAATGGCTGATGCCAATGCGACTGAATGGGGACGCATTGAACTGGAGGAGACAAAAATCGGCCGGCTTGATCACAAGATCGAAAAGTTGAAGATCATAAAGCTTGTACCCGGAGTGGAATGGTTGCACCCGGACGGAAGAAGCGGGGACAACGGAATCATGTTGGAGGAGTACACGCCCTTCGGCGTCGTTGCGGCGATTACACCATCGACTCATTCAATCCCAACCTTGAGCGGCAATATCGTGAACATTGTCGCGGCGGGGAATGCGGTCGTTTTCAATGCGCATCCATCAGCAGCCAGATGCGCAGCCCTGGCCGTGCGTGAATATAATCGGGCGATCGAGCGCGAGGTTGGGATCGAAAATCTTGTGACGATTATCGAGCAACCGACACTTGATTCGTTCAAGGCAATTTGCAATCACGAAGCAGTCCGACTGCTATGCGTAACGGGAGGACCGGCAGTTGTAAAAGCAGCTATGCAAACGGGAAAGCGAGCGATTTGCGCTGGTCCGGGAAATCCGCCAGTGCTTGTCGATGACACAGCCTGCATGAAACGCGCCGCAAAATCGATCATTCAGGGCGGGGCTTACGACAACAATCTTCTCTGCATCGGTGAGAAGGAAGTTTTCGCTCTGGACAAGATTGCAGATGAATTGATGAGCCAAATGGAAAAGGCTGGAGCGGTCCGGCTCAACTCGACGCAACTCGATCGGCTCACGAAGGAAGCATTTACTTTTAAAGAAGGACATGGCGCGGGTTGTCCGGAGCCGATCGTTAACAAAGCATTGATCGGGAAGGATGCGTCCGTTCTGGCCAAGGTTGCCGGCGCGAACGTGCCGGAGAAAACGGAATTGCTGTTCGCTGAGACCGACAAAGATCATCTCTTTGTCAAAGAGGAGCAGATGATGCCATTTGTGCCGGTGGTGCGGGTCAGAAGCATTGAGGAAGGAATCGAAGCGGCAAAAGCTGCAGAGCACAATTACAAGCATACCTCGATCATTCATTCGCACGATGTCGAGCACATGACCGCGATGGCACGCGCGTTGGATACGACTTTGTTCGTCAAAAACGGACCTTGCATGGCGGGACTGGGACTCGGCGGAGAGGGATATCTGAGTTACTCGATTGCGACTCCGACTGGTGAAGGGGTGACGAATCCGAAGACGTTCTGCCGAGTGAGGCGATGTGTGATGGTGGACAATCTTAGAATTTATTGAGATGAGACTGCTATTGCCGAAATTCAAAATCCGAAATTCAAATCTAATTCCATGTTGCTGGCTCGCGTTGAAGGTAATCTGACTGCGACTCGAAAGCATCCAAGCTTCGAGGGTTGGCGCCTCATTATTTGTCAGCCCATCAATAACGCCGGTGAGCCGGAAGGGGTGCCGCAAGTGGCAATCGATTCACATGGAGCAGCGATGCATCAGCGCGTGATCATTTCGTCAGATGGCGCGGCTGCGCGGAAAGCCGTGAAAAATGAAAAGAGCCCGGTGAGATGGATGATTGTGGGGATCGTGGATGAAAAAGCGCCGGGAGAACCTATATGAAGGCATTCTAATGCGATTGGGAACTGTCATAGGCCGCGTAATTCTGAGCCAATCTGTGCCTGCGCTCACAGGTGCACGCTGGCTAATCGTGAGTCCTTTTACACGCGAACATTTTCAGCAAGGCACTGAAACACCACCAGGAATGAGCAAAGAACCGAGTCTGGTTGTGTATGACGATTTGGGAGGGGGCGTGGGGCAAACAATTGGGTTTGTGGAGGGACGCGAAGCCGCTTCGCCGTTTGATGAACCAACGCCGATCGATGCCATCAATGCCGCCCTCGTGGACGAGATTTTTTATAATCCATTTAAGAAGTGAAACAGGTCATAAGTGTTAAAGATTTGGAAGAAATGCTGCGCAACGGCAAAGACGTGCGTTCTTTGCCGGATGGAGCACTGTTGACACCGTCAGCACGGGATTTTTTGCACGATTTTGAGGGTGCAAATGCTTACAAGGCATCTGCGAAGAATGGAAATTTTTCCGATCCGGAAAAAACAATTACATCAAAAAGTTCGAAAGCCGAAATCGAAGCGTATTTCAACACGCCGAAGATAAACGAATTAAAGGCGCAAATTTGCGATGTTGGCCGACGTCTTTGGCAGCGCGAATATGTCGATGGGAACGGCGGCAACATCGCCGTTCGCGTCGGCGAAGATATCGCTCTCTGCACCCCTACCCTGGTTTCGAAAGGGTTCATGAAAGAAGACGACATGTGCCTTGTCGATCTCGACGGAAATCAGTTGTGCAGCGGCAACGGAAAAAAACGGACCAGCGAAATCCTGATGCACTTGCAGATTATGAAGCGACAACCGCGCGCCGTTGCAACCGTGCATTGTCATCCCCCCTATGCAACTGGATTTGCGGTCGCTGGCGTCGAGCCGCCGACGTGCATGATTCCCGAATACGAGGTGTTTTCATCCGTAGCCATTGCACCATATCGAACACCTGGCACGCCTGAGATGGGGCAACTCGTGGCCGACCTGGTGGATAAGCATAATACGATTCTGATGGCGAATCATGGCGTCGTCGCGTGGAGTCACAACAACGTCGAAGATGCCTATTTCAAAATGGAGATTCTGGAGGCGTATTGCAGAACTGTTTTGGTAGCGCACCAATTAGGGAAGCCCGTGAATACGATGACTCCCACCCAATTGCAAGATTTGTTGAAGATCAAACAGAGTCTGGGAATTCCTGACCCGCGCATTGGACTGAAGGAATGCGAGTTGTGCGACAATGAGGGTTGGCGACCGGGTGTGATGTGTGCGGTCGGCGGGAATGAAAATGGCATCGCAGGAAACGCCGCGGCAGACACTGAAGCGGAAGCATTAGTTCAGGCTATCACGGATCAGATCATGAATGGTTCGGAGCGGGGCTAGGCAACGAATACAATGAAAGTATCAATCATCGGGGGCGGAGGACGAGTCGGCTCATGTGCAGCATACGCGCTGCAATGTGGCGGGTTGGTTTCCGAGTTGCAGATATTGGATGCGAATAAAGATCTGGCCGAGGGCGAGGCGCTTGATTTGCTGCATGGGAGCGCGCTCGCGGGCGACCAGAGGATTTACGCAGGTGATTACAATCGCGCTGCCGACAGTGACATTTTCCTGATTACGGCCGGACTAAGGCGCAAGCCGGATGAGTCGCGATTGGATTTAATCAATCGGAACGTCGCGCTCTTCGTGCAAATACTCGACAGCATGAAGTCAGCAGGTTTTAGAAAGGACGCGCATATATTCGTCGTTTCGAACCCGGTTGATATTCTTACTCAGTTGGCAATCCAGCGGACTGGCTTGCCCTGGCAACAGATTTATGGATTGGGCACGATGCTCGACACGTCCAGATTCAGTTCGCTTATCGCGGAGGAATTGAGGCTCGCGCCTTCGCAGGTCAAGGCGCTGATATTAGGCGAGCACGGTGATTCAATGCTGCCAGTTTGGTCGTCGGCAACGGTGAACGGTTTCCTTTTAACGGGTCTGCCCGAATGCACGCCCGGTTTTCAAAATTCGGTTTTCGAGCGCACAAAAAACAGCGGAGCCGAAGTAATAAAGAAGAAGGGCGGCGCAGGCTGGGCCGTGGGCATAGCAATCCGGGACGTCATTCACGCTGTCTCGTTGAACAAAAAGTGTCTGCTCCCTATTTCGTCACTGGTTCAAGGCGCTTATGACGTTCGTGACATCTGTCTTAGCGTGCCGGCTGTGGTCAGCCGGAAGGGCATCGAAAAGCACGTGGAAATCAAACTTTGGCCGAAGGAACAAATGGCGTTGCAGCAATCGGCCAGAGCGTTGAAAGAGACTCTGGCGAAAGTGAAAGCATGAATATTGCCGCAAAAGAACGCAAAGAAGACACGAGAATCAGATCTGGAGTTCTGTTGCATTTTGTCTCTGTGTTCTTTCGCGGCTGAAAATGAAATCTCTCGACAGCAAGCTCGCCGAAATCAAAGCGAATCCATCTTCGAAGGCTTTCATTATTGCCGACGCAAAGGATGCAGACATGGCCTTCGGCGTGCGAGCGCCAGGACCGCGCTCGTATCTCTCATTGCGTGGCGAACGGCCAGCCCGTTTCTCCCCTGAGATTTGGACGCGCGATGAATATGGTTATCGGAACTTACCTGAATTTCTGGATATAATTCGCGAAGTCACACAACAGGGACTCGTCGATATCATGCTAATGTCGGCTTACGTCAATGAACTCCTCACGATTAAGGACGGACTTTTTCGAAATTCACACGTAACGCCTGCGGCTCGCGCTAACGACGCGACCGATGTTTGGGCGGTCCGGCACGGATGTTACACTGGTGAGCCAGCCCAACCTTTTCGCTCGGCCACTATCGATCAGATCCAATGCGGAAAGATTGAGTGCGACCGGACAACGAACGAATTTCCGGGTGCTAATCTGGGCCTCTATTCAGTTACGTTTGTAAACGACCTCGAGCAGGATCGTGAAACCTTGATCGCCTTTAAGCAATTTCGCGAGGAAGCTGAGCGAAAAAACTTTCGCTATTTCCTCGAGGTCTTCGATCCAAACGTCAGCCGTGGCATAGCGCCCGAAAAGCTGGGTGAGTTTATCAATGACAACATCATTCGCAGTGTTGCGGGAGTGCCGCAGTCGGGGAGACCGTTATTCCTCAAGATTGTATATCACGGCCCGAGAGCGATGGAGGAACTCGCGCAATATGATCCGAATCTGGTGGTCGGGATTTTAGGAGGCAGCGCGGGCACGACATACGACGCGTTTAAACTGATTCACGACGCCCAGAAATATGGCGCGCGCGTCGCACTGTTCGGCCGAAAAATTAATAATGCGGAACATCAACTGGCGTTTATCGAGATGCTCCGACTGATTACCGAACAGAAAATTTCGCCTGAGGAAGCCGTTCGCGCGTACCACGGCGTGCTCCAGGCGAAGAGCATTAAATCCAGATTGCCCCTTGAGAAGGATTTGGAACTGACGGGCCAATCGATGAACTACGAGGGTTCTAGCAGTCGTCGCACAATGGTAGAAGTTCGCGGGAATACGACGCCAAACCGCCCCCACCCTCCCTCACTGACTGCCAACTCAATATCAGACAACTGGCCCAAACTTGCAAATGGGGCACCTGATTTCAGCAGGATGAATCCTGTCCATCGCCTGGCTTACGATCAAGCGCGCTTGAAAAAGAAATTCGGTTAATTGTAGGACAAAAGCCGATTAATTTTTCGGACGCTATGCCGGTTGATCCATGTGGGGTTAAACCCTACAATAGACTCGTTGAAGAATCTAGTTGGTTTCTTAATCTGTATAACGGCGGCGATATGGAGCTGCTGCGATACATTTGCAGTTGCGCTTCCTTTTGATGGTCCGAAGACTTTCAAGAGCGATGAGGCATTTCTCGATTATGTCCAGAGCCAAACGTTTCGATTTTTTTGGGACGAAGCTAATCCCAGCAACGGATTGATTCGAGACCGCTCCGCAACTTATTCGCCTTGTAGCGTCGCGGCGGTCGGCTTCGGCTTAAGCGCCATCAACGTCGGCATTGAGCGCGGCTGGATAACGCGCCCGGAAGGCAGGGCGCGGACGCTGACCACACTTAAAACCTTGTATGACTTACCTCAGGGCGATGGTCGCAGCGGGGTCGCCGGAAATCACGGTTGGTTTTATCATTTCCTGGATATGAACACCGGCCTGCGCGCCGGACGGAGTGAGCTTTCGACGATCGACACTACTCTGCTGATGATGGGGGTAATTGACGCCGGACAGTTTTTCGCTGATTCGACCAATTCCGCCGAAGCCAAAATCCGGGAATTGGCGGAAAAGCTCGTTAGCCGGATTGACTGGTCGTTCATGCTGCAGTCGAACGACAATGTGATGAGCATGGAATGGTGCCCCGAGCTCGGATACGGCCCCGCGCGCTGGATTGGTTACAACGAAGCCTCCTGCCTCTACTTGCTGGGGCTCGGCGCAAAAACCAATGCGTTGCCACCAACGTTCTGGGAGCGCTGGACCAAGGGTTATCAATGGACCAAGTATCACGACTACAATTTCGTGACTGAACCTTCGCTGTTCACGCATCAGTATTCACAAGTCTGGATTGATTTTCGCGGAATTGCCGACAACTACATGCGAAGCAAAGGGAGTGATTACTTCGAGAATTCGCGTCAGGCCACACTGGCGCAGCGACATTATGCTTCCCTGAACCCGATGGGTTATCCGAATTACGGCACCAATGAATGGGGTTTTACGGCCTGCGATGGACCTGGAAAAACTATCAGCGGAACCAGCTATCTGGGCTATTGGGCCCGGGGCGCACCCAATGGCTTTGAAGATGGAACGATCGCTCCTACTGCCGCAGGTAGTTCCCTGCCCTTTGCGCCGGATATTTGCCTCGCGGCCCTACGCCACTTTTACGATACCTATCGCACGAATCTCTGGACGACTGAAGGTTTCCGCGATGCGTACAATGTTCGAGCGAATTGGTGGGGTAGCGACGTCATCGGAATCGATCAAGGACCCATTGTCCTGATGGCTGAGAACTACCGAACCGGTTCGACCTGGGCGCGCATGCTGAACAGCCCAATTATTCAACGTGGTTTGCAACGAGCTGGATTTACTGCTCCGCCGCCGGACCGTCTCAAAGCGCAGGTCCTCGGGCCAACCGAGATCGAGCTTACCTGGCACGACAATTCCGCGTATGAAACCGGCTTTGAAGTCGAACTCTCAACCAACCGGGTCAATTTCTCAAAAATAGCGGCATTCGGCCCTGACGTGACCAAAGCCAAAGTTCTCGTCCCTCCCGGCGCAGAATACCAATTTCGGCTACGCACGATCAGTCCTGCAGGAGTTTCTGGCTACAGGGAAACTGTGGGCGTGAGTGCGCAATCAATTGGGACGTTAAGCAAGGCAGGCGGCTAAAAAGTCGTCTCGTTGCTTCAGTAGAAATTCTTCTGGCGAGCCGGCCAACCGCCCTGGCAAATTGATGTGGCCTGTCACCGACGTGAGAGGTGTCACCCGCAACCATTCAATTTGAGCCCTGCTCCAACTCCACGATGAACCTCAAAAAGAATTTGCCAGGTCCGCTTCCAATGGAAATATTCGGCACAATCACAGAAGCGCTCACCCCCGCTGATTCACGTCAAAACGCATAACAATTCGTTTTCTGGTCTCATAGCAGAATACCCTATTTCGATGAAGTCGCGGTTGGCCTAGAAGCAGTAGGGACACAGAGCCGCAGACTGGTTGTCGAGACGGTTCGAAAGCAAAATATGGGCTTGGGCAGGGATACTGGATCGCATTTTTTTTGGTTGGCCGTAGTAATATTAGCAGGAGTCACGATTAATTTCGGAAGCATTCCCGCTTCCGCCGCTGACCAACCCCAGCCAGCATTCTCTTTCGAAAACGTTCGTCAAATGGCCCGTGCTCTGGCAGCGAAGGAATTCCGTCCCGCCGTGCACGATGACATGCCTGAGTTTTTAAGGAAAATGGGTTACGACGAATATCAACTCATCCGCTTCTGGCCCAACGCCTGGCCGTGGCAGACCGGGCCCATTGAATTTGGCATTCAATGCTTTCACCGCGGCTATATCTACCAGGACGCAGTAAAGCTCCACACCATCAATGGAGGGCAGGCTCAGGATTACCAATTCTCAACAAACGAGTTCGGCTATGGTAGCGTCCAACTCCAACAACCTCTGGGCAACAACCTCGACTTCGCTGGATTCAAAGTCATCGATTACCCTCGCACATCCAAACATCGACCTGAAGTCGTCACGTTCCAGGGCGCCAGCTATTTTCGTCCTGTGGGTGCCCATCAACGCTATGGCGCTTCGGCCCGCGGTCTGGCAGTCGATACTGGTGAGCCTCACGGTGAGGAATTTCCTAGGTTCACGGAATTTTGGCTTGAGAAGCCGGCAGATTATTCTGACCACATGCAATTTTACGGTTTGTTGGACAGCCCAAGCGTCGCCGGCGCTTTCCGCTTTGTCCTCAAACCAGGAGACACCACCTTTGTCGAGGTCGAGGCCAGTTTATTCGTCAGGAAAGAAGGTAAAAAGCTCGGGCTCGCGGCGCTGACAAGCATGTGCCTTTTTGGCAAAAACAAAACCCGCTTTATCCCGGACTTCCGCTCCGAGGTGCACGATTCTGACGGTTTGCTCATCCAAACTGCCGGTGGCGAATGGGAATGGCGGCCTCTGGTTAACCCTCCCAAAGAGCACCGGATTACCAAATTCGCTGCAGACGACGTTGCCGGATTCGGCCTAATGCAACGTGAACGCGACTACCGTGCTTACCACGATCTTGTCAGTCGTTTTGAATTGCGCCCCAGTTTATGGGTTAAACCTTTGAACAAATGGGGGCCGGGAACAATCGAATTGGTGGAGATACCAACACCTTCGGAATGGAATGACAACATGGTCGCCTATTGGGTTCCGAAACAGAAGATAGCGGCGGGTCAGGAACTTCGCTGGAGCTATACGATTTCCGCGCGAATGGATGAACCTGAGCGCCCTCCTCTTCTCAAAGTCGAAGGCACAAGAATTACTCCGGAACACGAGAAGATTCCCGAGCACGAAAAACTGCCAACCCGTTTTGTCGTTGATTTCACCGGTGCCCCGGTCCCCGAAATCGGAACCAATGCAACCGTCGAAGCAAAGGTGCAAACGACCAAGGGCGAAATACGAAATCTCGTGACCGAGCCGAACGAAGTAACGGGTGGTTGGCGAGCATTTTTTGATTTGGTCGGCGTCAGCAGCGAGCCGGCAGAATTGCGAATGACGCTGCAAGCAAGCGGTCGGGTATTAAGCGAAACATGGATTTATCACTATCAAAACCCGTAGGCCCCGCAATTCGGGAGGCGGCCATGATGAAAATTTTATCTCTCGACCCGCGACGCATTACCGTCTTCGTGCGGCGGACGTGCTTTGCCTCGCTGGTCCTGGCAACGGTGGCTCTCATCAGCGAACGCATGTTCGGGATGCTTCAAACCAACGGACTGACATCATTGAAACTGGCGATCTTCATTTTGTTCGTCATCCTGTTGTTGCCCATCGCTTTGAGTTTTTGGACTTCGATCATCGGCTTTACCGTTCAATTTCTTGGAGGCGACACTCTCGATCTAAGCCGCACATTGGCTGAGGATGACAACGAGACGCGGCCGTTGCCTCGAACCGCTGTCGTCATGCCAATTTACAATGAAGATCCGGTTCGTGTCTTCGCCGGCCTGAAGGCGACTTACGAATCGCTTCAGAAGGAAGGTTGGTTGGATAACTTCGATTTGTATGTCCTCAGCGATACGACTGATCCGGATATTTGGGTGCGAGAAGAGATGGCGTTTGCCGATTTGAAACGCGAAGTGAGTCAGCCCGACCGACTGTTTTATCGCAATCGCCGGCAGAACATCGAACGCAAAAGCGGAAACATCGCAGACTTTTGTGCGACGTGGGGTGATCGCTATGAGTATCTAATTGTGTTCGACGCCGACAGCATCATGAGCGCGAAGAGTCTTGTGAATCTCGTGCGCATCATGGTGAAAAATCCGCGAGTTGGGATTGTTCAGGCGCCACCCCTGCCCGTGAATCGTCGCACACTTTTCGGACGGCTGCACCAATTCGCGATGCACGCCTATAGTCAGATTTTCATCACCGGCCTGAATTTCTGGCAGGGTGGCGAGGCCAATTATTGGGGGCACAACGCCATCATTCGTATCCAGCCATTTTGCGAACATTGCCGTCTCCCGAAACTCTCCGGAGTACAACCGCTCGGCGGCTCAATCCTGAGCCATGACTTTGTTGAAGCTGCCCTGATGCGGCGCGCCGGCTGGAAAGTGTATCTGGCGAGCGAATTGCGCGGCAGCTATGAGGAACTGCCATCTTCACTCATCAATTATGCTGCGAGAGATCGCCGCTGGTGCCAGGGCAACATTCAACATATCCGGCTGCTACTTACCCCGGGCTTTCACATCGTCAACCGTATTCATCTGCTCATGGGAATAATGTCATACATTGCCTCGCCCCTTTGGCTGCTGCTGCTTGCGCTGACGACGATAGAGGGGTTAAAAGAAAATCTCGGACGTCACACCTACTTCATCGCGGACCGGATGCTCTTTCCCGAATGGCAAATCTCGACCAAGCACCAGGCATTTTCGCTCTTCGTATTGATGCTGGCGTTGCTGTTGATCCCGAAACTTCTCAGCCTGGCATTTCATTTTGCGAACAACCTTCGCGCGGCAAGTTTTGGCGGCCGGCTGAAGTTCGCGTTGAGCGTGTTACTCGAGATGTTGGGCTCGGCTTTGCTCGCGCCCAATCTCGCTTTGCTGCAATCGCGTTTCGTGGTCGGAACGTTAATGGGCAAAATTGTTCGGTGGGATTCGCAGGACCGAAGCGAATCGGGAACCAGCTCTGGCGAAGCATTTCGACGGCATTGGTCGGCTACCGCAATTGGACTCATTTGGGGGACGTTGCTATGGCTTACGGTTCCAAAGCTTTTTTGGTGGTTTGCACCGGTCATCGGAGGATTTCTTCTTGCGATCCCGCTTTCGATTTGGAGTAGTCGGACCAGCCTCGGGGAATGGGCCAGAAAACACGGCCTCTTTCTGATTCGCGCCGAACTTGCTCCACCGCGGATTCTCAGAGACCTGCATCAGGAACTTGAACGCGCTCCGCAACGTCCATGGTCTGCCGGAATTGATGGCCTGACAGAAGTCCTCGAAAGCCCGCAAGTGCGCGAACTCCATCTTGCACTACTTCCACCAGTTGTTACCGCGAGCGATCCGATGTACGAACACCACGTCCGGGGGCTCGAGTTGAAATTGCAACACGCCGGCCCGCAGTCCTTGACCCGTTCCGAAAAACGCGAATTGTTGCTCGATCCGGCCGTAATCCGACGTCTCAGACCTGCACCACCTCAGGAAGAACCAGCGCGCCCGCGACCGCAACCAGCCGCCAGCTTCGCTCATTGATTCCTGGTTTGTGTCCTGTCAAAGGCAAAGGGTAAGGCACGCGCGGCATCAACTCGGCCGATACGATTCTGCGTTAAAGAAATCTCTTGAACAGAGCTTTCTGATAGTCCGCGACTAGAAAGCGCTTCCCCTTGTGAACAATCTTGTGACCTTCGGCGCGCAACCGTCTCGCAATACCTGCTGCGCCCCCAGGATATTTCGGATTTAGTTCTCCACCCGTTTTCAGGGTTCGCCAATAGGGCGTGATTCGCTTTACTCCCTCTGCCGCTGCTTCATCGGCGGCATGCGCCGCAATCCATGAAAAAATTCCCGTCGTGATTGGGCAGGCAAATGTAACCTTATGCTTCACGGCGAGCGCCGCACGAAGTTCATTTATAGTTGCGAGCTTTCCCCTCGGCACCTGCTTCATCAGCGCATCGACTTCCAACGGGGCGGGAATCACCATGCTCCCCTCGCCCCAGCGCTTGCTCATTCTGCCTGCAACCTCGCCCACTTTGGGCAGGCCTTTGTTGTCGGCCAGCTTTTCGCGCCAGGACTTTTTCTTTTTCATCTTAAAAATGCGCGATGACTTCTATTTCAACATTCGCGCCTTTGGGCAACGCGGCCACTTGAACAGTCGAGCGCGCCGGAAAATCCGCCGTGAAATATTTCGCGTACACCTCGTTCATACCGGCGAAATCGGCCAGATTCGTCATGAAAACTGTACTCTTGACCACATTCGTGAAAGTCAAATTTTGATCGTCCAGAATCGCTTTGACGTTTTGCAGCACGCGTTCCGTCTGCGCCTTGACATCGCCTGAAACAAGGTTTCCCGTTCCAGGATCGATCGGAATTTGTCCTGCACAGAATAGCAAATCGCCAATTCGCACGGCATGATTATAAGGTCCGACCGCTGGAGCGGATTTGGCGGGTTTAATAATTTTCTTTTCAGGCATAGTTGAGAGGTGAATCAAGTTGCATTGCGATTTTAACGCTCTGCCAAATTCGGTCAAGCGTCCGGCCAGGAAATTTTTGTTCGATGTCTCGCTCTTGACCTGCGATTCAAGTCTTTGCAACGTGCCGCCGTGCAAATGAAACAATTTCGAACTTTTTTTGTGGGCGCCGTTTTTGCCATGACTATCACTTCAGGAGCCATTGATATGAAAGCTGAAACGAACATATCTGCTGTGAATCTAATTGCCACCAGGCGGCCCCTGGTCATCGGCCATCGCGGTTATTGCCAATTTGCCCCTGAGAACACTCTGCCATCGTTCAAACTGGCAATGGCCGCCGGCGCCGATCTTGTTGAGCTCGATTACCACCACACCAAAGATGGCAAACTCATCGTAATCCACGACGGCGAATTGGATCGCACAACCGATGCCACGAATCGGTGGACGCAAAAACGCATCAAAGTTTCAGCCAAAACCGCTGCAGAAATTCAAAGTCTTGATGCAGGCGGTTGGTTTGACGCGAAGTATGCCGGAACCAAAATTCCGTTACTTGCGGAGGCTCTTGACACAATTCAACAGGGCAGCGTCACGTTGATTGAACGCAAAGACGGCGAGCCGGCGGCCTGCATCAAGCTTTTGCACAATAAGGACCTCATTAATAAGGTCGTTGTTCAGGCGTTCGATTGGGAGTACCTACGTAAATTTCACGAACAGGAACCCGAACAGGTTCTCGGCGCTCTCGGCCCTCCGAATCTGCTTCCGGATGGAAATAAACCTTCCGGCAGAGGGAAGGAGCTCAGTACCGCATGGCTGGACGACTTGCAAAAAACCGGCGCAAAAGTCGCCGTCTGGAACCAGCAAGTCTCGAGAGAGGCTGTGCAATTGGCACATGAACGCGGTCTCAAAGTGTGGGTATATACCATCAATGACCCATCCCTTGCTAACCGCCTTCTCGACATGGAAGTGGACGGTCTCATTACCAACAACACATCGCTGATTTGGAGAACGATTGCCCTTCGCGCAAGTTCAGCGATGTAAATGCGCTTTACACATTCAGTTTTGAGGCAAGCCGACAAAAACTTGTTAACATTTGGAAAAATCCCTTGCATTTTTGTGAGACTTTGGTATGTGTAAGCCAACCTAGCTGCCGTTTATGAGACGTACAATTCATCTTTGTTACAGCATGCTAGTTGTTCGAGGTTTTCTCACTCTCTTTGCCACACTTTTCTCCGTCCTACTTGCGCAGGCAATTCCAACTCCGCTGGGGCCCGGTGGATTTGTTTTTCCTCCTCAATCCGGCCTTGCCCCAAGTGGCTCTCCTATCATAACAGTGACCTCGCCCTTCGTGTCTGCCACACTTAATGGGACACTGACCTCCAGTGTTTATTCCAATTCCACGCTGTCAGCATTGGTCTTTACATACCAGATAAACCTTAGTCCAAACAGCCCAAGCGCAGTTAGCCAACTTTCCATCAGCAGGTTCGGCAGCTTTGCTACGACTGTCAGTTACTCTGGCAATAGTCCTACCTACGTTCCTCCGTCTTTTATCAGCCGAAGCAATGAAGGCGGCGGGGTGGGCGACGTTATGCAATTCCACTTTGGTCCGCCAGGGATGACTGAAAGCCTCCTGCCGGGAATGACCAGTTCCTTGTTGATTGTGGAAACCGACTCTCGCGGGTTCCAACCAACTACTGCTTCGATCATCGATGGTGTTGCAGTTCCGAATATCCCAAGTTTTGCTCCGCTCAGCGTTCCCGAACCGACAGTTGCGGTTTTCGGTTTGGCCGGTCTACTCACATTCGCTCTCGCTCGCCGCAAAAAGTAACGCTGGCCTCCGCGTGGGTGCCCGCATCGAATTAACTCACCTTGGGGCTTTTGTCTTTTGCGGTAACACGAGAAGCGGCATAGGGCTGCCGCACTCCAAAACCTTGCGGAAAAAGCAGCGTTCTGGAATACGCGACAGCGTCTTGGAGTGCGGCAGCCCTATGCCGCTTTTGCTCGCTCTGTGAATCGTGCTGCATCATGGCGAGTCCTTCTTGGGGACTTTTACATCGATGTGCAAGTCGCGCAGTTGCCGCGAAGAAACTGGCGTCGGCGTTTCTGTCATCAGATCCACGCCTTTGGCTGTTTTCGGGAACGCAATCACGTCGCGAATACTTGACGTACCGCACAGGATGGCGTTGAGTCGATCGAATCCGAGGGCGATTCCACCGTGAGGCGGCGCGCCGTAGCGAAACGCATCGAGCATGTAGCCGAAGCGCAATTTCGTCTCCTCGGGCGGAATTTGGAGCACCTCTTCGAAGACCGTCTTTTGCACGTCGGGTTGATGAATACGAATTGAACCACCGCCCAATTCGATGCCATTTACCACGATGTCGTAGT
>Ga0068857_100001403_pt1 | contig 19017 bp, 16 predicted proteins | sample KBSCornC72_FD_66591 | JGI IMG/M metagenome (GOLD analysis project Ga0068857, IMG submission 66591) | Corn rhizosphere microbial communities from Kellogg Biological Station, Michigan, USA - KBS Corn C7-2 | ecosystem: Host-associated > Plants > Roots > Rhizosphere > Soil ...
GGTTCCGGGCTTTTTAATATTTCTGTTTCAAAAGCTCTTTTCGTTTAAAAAAAGACGTCTTCCGCAAAGAATCATACGGTTTTGATCATTTAATGATAGAAGGGCAGATCGTTTAATGATAAAAGGCCAGCGTTGTTTTCGATTACTGAATCGGACTGGCATTCAACGTGCCAACGTGTTGGTTTGGCGGCGTGATGTGTAATAAAAGAATTCATATCCGCTAATCCTGGCAAACCAAGGTGTAACTGAAGCGGTCAGAACTTTATGCGATACGTCGACCGAACGATCCTAAGGCGATTCACCTATCGGTTACTGTTCATTACTTTTTGCGCCATCCTCTCGGTTAATCCGAATTCGTCCCAAGCTCAAACCTCAATTCCGGAGTTTCACAACATTCTTCGTGAAAAGATGGGTTTGAGTGATACTGACTTGGCCACACTCGCTGATGGAAAACCAGTTGTTAAGGCTTTACCGGTTGAAGATAAAAGCGAAATGGCAGTCTCTGGCCTCGTAGGCTTGCAAGTTCCCGCAACTGTATTTCTAAAGTCGTTCCGGGACACCATGGTGACAAAGAACAACCCGGCGATACTTGAGATCGGTAGGTTCAGTGAGCAACCAATCCTGGATGACTTGAAGGACCTGACTTTTGAAGCTCGTGACCTTGAAGATTTAAAACACTGCGTCGTCGGCAACTGCAAACTAAAGCTTTCGGCCAACATGATCGAGCGCCTGCGGAAAGACATCCATTGGGAAGCACCCAACTACGCTATCGAGGCGACTCAACTTCTCAAACTCATGATCGTGGAGTATGTTCGCGATTACCTCGCACGCGGTGACGCCGCGCTGATCGAATATTCTGATAAAGAGAGATCAGTGCGATTAGCCGACGAACAGCTTAAGCTCAAGGCCAAGTCGGGCTACATCAACGACTTTATTAACAATCCCTCCAGCGACGTCACATTTTCCAGCACCTTAACCAATATAGATAACTCTCTTGTATGGTCCAAGATAAAGTTTGGTCTCAAACCGGTTATTTCGATTAACCATATCAGCATTTATCAGACTAAGAATGTAGTTGGACCACAAGTTTTAGTTTCTTCGAAGCAGATATACGCCAACCACTATTTTGATTCCTCACTTGCTTTAACGGCGTTTGTAAATGTCCCTGGGGAAAATTCTGCCGGCTCGTATTTGATCTACGAAAATCGCTCGCGGGCGGATGGACTTGAAGGTCCGTTTGGAAGGCTCAAACGACGCATAGTCCAGGACAAGGCGATATCCGGTCTGAGCGCGATCCTGGACCAATCAAAAGCTACGCTCAACGCCCGGGCACTACCTCAAACTGACACATCATCGGCGAGCGAAACACACGGGAAATGGAGGCGATGGAAGTTCGCCGGTGTCCATTTGTTCTACTGGCTGTTATTAATCACAGCATTTGTCGGCCTTTTGGCGGTGAGCAATTACCGATGGAAGAGCGAGGCGACCTGATCAATTACCTTCTCACACCCGGCAACGGACGAGGCTCGAGAGTGGTCACTCGGATTCGAGCATCGAGAATCGAAGCCCCTTTCTCATGAACCACAAAAGGATTGAGGTCCAACTCGGCTATTTGCGGAAGATCCTCAACCATCGCGCTTAACCGAAGCAGTCCTTCCTCAAGAGCTCCTACGTCAGCAACTGGTGCACCACGAAAGCCGGTGAGCATCGGATAAGTCTTTAGCTCGTGGATCATTTCCGAAGCATCCTCTTTCGTTAGCGGTGTAAGTCGAATCGAAACGTCTCGCAAAAGCTCGACCTGGACTCCGCCAGCCCCACACGCGACGACTGGGCCGAACTGCGGATCGTGGACCACCCCGATCAGCATCTCAACACCACGCTCGGCCATCCGTTGGACCACGAACCCGGTTGGCAAGAATCCCTGCGACGCCAACCGTTTACTCATCTCTTCTGCTGCTGCAGTAACTTCTGCTTTACCGCGTAGATGAAGTTTCACCGCACCCGCATCGGTCTTATGGAGTAGACCTGGGGCAATTCCTTTCAATACAACCTGGCCGTTCAGTTCATCAGCTGCCTGGCCAGCATCAACTACGCTCACCACAATTCGTTGCTCCACCAATGGAAGTTTATAACAGGCACAAAGTCTTGAGACCTCTTCAGGTGATAACCAACCATTGCCCCTGACGAGCGCGTCGGCCACGATTGCTGCGGCCTCATCACTCTTGATGTCCTCGAAATGGACCGGAACGCTTTGAGGATGTGAGCGCCATTCTCCATAACGCGTGGCCCTTGCCAGCGCAATCGCGGCAGTCTCTGGGAAAGAATATGACGGAATACTTCTACCTGGTGTTCGTAATTGCTTAGGTGGTTGCTGCGAAGAAAGAAACACTGACAAAAGTGGCTTGTCTTTAACGAAACGCCTGGCTCCTTCCAGGATAGCGTTGGCAACGTCGTCCGCTGTGGTTAGGAGGGGGGCCGTGAAAATCACTATCAAAGCGTCGACACCCGGATCCGCGGCGACAATCTCGATAGCCCGAAGATAGTGGTCTGCGGAAGCTGATGCAATCATGTCAACCGGATTGACCGCGCTTGCACCCGGCGGAAGAAAGGCTCGCAACTGAGCCTGGCTGGTTTCCGACAAAACAGGAACCTCCAGCTCACGTGCTTCACATGCATCTGCGCATAGGATTGCTGGTCCACCGGCGTTGGTAATGATTCCTACTCGAGGTCCGCGTGGCAACGGTTGGCTCGCCAGCAACGAGGCCACGTCGAAGAGTTCTGACAACGTATCGGTTCGAATAACTCCGGCCTGGCGAAACAAGGCGTCAACGGTAACGTCGGAAGCCGCCAGCAGAGCACCAGTGTGTGAAGACGTGGCGCGGGCACCGGCTCCTGAACGACCACTCTTCACAACTGCGATTGGTTTCTTGCGTCCCACTCGACGCGCAATCTGGGAAAACTTTTTGGGATTTCCAAAAGACTCAAGATATAAGAGTATTACGTCAGTGTCCTCATCAAATTCCCAATATCGAAGAAGATCGTTTCCCGAGATGTCAGCCTTGTTACCAACAGAAACAAACGTCGAAATGCCCAGCCCGAGAGAATTTGCAAACTCGATGATCGCCAGTCCGAGTGCGCCGCTCTGAGATGAAAATCCAACCCGGCCGCGGGGTGGCACTCCCGGTGCGAAAGTCGCATCGAGTTGAACATCCGGGTTGGTGTTGACAATTCCCATGCAGTTTGGACCAATCAATCTCATTCCGGCGCCGCGGCAGACTTCAATTAGTTCTGCCTGTCGTGCTCTTCCAACCTCGCCGGTCTCAGAAAAGCCAGCTGAGATCACAACGAGGGCTTTGACACCTTTACGTGCACAGGAAGCAGCAACTTCTAAAACGCTTGCAGCGGGAACAACAATCACGGCGAGATCGACTACATCCGAGATATCTTCGATCGATGAATATGCAGTGAGACCTTCAATCGACACAGCCGACGGGTTAACGGGATAGACGGGGCCCTTGAAACCGTAACTCAGGACGTTATGGAGAATTTCACCACTGATAGTTCCCCGCTGGCGTGAAGCTCCGATGACGGCGACACCACGTGGTTCAAAGAAAAGCTTGAGTGCATTTCGAGCGGCAATTGATTCTCTCTGCTCAAACCTGGCAATTGACTCGTGGGTAAACTGAGTAGGAAAGGTGACGTGCAGTTGTCCGGCGCCCGCGCTTACCTTAATTGGAAAACCCGATTCCCTAAACACTCCTAACATCGATTGGTTCCCGGCGACGACTTCGGCCTCGAAGACTTGAATTCCATTTGCAGCCGCAACTTCGGCTAGTTGGCACAGCAGGAGTGTTCCAAGTCCACGACCCTGAAAGTCATTGGCGATCGTAAAAGCAACCTCGGCCCTTTGCTCAGAGAGTTCAACGTAAAAGGCATGACCAACAATTCGTTGCTCGGCGCCACTACAGGCGACGAGCGCGAAGGTATGGTCCAGGTTGGCTTCGCGATGAGCTTCAGCAGCGAGGGCTGAATTACTTGAAAGAGAATAAAAACGGAGCCAGCGCGATTCTTCGGAAAGGGATTGCAGTAAAGCGAAGAGTCCCGCCTCGTCAGCGGGTTGCATGAGGCGAGTACGCACCGTTGAACCGTCGCGTAACACAACGTCGCCATCTCTATGCTTTCCCAGACTGCCAGCCATTAATGGTCCAGTTAAGAGTATCGAATCGCTACGTGGTTTATCAGTTCGTTCTCTCGTGATTCTACTCTCGTCAGTCATAAGCACGACTTAAAAGTTTGTCTCTTTCTTTAATTTCAACGTCCACAACAAGGAGCCAATCTCCAAGTGCACCCCGTATGCCAGTGCGATCCCGAGGATTTGGGCCACTCGGCTGAGATCGCGAGCTGTGCCTTGGGTCTTTTCTCGCACCATTGCGAATTTTTGACTGGGGCTGGGCGATCTACCTGGTAGGAGTTCCGGACTGTAGCCGCAAATAATAAAGGCATAATCATTGCACTCACCTATCGTGATCCACGATAGCGAACGTTGGTAAAATTATGCCGTCAGGAATACTACTGGGTTTGGGATTAATTCCGTCGATGATTCTGGTCTTCGTCATTCTGACAACATTCTACGGCTCGACTCGCGCGTATCTGGCAATCTCGTGGTTCCCGCTTGCCCTTGTTTTGTCGATCTTTGTCATTCGGCAATTACTGGCGTTTCAAAACCTTTCAGAAGAATGGTGGCTTGACCTTACTAGAACAATAGGCTGGGCCAGTCTGGTGCAATTTGGTTTGGGAATTGCTCTGCTTGTACGATCCATCAACGAGAAAGAGCAAAACGTATTTTTGTTGGCCGCCAGTTCACTATCATTGTTACCTTTTTTGCTTCGTTTCCTTTAGTAATCAGAAGATGCAAGTAGCGCGACCAACAAAGTACAATAGCTCAGTAAAAGATGTCCTGATCGATGTTTCGGTCACTTCTTAAACTTAGACCTCAGAGCCAGACTTCATGGAACACGAACATTCAGCCGAAGCGATCAAACAGCGGCTAGCCTTAGGACCACACCATAATTATTTGCGCGATTGGATCTACGGAGGCATCGACGGTTCCGTTACGACCTTTGCGGTGGTAAGTGGCGTGTCGGGAGCCCGACTGTCTGCGTGGATAATTCTGGTAATGGGCTTTGCGAATCTCTTTGCAGACGGGTTCTCGATGGCCGCGAGCAACTTCCTTGGCACGAGAGCTGAACATGAAGACTTACAACGCCTCGAGGCGGTGGAAAATCGTCATATAGATCTTGAGCCTGAAGGTGAAAGAGAAGAAGTCAGGCAGATTTTTGAGCAAAAGGGATTTTCTGGTGATGACCTGTTACGAATAGTTGAGCTTGTTACCTCTGACCGTAAACGTTGGGTCCAAACGATGCTGACTGAGGAATACGGACTACCATATGCCGTGCGTTCAGCCTGGGTCGCAGCATTGAGCACATTCAGTTCATTTCTAATTTGTGGAATAGTTCCGCTTATTCCCTTCGTTTTTAAACTTCCACATGCGTTCAGACTCTCACTGGCGATGACTGGAGCGGTTTTTTTCGTCATCGGATCAGTTAAGAGTAAGTGGTCTACTGATTCCTGGTTACGATCAGGATTTCTAACTCTTAGCGTCGGCGCAATAGCCGCCGGTCTGGCCTATGCGGCCGGAGTCATTCTCAGAATCATTGCGCAGTGATCTATTCGCTGTAACTACCAGTTAGTGGAGTTTCCCCCATCGACTGCGCAATGTTACTCATCACCGTCTCAAAAATCAGGTAAATTCCAGTCAAATATCGGTGCTTTCCACGGCATGTTCTTTGCGCTTTCAAACGTAAGAACTGTCAACGGTTAAGCGTAACAAAAGGCAGATGCTTACACAGTCAGTCAACTCTTAAAAACCCGGAAATGGAGGGCAAAACAATGGACACCGCGATAACCTCATTGGTAGCAATAGTATTGGGGGCCGTGACCCTCTGGTTCGGCATTCGCTGGGTGATTCGGGCTTTCTCAAAATATCGAGGCCCCCGAATCGTTACCTGCCCTGAAACTAAGAAGCCGGTAATAGTTAGGCTTGATTCCCTGCATGCGTCGTTGACCGCCACGGTGGGTCTTCCCGATATTCGACTCGAAAACTGCTCGCGCTGGCCGAACAATGCACAGTGCGGGCAAGAGTGCTTGATGGATCTAGAAATAGATCCGGAACAATGTCTGGTTAGGGGGATGCTAATGCAGTGGTATCGTGGCAAAAGTTGTATCTACTGCAAGAACGTTTTCCACGAACTTCACTGGTTGGACCACCGACCGGCCCTGCTAAGCCCTGACGGAGAGCTGCGGGAGTGGAGTGCGTTTAGTTTGGACCAGCTGCCTAACGTGATGGCGACTCATTCCCCGGTTTGCTGGAACTGCTACATAGCGCAACAATTTCGCAGGGAGCATCCGGAGCTGGTTGTTCTGCGACCGTCGCGAGCCGTACTCGCTGACGTCCATCGCTCGTCGCAACAGCATTCATGAGTACGGCAAGTAGGAGAAGATTTTTCGCGCAAGAGGCTGCCATGGACTTAACGACTAATTACCTTGGCATGGTTTTGAAAAATCCAATTGTTGCCTCCTCGTCGCCGCTTTCACACAGTGTGGATAGTATCCGCCGTCTCGAAGATGCCGGAGCTGCCGCGGTCGTTATGTATTCGTTGTTTGAAGAACAAGTTGGCTTTGACAGCTATTACATTGACCGTCACTTGACGCATGGAATCGACGGTTACGTTGAGTCGCTTGGTTATTTTCCTGACATGCAAGGCTACAATATTGGTCCCGACGAGTATATGAATCTGATTAGACGCGCGAAGGAGGCGGTTGATATTCCGATCATAGGTAGCTTGAATGGAGCGTCGGTGGGTGGCTGGACGGATTACGCTGCATTAATAGAGGAAGCCGGCGCCGACGCTCTGGAGCTTAATATCTATTATCTGCCAACGAACATTGAAATCCCAGGTCTCGATATTGAACGATTACATCTTGAAATTCTCTCGGCTGTACGAGAAGTAACAACGATTCCGCTGTCAGTGAAACTCAGTTCTTTTTTCAGCTCCATCGCGAACATGGCCCGTCGATTCCATGAACAAGGAGCGGACGGGCTTGTTTTGTTCAATCGCTTCTACCAACCCGATTTCGATTTGGAACACCTCGAACTGACACCACAACTCGTGCTAAGTAACTCTGACGATTTGCGATTGTCATTGCGCTGGGTCGCAATTTTGTACGGCCGGTTGAACGTAGATTTTGCCATCACTAGCGGTATTCACACTTCGCACGACGTTCTCAAGGGATTAATGGCTGGTGCTAGAGTGACGATGATGGCTTCCGAGCTGCTGCAAAAAGGAATGAAAAGGATAGGACAGGTTTTGAATGATCTGGTGCTTTGGCTAAACGAGCATGAATATGAAAGCGTGATACAACTGGTTGGTGCGCTCAGCCAGGAAAAGTGCGCCGAACCTGCCGCTTTTGAAAGAGCGAGTTACATGAAGATGTTGCGCTCGTACCGACCGTTAAATTGACTCTCAATAAAAGTCGAAACCAGGTGTAGGGACAATCGCTTCGCTCATGGTTCTGTATTCTGGCTAGCTCGAGTGTTTTAGCGGTACGTAGCGCGGTGACCACATGTTGGCCTTCACCGCTTTGTCAAGTTTTTCCTGATTCATATTCAGTGCTAAACCTGAGCGGACGGCTTCGGCTCCAACCGCCAACGCAACCCGATACGATATCTCACGCACCATTTCCAATGGAGGAAACAGTGGGCCATAAGGATCTTTCAACGCTGGAGAGAACTCGCTCAATACACACGCCGCCGCCGAGAACATCGCATCAGTGACCCGAGCTGCACCGGACGCGATAACGCCTAACCCAACGCCGGGGAAAATAAACACGTTGTTACACTGGCCCACTTTTATGAGTCGTCCTGCATAACTCGTTGGCCGAAATGGACTGCCTGTTGCAACGAGGGCGCGGCCATCAGTCCATTGAATAAGTTCCGCCGGAGTTGCCTCGGCCTTCGAAGTTGGATTTGAAAGTGGAAAGATGATCGGACGCTCGACGTGCTTAGCCATCTCGCAAACAACGTCCTGACTGAAAGCCCCACGCTGCCCAGAGGTGCCAATCAGAATCGTGGGCTTGGCACTCTTAACTACCTCAGAAAACTTGCAGCTCTCTTGATCGATCGACGCCAGCGCCTCGGCAGGTCGAGCATATCGGCGTTTTGAATCTTCCAGATCCGCTCGTTGGTTATGGACCAGGCCTTTGCTGTCAACTAGCCACAGCTTCTGTTTCGCGTCATGTTCAGAGTATCCCTCCTGAAGCATTGCTGCGACGAGCTGGTCACAGATTCCGATGGCCGATGAGCCGGCGCCCAGAATCATGATTCGTTGTTCCCCAAGTTTGGAGTTCAACAGTTTTACAGCTGCCAATAGACCAGCTACCGTTACTGCGCCCGTTCCCTGAATATCGTCGTTGAAGGTGCAAAGTTGATGACGATAACGTTCCAGTAGTCGAGCAGCGTTATGCTTTGAGAAATCTTCCCACTGCAACAACACGCGCGGAAACTTCTGCTTAACGGCTTCAACAAATGCTTCAATAAAGCCGTCGTACTCTTCTCCTCTGATCCGCGGATGCCGCCAACCCAGGTACAGTGGATCTTCAAGGAGTTCCGTATTATCAGTTCCGACATCGAGCATTATTGGAAGAGTTGCGGCCGGATGAATCCCTGCGCAAAGCGAATAGAGTGATAGTTTCCCAATCGGTATACCCATGCCTCCCACACCCAAATCTCCCAGCCCGAGGATCCGCTCGCCATCAGTAACCACAATCACTTTGACTGGTTCGGAAGGAGCGTTATCGAGGACTTCGAGAGTCTCATCACGGTTCGGATATGAAATATAGAGACCCCGGGGCCTGCGGAATAGGTGACTGTAGCGTCTACAGCCTTCGCCGACCGTTGGCGTATAGATGATCGGCGTCATCTCGCTGATGTGTTCCTGCAAAAGGCGATAAAACAGTGTTTCGTTTCGATCTTGCAAGGCGGTCAGGAACACATACTTCTCAATGTCTGTTTCCTTTCGGCGATAGTTCTCGTAAGTGCGGGCGAGCTGTTCTTGAGCAGTGGAAGTATGAAGTGGAAGCAATCCCAAAAGACCGAACTCACGTCGCTCATTGGGTGGAAAAGCGCTGCCCTTGTTCAGCAACGGGTTATCCAATAGAAGCTGTCCAGTGAGCTCGGTTTCAATTTGGACTGCGCTCTGATTTGTGACAATAGTGCTCATCGCGTCGCGCCCTTTTGAAGCGCCCTCTTTAAGTAACTAGATCGAAAATAGACCGTGTGCGTCTACTTCAGGGTTCCGATGGTGATTGTCACGACCGGTACGGTGGCGGCACTCTTGTTGTACGACACCCAGAAGTGCTCCGATTGGTAAGGCACCATCTTGAACGACGATCCATCAGGTCTCAGCTGAAGGTTATCACCGACGACGGACTTATAATCCGGCGCGCCAACACCTTGTGTGTAATCAGCGGAAATTGTTACGACCTTTTGTGCGTTATAAACGAGCTGCGCTGTTTCAGTCGGTGAGATGATGTAGAAATCCTGCTCATCACTTTTCATGGTCGGCTCGCCAAGCTTCGCTCTTGCTTCCGTAGCCGTCATGCCGAGACGCACGCCGCGGTATTCTCTGTAGACCTCCAGCTGTTGAAGCGCAGATCCTTTCGCAACTCTGGCTGTCTGACTTCCGGTCTGACCACTGGCAACGATGCCCCACAAAAGAAGCAAGAGTACACCTAAGCCAAAGTAAATTAGTTCCATTCGACTGATTCTGAGTTTTTCTATAGTGAATCTCATTTCAATTACCTCCTTTGAGGCTGTGCGCAATCATTTCTGTGTTTCGGCCAAAGCTTTTGCCGATGGCCCAAATTGATCCTCCCGCGCGGACCTGTAAGACGATCTCATCGAGCGGAGTCCGCGGGGGCCCAAACATGACCTGGCCCATGCGAGCATCGAATGCTCCCTTATGACAGGGACAAGTGAGACAACGGCGAGCGGCGTCGAATTCCACGGAACATCCAGCGTGAGAGCACCTGCGGCTAAAGGCTTTGAATTCGCCCTCCGCAGAACGCAGGAGCACAGCCGGATCATTTCTGGTTGGGTAGACGAAATAAAGGCTCGATCCTGGCAGGAGCGCCTCCGCACCCTCAATCTTTCTCGGCGGATATGCAACCATCGAGTCTTGTGCAAAGACGCCGTTAGTCGCGACGGGCGCTGCAAGGACTAACGCGGTGGAGGTCAAGAGGAGATCAGTGCAGAAGACGCGTCGCGATGTGTGGGACGGTTCCTTTACCTCAAAGGGTGTTGAATCCATCTTGAATCGCTCCTTTCACCTGGCACTTTTGGGCCCTGGCCCAAATAGAGCATCAACCTCAACAGGCGCAAGGTACGTGCCGGGCGCGATTCGACGGATCTGGCAGCAAAAGGAAAAATGTGAGGCAGATCACTGGGGAAAGTTCACCAATCAAAGCGCGAAACCCCGCAATAATCAGAAAGACATTATTCGCGCTGTGAAGCAGATGCTAGTGACGAGTTGCCGGGCGTTGGACGTGGACGGTAAGGCAGGCGACCTTGCGCAGTCAAATGCGAAGAGGTATTCAGATCATCATGGGTTAAAGAGAACCATAAATATTCGGCGCGTCAGGGACCAAATCTTAGATGCCGAGGTATGCTATTTGATCCAACACTTGCCTCATCAGCAAAGTCACTCTGGGATGTGCAGCTTCGAACCTCGTAATCGCATCTTTCCATCGATCATTTAGACCTTGATACTGTTCTTGATCAATTCCTCGATCTTCAAGGATTCGCTGAATATCATGGGCCAATGTTGAGAGGATTTCCCGATCGTCATTGGCGGGCGATTCGATTTGCTGAAGATCAGCATGCAGCCGTTTCAATTCTTCATGCAGTTTTTCTTTGTCCATCTTATCTTCTTTAGTCAAGACAGGTTTTAAAACACTTTATTCAATTCTTTTCCGAAGACTCCAGACAAATATAAGCCAGGCACTGGAGCGTAGCGCGCATAGAAATCCAAACGCAAATACTACTCTTGCCTAGCGCTCCCATCCAGGAGAACAAAAGACTGAAGCAAGAGGGCGAGGCCATTGGGAAGGAAGCGGAAAGTGTGGACTCTTCCACGGTCGTTTCCGCAAACTGTTCGCTGCACGAGAATTTTCACTTCACAGGCAAATTTCGTTACAGACAAGAGTGCCGAGACTTACATCTCGGCACTCAGAAGAATCAACTATTTAGCTAGCAACTGCTGCCTTTGCCTGGGCTGCGTCGCCATGCTTAATTTCAAGTGTCCGTTTTTGGGGCTCCCGAGCCGGCGCTTCCATTGTTATCTTGAGAACGCCGTCCGTGAACTCGGCCACTGCAGTATCTGTTTTTGCGCCTTCAGGCATGGGTATCTGTCGATAGAAATTGCCATAACTGCGCTCACTGCGATAGTAACCTTCTCTTTTTTCCTCCTTTTCCTCTTTTCGTTCTCCAGAAATCGTGAGTACATCATTGGTTAATTCAACCTTGACATCTTCCTTTTTCAGGCCGGGTAAATCCGCGCGCACAATGAATTGCCCGTTGGTATGAAGAACCTCGAGTTCAGGCACCCAGCCCACATGCTCGAACTCTCTCGTGAAGGGAAAGAACTCCCTTCCGAAAAGGCTTGGCGGAACGCGAAAACCTTCGAATTCCTCAAAGAGGCGTTCCATGTCAGTCGCGAACCGTTTCATAAACCCAAACGGTGTGGCAACGTCCTTCACTTCGGTTTTGGCCAATTCAGTTGGCCGCGGGGCTATCTCTTTCTTATCTGTCATGATTTTTCCTCTCTCACTACAAACTAGTCGAAACGATGCAAAGTAGTTTGGTTTGGCTCTACATCGATCGGCATCAACTAAAAGTACGGGTCCACCCGGAGGTGGTCTCTGATCTCGGTAACACCGGGAGCATGACTAATCGATCCGAGGATGGCGCGTTTTTCCTGCCACGAGTGAACTCGGCCAAACAGGTCCACCGAACTATTCTTGACTTCGATTCGCAGACGTTCGGCTTCTCTGTCGGCTCGCCGTTCTAAGGCGTCTTCTATTTGTTCACGCAATTCGTCTGGATCAATTTTCGCAGGTAGAATTTGAATCTTGTTTATTACGCCAACCACTCCATCCAACCTGAGAACGGCCTGCTCTGCGTCCTGGCGTTCTCGCCAGCGATTTACCTCGCCCTCGAGCGTGACCCAACCATCGGAAACAGTCGATTCGATCTGGTCGGCAGGGACGAGAGCATCCCACTGCAGAACGTGACGTACGCTCCGCGCGATATCTGGATCAGTCCTAGTGAACACGCCTGCAGGTCTGACTTCTATTTCGTTAGCAACATCGAGGACACCGACGATTCGATGTGCTGCCTCCTGCGCCGCGAGTTTCTTTGCATAGCTATTAACCGATCCGCTCAAAGTAACGATCCCATCGTTTACTTCCACTCCTATCTCACACAAGGCGATACGTGAATCCCAGTTGAGCTCACGCAGAATCTGTTGCTGTATCTGACTGTCGCTCTTTTTGTCCATAACTCTTCCTTTCACGACACACCACTACCCGGTAAGGTTGAAAGCCTTACTAATCTTTTCGACGTTGACCGCTAGCGAGACCCCTTCACCCGCGAGCCATTGCTTTTACCCGAGTCGGAACGCGATGCTCACAAATTGACTTGTAGGCATTTACGACGTCGCTGTAGGACAGGTCAGCCTTCTTCTTTTCTTTGGACTCTTCTGCGTTAAGTACGACATCGTTCATCGATAGGACGCCTTCCAGGATGCCATCTTCCTTTATTACAGGGAGTCGTCGTACTTGATTGACTTGCATCGTCTCTAAAGCACTGAGAATATCGTCCTCGCCGTTACAGGTGAACGTATCTCGGGCCGAAATTACATCCTCAACCGCAATCTCAAACAGGCGTTGGCCTTTCGTGAAGGCAGCCATGCAGACGTCGCGATCGGTAATTACGCCGCCAACCTTACCGTCACTATTAATCACTGGTAGCATGCCGCAATCGTCCTCCCACATTAGCCGTGCCACTTCAGCCAGGCTGTTTGTCGGAGCGCAAACTTTTGCGTCAGAAGTCATTATCTCTTTAACTTTCATAGCATCTCCTAGCTTCAGACCTGGTCCTGGAAATAAACCGTCTTAACAGAAGCCAGGCTGTCGGTATTCAGTCTTTAATGGACGCAATGAACGTACCGAGCGGAATCAACCTTTTCCGTAACATTCCAAGCAGGAACTCAAATTATATGTGCAAAGTTCCACTGACGGTGCGGAAAAATTCGCTCGCGCTTAGTTAATGACCGCGAAATTAGCTACCGAAGAAAAGAAGATCTTCATTGCAACCTAACTGCAAAAACTTCTACATTGGCTGGCCAGGTTGAATAGGGCCAATACGGTACGGACGCATCATCTCATTGTCCTCGTGCTCCACGATGTGGCAGTGCCAAACGAATTGACCCGGCCTCGTAAATTGTGCACGAATACGTGTCACCTCTGCGGGATAAGCTATTACAGTATCCTTAAACCCTGATTCCCAGGCTTCCGGTGGACGAACATCTCCAGTTAATTCAACCGGTACCGCTGGATCCTCACCGTCTAAAACCAATCTCTCGCGGTTCACTACTTCAAAGGCCACTTCGTGTACGTGCATCGGATGTGCATCGCCGGTCAAGTTGTAGAACTCCCACACTTCAGTATCACCAGGGCTTGGATTCTCACTGACCGGATCACTCCAGTGCTTGGATATGGGCGTTCCGGAGTTTTTGACGTTGCCAAGCATTGCCTCAGACGGTCCATCCCAGGCCGTTGATATTTCTTCAAGAAGTGCCAGCCGTCTGGTGTTAGTGGGCAAAGGCAATTGTTTTATCGGCGGCAACTGCAAAAACATAGGTGGTGTCGTTGGATCAGATCCAACTGCGGGAACTACCCGCCACTCCATGACTTGTCCCGTGGTGTCAGGATCGGCTACATCGAAATCACTGGGAGGTTCGCCTCCAGCAAAGGGCTCATCCGGGCCGATGTTGCCCAGAACATAGTTGCCCTCAGGAACTCTCGTGAAGTCGACGATGACGTCTGCTCGCTCCGCCAACGCCATCAACAGAAGGTTTCCGTGGTTAGTTGTCAGGTTTATGGGCGCCGCCAAAAAACCACCCTCATTTCCGATTTGCCACACTTCCACTCCAGGAATGTTGGTGAAGTCCAGAATCAGAAATCGCGATTGGCAACCGTTCAAAAAGCGTAAGCGATAACGGCGCTGTTCAAAGGTCTGAAAGGGCCACGTATTGCCGTTCACCATAACCACGTTTCCAAAAAACTCAGGATTCCAAATTGGTGAAAGGTCGGTTTCGGGAATAAAGGGCCCGGTGAAACGATCGAAAAATTCCCGAGTATTCGGGTAGAACAACGAGCCATCTATGTTAAAAGACCGATCCTGGATGGCAATGGGAATTTCATAGTAGGTTTTGTTTGAGGGGAACTTATCGTGTTCGTGCGGAGCTGGCCCTGGCAGAACAGCCGGTGTTCCGAATCGCGTATCAAGTACGGAATCGTCGCCGTCTGGACCACCGCGTACGATGTAGAAGCCCGCTGGTCCAGCGTATACATTCAGTCGAGTGATGCCGAGCGCATGGTCGTGATACCAGATAGTCGACGCGCGATTCTCATTGGGATATTGGAAAACGGCAAATCCGGGACCCCAGGTGGCTCCAAAATCTGTGGCCGCCTTGCCTTTAAAGAAGTTGTGCCACGTACCTTCGGTGGCATAACCGAATGGGATGTTGTTCGCTGCGGGAAGGTACCAGGCTTCGGCGTAACCATCCGATTCATCGCCGACGCCAATTGCTCCGTGGACGTGGGTAACGATTGGCACGGGGCCAGTGTATGGACCAGGAGTGCTGGTAAACGTTGGCCGAGTGTCGCGGCTTCCTGTTCCGCCGGACGGGTTGGCCCAGTGCAGCGTTTGATCGACTGGCAAGAGGTGCGGTAAGAATTCATCATTGGCGTTCTTGAGGTCGTTGATCCACTTCACTCGAACAGGCGTATTCCACCTCGCCTCAATGGTCAGCGACGGTGCGTTATGTACCAACAATCCTCTCTTGCTCTCGGACGACTCGGCGCCATAGCCCCAGACAGTCGTTGCCGGCCAGCCAGCGGGAAGAATTTGCTGGTCGAACTGTTTCAGTGAGATCTCGTAGTAGTCAACATTTTTTCCGGCTCGCGTGATGACTCTTCCCGCTTTAGGCATCACCGGCGGTATTAGTAGTGGGGTTTCAAATTTCGGTATCAGTAGTGGGTCCAGTGTCCCGCCGGGAATTTGAGCTAGGGCCTGGAGAAGCCCATATTTGCTGTAGGCATACCAAGTGAGTGCAGTGCCGCCGGTGTATTTTAAGAACGTACGTCGGGTGATCATAATCTCGTTCCTCCAAATCTTCAGTTCACTACATCGCTCGACTGCGACCTTTCCTAACCTCACTTTTTGGGTACACTTAACCTCTTGACGACAGGCTCGCCCTAGAAACTGGGCTCGCAAGTTCGAGGAGGTCGTTTTAAAGCTGTGTTCAGCAAACCTTATTCCAGACGATCGCGAGCGCTTTAACTTTAATTCTTACTGATTCGGTTCCAATCGGGTGAGCCGAAATTGATTACTTCGCAGCTTCATCGGAAAACTTCGCTAGTACGGGTCTGAAGTGGAGGACAGATTCTTTCTTAGAACACCTTATGGCTTTTTAAGAAGGAACTTGTGGAATTGGCGTAATCTGAGGATTGTATTCTCGCGTTTTCTTACAGGTTCCCCTTTATGATAAGGTTAGCCAATCAAGGACTTACCATTCAACGTACATGAAATCTTCTCATTCTGTGTACCAACGTACGCTCCAGTCTATGCTCGGATTTGTCACGTTGTTGGGCACACTTGTACCTGTGGTTCCTGTCCAAGTCAGCGGTCAGGAACCTTCTCAAACGCCGATCGTGGTCCAGCCAGGCGCGCCCGGCCAACCTACGAGAACATTGCCACCCTCGACAAGAGCAACGCTGCCCCCAAGTTCGGCGGCGGATGTGCAATTCATGCAGGGCATGATCATGCATCATGCTCAAGCCGTCGAGATGACCGCACTAATAGACTCGCACACGGACAATGTGAATCTGCGAAAGCTTGGCGCTCGAATCAGCAGGTCCCAGTCAGACGAAATGGCTTTCATGAAACGATGGCTGACAACCAGGGGAGAGCCCGTCTCTTCGGCGATGCCTGACATGCCCGGCATGGATATGTCGAGCATGCATATGTCCGGCATGAGCCACACGATACTTATGCCCGGAATGCTTACACCAAAGCAGATGGATGCTCTGAAAAAAGCAAAAGGCGCAGAGTTTGACCATCTGTTCCTGGCAGGAATGATTCAGCACCACACGGGCGCGTTGACTATGGTGAAAGATTTGTTTGAAACGGCTGGCGCCGGCCAGGATGCTGAATTGTTCAACTTCGTTACTGACGTTGATAGTGGTCAACGTGCAGAGATCAAAATTATGCAATCCATGCTCGAGGAGAAACCTCTAGAGGAAAACCGATGACTCAACTACATACTATTATTTTCCGTTTGCTCATAGCTTCCCTGCTTCTCTGTTCATCCTTCGCAGCAACTACGCAGGCTCAAACTCCCGCGCCGTCGCCCGAGTCCGCGAAGACTCCGGAAACCAAAACGGCCGCGCAAGAAGAGGCTAATCCTTTTGCGCCAGAAGCAGCTCCTCCTTTACCAGCCGGAATGGTTGGCTCGGATAGTGCTGACCCACGAGCCACTCTCGCTCCAGGAATGTACGACGCAGCTGAGACCTCGATGGGCATCAAGCACATAAACCTCCTCAAAAAGCCTGATGCGTTTCAACTCGGCACCACCGATCCTGATAATCCAAAAGTGGAGAAGACTCTGGGTCTACTCGGCGTCGGCGATTCCACAAAGCTGCCGAAAGCCGATCGAGTAGTAATAGCTCAGCTCGCGTTTGCGAACTCCGATCTTGCCTTCCAGGGTAATCACCTGTTCCAGGGAAACTTTTACGGGTTCAACATCTACGACATCTCAAATCCGGCTAAAGCGAGTTTGCTGACTTCGGTTGTTTGTCCCGGTGGCCAGGGCGATCTTTCGGTTTTCAAGAATCTGCTATTTATGTCAGTCGAGATGCCAAACGGCCGTCTCGACTGCGGTACCCAGGGATTTCCACCGGAGCCCGCACCCGCCGCTGCCAAGGAAGGAGAAGAGAAAAAACAGACGGTGCCGGCAGCGCAAAAAGATCGTTTCCGCGGAGTAAGAATTTTTGACATTACCGACGTAAAAAATCCAAAGCAGATCGCTGCAGTGCAAACTTGCCGCGGGTCACACACGCATACGCTCGTGGTCGATCCGAATGATAAGAAGAACGTCTACATTTACGTCTCCGGGACTTCCTTTGTCCGTCAGTCTGAAGAGCTGGCCGGATGCTCTGGTGAAGCAGCCGATAAAGATCCGAACACGGCGCTGTTCCGAATTGACGTGATCAAAGTGCCATTAGCGGCACCGCAAACTGCCGCAGTCGTATCAAGCCCTCGAATCTTTATCGATCCGCGAACAGGTGCGCTTAACGGTTTGAATAACGGCGGCACGCACGGCAAGAACGGAATGGAAAAACCTTCCGACACCAATCAGTGCCACGACATCACCGTGTACTCAAAACTTGGGTTGGCCGCCGGCGCATGCTCAGGAAATGGCATCCTGCTCGACATTAAAGATCCCGCAAACCCAAAGAGACTCGACGCAGTAAATGACCCGAACTATTCGTATTGGCATTCGGCATCGTTTTCCAATGACGGCAGCAAAGTTGTCTTCACCGATGAATGGGGCGGTGGTTTGGGCGCACGCTGCCGTGCAAATGATCCAAACAAATGGGGCGCTGATGCGGTTTTCCATTTGAAGGACAACAAGCTGAACTTCGCGAGTTACTACAAATTGCCGGCGGCCCAGGGCGACAGTGAAAACTGCGTCGCGCACAACGGATCGCTGATTCCAGTCCCCGGCCGCGACCTTGAAGTACAGGCCTGGTACCAGGGCGGTATCTCGCTTATGGACTTCACGGATGCGGATCACCCGGTCGAAATCGCCTATTTCGATCGTGGACCAATTGATCCCAAAATGCTTGTGCTCGGAGGTGACTGGTCCGCCTATTGGTATAACGGTCAGATTTACGCTTCGGAGATCGCACGCGGCCTCGATGTTTTTGAACTGACGCCGACGAAGTTCCTGACCCAGAATGAAATTGATGCGGCTAAATCAGTTCGCGTCGCTGCACTTAACGTTCAGAACCAGGAACAGATTGAGTGGCCCAGACAACTGAGCGTGGCCAAAGCCTACGTCGATCAGTTGGAGCGATCGCAAGCGTTGCCGGCCGATCAAGTCGCTGCTCTTAGGCAAGCCATCGGAAGTGCTGAGAGTTCAGGAATGAAAAAGGCACAGGCAGCAAAACTCAAAGCGCTCGCGCCGGCGTTGGAAAAGAGTGCTGGCTCGACGACAAATGCCGCCGACTCCAAACGACTTCAGGCATTGGCTGAAATCTTGAAGAAACCGGCCCGCTAATCCAGTTCAAGTAACCGAAGTCAGTACCGGACCGCGGTAGCGTCGGGTCAGTCTCCAAGTGATAAAGTAGTTATATCTCGAGACTGACCCGACGCTACCGCGTTCCGGTACTGCCATCTGTCAAGTGAGTCTGTAATTCGATGCAGAACTCCGATCCGATCGATCAGCTGTACGAACCTTTTCTCTTCGCCAAGATCATCAAAAGCAGGATCCACTCCTAACAAAATAACCCAGCCAACTTTTTGGGTCTGCAGCGCTCTCAAGCAGACTTGAG
>Ga0068857_100001407_pt1 | contig 19001 bp, 16 predicted proteins | sample KBSCornC72_FD_66591 | JGI IMG/M metagenome (GOLD analysis project Ga0068857, IMG submission 66591) | Corn rhizosphere microbial communities from Kellogg Biological Station, Michigan, USA - KBS Corn C7-2 | ecosystem: Host-associated > Plants > Roots > Rhizosphere > Soil ...
TTGCGGGAAATTGAGCGCAGCGGAGGGTATGCGATCGACCGGCTGGAAATCGCGGACAATTACTGGGGAGACGGAAGACGGAAGACGGGGAGTGAAAGCTGAGGATTACCTCATCCCGAGCGAAGCGAGGGACCTACTATCCTGACCTTGGCGCCAAGGTGAGCAGGTTAGGTCCCTCGTCGCTCGCTCCTCGGGATGAGGTGTTACCTCCGGTCCCGTCTCCTGTCTCCCGTCTCCCGTCTCCTATCTCCCGTCTCCCACTATGGAAATTCTAAAGACCCCCACCATCACCCTCATCGCCCGGCCCCAGTTCATCGAGCCGGATCATCTTCGCGTCTCCTGGAAGGGCGAGTCATCGGACGGGGAGCGACTGGCCGAGTATGCCGGACGGCTCTGCTATATGAGCCAGCACAATCCGGCAGGGCGCAGCACGGGGGAGTACCTCTCCAACATTCTCAAGCAGGGGCACGGCTCGGTCTTCGAGCACGCCACCTACGTCATCCTGATCGAGGGGATCAGCCGCTCCTGCAGTCACGAGCTGGTCCGGCATCGGGCGGGCTTCGGTTATTCCCAGCTTTCCCAACGCTACGTGGACGAGTCCCAGGCTGCGTTCGTCATGCCCCCGGCCATCATCGGAGACCCGGCGCTGGAAGCGGAGTGGCAGACGCAGGTGGAGGCGGCGCAGAAGGCCTACGTCACGGCCGTTGAACGGCTGATGAGTAAGTACGAGTGGGTGGCAGACCGGGTCCATCGCAGGAAACTGGCCCGCGAGGCGGCACGCAGCGTCCTGCCCAACGCGACCGAGGTGAAAATCGTCGTTAGCGGCAACGTGCGCGCCTGGCGCACCATGCTGGAGCTTCGCCTCGGTGAGGGCGCCGAGCTGGAGATTCGCCGCATGGCGCTCGGCTGCCTTCGTTTATTGCAACGGGAGTCTCCATCCCTGTTCGCCGACTTCGAAGTCTATCGCGCTCCGGACGGGACGGAGTGTGGGAGGGTGGGGTTCCATAAGGTGTGAGGGGAGGGCAGTTGATAGTCGATAGTCGATAGTCCAGCGAACCGACCCTCCAGTCGTTGACCTTCGATCCTTGATCGTTGTTGACCATCGACCATCGACCCTTCAACCACCAAATCGATCATCAAACACCTCCACATCAGCAAACATCCTGCCACTTTCTTCAACTTTCTTCAAAAAAACTATTGTGCGTTCGTAAGTTCTTTCTTACTTTAGTATTGCACTCCCTGTCTGACACCGCGCCGGCTCGCTCCACTGAGCGGCCTTTTTTTAGAATCACGCGGTGACCAATCACGGCGAGGAACCGTTTGGGAGTTCGGATCGGACTAGCCTTCAACCTCAAGCCTCTGGCGCCGGCTACTGCTGCCGGGGCAAGCATCGACCCCTCCGTTACCGCAGGTTCCAACGGCCGAGCCCTTCGGTACGATCTCGAGCAACCCGATCTCTACGCCGAGTGGGACGAACCGGCCACCATCGACGCAGTCGAGAGGGCGCTTCATCCACTGGGCGAGGTCATTCGCCTGGAAGCCGTCTCCGATTTTCCCCGGCGGCTCATGGAAAGCCGACCCGACTTCGTCTTCAATGTGGCCGAAGGGCTCTTCGGGGTAAGCCGAGAAGCGCACGTTCCCTCCATCTGCGAATTCCTGGGGATCCCCTACTCCGCATCGGACCCGCTGACCCTTGCGCTGGCATTACACAAAGGCCGCGCGAAGGAAATCCTGCAATCCCGTGGCGTGCCGACCTCGCCGTTCATGATGGCGCGGACCGTGGCCGATGCCCGGAACTGCTCGCTTGCCTTCCCGGTCTTCGCCAAGCCCGCCTTCGAAGGGTCCGGCAAGGGTGTCAGCGTCAAGAGCGTCTGTCAGAACCGGAAACAGCTGGTCAAGCAGGTTGGCTACCTGCTCTCGACCTATCAGGAGCCGGTTCTGGTGGAGAGCTACCTGCCGGGCGCCGAGTTCACCATCGCGATCCTCGGCAACGGCGAAGAAGCCCATTGCCTGCCGATCGTCGGGATGCGCTTCCACGAACTGCCCGAAGGCGCCCCGCCCATCTACGGCTACGAAGCGAAGTGGATCTGGGATCGTCCGGACGATCCGCTCGAGATCTTCGAGTGCCCGGCCCGCATCCCCGCGAGACTGGCCACCCAGATCCGGAGCGTGTCGCTGGCCGCGTATCACGCCCTTGAATGCCGCGACTGGTGCCGGGTGGACGTTCGTTGCGATGCCCAGGGCGTTCCGAACGTAGTGGAGCTGAATCCGCTGCCCGGGATCCTTCCCGACCCACGGGACAACTCCTGCTTCCCCAAGGCCGCCCGAGCGGCGGGGATGTCTTACGACGACCTGATCCGCAGGGTGGCGGACATCGCGTGGCGGCGGATCAGCGGCCGGTCCCTCCTGGCGGAGGCCGCCGCGTGAAGATCGCGATCCTCTACGACGGGGCACACGAGACCTGGGACGCCAAGGACGTTGCCTCCGTCATGGACAGCGTTCGCGAAATCCAGACCTGCCTCCGAGCCCGGAACTATGAGGTCAGCACGGTTCCGGTCCGCCACCAGGACTTCAGCTGGTTGACCAAGGCCCGCCGGGTTGATGTGGTCTTCAACCTCTGCGAGGGAATCGGCGGAATCTCCAGGTTCGAAGATTTCGTGGTCGGCACCCTCGAGTTGGCCGGGCTTCCTTATACCGGTTGCCGGCCCTGGCCGGTCGCTCTCTGCCACCGGAAGCACGTGGCGAATACCGTGCTCGCGCGGAGCGGCGTGCCGATTCCCCGCTTCATCCTGGCGCAGGGGAACCGCCTGCCCTCCGACCTGACCCTGCCAGTGATCGTAAAGCCCGCGGCGGAAGACGCGAGCGTCGGGATCGATTCAGCCTCGGTCTGCACCACGAAGAAGGCGCTCAAGAAGCGTCTCGCTGAGATGGCCGAGCAGTGGGAAGAGGTGCTGGTTCAGGAGTATGTCGCCGGCCGTGAATTCAATGTCGGCTTCGTGGGCCGCCAGGTTCTTCCGCTCGCCGAATTGTGCTTCGACGGCATGCCCGAGGGCAGCTGGCCCATCCTTACTTATGCTGCGAAGTGGGACGTGGGCAGCCCGGAGGATCTGGGCTCGACGCCGGTATGCCCGGCGGAACTCCCCGCCGACCTGGCAAAGCGGATAGTGCAGGTGGCGCGGTCGGCATGGGAGAATCTCTGCAATGCCGAAGGCTACGGGCGGGTTGACCTCAGAGTCGATTCCGACGGCCAGCCCTATATCCTCGAAGTGAATCCCAACCCCGACATCTCGGATTCGGCTGGCCTTTCGCGGATGGCGAAGGCGTATGGCTGGGAATACGAGGAGTTAATCGCCCGGATCGTCGAGGAAGCGCTCAACCGTTCCAGCTCCCGCCAGGCAGCCGCGGCTCTCGCCAGCGGCACTCCCACATGACCACTCTGACCCGGGTCAATCTTCGTGAGCTCACGGTCGTGGACGTCGCCCGGATCGTGGAGCTTACCCGCAGCACGGGCGTGTTTCGTGATGAAGAGATCACGATCGCGGAAGAGGTTGTTACTGAGGCGGTCAAGGGAATAGGGGCGGACAGGGCGAGCGGGACGGATGAGACGGACGGTGGGGAGCGTCCCTACTACGCCCTAGGGGCCGAGGTGGATGGGCGAGTTGTCGGTTGGATCTGCTGGGGTGCCACACCCTGCACCGTCGCGACCTGGGATCTCTACTGGATGGCCGTGGATCCGGAAATGCACGGCCAGGGCGTGGGGACCGCGCTGCTCGAGGAGATGGAGAATCGCCTCAGCGACAAGGCGCGGCTCATTGTGATCGACACGTCCGGCCGGCCCGACTACGCGCCAACCCGCGCCTTCTACCGAGCACGCGGGTATCAAACTGCCGCCGTCGTCCGTGACTTCTATGCCCTCGGCGATGATCAAGTCATCTTCTCCAAACGCCTGCATCGAGATCGTCGGTATTAGTCTGGGACGAATTGAACCCTGGATGGGATGAACGGCTTCTCCCGTAACAGGGGAAGCCGTTTTGATTCGCAACAGCCAGCGCCGACTAGACAACATCCAAAAGTCCCCACACATTAGGAAATCCGCATCCGATTCCTTCGACAGAGGGCAGAGTTATGACCCTTGCAATTGTGCGCCGGAGCTTGCCGCTGGCGGCGGCAGCCACCCTGTTGATGACGGGGGCAGTGACCGCGTGGGCGCAGAATGGCAGGCTGACCGGAACAGTCACCGACAAGGCCACCAACGCGCCGCTTGAAAACGCGCGGGTCCTGGTGAGCGGCACCAGTCTGATCGAAACCACGAACGGCGAAGGCAGGTACAACATCCGGAGCATTGCGCCCGGAACCTACCAGGTGCGGGCGCTGCGCATCGGGTATTCGCCGCTGGTTCAGACGGTGACCATCGGCCAGGACGAGACAGGGGCCCTGGATTTCGCCCTGACGGCGGCACCGGTCCAGCTGGATGAAATCGTCACGACCGCGACGGGGCAACAACGCAAGCTCGAGGTGGCCAACGCTGTCTCGACCATCGACGTCGCCTCGGTAGCGGCTGAGCAGCCGATTACCCAGATGGCGGACCTGATCTCGGGCCGGGCCGCCGGCGTGCAGGTATTGAAGAGCGCCGGCACCACAGGTTCCGGCACCAGGATCAGAATCCGGGGATCCAACAGTATCTCCCTCTCCAACGAACCACTGTATTACATAGACGGGATCCGGATGGAGAGCTCCTCTTCATCCAGCACGCTCGACATCGGTGGCTTCGGCGCAGGCGACCCCAGGACCAACGGGCCCTCCCGGCTCAACGACCTCAATCCGGACGACATCGAGTCCATCGAGATCGTGAAGGGGCCGGCCGCAGCCACCCTCTACGGGATTCAGGCCTCGAACGGAGTGGTGCGAATTACCACGAAAAAGGGCAATCCCGGCCGGCCCAAGTGGAACTTCTTCGCCGAAGCCGGCGGAGTCTCCGACAACAATACTTATCCGCTCAACTTCTTCGGGCGCGACTCGACGGCAGCAACCGGCGCCGACTACGACTACTTCTGCCTCCTGCAGTACCAGCTGGATGGGCTTTGCACCCAGACTTCGGTTCTCAAGTACTCGCCGCTGGAGACGGCCAGCACCCGCCCGCTCAAGACCGGCTTGCGCCAGCAATACGGGGCCAGCGTGTCGGGCGGCAACGAGTTTGCGACCTACTTCGTCTCTGCCGGATATGAGAACGAGGACGGTGTCTTTCGTCTGTCGCAGACCGAGGAAGACTCGGTCCACAACGCGGTCGGGACCGTGCCCGACAACCAGATCCGTCCCAATACCCTGGAACGGTGGAGCATACGCACCAATCTCGGGGCGAACGTCTCCCGCAACTCCGACCTCAGCGCCTCGATCGGGTATATCTCCAGCGATACCCGGTTCGTCGAGAACGACAATAGCGTGCTGACCATCACCGGCAGTGCGGAGACTTCGACCAATCCCCCTACCGTGATGGATGGCTGGTATTACACCCCGGCCCAGCTTTTTGCGGAGCTAGCGAGCCAGGGCCTCAAACGGTTCACCACCGGGCTAACGTACAACTGGCGGCCGAGCTCCTGGCTCACCACCCGGGCGACGGTCGGTTATGACATCGCCAACCGCAACGACATCCAGTTCTTTCCGACGGGACGCGTCGCACCACAGGACCAGAACAACGACGGTATCCGGGCCGACAACCGGTTCCAGGTCTCCCAGACCTCGGTAGATCTCGCCGCTACGGCGCGGTTCAAGTTCTCGCCCACGGTCGGCTCCAAGACCTCGGTCGGCGGTCAGTGGTTCCGGGACTTTTCGACCGGTACCCTGGTCACCGGCCGTGGCCTCGTCCCCGGATCGGAAACGATTGCCGGCGCGGCGACGGTGGAAGCGAGCAGCCAGACCAGCGAATCCCGGTCGCTCGGCACCTACATCGAGGAAGAGATTGCGCTGAAAGAGCGGCTGTTCCTGACCGGCGCCGTTCGTTTTGACGACAACAGCGCTTTTGGAAAGAACTTCAACGCAACCGCATATCCCAAGGCCAGTGCCTCGTGGCTGCTCTCCGAGGAGCCGTTCTGGGACAAGGGCTTCTTCAACACCCTCCGGCTGCGCGGTGCCTTCGGCGCTTCCGGGCAGCAGCCCGGCACCACCGACGCGCTTCGGTTCTTCTCGCCGGTGACCGGCAAGAAAAACGGCCAGGGCCTGTTCGGGGTGACCCCGGGCGGTCTGGGCAACCCTGACCTCAAGCCGGAAAGATCCCTCGAGCTCGAGCTCGGCTTCGATGCGGCCATGGCCAACGACCGAGTCACGGTCGAGTTCACCTACTACAACAAGGAGACCAGGGACGCCCTCATCCTGAAGCCGGTGATTCCCTCGGCCGGCCAGGTAGAGAGCCAGTTCTTCAACCTTGGCAAGATCCGGAACTACGGTGCCGAGCTCGCCGTTGACGCGCGGGTGATCGAGGCCCGGGACTTCGTGTGGGATCTCGCCGTGAGCGGCTCCCTCACTCACAACACCATCGTCGAGCTGGGCGTGCCGCCGTTCTACGCGCCGGGAAGCTTCTACCAGCGTCATGTCCAAGGGTACCCCGCCGGCGGATTCTGGGGCGTTGACGTGAGCTACAACGACGCCAATGGTGACGGCATCATCGCCGCCGATGAGGTCACGGTCGGGGACCAGCTCAAGTACAAGGGCCCCGCTTTGCCGACTCAGGAAGCCTCGATGAACAGCAGCATGGGGTTCTTCAACCAACGGGTCCGGCTGGGAGCCCAGTTTGACTATCGCGGCGGCCATCGGATCGACAACTCGATCGAGAATTACCGCTGCTACGTCGGCAACTGCCGCGGGCTGGTGGACAAGACGGCTCCGCTCCGGGAACAGGCGCTGGCGCAGGCCGCCTTCTCCGGCTTCTCCAGCAACGTGATCTTCGATGAACCGGGATGGTTCATCAAACTGCGGGAGCTTTCGCTCACCTTCTACGCACCGCTCCAGTGGGCGCGCAGCATGGGCGCTTCGACGGCCAGCATCACCCTGGCGGGGCGTAACCTCTGGACCATCACCGACTACTCTGGAGTAGATCCTGAGGTGAACGCCTTCGGGCAGGATAATTTCGGCGCCAGCGACTTCGAATCGCAGCCCCAGGTCACCTACTGGACGGCGCGGGTCAACCTCAGCTTCTAGGCGGAAACGACATGTCCATGAGGATCATTACCATGCCGGCCGCCTCCTGGCTCGGAGCGCGCGATGCGCGGCGGATCATCACACACGGCCTGCTGGTCGCATCGGCTCTCACCCTGGGAGCCGGTTGCGGCCTGCTGGACACCAATCAGCCCGACATCATCGAACCAGGAGGATTGGAAACCCCGGAGGGCGCCGAGGCTCTCCGGGTCGGCGCGATCCACGACTTTGGTTTCGTCAAGGATGGAGACGGCAGTCAGGTCGGCACTGAAGGGCTGGTCCTCCTGACGGGGGACATGGCCGATGAGTTCATGCACTCGGGGTTTATTCCCTCGACGGTGGAGTTCGACCAGCGGCTGCTGGTGCCTAACAACTCCAGCCTGGACGACGTGTTCTTCCGGCTTCACCGGGCCCGGACCCTGAGCGAGGGAGCCGCTACGGCGCTGGAGGCCTTTGCCCTGGATCCTGACAACAACGCCGGGATTCCCGAGATGCTGAGCCTGGCGGGCCTCACCTACATCTATTTCGCCGAGGATTTCTGTTCTGGAGTGACGTATAGCTCGACGCTGAACGACCAGCCCGTCTTCGGACCGCAGCTCGATACCCAGGAGAGCCTCGACACCGCGATCGCGCGATTCGACTCTGCTCTAAGCCTGCCCGCCATCGCGGCGGATCCCAACATCGAATACCTCGCCTCGGTCGGGAAAGCCCGGGCGCTGCTGAACAAGGGCGACTACGCCTTGGCGGCAGCCGCGGTCGCCAGTGTTCCGACGGATTTCCAATATGTCTCCGAGCATGGACCGAGCCCGCTGGAGCTGGCCAACGCGATATTCATCTATGGGACCGGCGGCAGCAGCGGCAGCATCAGCATGTCCGACGTGGAAGGCGGAAACGGGCTCCCCTACCGGACGAACAACGATGCCCGGATACCGTTCCTCGACACCGGCGAGCTTGGGCTGGATCAGACGACGCCGCAATTCGATATTCTGAAGTATCCGGACCAGAGTGCCTCCATCATTGTCGCCGATGGGATCGAGGCCCGGCTGATCGAGGCTGAGGCACGGCTGCAGGCCAGCGACGTTCCCGGGATGATGACCATTCTCCAGGACCTTCGGGACAACGCCATTACCCCGGCGCTTCCGACGCTCGGCACACCCGCCGGTCAGACCGATGCGATAGATACCTTGTTCACCGAGCGTGCCTATTGGATGTACGCCACGGGGCACCGCCTGGGCGACATGCGGCGCCTGGTAACCCAGTACGGCCGGAACGTGAACACGGTCTTCCCGGTGGGGGTCTACCTCCGAGGTGGGGACTACGGAACGGTGGTCAATTTCCCGGTGCCGCAAGCCGAGGTGGATCAGAACCCGAATTACGACCCGTCCAAGTGCGACCCAACGAAGCCCTGACGCTGCGAGTACTAGCCTTGTGGGCGATTGCCCTCTGCTGGCCCGCCTGCGGGGGGAAATCCGATATATCTGATGAAATCTCTCCCAGCTCGGGAGAGCTCGGGGTGCGCATAGAAAGCCATTATTGGTCTGATGCTACGATTTCGATCTCCCGGGGCGGGACGTGGAACCGCCTCGGGCTGGCGGGAGCCAACAAGACCTCCAGCTTCGTCGTCCCCTTCCGGCAATTCGGAACCAACCAGTCCGCCCGCCTCAAGGCCGACCCTGTCGGTGGGGACGTGCCGTTCGTCTCGGACGCGGTGAGTATCCGGCCCGGCGCGCTGATCGTTTGGACGCTCGAGTCTTCTTTGGACCGGTCCAATATCGCAGTGTATTAGGCCTGCGGCAGGCTACTGGTAGTGCACGACAGACTGCGCCAGATACTTCTCCAGCTTCCAGCGGATTTCCTCGCCTCCCGTCGCATTCAGCTCTTCGGTGACGTAGCCCTCGGTCGCGCCGAGATGGAAGGCGCCGAGGTGAAATCTGCCACCCGGTCCCAATCGACGGATCGGAACCGTGAACTTCTGGGTGGCCCCCGGGGGGATGGTGCCCAGACGCTCAGTCGTGCCGTCGTGGATCAGGTTGATCACGACATCGATCTGATGGTAGCTCTCGACGATGAGCAGGAAGTCACCCGGCGCGGGCTCAACGTCGGTGTCCTTGGTGTGGTGGCAGGCCAGGCTTAGCGCGACCAGCATCAACCCGCCGATGATACCATGCCGTGGCATTGTCATACCCGTCTATCTCCCTGACGCTCCGCCTTTCACCACAGATCCGCCCTTCATGACGAATCCGACCTTCATCATCCGGTGCAGATCGGCCAGGGCATCACCCTCAACCGCGATGATATCGGCGAACTTCCCCGGCACCAGCGATCCAACCTTGTCTTCCCACTTCATCAGCTCGGCGGCTCGGATCGTGGCGGACTGAATCGCCTGCATCGGCGTCATCCCGTAGCGGACCATGTAGGGCAGCTGAGCCGCGTTGAGTCCGTGAGGGTAGACCCCGCTATCCGTTCCGTAAGCGATCTTGACCCCCACCGCGACCGCTTTCCTGAAGGCCACACGCTGCGTCTCGGTGGTCTCCGTGTTTTTGCGCAGGACCTCCTCAGGCCACCCGTCGCGCTTGCCGACCGAGTCTATATAGTCGCCGTTGTAGATGTCCGCCACCAGCCATATCCCGTGCTCCTTCATGAGGTTCAACGCCTCGTCATCCGCCAACGAACCGTGTTCGATCGACCGTACCCCGGCGCGAACCGCCCGCTTGATGCCCTCCGCGCCGTGCGCGTGCGCCGCGACGAAGGTCCCGTAGTTGGCCGCCTCCTCGACGGCGGCGCGGATCTCCTCTTCGCTGTACTCAGGCGCGCCCGGATTGGTTCCAGCGGCAAGGACAGCGCCCGTGGCTATGATCTTGATGAAGTCAGCGCCCCCACCCAGGATCTCCCGCACCCGCTGGCGGATTTCAGGAACCGAATTGGCGACGCCTTTGCGCATCTCGGCCGGCACCACCACATCCGGGGCGAGGCCGGTCACCTCTCCTCCGCCTCCAGAAACCGTCACGTATGCTCCGGCCACCTCCATACGCGGACCGATCACGGTGCCATCATTGATCGCGTTCCGGAGCGCCACGTCAACGAATGCCCGGAATGTTCCCACGTCCCGGACCGAAGTGAAGCCTGCAAGGAGCGTCGCGCGGGCCTGCCTCACCCCGATGAAGGCATTCTGAGCCGCTGAGGTGAGCAGAGGGTCAGCCGGACTGGCGCCCTGAATGGAGTCTTCCAGGTGGGTATGGCAATCGATGAGACCGGGCATCACCGTGTAGCTCGACAGATCAATGATCCGGGCCCCCTTGGGAATCGCGGCCGAGGCCGGCTGCACCGCCTCGATCTTCTCGCCGCGAATCAGGATGACCTGGCCGGTACGCACCTCGCCCTGGTCCACATCAACCAGGCGCCCCGCCTTGATGGCGGTGACTTCCTGGGCAGCAACAGGTTTCGTGGAGATAGAGGCTGAAACAGCGAGCAAACAGGTTACTGCGAATTTCATCCGAGCCACTCCCGATGAATCTGATTCGCATCGTCTAATCTCAGCACCCCAGTACCCACAACCCACTCCCCACCACCCATCACCTTTCCGCCCTGTGTGTCCCGTCCGCCCTGACCGCCTTCCCGCCTTCCCGCCTCACCGCCTTCTTACAAACTCCTCCCTCGCCTTCTGAATCCGCCCGAGCACCGTTTGCAGCTCGTCTTCACTGTTCCAGGCCTCGCTCGCCCTCGCCGCCTGATCCAGCCGGTCGAGCCAGGCAATGAAGTAGTCCGCGGCCGCGGGATCGCGAGGAGGAACGCCGCCCACGGTCAGGTAGATCGGGCTCGTGGTCCCAAAGGGATACAGGTCGAGCACTGGAGCCTTCGCCCGGTCGGCATAAGCCCGGAGAGTGTACCAGCCACTCTTCGTCACCCTGAGAGTCAGCACGGTGTCCTTGGCGGTGTGATCCCCGCTGAGCGGCAGGTCGGCTACGACTTCCCCATTGCCGATCAACTGGAGGTGATCCACCGGAACATAGGACCGGAGCCAGACTTCGAAACGGACCTCGCCTCCGCCGCCAGGGAGCTTCACTTCCTGACCGACCTCGGCGCCGTTGGCCCTGAGCGACACCAGCGGTCCGTTGGTCGCCATGGTCTTGCCTGCCTTCAGCGCGGCGAGCCATCGAGAATGGTCCAGCGGGACCGGCGAGCGGACAAATACCCGGTCGGTTCCCACCGGCCCCCGCAGCGAGGCAAAGTTGGTCATGGCGTCGGTACCGGCACCGGCCGGGATACGAAAGCCGCAATTGAGCAGTTGATACCAGACCCGCGCCGTGGTGAGATGATCGCTGAATCCCACCACCTCGATGTAGTCCACGTCGCCCAGACCCACGTCGATCGGCAACGCATTGGTCAGGGCCGTCGCCGTGTCGGAGGGATCGGGGTACTCATCGAACGGATGGACATACCCGAAGAGCGCGCCCTGCTCGTGTCCCTGTTCGGCGACGAAGCTGTTGTCGGGAAAGAGACTGGCCGCTGGAGTTCCGGTATATCCGGCATAGCCCGGGAGAACCAGGTGTTTCGTCAGGCCGAGCAGCCCGGTGTGGCCCCATACGCTGGTGTGGTACTCCTGGTCGTGCGCGATCAGCAGGTCGGGACGTGAGACTGGATCGGGGCGCCCGCTGAAGTAGCCCACATCGGGGACCCGGTCCTCCTTGTTCACGATCAGGTTCTCGACCACGTTCAGCCCCTCGGCACGGGCTTGGAACGCGAGTGTGGCCGGCGTCGCGCGGTAGTGGCCGCCGTAGTTCATGTGAACGTGCAAGTCGCCACTGGTCCATCCCTGGGTGCGCAGGTTGACCAGCCGATCCAGCCGCACCAGTCGAGCGGTGAGCTGATCCTCGGCGACAGTGACTTTCTCTCGATACACTCGGTACTCGGGGCCGTGGGTTACTTCGACGGTGGCATCCCCCGCGGGCATCGTGAGCGTCGAGGTACCGGAAGTGTGGTAGTAGCCGTACTCGTAGGATCGCTCCTGACGGTCAAACGCATCGTCGGCGTGGCGCCAGGCGTCGTCAGGCGCGACACTGCGGCCGTCGGGAAGCGACACCGACACCCGCGCCGGGAGTTCGCGTCCGGTGGCGGCATCAACCACCGTGATCTTGAGTCGCCCGATTCGCTCACGATATGTGCGCTTGCCGATCTCGATTCTGGTGCGCGCTCCGCCGGGGACAGCCACCATCCAGAGTGAGGTGTTTCCCCCTTCATTCGAGATGTAGGCGATGCGACGCCCATCGGGAGCCCAGCGTGGATTGGTGGCGTCAAAATCCCCGTAGGTGAGTTGCAGGGGATCGCCGCCCTCGGCGGTCATCAGCCAGAGCTGGTTCCATTGCCGGCCGAGGTAACTGGAATAGACCACGCGCCGGCCATCGGGAGACCACGCGGGCCGCGCCTTCCAGGTGGTCTCCTCGTCGTACAACGGCCGCAGCGGCGCACCCGCAGTCGCAGGCATCCGCCAGAACCCTCCGGTTCCCCAGATCTTCCCGCGATTCGACACCACGATCAGCTCTCGGCTATCGGGAGACCAGGTTGGTGAGAGGTAGTGATCGAACCGGCTGTAGTAGTACCGGGGGAGGCCGCTCTCGCGATCTTCAGTGAGACGCACTGCCGGCCCTGCCGCCATTCCGTTCTCGATTGGGATCAGGAAGATGTGCCAGCGGCCCTCGTAGGACGTGGACACGAAGGCAATGGACTTGCCATCGGGGGACCAGTGCGGCTCGACGTTGACCGCCCCGTTAGCGACGAGCGGGTGGGCATCCATCGTTTGCCGATCCACTACCCAGAGATCAACCGCATCGTTGCGATAGGAGGCGTAGACAATGCGGCGTCGGTCGGGGGACCAGTCGGGTTGATGGTCGTAGGCACCGGTCGTGATCTGTTCGACATTCATGGTGCGGGAAGGCACCGCCGGGACCGATCCGGCCCAGAGCGATCCCTGCATCGCGACGACGAGCTCTTTCCCGTCGGGAGACCAAGCGACGGAGGAGGGACCGCTTGTGACCTGAGGCAGATACATCTCCCGGTAGTAGTAGTTGTGGGGGAGTTTGATCTGCTTGAGAACCGGCTCGCGTTGAGCAGGAGCTGCGCTCGCATCCCACAGCAAGATGCCGCAGACAAACGCAGACAAGCGCAGATTGATCATGAGTGCTCTAATCGCGTGGGCCGAATCAGATGTATTGACCTACGGCGGATGGCTGACAGCTGACGGCTACCCCAAGATCTCCACCACCGCCCGGTCCGCGTGGATCTTGGCGGTATCAAGCAGCGGAATACCAACGTCAGGCGCCTCCCGCAGGAGCAGCGGAATTTCCGTGCCGGCCAGCAGCACAGCGTCGGCTCCATCCCGCTTCAGTCGTTCGATCACCCTCACGAATCCTTCCCGGGTCTCGGCGCGGAAGTCTTCAAAGACGAGCTGCTCCATGTAGGCGTCATGGACGTAGACCTGATCATCGGGATTCGGAGCGAGGATCTTCATTCCGCGACGGGCGAAGACGTCGGGATAGGCACGGCCCTGCATGGTGTAGCGAGTTCCCAGCAGTCCTAGTGTCTTATGGCCCTGCTTTTGAGCCGCATCGGCCGCGGCCTCGACGATGCTGAGAAGAGGAATGGGTGATCTGCGCGACAGTTCATCGAAGATGGCATGAGGAGTGTTGGAGGCCAGCAAGGCGAAGTCGGCCCCGGCCCGGGCCAGACGCTCGATCTCCAGGGTGAGCCAGTCCGCCAGCTCGGCGAGCCGATTCCCGGCGAATAGCTCCTTCAATCGACCCAGGTTGATGCTGTTGATCAGGATCGGAGGATAGCTGTTGTCGCCGGTTCGCTCGCGATATCCGCCGATGATCAGGCGATAGTAGTCCACCGTTGAGGCGGGAGCGATGCCGCCGATGATGCCCAGGGTCTTCATTCGGTCGGCATCCTTCCATGCTTGAAGATGTCCCACCAGAGCTTTTGGTCAGCTTCCGAGTAGATGCCCAGCAGCTGGATAATCTCCCGGGCGAACTCGACACTCCCGATACCGCTCGCCGTAATGAGGTGGCCGTCCCGAACCGCCCATTCGTCGCTGTAACGGCTCTCGTCCTGATATCCCGGTACCAGCGCGCTGAGATATGCCTTGCTGTTGCTGGTGTGCCGCCGGCCTTTCATCAGCCCCATTTGGCCCACACCCACGGTCGCACCACAGATAGCCGCAACCGGTACCCGTGCGGCGTCGAAGGCCTTGACCACCTTGGTGAGTTCGGCCCCCGGCGGCTCCCGCTCCCACATGTCACCTCCGGGCAGGATGAGCAGCGCGGCACCGTCCGGAGTGACCTCGGCCAGAGTAAGATCCGGCGTGACACGCAGTCCGCCCATCGAAGTCACCACCTCGGGCCCGAAGCCGACGGTCCTGACCTCGAAGCGACCGCTCTTTTTCACTTCGCACATAGCCAGAGCCGGTTCCCAGTCGGCGTAGCCGTCGAAGACGAGGACGTAGACGCAAGCCATCAGCCGTCAGCCGTCAGCTTTCGCTGCTATGAGCCGTACGCCATAAGCCATAAGCTTCTCCTCACGTCTCACGTCCCACGTCCCACCTCCCACGTCCCACGTCCCACACCCTACGCTTCCTGTCTCCTCCCTCGCCAGTACACCGCCATCCCGATCACGACGAACGCCAGCGCGCCGCCTACCACCTTCAACTCAAACAAAAGGACGCTCGGCGTGTCGCTTGGAGGCACCATCGCGACCCCCATCGCAAGCAGAGTAAGCCCAAGGCCGGCGATCGCGACCAGCCAGGGTTTGATACCCCGAGCCGTCGGTGAAGGATTACGACGGGTGAAGAGCAGGTAAGCAGTGAAGAGGTAGAGGTAGGGGATGAAGTACACCAGCAGCATCGTGTCGAGAATGATCAAATAGGCCTTCTCGACTGTGGTTCCCCTCCCCAGCACCGACAGAAAAAGGAAGACCGTTGCAAAGGCCGACTGCACCAGGATCGCAACATATGGCGTCTTCCACCTGGGATGGATCCGGCCAAAGGCCGGCGGGAAGTACCGATCGATGCCGATCATGAAGGCGACCCGCGCAGGACCGGTAAGCCAGGCGCCGATTCCTCCGATATTGCCGATCACGTAAAGCAGGGCCATGGCCGGCACCAGCCACGCGACCACCGATCCTGCTGCTTCCGCTCCTGCGGCCACGGCCTGCAGAAATCCGGAAACCACGTTGACCTGGTCGGTGGGAACCAACGCGAGCACCGAAGCGGTGCCGACAAGGTACAACAGGATGATGAATGGAGCCGACAGAAAAATGGACCGCGGCAGGGTACGAGCGGGATCCTTGGTCTCGCCGGCCATGACCGAGCACAGCTCCAGACCGGCGAAGGCAAAGGCGATCGTCGCCCAGAGGTTGATCGAAGAGAAATTGGCCAGGTCGGGCACCAGCGACCTTGGGGTGATGGGAGTCGCGGAACCCCGATGGACAAAGGCCCAGATCCCGAAGCCCATCAGAGCAACACCAGGCAGGTAGCTCGCGACCGCCCCGATGTTTTGCAGCCACTTGCCGGTCCCCAACCCGACGATGTTCATGAACGTGGCAAACCAGAGCATGCCCAGCGTCGCGGGAAGGACGTAGGACCAGTTGTTCACCAGGTCGGTATTCCCTCGCCCCACCACGAAGGTCGCGATGACCGCCGTGGACATGAGCAGGTTGGGATAGTAGAGCAGGTTGTTGACCCAGTAACACCAGCCACAGAGAAAGCCGTGCGAGTCGCCGAAGGCGCGCTTGGCCCAGGCGTAGATCCCGCCTTCGTCCGGAAAGCGCGATGCCAGCTCGGCGACCGCGAGTCCCTGCGGGATGAAAAAGAAGAGCGCCGCCAGTACCCAGAGCGTAAGCGAGCTGGGGCCGGCTGCCGCCGCCGTCGCTAACCAGCGCAAACTGAGAACCGCGACGACGTTGAACAACACGAGGTCGCGGAGGCCCAGAGTCCGGGGGAGAGCCTTGGGGTCCGTGATAGGGGGCGGCCCTCCGGCCGATTTCAGATTGAAGATTGAAGAGTTCAGATTGAACTACAGGAAGAGCAAATAGGCAATTGGTAATTGGAAATTGGTAATTGCCAATTGCAAACAGCGCTCTGTATGGCTTACGGCCTATGGCTTACGGCACTTGCTGACGCCTACCCCAGGTACAACTTCTTCGGATCCAGCACCTCCCGCAGCAGCCGCAATTCCTCTGCCCCGGGCGGAGCAATGAGGTCGAGGTGATCCCGGACTCGGAGGGGCCAGCCCACGTTGCTCTTCACGTCTTCGACTGCAACGTCGGGATAGATCGCAGTGAGCACCATCTCACCGGTTTCCGGATCCGATTGGAGGACGCCTTTATCGGTGATCACTTTGACCGGACCCGCACCAGGCATGCCGAGTTCTTGACGAGACTTGCCCTTGCAGCGTTGCCCGGGACTGGTGAGAAAATCCACTTGCTCGGGGAAGGCTCGTGGATTGAGCCGACTGATGATGAGCACGCGCTGGGCGTGGATCGCGATTTCCGCAGCTCCGCCGGAGCCAGGCAGCCGTACCTTGGGCTTCTGGTATTTGCCGATCACCGTGGTATTGATGTTCCCATAGCGGTCAACCTGCGCACCTCCCAGGAAGCCGACTTCGATCTTCCCGTTCTGCAGAAAGAGCTGGAACACGTCAGCCATGCTGCAGACCATCAGCGATCCGGTAACCAGCGAGGGATCGCCGATCGAGACCGGCAGCCTCTCGGGCACGGCCCCTACGGCCCCCGACTCGTAGATCAGCACCAGGTCGGGCGCCTGGAGGGCGCGCGCGAGGTTGCAGGCCAGGTTAGGCAGACCGATCCCGACGAAGACCACCTCGCCGTTCGCGAGCTCGCGCGCCGCTACGGCGGACATCATTTCTGAGGGCGAGTAGTTGGTCATTCAATTGGCAATTGGTAATTGGCAATTGAAAATTCGAACGCCCTAGAACCCATAATTCACCCCCGCCGCCATCCGGGTTCCCGCCTTCAATCTCTCTTTGAGCCCAGGCTGCTTCGCCATGTACTCGGCGCGGTCCCGGACCCCGTGCACGAATTCGTCGAGATAAGCCGTCAGCTTCTCGGGGTCGCGGGAGATCGGCTCCCAGTTCACATAGAAGTCGTTGTCCCGGTCGTAATAACCCTGGGCGTAAGACGGATGCGCGCCCCACGGTTCCACCACGACGGCATCAACGATCATTCCCGGTATCAGCGTCCGGTTCGGGTCTGCGCGGATGACCGATTCATCCACCAGCTCCTCGACCACTACGATCACCCGCTGCGAGGCGAAGGCTGCTTCCTTCTGGACTCCCAGCAGCCCCCAGACCTGGGTGTTTCCCTGCTCGTCGGCTCGCTGTGCGTGGATGATGGTGACATCGGGGCGGAGGGCCGGTACCGTCGCAAGCTCGACGCCGGTGTAGGGACAGGTCACCGTCTTGATCAGCGGGTTCGCGACCGGAAGATCGGTGCCCATGTAGTTCTTCATAGGCCAGAAGGGCAGACCCGCCGCACCGGCGCTCATTCGCCCCACCATCCCGAAGTGGCTGTACTCCTCGATCTCGAGCGGCGGAGTTCCCTGTTCGACGGCACGCCGGAAGGCATGCAGCGAACCGGCGCCCGGATTACCGGCCCAGGAGAAGACCAGCTTCTTCGCGCAGCCGGCTCCGATCAGCTGGTCGTAGATGAGATCGGGTGTCAGCCGACAGATGGTGAGATCCTTCCGCCTCTGGCGGATGATCTCGTGGCCGGCGGCAAAGCAGATGAGGTGGGTGAACCCTTCGATGACGACGGTGTCGCCGTCGCGCACGTGCGCGGCGATCGCGTCTTTCATCGAGACCAGTTTGCTCTTCATGCCTGGTGGCCCGGGTTAGATCGGCAACGGGCTGGTCGCATCCATCACCGTGATCTCGATTAGGAGTGGAATCGGTGGCCGGAGACGGGGAGCTATCCTATCGAGCGCGAGGCCGCGGTGCCAGTGGCGATAGCTTCGAGGCCCTTCACCTCGTGGATGAGATGACCCGCTGCGCCGATGAGGTGACGTTCTAACAGAGCGGCCGCCGCGTCTCCATCTCGCCGCTCCAGCGCCTCGAGCAGACCACGGTGCTCTCGATCGAAAGTCTCCCGGTGCTTGAGCATCAGCCCATGGGAGAGCCAGTAGCGGTCCACCCGGCGCAGAAGTCCGGTAATCAATTCCTGAAGGCGGGGCCGGTCATCGAGACCGTAAATGGCCTCGTGGAATTCGACGTCGAGGGCCCCCCACTGGGCACCGCCGTGGGTCCGCTCTGCGTGGTCGAGTAGCGCCTTGGCGCCGGCGAGCTGGAGCGGAGTGAGCCGAGTAGCCGCACGACGAATCGCCGCGGTCTCGAGGATGACTCGGATTTCGTAGATCTCCCGGATCTCTTCGGAGGTCAGTGCGCTGACAGTCGCCCCCCGATTGGGCTGGTAGGTGACCAGCCCCTCGGACTCAAGCTGGCGCAGCGCTTCGCGAACGGGGATGTGACTGACCCGAAGCTGAGCCGCAATTTCGTCCTGAGGAAGCGGTTCGTTGGCCCGGAGGTGTCCGGTGATGATCGCCTCCCGCAGCACCGAAGCCACCATTTCATGGGTGGGCTGGCGGCGGCGGGGCCGTTCGAGTCGCTCCAGGACCTGGTCAAGCTCCACGCTTTGGACTCGCGAAATGTAGGGTTTTCAGGCTCAACGCTTGCGGGATTATATATTATATATTAGTTTGCCAAAGTCAATAAGCACCAAGCATATCCGCTCTCAGAGACAGGTGCCGC
>Ga0068857_100001408_pt1 | contig 19001 bp, 16 predicted proteins | sample KBSCornC72_FD_66591 | JGI IMG/M metagenome (GOLD analysis project Ga0068857, IMG submission 66591) | Corn rhizosphere microbial communities from Kellogg Biological Station, Michigan, USA - KBS Corn C7-2 | ecosystem: Host-associated > Plants > Roots > Rhizosphere > Soil ...
CGCCAGCATCGACGGCGCGCAGATCCCCTGCACCTCCACGTCCTTCCTCGTGTCGTCCCCGATCTCGAGCAGCGGCAACAGCCCCGTGTCGTGCACCTCGGTGTGCACGAACGCGGCGTACGTGTACTTCCCGATGTCCGAGGACCTCGGGGTCCAGGTCTTCTCGAAGTGCGTCTGGTTCGACGCGCTCGGGACGATCTCCAGATCCTGGAACAGGGTGAACTCCGGATCGCCCGCCTTCATCCGGTAGAACTCGATCGAGACGATGTTGTACCCGATGCCCAGATAGCTCGCGGTGTCCGGCGGCGTGATGTCCACGGTGAACTTCACCGGATCTCCCACCGCCGCCTGCGTCTTGCTGACGCTCATCGTTCCCCGCGGAGACTTCGCCAGCGGCTCCGACTTCCCCCAGTTCAGGTCCACGCTCACCGAGCTGTCGTCGATCACCTTCTTGATCGCCGCCTTCAGGCCCGGCCCTGGCCCGATCGAGCCCTCCAGGGCCAGGTCGTAGGTCGAGCTCGAGCCCGGCAGCTGCGCCTGGTCGTCCTCGCTCGCCAGCTTCGCCGACTGCTTCGGCCCGAGCTGCGCTTCCGCGACCCCGAAGTACCCCCCCAGACCACCGAGCACCGCCAGGTCGAGCCCGGCGAACGCGTACAGCCGCCCCGACAGATCCACCTGGATCCCGTGCGTGCCCGAGGACTCCAGCTTCGGCTTCACGTCGTCGATCTCGGTCAATTCCGCGATCCCCACGCACGGCCCCGGCCCGCACTGCCATCCGATCTCCGCCTGGAAACCGACCGTTCCCGTGAGCCCCACCTTGGCGCTGGCCACCTGCAGCGCCGCGTGCAGGTCCACGCCCACCCCCAGACGGATCGCCGGCATCACCAGCACCGACAGCGCCCCGAACGCCGCGATCCGGATCGGAGGAAGCGTGAACCTGCACGTCCCATCCACGCTGATCGAGGGGTTGAATCCGATCTCCACCGTCCCCACCAGCGCGAAGGTTCCCACCAGCTCGTGCTTGATGGAGCTCGGCGCCTGGTTCGGGTCGTCGCGCGTCTCCTGCACCACCCAGCGCAGACTGCTCGTCGGACCGAGGCTGACCTTCTTCGACGCCAGCTTCGCGTCCACGGACCCATCGCAGTCGACCGCGGTGAACGGCCTCAGCACCGAATCAGCCCCCGAACGGTGTCCGAGCGGCCCGGAGCGTGCCTTCGCCTCGCCGTCGCTCCTTGCCGCCGGCGGAGCCAGGACGTCCGTCCCCCCGTACGGAGCCACGTCGAGGTCGAGGTCGATCCGGTATCGACCCAGCACCTCGTACAGCGGGCGGATCTCCAGCGTCGCCACGAGCGTGCCCGACTCGTCCCGGGTCGACACCACCTTCCCCGCCACCTGCGCCCCCTCGGACGCGAGGAGGATCGTCCCCACGGCGGGCACCGGCGTCACGCCCTTCAGCCTCACCTCGTACTGCGTCCCCACCCCGCCCTGCTCGTCGGCCGGCGGCGTGAACGTCACCGGCCCCACCGAGACCACCTGCGCGTCGCTCACCAGCACCGCGCCCGGTGCCGTCTCCGCGAGCAGGACCGTCGTCGCCGCGGACGTCACTCCCCCGGCCGCCGCGGTGATCTGCGACGACCCGATCGCCATCCCGGTCAGCTTCCCCGTCGAATCGACGGTCACCTGGTCCGGATGCGACGAGCTCCAGGTGAACGTGGTCTGGACCTCGACGTTCTGCGCGTTGAACGCGCGGGCCGTCAGCGCGTGGCTCTGACCCGCGGCGCCGAGCAGGACCGACCCCGGCGTGACCTCCACCCGGACGATTCCCGGTCCCGGATTCCCTCCGTCGGGGTTTCCTCGGCCGCCGCTGTCCGACCCACTGCAGCCCGCGCCGAGCGCCGTCACCAGCAGCAACGAGCCGGCCCAATCGCCGCGACGACGACGCAGCGGGCCCACCTCGAGGTCGTGCGCCAAGTCCCACCTCCGCGAGCGCTCCGGGCGCTCCCAACGGTGTGACGCACGATGCCGGTGCTCTCCACAGGGAGCCAGAGCTTTCTCCCGAAGAGACAGAGTCCTGCGGGACCCACCCGGCGATGACCGCGTCCCGCGACAGCTGCTGGCGATGGTCGGATGGGTCAGACCCTGGAAGGCCTCGGCTCATAGCGCATCGCCACCGCCCCCGAGCCGAGCTCCAGCCGGCTCACGAGATTCAGGTCGATGCGCTTCGATAGTCCCGCGAACAACGTCGGCCCGTGGCCCGCCAGCCTGGGGTGCACCACGAACTCGTACTCATCGATCAACCCCAGCTCCGCCAACGCCTGCGGGAGCTTCACACCACCCACCAGCAGTCCCTTGCCCGACTCGCGCTTGAGCTGCCGAACGGCCTTCCCCAGATCGCCGCGCACCAGCTCCGCATTCCAGTCGACCCGGTCGAGGGTGCTCGACACGACGTACTTCTTTGCCGCGCCGATCGTCCGGGCGAAGGGTTCCATCCAATCAGGCCTCGCTCCCGTCGGCGACGGCGACCGGAATGCGGCCTCCATCATCTCGTAAGTCACCCGGCCAAAGAGGAGGCCATCGGCCCGGACGAGGTTCTCGATCGCATGGCGGTGCAACTCTTCATCCGCAAACCCTTCACGATGATCGCAGCACCCGTCCAATGTGACGTTGATGGAATACCGGAGCGGTCCCATGACGCTAAGCGTACCGCGAACCATGCCCTTTGAGATGAACGCGAGAGATCGTTCGCCGGGGCGGGAAGCGAGCCGGGGCAACCCCGCTTGCCACGACCCGTGGCCCTGCTCAGTTCATGCACTTCATGAACTCGTTCGTGGAGCCGGCTTCGCCAGGAGCCGCATGAGGAATAGCCCCCACAGGAGCGCGCCCGCGAGCCACAGCGACGACGCGACGGCGAGCGCGGCGGAGTAGTGGGCTGCGAACCGCTCGGCGCTGGCGCGCACCGCGGTGGCGAGGATCACCAGCGCCCCGACGAGCGCGACGGGCCAGGGCTGGTTGCGCGCCAGGGCTTCGCGCCCGGTGTGCAGGAACACGACGTGGAAGGAGACGGCGAAGACCAGCAGGGAGAACCCACCGACGAACGTGAGGTGCAGGAGCGGGATGCGATAGGCGGGCACCAGCCCGGCCGCCAGCGGGCCGAGGGGGACGAAGGTGAGCGCCACCCAGAAGAGCCGGCGATGGAGGCCCGGCGCGGACGGCAGGCGGTAGAGCCGCGCCCCGAGGAGCAGCTCGGTGGCCACCACCGCTCCACGAAGAAGCAGGCCGGCGCGCTCGGACACTGCGAACTGGATGAGGAAGCTCCCGAGCAGGAGCCCGGCGGCGAACAGGTTCAATGCGCGCTGGCGGCGGTATTCGTCCTGGGGAGGATTCGTCAGCGGCCGGTCGTGACAGATGAGCGACGTCAGCAGCGGCGCCATCGCGAGCACCAGGCAGAAGAGCAGCCCCTCCTGGACCAGCGCCCGGCCGGGGCCGAGCAGGGCCGGTGCGCCAAGCACGCCCGCCGCGAGCAGCATCGAGCCCAGCATCCCGCCCAGCAGTCCGAGCGGCAGGAACACGAAGGACGGAGGAGGCGGCCGACTGGACCGCCGAATCCTCCGGAACGCGAACTGGACGAGGGTGGCCAGGACCGTGAGATAGGCGAGCTGTGCAGCGACGAGCCAGCTGGCGACGAGGCAGATCGGCACGGCGACGAGCGCCCCGATGGCCACGGACAGCTCCGTCGTGCTGAACGGCGCCGCCCCGGTGCGCCGCGGGAGCATCGTCCCGAGGAATCCCAGGGCCATCGCCGGCAGGAAGGACTGGGTCATGGTCAGCGCGTGGTACGGCCCGAGCCAGGAGCGGAGCACGCCTGTGCCGAACAGCACCCAAGGCAGAACCGCGACCCACGCCAGCACGGCGCCGAGGGGGAACAGGATGCGGAAAGGCTCACGCCGCAGACGCTCGTTCATCTCTTCGGCGGGCAGCGCTACATCTTCCAGCTCGAGCCGGCAACTCGAACCTGCGGGGACGAGCTCGGCTCGAGGATTGATGCCGGCGCGCACCCGGGAGCGCCCTCTGCTCGACTGCCAGCAAGCGACTCGGTCGGGCTGCGAGCTTCGTTGGCGGCGCGTCCGGCGCTGAGGATGCCCGAGTCCCGGTCCGAGGACGACTCTGTACATGCCCCGGTCGCATTCCCGCTGGTACGAGAATCGCAATCGTCACCTGCATGCTTCATGTCTTCCACCTCGGCGCACTGACGCTCGCAGGACGCCTCCTGTGGCTCCTGTCCGCTGTGGACGAGCAGGGCGCGTTCACCCATCCGACCCTCGAGGGCGAGCTGCCCGCTGGGTTAGCCGCGATGGCGGCGAGGTATGGCGCGAAGAACCTCCGGGCGGAGCCCGCGCTCGCCGAACTCGCGGCTCCACTCGGCATCGAGTCCGGGCCCTTACCGACCCAGGCGCTCCGGCCACGGGCCGTCCTGGCCTTTGCCCTCGTCAACGGGCATTCCCTGTTTCAGAGCCCGAGTGTCGTCGCCTCGTTTCTGGAGGCGTGCGCACGTTTCGGTGAAGCGGCACCCTGGACTTTGTTCAAGTCCACGGAAGCGTTCCGAATTGCTCTGGCCGAGGGCTGGCGGCACGGGATTCGGGAGGCGGCGGTGCTCGGGTCCGACGAGGATTGCGGACTCGCTCTCTTCGACCGGACTGGCTCGACGGAGCGGCTCTCGGCGGCCCTCCGGAGCGGGAGGTCAGCAGCCGCCCGGAGAATCGACTCCGTCTCGGTCCAGTTCCAATCGAGTCCTACCTGGGCGGTCGAGGCCGTCCAGGCCGGATATGGGCTCTCCGAGTTTCCCTCGGTCGTTCGTCTCGAACGCGGGCGACCCCGTGAGCCCGAACCCGAGGAGATCCTCCAGCTCGGGGCAGCCCTCAGATCGGTCGCGCTGCTCGCCGGCGAGGATGCCCGTCCGGAGCTCGACGCCCAGGTGGAGGTTTCCGCCGAAGGGTACCTCGTCGTTGCTCGGGCGAGCCGTCCCGAAGCCATGGTTTCCCGCGACCCATTGCCCAGCGTGCGCTCAAGCCGTACATTGTACGGATGGGTTCCAAGGCCGAGGAACGTGTCGAGTTGAGGCTACCCGCCGGAAGGAAGGCGAAGTGGCTTCGGGCCGCTGACCGAGCCGGGGTCTCCCTGTCCGACTGGGCGCGCCGTCGGCTCGACCAGCACGCCGACGAGGAACTGGGAGTCGAGGAGCCGCCGGCTCCTTCCCGGGACGACGTCGCTGCTGCGCTCGAGGTAGTCGGGGCTCTGCGCGGGACGGATCTCCGCGAGCGGGTCCGCGAGGGGAGGAAGGCTGCTTGGACCGCGGAGTGATCGTCGCGGACACGGACGCGGTGATCGATCTTCTTCAGGCCGAGGGCGCGCACCGGACGCTGGTGAAGCTGCTGAGCGCTGGACGGCTCGCCACCACCGCCGTCACCGTGTTCGAGATCTGGAGAGGGCTCTCGTCGGAGACCGCCCGTGACGTGGCCCGGCGTGCGTTTCGTGGCGTCCGGGTGTACCCGCTCAGCGACGCCGCAGCGAAGCGTGCCGCGGAGATCGATCAGCTCCTCGGGCGCGGTTCGATCGGAGAACGAGACTCCTTGATCGCCGGGGTGTGTCTCGCCATCCAGCGTCCGCTTCTCACCGCGAACGTTCGTCACTTCCAGCGCGTGCCCGGGCTCGAGGTCCTGCGCGCCCGATAGCCTGATGCCCGAGGCATGTGCGCGCTCTGCCTGGCGGCGGCTCGACGTCGCGTGCATGCCTCCGATGACGTCAACCGCCCTCGTGTCGCCCTTCCGGTCGCGGCAGCGGCTCGCGCACCACAGTCACCGCGTTGACTTCTTCCACCGAGCTCAGCCGGTAGATCTGGCGGAAGCCCTCCTTGTCGAGGCCCTGCATCCCCCGGAGCATCTGCTGGCGCTGGGTGCTGACGACATACGGGCCGCAGTCCCGATCCGAGCGAACGCGGTTACGCTCGTTCAACACCTGCTCCGGTAGATCGAAGACGATGGCGATCGGTAACCGTTCGTACTCGCGAGCCAGTGCCACCGCCTTCTTCCGCGACTCGACCTGCACGTTCGTCGCATCGAGCACCGTCAGCCGGCCCCGGGCGAGCCGCTTCCGCGCGACGACCCAGAGCGCCTCGAACGCATCGTCGGTCGCGGTCTGATCGTTGTCGTCGTCCGAGACGAACCCGCGGTACTCGTCCGAGGAGAGGATCTCCGTCGGCTCGAAATGCCGGCGCGCGAAGGTCGACTTCCCGCACCCCGACGGGCCGATGAGGATCAGGAACGACAACTCAGGGATCGCGAGTTTCATCGCCTCAAGCCCTCGTCACAGTGAAATTCCGACCCCACTTTTGCGTCCAGTCTGCGCCACGGGGCGTCACGGCCACGAGCGGAACGATCACCGCCGCCCAGCGCGCACGTGGCGATACTTCGCGAGATCGCTCCTCGATCCCCTTCCTCGGAGATGGCCCAGGCGGCGCCCCCGTGAAGATCGACCAACGGAGGACGAACGGGCTCTTCCTGCTTTGTCGCGGGAGCGAACCGTTGGACGTCCCGACCGGCCGGTCGGTAAGATCTCGAGGAATTTCGGATGGTTCTAGCGCGGTGCATCATTTGATTTGACACGGCACGCCATCAGCGTGGAGGCTTCGCACCCCATGGCCTCGAAGCCCACGGCAGCCGGCGTCAGCGCGATCGCGATCGCGCCGCGGCTGTCCCCGGCCTCGCGGTCGTCCGTTCTCTCTTCCCTCGTCGTCGTCGGCCTGCTGCTGGCCCTGGTCCTGCTGCCCCTGATTTCCGCGGGGTGCGGGCCGCCGACCTGACCGAAGGAAGTTCTCGGAAGGACCTGGCCCCCGCACCCAACCCGGTGCGGGGGCTTTTTCGTTTCAGAAGCAACGATTCGCGAGGGAGTCGATGGAGCAGATGGCGGAGATGCAGGAAGCGCGGCGCAGCACGGTTCCCTCGAGCGCCCCGGCGCGAATGACCGGCGCCCAGATCCTCTGGGAGGTGCTGGCGCGAGAGGGCGTCGAGGTCGTGTTCGGCTACCCGGGGGGAGCGATCATGCCGGCCTACGACGCGCTCCCGGCGAGCCGAATCCACCACGTTCTCGTCCGTCACGAGCAGGGCGCGGCGCACATGGCGGACGGGTACGCGCGCGCCTCCGGGAAGGTCGGGGTCTGCATCGCGACCTCCGGGCCCGGAGCGACGAATCTGGTGACCGGCATCGCCACCGCGATGCTCGACTCGATCCCCGTGGTCTGCATCACCGGGCAGGTCTCCTCCTCGCTGCTCGGAAGCGACGCCTTCCAGGAGATCGACATCACCGGCATCACCCTGCCGATCACCAAGCACAACTATCTGGTCACCCGCGCCGAGGACCTCGCCCACACCCTGCGGGAGGCGTTCGAGGTCGCGCGCTCCGGCCGGCCCGGGCCGGTGCTGGTGGACATCACCAAGGATGCGCAGCAGGCCACCGTGCCCTTCCGGTGGAGCGACGAGCCGGTCCGGCTGCCCGGCGTTCGTCCCGCCCGCAGACTGACGCAGGAACAGCTCGAGCGCGCGGCGAGCCTCGTGGACCAGGCGAAGCGGCCGCTCCTCTTCTGCGGGCACGGGGTGATCAGGGCCGGGGCGACCGAGGTGCTGCTGCGCTTCGCCGAGAAGACCGGCATCCCGGTGGCCAGCACGCTGCTCGGGCTCGGCGCGTTCCCCGCCTCGCATGAGCTCAGCCTGGGGATGATGGGAATGCACGGGGAAGCGTGGGTGAACCACGCCGTGCAGGAGGCGGATCTGCTGGTGGCGGTCGGGATGCGCTTCGACGACCGTGTCACCGGGAACCTCAAGAACTACGCGACGGGCGCGAGGAAGATCCATCTGGAGATCGACCCCGCCGAGGTCAACAAGAACGTCCGGGCCGATGTGGCGCTGGTGGGAGATCTTCGCCGCTGGCTCGAACGACTTCTTCCCGCGGTTGCGCAGCGCCAGCACGGTGAGTGGCGAGCGCGGATCCAGGCCCTCCGGGAGGACTCGGCCGCCCGGGACGTCCAGGGCCTTCCGCACGAGGGGAAGCTGCGCGCGCCGCACGTGCTGCACGACCTCTGGCGCCTGACCCGCGGCCAGGCGCTGGTGGTCACCGACGTGGGCCAGCACCAGATGTGGGAGGCCCAGTACTACCGGCACGAGCGCCCGCGTTCGCTCCTCACCTCCGGCGGCCTCGGCACCATGGGCTTCGCCCTCCCCGCGGCCATCGGCGCCCGGTTCGCCCGCCCAGAGGAGGAGATCTGGGTGGTGGTGGGCGACGGCGGCTTCCAGATGACCGCCTGCGAGCTGATCACCTGCGCCCAGGAGGGCATCAAGCTCAACGTCGCGCTGATCAACAACGGCTACCTGGGCATGGTCCGCCAGTGGCAGGAGTTCTTCTACGGCGGCCGCTACGTGGCCACGCCGCTGAAGAGCCCGGACTTCGTGAAGCTGGCCGAAGCACATGGGCTGACCGCGATGCGGGTCACCACCCGGGAGCAGATCGGCCCCGCGGTGGAGGCGGCTCGCAAGGCGCCCGGCACCACGGTCATCGAGTTCTGCGTGGAGGGCGAGGAGGCCGTCTACCCCATGGTCCCGGCCAACGCCGATCTGCAGGCGATGATCCGCCGCCCCTCGCGGATCGAGGAGAGCATCCATGAGTCATGACTCGGCGTTTGCCGCACCGAGCGGCCGGCGCATCGCCCGCACCTTCATCGTCTACGTCGAGGACCGGCCGGGGACCCTGAACCGTGTGGTCTCGCTCTTCCGGCGCCGGGGGTTCAACATCGACTCGCTCACCGTGGGCCGCACCGAGCGAGAGGGCGTCTCGCGCATCACGCTGGTGGTGCAGTCCGACGAGGACACCGCCCGGCGGCTGGAGGCGAACCTCTACAAGCTGGTCAACGTCCTCGAGGTCCACGACGTCACGCATGCGCCCTCCGTCTCGCGGGAGATGGCATTCGTGAAGGTGCGCGCGTGCGCCGAGAGGCGCGGAGAGATCCTCCAGCTCTGCGAGACCTTCCGGGCCCGGGTGGTCGACGTGGCGCCCGAGTCGCTGACCGCGGAGATCACCGGCACCTCCGAGAAGCTGGACGGGCTCATCGAGCTCCTCCGCCCGCTGGGGATCCTGGAGATGGTGCGAACCGGCGCCGTGGCCATGGCCCGAGGTGCCGCAGCCCAGGCCGCCGGCGGGCCGACCGAAGGTGATCTCGCCGCATGAATCCTCACCCTTTTCCCAGGAGAGAACGAGCGATGCAGAACGGCAGCGGAAACGAGCGGGTCATCGTCTTCGACACCACCTTGCGTGACGGTGAGCAGGCGCCCGGAGCGAGCATGAGCCTGCAGCAGAAGCTTCAAGTTTCGCGGGTGCTGGGCCACCTGGGGGTGGACGTCATCGAGGCCGGCTTCCCCGTCGCCTCGCCGGGCGACTTCGAGGCGGTCCAGGCAGTCGCGCGGACCGTCGACGGGCCGACCATCGCCGCGCTGGCCCGCGCCAGCCGGGGAGACATCGACCGCGCGGTGGACGCGCTCGCGGGGGCGAAGAGGCAGCGCGTCCACGTGTTCCTGGCCACCAGCCCCATCCACCGCCAGCACAAGCTGAAGATGTCCCGCGAGGACGTGCTGAAGCTCGCGACCGGGAGCGTGCAGTACGCGCGCTCCCGCTGCGAGGACGTGGAGTTCTCGGCCGAGGATGCCGCCCGGACCGAGCCGGAGTTCCTGGCCGAGGTGGTGGAGCGGGTCATCGAGGCGGGCGCGACCACCATCAACATCCCGGACACGGTCGGCTACGCGGTCCCGGCGCAGTTCGCCGAGCTCATCACCTTCCTCCGGCGCACCGTGCGCGGCATCGACGACGTGGTGCTGAGCGTCCATTGCCATGACGACCTCGGTCTGGCGGTGGCCAACAGCCTCGCGGCGTTGCAGGCCGGTGCCCGCCAGGTGGAGTGCACCGTGAACGGCGTCGGCGAGCGCGCCGGGAACTGCTCGCTCGAGGAGGTGGTGATGGCCCTCCGGACCCGGGCCGACTACCTGAAGCTCGAGACCGGCATCCGCACCCAGCAGCTGTGCAATGCCAGCCGGGTGGTGGCCGCGGCCACCGGCTTCCACATCGCGCGGAACAAGGCGGTGGTGGGCCAGAACGCCTTCGCCCACGAGTCCGGCATCCACCAGCACGGGATGATCGAGTTCCCGCTGACCTACGAGGTCATGCGGCCCGAGGACGTGGGCTTCAAGAGCACCAGCCTGGTGCTCGGAAAGCACAGCGGCCGCCACGCCCTGGTCAGCCGGCTCCGCGACCTCGGGTACGAGCTGGAGCCGGCCCAGATCGACCAGGTGTTCGACGAGCTGAAGAGGCTGGCCGACAAGAAGAAGGAGATCTACGACGGCGACCTCGAGGCGCTGCTGGTGAGCCTCTTTCACCGCAGCTCCGCCGCTGACTGGGAGCTGGTGAGCCTCACCGCGGCCTCTGGCACCGGCACCCCACCGAGCGCGGCGGTCCGGTTGCAGCGTCGCGGTGGCCGTGCCCAGGAGGCAGCGGCAACCGGCGACGGTCCGGTGGACGCGGTCTTCAAGTCCATCGACCGGATCACCGGGGTGAACGCGAAGCTTCGCGGCCTGCAGATCAACAGCGTCAGCGCCGGCGAGGACGCCCAGGGCGAGGCCACCGTGGACGTCGAGTCGGACGGTCGGCACTTCCGCGGACGCGCGGTGAACACCGACATCGTGGTGGCCAGCGCCCACGCCTACCTCGAGGTGGTGAACAGGATCGCCGCCGGGCGCCTGCCCCGGCGGAGCCCGGCCCTTCCGGAGATGACCTGTGGAGCAGTCTGAGACCCCGGCCCGCACGCTCTTCGACCGGATCTGGGCCAGCCACCTGGTCTGGCCCGAGACTGCCGACGCCCCCGCGGTGCTCTTCGTGGACGTGCACCTGGTTCACGAGGTCACGTCGCCGCAGGCCTTCTCCGCGCTGCGCGAGCGTGGTCTACGGGTGCGCCGCCCGGACCTGACCCTCGCCACCATGGACCACTCCACGCCCACCACTCCGGCCGGAGCGGCAGGTGAGATCGTGGTCACCGACCCCGAGTGTCGGGTCCAGCTGGATACGCTGGAGCAGAACTGTCGCGACGCCCGGATCGAGCTGCACCCGCTCGGCGCCGAGCACCAGGGAATCGTCCACGTCATCGGCCCCGAGCTCGGCGTGACCCAGCCAGGACGGACGATCGTCTGCGGCGACAGCCACACCAGCACCCACGGGGCGTTCGGGGCGCTGGCCTTCGGGATCGGGACCAGCGAGGTGGCGCACGTGCTGGCCACCCAGTGCCTGCTGCAGCGCCGGCCGAAGACGATGGAGGTCCGGGTGACCGGCCGGCTCGGGCCCTGCGTCACCGCCAAGGACCTGATCCTGGAAATCATCTCCCGGCTCGGCATCTCGGGCGGGACCGGGCACGTCCTGGAGTACTCGGGCGAGGCGGTCCGTGCGCTCTCCATGGAGGCGCGGATGACCCTCTGCAACATGTCCATCGAGGCGGGGGCGCGCGCGGGCCTGGTGGCCCCCGACGACACGACGTTCGAGTACCTCCACGGCCGGCCTCGTGCACCGAGGGGACCGGCCTGGGAGGCCGCGCTCGGGCGCTGGCGCTCGCTGCGCAGCGATCCCGGCGCACCGTTCGAGGCGACGGTCGAGATCGACGCCTCCCGGCTCGAGCCCACCGTGACCTTTGGCACCCACCCGGGCATGTCCGCTCCGGTCACCGGGCGAGTGCCGGATCCGGAGCGCGAGCAGGAGCCCGTTGCACGCCGGGCCCTCGAATCGGCGCTCCGGTACATGGGGCTGCGCCCCGGGCAGCCGCTGCAGGGACACCCCATCGACGTGGTGTTCATCGGGTCGTGCACCAACGGGCGCCTCTCGGACCTCCGCGCCGCGGCCTCGGTGCTCCGCGGTCGCCGGGTGGCGCCCCGGGTGCGTGCGCTGGTGGTGCCCGGTTCGCGGGAGGTCAAGCGCGCGGCGGAGGCGGAGGGGCTCCACCGGGTGTTCCTCGAGGCCGGCGCCGAGTGGCGGGAGCCCGGCTGCTCGATGTGCATCGGGATGAACGGGGACCAGGTGCCGCCCGGCCGATCGGCGGTCAGCACCTCCAACCGCAACTTCGAGGGCCGGCAGGGGCCGGGAGCACGGACCTTCCTCGCCAGCCCGCTGACCGCCGCCGCCGCCGCCGTCGCCGGAGCGCTGGCCGACCCGCGCCGGCTCGTCGACGGCCCGGCACAGGAGAGACGCTGATGGAGCCCTTTCGCACCCTCACCTCTCGCGCGGTGGTGCTCCCCCGGAGGGACATCGACACCGACCAGATCATCCCCGCCCGGTTCCTGAAGGGGACCACCCGGGTGGGCCTGGGCCGGTGGCTCTTCGCCGGCTGGCGCTACGACGGCACCGGCGCTCCGGCCTCCGACTTCCCGCTGAACGATCCGCTGGCCCGGGGCGCGCGCATCCTCGTGGCGGGCGCCAACTTCGGCTGCGGGAGCTCGCGGGAGCACGCTCCCTGGGCCCTGGTGGATCAGGGCTTCCGCGCGGTCATCAGCGCATCCATCGCCGACATCTTCCGGAACAACGCCGTCAAGAACGGGCTGGTCCCGGTGGTGGTGGACGAGGAAGCACACCGCACCTTGCTGGAGAGCCCGTTCGTCGAGGTGACGGTGGACCTCGAGGCGCAGGAGGTCCGGGCGCCGGGGGTCCAGGCACGCTTCGCGATCGATCCGTTCGCCCGCCGCTGTCTCCTGGATGGTACCGACCAGCTCGGCTTCCTCCTGGCCCAGTTGCCCGCGATCACCGCGTACGAGCAGTCCCGGCGCCGGGAGGAGACATGAGTCCCCTGGTGGCGGTGCTGGGCGGGGACGGGATCGGCCCCGAGGTGACCGACCTTGCGGCGCGCGTGCTGGCCGAGGCCGCTGCCCTCAACGGGGTGAAGATCGAGCTTCGCGAGGGCCTCATCGGTGGCTCCGCGATCGACCAGACCGGCTCTCCCCTCCCCGAGGAGACGCTCGCCCTCTGCCGCTCGGCGGACGCCGTGCTGCTCGGGGCAGTCGGTGGTCCGCAGTGGCCACCCGAGGCGAAGGTCCGGCCGGAGCAGGGCCTGCTGGCTCTCCGGCAGGAGCTGGGGCTGTTCGCCAACCTCCGTCCGGTGACCATCCATCCACGGATCATCTCCAGCTCTCCGCTCCGGCCCGAGCTGCTCCGTGGCGTGGATCTCCTGGTGGTACGAGAGCTGACCGGCGGCATCTACTTCGGCGAGAAGCGCCGGGACGCCAACCGTGCCCAGGACGTCTGCTCCTACACGGTGGCAGAAGTCGAGCGGGTGGTGCGCGCCGCGGCCGGGTACGCGCGGGCGAGGCGGCGGAAGCTGACCTCGGTGGACAAGGCGAATGTGCTGGAGACCTCCCGGCTCTGGCGCGAGGTCGCCACCCGGGTGGTGCAGACCGAGTTCCCCGACGTCCATCTCGAGCACCAGCTGGTGGACAGCTGCGCGATGCTCCTCGTCCGCACGCCGAAGTCCTTCGACGTCATCGTCACCGAGAACCTGTTCGGCGACGTCCTGACCGACGTGGCCGCAGTGCTCGGCGGCTCCATCGGGATGCTTCCCTCGGCGTCGCTGGGGGATGGAAGCCGCGGGCTGTACGAGCCGATCCACGGCTCGGCCCCGGCCCTCGCCGGGCGTGGGGTGGCCAACCCGTACGGGGCGATCCTCAGCGCGGCGATGCTGCTCCGCCACTCGCTCCGGCTGCCCGGGGCCGCCTCGGAGGTCGAGGCCGCGGTGAGCGCCGCGATCGAGGAGGGCGTGCTGACCGAGGACGTGGCGGGACCGGGATGGCGACCGTCCACCACCCGCGAGGCGGGCAGCGCGGTGCTCCGGGCTCTCCGGCGGGCCGCCGAGTCGAAGCCGAGGCCAGGGGCGCTGCTCCTGGTGGAGGAACGGGGATGACCTTCGACCCCCGCCACAAGAGCCGCGCGCTCACCGAGGGTCCGGACCGCGCTCCCGCCCGCTCGATGCTCCGGGGCATCGGCTTCACCCCGGAGGATCTCGCCCGCCCGCTGATCGGCGTTGCCAGCACCTGGACCGAGACCATGCCCTGCAACTTCCACCTGCGGCGGCTGGCCGAGCAGGTGAAGAAGGGCATCCGCGACGCCGGGGCCACTCCGATGGAGTTCGACACCATCGCCATCAGCGACGGCGTCACCATGGGCACGGAGGGGATGAAGGCCTCGCTGGTCAGCAGGGAGGTCATCGCCGACTCGATCGAGCTGGTCGGCCGCGGCCACCTCTTCGATGGAATGGTGGCCCTGGTGGGCTGCGACAAGACGCTGCCCGGCGCTGCGATGGCGCTGCTTCGCCTCGACCTGCCGTCGCTGCTGCTCTACGGCGGATCGATTCGCCCCGGCCTGTTCGAAGGCCGCGACGTCACCATCCAGGACGTGTTCGAGGGCGTGGGCGCCCATGCCGCCGGCCGGATGTCCGCGGCGAAGCTCGCGGAGCTCGAGGGCGCGGCCTGCCCGGGAAGCGGCGCCTGCGGCGGCCAGTACACCGCCAACACCATGGCCCTGGCGCTGGAGGTGCTGGGACTCTCGCCGGTCGGATACGCCACCATTCCCGCCGAGGACCGGCGCAAGGACGATGCGACGCGGGCAGCCGGCACCCTGGCCGTGCAGCTGCTCCGGGACGGCCGGCGACCTCTGCAGCGGCTGAGCCGGGCCTCGTTCGAGAACGCGATCGCCGCCGTGGCCGCCACCGGCGGCTCCACCAACGCGGTGCTCCATCTGCTGGCGCTCGCCCGCGAGGCGGGCATCCCGCTGTCGATCGACGACTTCGACCGGGTCAGCCGGCGCACACCGCTGCTCGCCGACCTGAAGCCCGGCGGGCAGTACGTGGCAGTGGACATGGATCGGGCCGGCGGCGTGCCGCTCCTCGTGCAGCGACTCCTGCAGGCCGGAAAGCTCGACGGGGAAGCCCTCGCCGGGGACGGCCGCCGCTGGTCCGACCATGCCGCGGGTGCGCGGGAGACGCCCGGGCAGAGAGTGGTCCGTCCGATCTCCGAACCGGTGAGCCAGGTCGGCGGGCTGGTCATCCTCCGCGGCAACCTCGCGCCCGAAGGCTGCGTGGTGAAGATGGCCGGCCACGAGCGGCCGTACCACCGGGGCCCGGCTCGCGTCTTCGAGCGGGAGGAGGACGCCTTCGCCACGGTCCGGGCGGGAGCGATTCGCCCGGGCGACGTGGTGGTCATCCGCTACGAGGGCCCCCGCGGCGGGCCGGGCATGCGCGAGATGCTGGGGGTCACCGCGGCGCTGGTGGGCCAGGGGCTTGGCGAGCAGGTCGCGCTCATCACCGACGGGCGATTCAGCGGCGCCACGCGCGGGCTGATGGTGGGCCACGTGGCTCCCGAGGCTGCCGTGGGTGGGCCCATCGCCGCGGTCCGCGAGGGAGACATGCTGGTCATCGACGTCAACGAGCGCACCTTGCGGCTCGAGCTTCCGGCAGCGGAGATCTCCGCCCGGCTCCGTTCCTGGAGCCCGCCGCCCACGCGCTACCCCTCGGGCGTCTTCGCCAAGTACGCGGCGCTCGTCACCTCGGCGGCGGAGGGTGCGATCACCCTTCCCCCATCTCCCTCGAACCACAAGGAGCAGTGAAATGGCCACGCTGTATTACGAGAAGGACGCCCCGCTCGAACCCATCCGGAGACGGAAGGTGGCGATCATCGGCTACGGCAGCCAGGGGCACGCGCACGCGCTGAACCTCCGGGACTCCGGGGTGGACGTCCGCGTCGGACTGCATGCCGCGAGCAAGTCCGCCCGGAAGGCGCAGGACGCCGGCCTGCGCGTCCTTTCGGTCGCGGAGGCCTCGCGCGAGGCAGAGGTGGTGATGGTCCTCGCCCCGGACGAGAAGCAGAAGCGGATCTACGAGGAGGAGATCGCTCCCGGCCTGGAGCGCGGCAAGGCCCTCTTCTTCGCCCACGGCTTCAACATCCACTTCGGTCAGATCCGGCCGCCTCCCGAGGTGGACGTGATCCTCATCGCCCCCAAGGCCCCGGGGCACATGGTCCGCCGTCTGTTCCAGCAGGGACAGGGGACGCCGTCGCTGATCGCGGTGCACCGCGACGCCTCCGGCCAGGCGAAGGCGCTGGGGCTGGCCTACGCGCGGGCGCTGGGCAGCGCGCGCTGCGGCGTCCTGGAGACCACGTTCAAGGAGGAGACCGAGACCGATCTCTTCGGCGAGCAGGCGGTGCTCTGCGGGGGGCTGACCGCGCTGGTCCAGGCCGGCTACGACACCCTGGTGGCGGCCGGCTACCAGCCGGAGAGCGCGTACTTCGAGTGCCTCCACGAGCTGAAGCTCATCGTGGACATGATGTACGAGGGCGGACTGGGGTGGATGCGCCACTCGATCAGCGACACCGCCGAGTACGGTGACTACAGCCGCGGTCCGCGGATCGTCACCGAGGAAACCCGCGCCGAGATGCAGCGCATCCTCCGCGAGATCCAGACCGGCGCCTTCGCCCGCGAGTGGATCCTCGAGAACCAGGCAGGGCGCCCCCACTTCGAGCGGCTGCGCGAGGAGGGGAAGGCCCATCCCATCGAGGAGGTCGGCCGGAGGTTGCGCGAGACCATGAGCTGGATCCGCGACGCGCGGAAGGACTCCAGCGAATCGCACTGACGACGGAGCGCACGTGAACACGAAGAAGAAGCCGCCGATGTGGCTCAACGGCAAGCTGGTGCCGGCCGCGGAGGCGAAGGTCGACTTCCTCACTCCCGCGCTGCACTACGGGGTGGGAGTCTTCGAGGGCATCCGCTGCTACCGCACCTCCCGCGGCCCGGCGGTGTTCCGGCTCCCGGAGCACATGGCGCGGCTGCTCAACTCGGCGCGTGTTCTCGGCTGGCGCGAGCTGCCCTACGGGGTGCCGGCGCTGGTCGATGGCTGCGTGGACACCATCCGCGCCAGCGGTTTCGAGGAGTGCTACGTGCGGCCGCTGATCTGGCTCGCCGAGGGCGGCTGGAACCTGACCGTCGACGGGGGGAAGCCGTACTTCGGCATCGCCGTCTGGGAGTGGAAGGCGTACCTGGGCACCGAGGCGATGGAGAACGGCGTCCGGGCGAACGTCTCTTCCTTCACCCGCCACCACCCGAACGTGATGATGACCAAGGCGAAGATCACCGGAAACTACCCGAACTCGGTGCTGGCGAAGACCGAGTCGCTCCGGCTGGGCTTCGAGGAGGCGATCATGCTCGACGCCCAGGGGCTGGTGGCCGAGTGCACCGGGGAGAACATCTTCCTGGTCAAGGATGGGGTGCTCCTCACGCCTCCAGACGCCACGGTGCTCGAGGGGCTGACGCGGGACTCGATCATCCAGCTGGCACGCGAGATGGGCCACGAGGTGATGAAGCAGCCCGTCTCCCGCGACGCGCTCTACGGAGCCGACGAGGTGTTCGTCTGCGGGACGGCGGCCGAGGTCGTGGCGCTCCGGGAGATCGACTTCCGCACCATCGGGAGCGGGCGCATGGGTCCGGTCACCCGGAAGCTCCAGGCGGCCTATCTCGCGGCGGTGCGCGGGCAGCTTCCGGGGCACGAGCACTGGCTCACGCCGGTCGCTCCGGCCCCGAGCGCGAAGGTGGCGGCGACGGGCTGATCCGGGTCGCTGGCCGACGCCACTGACAGCGGTCGCACTGACGGCGCCTCCCGCGCCGGGTCACCCGCGACACGGGACCGTCACTCCGACCCGTCTCCGGTGTGAGACCGGCTGGAAGCATCCGAGGGAGAGGACCTCACCCAGCGCCGGCATGAAGAATGCTCCGACATTTCCCGTGCCTCGGAGGACCCTCGCCGCCCTGCTCATCGTTGCCTTCGCGCTCGGCTGCGGAGCCCGGAGCACGAGCGACGGCATTGCCCCTCCCCGGGAGATCTCCGCCTGGTGCAGTTTCCAGGACATCCGGCTGGGCGTCGAACCAGGTGTCATCGCCGGGGGAACCCGCTGCGACCGGGTGGCGAGCATCCTCACCGAGTACCTCCAGGCCTACGAAGCGAGCTTCCAGGACGTCGCCGCGCTCCGGACCTGGACCGTGCGCGTCGTCGCCGACCGTCCCACCCGGGGAGCCCAGGCCGGCAACTTCTTCGCCGGAGAGACCTTCTGGGATAGCCGGATCATCGACCTCTACCAGGGCTCGCTGAGCGTCCTCCCGCACGAGGTGCACCACGTTGCGCTCGGGCCTCCGTCCGCGGACCACCAGGGCTGGTGCTCCTTCGGCGACTGGGAGGCTCGCGAGGGGATCCTCGAGGAGCACGCGTATCTCGGTTGCCCCGAGCCCGGGAACTGACTTCTTCAGGGCGACCTCGGCGGATGCAATCGCTGTGAGATCGGAGGCGCGCTGGGCCAGTCCAGCTCGCAACGTGGCGCTGGCGCGGTGTCTCGGACCCGATGCCAAGCCTTCCCTGGGGTGAGCATGTCCGGATGGAGTCGTCCGCCGAGGACCTGCCGCCTCTCCTGGTCATCCAGGCGGGCCCTGGCCTCCCGCTCCTGAACGAGCGCCGGCGGTACCGCAAGCTCTTCGCCCTGGAAGAGCACTTCAGCGTCTTCTACTGGGACCGCAGCGGCACAGGGCTCCACTCTCCGCCTCCTGGTGGCCTCAGCCTGGAGGCCCACCTCGTGGAGACGATTTCCCTGCTCGAGCTCCTCGCTCGCACCTCGGGACGGAAGGTGACGGTGATGGGGGTGTCGATCGGTGGCACGCTGGCGCTCCTCGCGCGAGAGCGGGTGCCGGAGGCCGTGGAGCGGGTGGTGGCCGTCTCGCCCGATCTCGACACGGCCGCGGGCGAGCGTCATGCGCACGAGCGGATCCTGGCTGCCGTCCGCGAGCCGTGCTGGAAATGGCTCGCCGCGAAGGCCGCTCGGCTCGCGCCCCCGCCGTGCCTCGACCCGGCC
>Ga0068857_100001415_pt1 | contig 18981 bp, 13 predicted proteins | sample KBSCornC72_FD_66591 | JGI IMG/M metagenome (GOLD analysis project Ga0068857, IMG submission 66591) | Corn rhizosphere microbial communities from Kellogg Biological Station, Michigan, USA - KBS Corn C7-2 | ecosystem: Host-associated > Plants > Roots > Rhizosphere > Soil ...
TCCAGCCTGGTTTATGGATCATTGCGCCGTAGAAATGCCGTCATGCAGTGAATACCACCGCCGCCCTTGAGGAGTTCGCTGAGATCAACTTCGATACAGGTCACGCCAGCCTCCTCATAGCGCGCTTTGAGACGTCTATCTCCTTTAGGCATTAGAATCTTGCCTGGCTCTAAGGCCACAAAATTGAGTGACTGGTAGTTTTCAGCATCTTCTTCTTCTTCGATCTCGATGAACCTGAAGCCCTGGTCGCGGAGCGTGCGCCACACAACATATGGGGTACGACGCGGCCAGATCACCGCCAGGTCCCGATCAAGAAAGTTCAGCAGACAATCCAGGTGGAGCACGCCATAAGGCAGTTGCACGCGCACAACGTTTTTTGTGCCGATCTCACGCAACATATGCTCTACTTGATCGGCCCCCTCCCTGTTCGTGCGTAAGCCCTCCGCCAGAAAACACAGATCTTTGTGCACCCAGGAGACATCCGCGGCTTCAAATGTTCCAGCACCATGCACTGTCATCAGGATAGGCACGCCCAGGCAGCTCAGCGTTTCAGCCAGGTAACGCTCTTCACCTGCGCGCGCCAGAGAGGCCGGGCGGGCAATGATAGCACCCTCTGGCGTCATCAGCATCAGATCACGGCAAAAGTAGGCGTTCGGCTTGTCAAGGCGGCTTCCCGCGACATAATGAACCGCGACGTGATTATCCATGTAAGCCTGAGCCAGAGCAGCATGTTGGGCCTGCATGATCTCAAGATTGAGCGATCTTTCGTGGATCAACATGGCATCGAAGTCTTTCACCAGGCTAAGTTCGCGACCGGGACGCTTGAGCAGGACCGCGCAAAGTTGGCCACACTCTGAAGAAGATCCCCAATCGCCCCAGGTATCCACAAAATTCTCGCGGCTCGCTTCACGCGGCAACCACTTCATCCCTCCTTGTGCCGCGGTGAGCGTTGTCTGTTGCTGTGATGACATGTATACCTCCCTTGTTGCAGTTCTCGGTATTCGCTCCAAAGATCTCGACCACTGGTCAATCCAAACGACCTCTAACCAGGCCCAACTCTAGCTCATCAAGTGAGAGCCGTTTTCTACTTCGCTGCCACGCCGACGCCGGGTGATAGCTGGCAAAGCCAGTTCGCGCTTCATGCCTTGCGCTTCTCCAATTTTTGCGGCAAATTGAGCAACGGTTGGTGCCAGGAAAAGCATATGGACTGGTATGTCCACCTGAAAAGCTGCACGCACGCGCGCAATCACCTGTATGGCAATGAGAGAATGTCCTCCTAACAGGAAAAAGTTATCGTGAATACCCACTTGCTCCAGTGCCAGCACTTCTCGCCAGATTTTTGCCACTGCCTCTTCAGTAGAATTGCGAGGCGCGACAAAAATCTCTTCCACTACCTGGCGAAAGACCTCCGGAGCGGGGAGAGCACGGTGATCTATTTTGCCATTGGCTGTAAGCGGCACGGCATCCAGGCAAAGATAGGCAGATGGGATCATATAGGCTGGCAGTCTCTCTACCAGGAAACCACGCAGTTCTGGGACTGTTACAGAGAAATTCTGCTGGAGAACGACATAGGCGACCAGGCGCTTCTCCCCTGGTTTATCTTCTCTGGCTACGACAATCGCGGTTCGCACTTCAGGATGTTGTTGCAGAACGCTCTCGATCTCCCCCAGCTCGATACGAAACCCTCTGATCTTGACCTGCTGATCCGCGCGACCGAGGTATTCAAGCATGCCACCGCGCAGATAACGCGCAAGATCGCCTGTCTTGTACAACCGAGAGCCGGGAAGAGTGCTGAAAGGATTCGGGATAAAGCGCTCGGCGGTCAAATCAGGACGGTTCAGGTAGCCTCTAGCCAGGAGAGGACCGCCAAGATATATTTCCCCGGATGCCCCTGGCGAGACTGGTTTGCCCTGTCGGTTCAGCAGATAGATTTCTCGCTGAGGCAGGGGACGACCAATCGGGACGCTATAGCTTCCATCCTCCGGGCAAAATTGCTCTGGCACATCGAAGGTAATGGCCGTGATAACTGCTTCGGTCGGACCGTACGCATTGATAAGATGCCGCGTTGCCAGGGGCGTCTTTTGCCAATGCTGCAGGGCTTCTGGAGTCATGGCTTCGGCTCCAATAATCACTAATCTGAGCTGAACGTCACGCATTATTTCAGGTTCTGCCAGTAACTCCTGAGACCATTCTTGCCACAGGGCAGGGGTCAGATTGACGACCGTAAGCTTTTGCTCTCTCACTGCTTTGTTCAACTCAGCGACACTCCACGAGGTTGTACCGCGCATCACAATGGTAGCGCCACAGAACAAACCAGGGAAAAATTGCTCGAGTGAGCCATCGAAGGCCAGCGAATAAAATTGCAGAATTCGATCTTGCTCATCCAGGCGGAATTCGTTCCGTATAACCATACAATGATTGAAAGCTGCCTGGTGAGAGACCGCGACGCCTTTGGGCTGGCCAGTCGAACCTGAAGTATACATGACATAGGCCAGTTGTTCTGGCGCGATCTCAATGGCGAGATTCTCGGCCTCATGCACCAGGTCAAGCTCATCTACGTTTACGGGCGTCAGCCCATATTCACCGAATGTACAGGCAAACGTACTCTGGGTTACGGCAATGCTGGCCTGGCAATCTTGCAAAATAAACGTCCACCGCTCCTTAGGGTACGCGGGGTCCAGCGAGACACACACGCCACCTGCTTTGAAGATGCCGAAAAAGCCAATAATTGCTTCGAGTGACCGCTCTGTACAAAGCACAACCATCGTTTCTTGCTTGACCCCCAGCTTTTTTAATTGATGGGCCAGTTTATTCGCCTGGGCATTCAATTCAGCATAGGTCATGGAGCGATCTTGCATCACCAGAGCAATGTTGTGCGGTGTACACGCTACCTGTTCTTCAAGTGCGCGCGCGAGATTCCCACTGTGAAGCATGTACTGCTCGTGCCGCGTGGAGTCTCCTGCCAGGCGATACCGCTGGGCCTGGGGCTGCTGGCCCTCGATCTCGTCTAGCATCGCATTGAATGACGAAATGGTAGAAGACGGCGAAGTAAGCAAAGCCTGGAGAAGTGCGGAAAAATGGCGATGTATCCGTTCGATAGAACTGGCCTCAAAAAGATCCGTATTATATTGCCAGATGGTTCGCAAGCCCGCTGCCGTCTCGGTCAGATCGAGAACCAGATCAAGCTGGGCAGCTCCCGCGTCAACCAATAAAGGCTCGATGGTTACAGCAGATGAGTCAGGCAATACTGGCACATTCTGCAAAACTATCTTGGCCTGAAAAATAGGCGCGCGATCTGGTAAGCGCACAGGGTTCAGCGCGCGCACAAGTTGATCAAATGGAACATGCTGATGCTCGTAGGCACCCAGTACAACCTGGCGGACGCGCTGGAGAAGCTCGCTTAACGATGGATCGCCCGCTAGATCGGTACGCAAAACCAGTTGATTGACGAAAAAGCCAATGAGATTCTCAACCTCCATCTGACTACGATTGGCCGCATCGGTACCAACCACAATATCGTCCTGCTGACTATAGTAGGCGAGGAGTATCTGGAAAGCGGCCAGCAGGAGCATAAAGAGCGTCACCTTCTCCCGTTGGCCTACTTTCTTCAGTTCAGAAAGCAGACTGGCAGGAAGCATAAACTCTCTAAATGCGCCGCGAAAGGTCTCCAGGGGCGGTCTGGGATGATCTGTAGGAAGTTGTAGAGCCGGTGGTGCTCCACGCAACTGTTGTTCCCAGTAGGCCAGGCCAGTTTCCAAAGCCTCTCCCTGTAGCCACGTCCGCTCCCAGAGGGTATAGTCGAGATATTGAATTGGTAGTTCGGGAAGTGGCGATGGTCTGCCTTGACTGAAAGCGCTATAAAGCTCTGCTAGCTCCTGGGAGAAAATGCGCATCGACCAGCCGTCAAAAATAATATGATGGACATTGAGAAACAGGATATGCTCAGACGCGCTCAGGCGAAGGAGCCGGGTGCGCAGTAGCGGCCCTTCTGCCAGGTCAAACGGCTTTTTCAATTCATGCGTTGCCTGGCGCAGTATTTCGGTAGCCTGTTGTTCAGTTTGAACCTGCTCAATATCTTCTCGTGCTATTTCAAGCGAAAAACTGGGGGCGATGATTTGCATGGGTTGTCCATCGAGCGCCGGGAAAGTAGTGCGCAGCGTCTCGTGGCGCGCCACTATCTCATGCAGACTCATCTCCAACGCTTTGCTATCCAGCTCTCCCGTGATGCGATAAGTCACCAGCACGTGATACACTGGTGAACCATGCTGCAACTGATTCAGAAACCAGAGTCGCCGCTGGGCAAAGGAAAGTGGAAAGATCTTTTGGCTCCTGATTTTTGCTTGCAGCAGCCTGGCAAACGTCTCCCGCCTACCAGCCAGTGCAGCGATCTCTTCATCAGTCAGATGCTCGATCATCGCCAGTAATTGCTCGTCATACTGTTGCCCTTGCTTCTCAAAGCTCTGGCCTGGCTCAGCGCTTGTGGAGACGTTGCGCTGCCTGATGATCTCAGCAAGCTCAACGATGGTAGGGTGCTCAAAAATGGTTGTGGCTGACAGTTTGACGTGGAAGATTCTGTTGAGCCTGGATAACAATTGGCTCAACAGCAAAGAGCTTCCTCCCAGGGCAAAAAAGTTGTCATGCGGCTGGATCTGCTCTATCCCCAGCAACTCACGCCACACATTCACAAGCTGCGCCTCAAGCTCAGTGCCTGCATGATGAACAGCATCTGCCGTTCCCAATGGGTACAGCTTTTTCTCAGGCTCACCTGGCCCGGCTAACTCTTTTCTCTGTTGCTTCTCCTGTGATGAGCTAATCTCCTCATTCTCCAACCAGAGAGGCCAGAAACGCTCGCGCTGCCATTGATAAGGAGGCAAACTCACACAGGTGTGCTCCTCGGTGTAGAGGGCAGACCAGGCAACGGCATATCCCTGCGTATAAAAGCTTCCCAGAGTCTCATACAACGTCGAAGCAGCGCCTCGCTCATCCAGGAACGATGACAGGAAAGTTGCCGCGCACTGTTTCTCCTGGAAATAGCTTGAAATCCGCTTCATCAAGGCAGAAGGCTGGCCCAGGTCGAGAAAAAGATCATAGTTATCAACAAGCAACTGATCGATCTGCGTATCAGAAACTTGCGAGTTAGAGAGATGTTTTGTCCACTCCCACAGGTCCGCATTTTCCTCAAGAGATGGCATAGTGGCATAAAAAAGACAGGGAGAGGCTGGTGATAATCTGTGAAGGGGCAGTTCGGCTGCCCTCGATACCGGCGAGGTCGCCTGTTCTCTAGCCGCAAGCAAGAGCGATAGAGCATCTTCAAGTGTGAGCACTCCGGCGATATAAGCGGCAGCAAGCTCTCCCAGTCCTTCTCCCAGAATAGCCGCTGGCACAATATTCCAGGAGCGCCAGAGATCTGCCAGCGCAACCTGGTGGGTAAAGTGGAGAATCTCACCCATATTACCGCTCTGTTTCATTTCAGAGAGAGTCTGCTGAGTGAGCTGTTGCACAACACGATCGCACGCTTTGGCCGTAGCCTGATAGGCTGGATTGGTCAGGAGAAAGGGATCTTCCATCACAGATTGGGCGGACTCGCTCTCTTGAGTACAAAGAAAGATCAGTTTCTTCCGCGAGGCAGAGCGCCTGGGCAGCGGCTTCCGCAGGTACGCGTCGAGGATGCTGGCCGCTTCTTGAGCCGATGAACTGGTGATCGCCAGGCGATACGCATGGTGGGTGCGACGCGCGCTAGCGGTGTAACAAATGTCCTGCCAGCAAACATTGTGAGCAGATCCGGCGCTCAGGAGGAAATCGCGGAGAGACGTGGCCTGAGCGATCAGCGCCTCTTCGCTCCGCGCGGAGATAGGCAGCAGCCAATTTGCTTGACCATGAACGTGCGCGGAAGCAGAAGCTGGAGAGGCAGAAAGCACTGCGTGGATATTTGCCCCAGACATCGAGAGCGCATTGATTCCCGCGGCAGGCGTACCCTCCTTCTCAGGCCAGGGGGTTAGTTCCTGCTGGGCAGCTACACACAGGCTCTGCCAGGAAACGTTGGGATTCGGCGTGTGCAGATTGAGTGTCGGTGGAATTTGCTGGTGATACAGCGAGAGTGCGACTTTGATCAGACTGGCAATCCCAGCCGCAGCTTCCAGATGTCCAATATTGGTTTTCACCGATCCAATTGAGCAGGGACGGACACGCCGTTCATTGCTACCCAGAACCATGCCGAGTGCCTGAGCCTCTATCGCATCGCCTTGCAGAAAAGCGGTTCCGTTCAATTCAACGTAGTCAATTTCAGCAGAATCGATGCCCGCTTTGGCGTAAGCGGCGTCGAGCAAAGCCTCCTGGGCCTGGCGACTGGCAGCAACAATCCATTCGTTATGGCCATTGTGATTCGCCGCAATGCCGCGAATAAGCGCGTACACTCGATCCGACGATTTCACTTGAGATAACGGTTTAAGCACAACAACACCAGCTCCCTCGCCACGCACAAAACCATCGGCTCGCTCGTCCAATGTCTTGCACTGCCCATCGTGCGACAGAAAATCGGCTTGAGAGAGCATGATCGTAAGATCTGGAGAGAGGAGAAGGTTCACCCCACCCGCCAGAGCGAGATCCGCCTCGCCATGCCACAGGCTCTGACAGGCCTGATACACACTCATCAGCGACGAGGTACAACCGGCATCTACAGAAGAGCTTACCCCTTTAAGGTCAAAGGCATAGGAAAGGCGGTTTGCCGCAAAGCACATGGCATTACCGACAGCAGTATACATATCAAGCTGTGACTGATTCCGTGTCAGTAAGTGGAAGTAATCATTCCAGCTAATCCCCATAGAGACGCTGGTGTTGCTACCCGCGACCTGCTCAAATGGTAGTCCGGCGTCTTCTAAAGCTTCCCAGGCTACTTCGAGCAACAAACGATGTTGCGGGTCCATCTGCTTCACTTCATGGGGCGGTATACGAAAGGCACGCCAGTCAAATTGGTCAACCTGATTAAGGAAGCCGCCCCAACGACTGACCGTTTTACCCGGCTGAGCGGGTTCTGGATCGTAGATATCATCCATCTTCCAGCGATCGGCAGGAACCTCGCTAATCGCACTCCTGCCAGCGCGCAGCAGTTCCCAAAACGCTTGCGGATTATCTGCTCCGGGGAAGCGGCAGCCTATACCTATAATCGCGATGGGATCGTGTTGGATATCTTGCATAATTACCCTTCCCTGTCCTGTCTACGGGAACTACTCTCTGGCTTAGCAGGCGTTCAAAGGATTAGCGCGCGTTCTCTCCATGCAGCTCGGATGCAGGCTGATTATTCAGAACCAGATCCGCAATTCTGCCAATGTCTACAAAATTGTCAGCGGCCAGTTGACTCGCCGGAATCTCGACAGCAAAACGTTTGTGGATAAAGCTCAACAAGCGCACAATCTCGATAGAGTTGATGACTCCCCATTCCAGCAGCGGGGTTGTCTCATCCAGGCCGATGTTTTTGCCATCGAGGACTTGATCGACAAAATACGCTTGCAGTTGTTGCATGACTTCAGTACGTTCCATTTACTTTACTCCTTCTGCCTGTGGTTCAGGCACGTACCTTGATAGTAGTTTGCGATCTATTTTGCCATTTCCCGTGCGCGGAAGCGCAGAAACTACTTGCAAGGCATCTATGATCATGTAACGTGGTAAGCGCTCGGCGCAGTGGCGTTTCATCTCCAGAAGAGAGGGAACCTCGGCACCTGCGAGAACAATAAAGGCGACTAAACGCGCATCCAGGTCGGCACCGGTGACCATTACCGCGACTTCATGCAAGGCGGGATGCTCGGCTAAAGCAGCTTCGATATCACCAGGCTCAATACGATGGCCGCGTACCTTAACCATCTGGTCGAGGCGGCCAATGTAGGCATAATTGTCTGCATCAAGCACCCGCACCAGGTCGCCGGTTGCATATGGTCTGTCTCCATGTACCTCCTGCCCCCAATAGCCAATCATCACTGTGGGGCCTGTAACCATGAGTACCCCTTCTTCTCCTGGCCGGGCGTGGGTACCATCTGCTTTCTGCGCCCACACAGTATCGCCGGAACAAGCCTTGCCAATGGGGACCGGCTTCTTCCAATCGTCTGAGAGCTGTGCCACCTCGTAAAAGGTGCAGACATTTGTCTCAGTCGGACCATAGAGATTAAGAAAACGCGCTGAAGACAGACGGTGATAGAGCCTGCGCAAATGCTTGATAGGAAAGGGTTCACCGGCAAAAAGGATCGCGCGCAGCGACCGAACCGGGGCCTCAAGCAGCCCTCCCTGCTCCATCATGAGCGTCAGGACGGAAGGCACCGAATACCAGACGGTAATGCCCTCTTGTACCAGGAAGGCGACCAGTTGTTGGGGCACATACGAGAGTCCTTCCGCAATGAGATGGACTGAAGCGCCCGCGTGAAAAGCGACATAGAGATCAAGCACCGAAAGGTCAAAATGGAATGGAGCATGATTGGCAAAGCGATCATGCCCGGTTGCATCCAGCATCGCCGCCGCCCATTCAATAAAGGCCAGGGCATTGCGATTACTAATGCTCACCCCTTTGGGCTTGCCTGTTGAGCCTGAAGTATAGAGAATGTACGCGATATCGTTATCCCCTGGCTCAGGCCAATCTCCCGGTGTCGCAGGAAAGGCATCGAGACAGGCGCGATCCATACAGAGGCAGGCGAGATCTTGCAAATTATCCGTGAGGATCGCACCCGCCCGTTGCTGCACTGTCACCAGCGCGCGCATAGAGCAATCGCCGATAATGGTACGAATACGCCCCGCCGGGCTAAGTGGGTCCAGGGGCACATAGATGGCATTCAGGCGCAGGATACCTTGCATAGCAGCAACCGCATACGCGGACTTGCCTAGCCAGATGCCAACACGGTCGCCAGGATTTACCCCTTGTTCTGCCAGAGCGTGCGCGATACGGTTCGCCATTTGATCGAGTTCTCTGTAAGTGAGGCTTGCATCAAAGCCCTTCACCGCAAGCGCATCAGGTACACGCCGGGCGCTCTGCATGACCAGATTTCGCAAACTCATAGTTCCAACTCACGCGCAATAATATCGTACTGCATTTCAGTTGTTCCCGAAAAAATGGTAGATGGGAGCGCGTCACGCAGCATCATTTCGATACCGTATTCACTGTTTATGCCGAGTGAACCATGAATATGCACGGCATCCAGACCTCCCAGAACCGCAGCTTCGCTCACAGCCAATTTCGAGAGCGAAATATCAAGCATTGCGTGCTGACCCTGAGCAAAAGCCCAGCAGGCACGATAGAGCAAGAGACGAGCTGACTCAAGCCGGAGCTTCATCGCGGCCAGGCGATGCGCAATTGCCTGGTGTTTCCCTAAAGGTTTCCCAAATTGACGGCGCTCTTTCACATACGCGATAGTGCGCTCAAGCTGGCGTTCCATTTGCCCTATGTATGCCGCGAACAGGCAGGAGCGTTCCCACTGCATAGAGTGTGTAAATACCGCTGCTCCCTGGCCCTCTCGACCAAGCCGATTGGCAAGAGGCACCCGACAGGACTCAAAGGAAACGCGGCAGGCTGGCGTGCTTGTTAAGCCAACTTTGCGCAAAGGCTCCCCAAGCACCAGGCCCGGCGTGTCTCTCTCCACCACAAACCCGGTAATGCCTAGATACCCATGAGCCGGATTGGTCGTGGCATACACGACGAAGAGATCGGCAACAGGACCATTACTGACATAACTTTTCTGCCCATTCAGGATATATGCATCTCCATCACGGGTTGCGCGGGTTGTGAGCGCAAAAACATCAGAGCCAGCCTGCTCCTCAGTAATTGCATTTGCGCCTATCAGCGAGCCGTCGCAGAGACCCGGTAAAAAGCGGCGTTTCAGGGCCTCTTCCGCGTGCTCTGCGATTGGCATCGCGCAAGCAAAGAGATGGGCAGCGATGGAAAAGACCAGGCCCATATCCTCGCAACCGCGACCAAAGGCTTCAATCACCCGCGCTGTCGTCAATGGATCGTATCCTCTCCCGCCATAGTGTTCCGGCACGCTCAAGCCAGGAAGATGCAGCGCTCCGCATTGTTGCCATTGCGCGCGCGTCCAAAACTGGTCAGGGAGAGAAGAGAAAGCTTTCTGGGCTTCCATGAGTACCTGAGCATAAGATGCATCTTGTTCCTGTGACCATGAAAAATCCATGTTATTTGCTCCGGCAGCACTACTGCTCTTGAAAAGACACTAAAAAGCTGGTGCGAAGGCATTCCCTGTCAATTCGCCGAGATAGCGATGCCAGATATGATCTTCGTTCCGCTCAACCTCGCTCACGATGTTCTGCATCTTCCTGAGCACCGGTGGGGCATCGTCGTCGTAGACATCTCCCTGAAGCAGCTTGATCATATCCAGACGATAACGTTCATCCTGTACGAAGGCCGTAAAAAGCGCATTCAGCCGGTAGTACACGGTGATAAAGTCATACCAGTTTTTGGTTCCACGCCGCAGGGTGGTCTCATAGGTGTGGAAGCTCTCTTTCTTGAAGCTGCCAGTCTGCGCCGCGCGGATAATATCAGCGCTGGCAAAACGCGAGCTGTTGACCGCGATACTGACGCCTGTCGAGAAAATGGGATCAACAAAACGCGCGGCATCGCCAATCAGGACAAAATCGTCCCCGCAGATCTGCTTCATTGCATAGCTATAATCTCCCTCATCCTCCAACGGGCGAACCTGCCTGGCTTTGCGCAATTCCGCCGCCAACTCTGGCCGACTTTCGATGCACTTCCAGTAAAACTCCTCGCGCTCCTGCTTCGATTTGGCAAAATGTTTCTTTTGGGTCACAACGCCAATGCTCGTGACGGTCTCGGTAATGGGAATTTGCCAAACCCAGGAGTTGGTGAGTGGGAGGAAATGGACAAAAAGGTATTCCCCCTGAGTCGCATCTTTTGCCAGCACGCTGCGATCATACCCTTCAAACCAGGTGTGAACCGCGTACTGATCAAAGACAGCATCCTGCACACGCAATTTTAGCTGTTTGCCCAATAAAGTACGTCGCCCGCTCGCATCGACAACCAGACGTACATTTGTATGGAACTCTTTCTTTCCCAACGTGAAGTGAATCTGTGGGCGTCCCGGCTCTGAAAAATCCACGCGCTGAACGTGTATACCTTCGTACACTGTTGCACCGAGTTCATGAACATGCTTCAAAAGCATCAAGTCAAATCTCCCTCGATCGACGTGAAAGGTATAGTTGCGATCAACCCCAGGCTGTTCCCGCTCTTCAAAACGTATTTTTACATGGCAATCTGGTTCTAAGCCTTCAAAGCTATCGGTGTAGATAGGACCATTCCCGCTTGTCGTCCAGGCTCCTCCATACTTTTTAGGGAAACCAGCCTGGTCCAGTTTTTCAAGAAAGCCAATTTCCTTAAAGACGCGCGTTGAAGCAGGCACAAAGGATTCCCCTACATGTGGACGAGGAAATAATTCACGCTCAAAGATGACACAGGAGAGTCCGGCTTTCTCCAGGTAGGATGCAAGCGAGGCTCCCGCAGGGCCACCGCCTATAATGCCAATATCGAAATCAAACTGGGCCATAACTGCTTCCTTTACTGTGAACTAGGTGAACAAGTTTCAAGATGGAGGAATTATGGCACGCGCATACTTTGCACTGGGTTTGCAGATTACTTTGCAGAGAGCTGCCGCTGTTCTATAGCTACGCAGCCTGAATGTATCGCACAAAGGGGCCGATTGTAAAGGCCGAAGACCTTGCAGAACAGGCACAGGAGGCAGGCGCTTCTCTGACTTTGCTGCAAAGAAGCGCCTGGACGGGTAGGCTCTCTCGTAGGAACGGACAGGCTTTCTATCACCTGGCCTCAAAAGGGGAAGAGTTCATTTTGAGATCGCGATGCAGGTTTTCAATCGCTTCGCCAGGCTCGATACCCAGTTCCTCCTGGAGAGTTTCTCTGCATAGCTGATACTGACGCAGCGCGGCACCACGCTTGGCCTGGCGCAGATAGCAGAGCATGATGTTATAATGGGCATCTTCCCGACAATTATCGAGGGTAAGAATACAGCGCCAGTGATGGATACTCTCATCATATGCCTGATCTTGCCAGGCAAGTTGGGCCAGTTGATGATGCGCGTCCAGATAGAACGTGCATAATTCATCGCGTTGCAGTGAACACCAACGATTGGAGAAAGGCCGTCCGTAATCACCCTGATAGAGTTCAACCATCCTCAAGAACGCTTTCTGCGCAACAGTAAACTCACCAGTGGAGAGCGCGCGCGTTGCCTCTGACCTCAACTGGCAAAATTCTTGAACATCATACCAGACATTCTCACCGTAGCAAGTAGCCAGATCCAGATAGTAGCCATTTGTCAGGAAGACAAAGCAGGATTCGCCCAGTAACTTGCGCAATTGGTGGAGAGTGGAATGGAAGGTCTGATTAATGCGCTCATCAAACTCAGGCCAGAGTTCGGTGATGATGCTCTCTTTGCTCACAGGGGCTTTTGCATTGAGCAAAAAGAAAAAGAGTTCCATAGCCCGCGCCATGCGCCAATGTTTGATTGGCTGATCATTGAGCAGCACTGTTGGTTCGCCAAATGCTCGGATGGTAAGCTTCGGCAAAGAGAGCTGCGGCGAGGCAACCAGCATGGTAGCCTGCGGGGTGTCCACAATTTCCGAGACAGCCAGCTCTAACGAGAGCATTTCTCGCAAACGCGCGAGAGGGAGTAAACTCCTCACTATCTGAAGCAGCGCTGGAAGCCATTGCAATTGCACCTGGACCAGGTGGGTATAGTATATATGCTCCTCAAGCCAGCGCGTGATATCTACAAGCTGAACCACTACCTCTTCCTTCTGTCCACGTGCAAGCTGGCACGCAGCTAAACGCAGCCGCGCGATCATTAGCTCTTGCTGTAGGCCACTCTGGCTCAGTGTCTCCTCAATCTTCACCAGGAGCAAAAAAGCCTCATCGTAACGCTGCTGGTAAAGCAAGATCAGGGCATACGTCAACTCGCGTTCGGCCAGCTCATAGTTAACCCTTTCCTCATTCCCAGATGGAAGCTCGATCTTGTGAAGCCAGACGAGAGCGCTGGATGGATCTCCAAGCAGCAATTGCGCCAGAGACACATTAGGGAGGATGGACTGAACAAGATGCTGATTTTTTGCGTTATACGCCATTTCCAGCGCGTGCTCATAGAGCGTCAGGGCCTGGGCATACATTCCCTGTTCCAATTGAAGAAAACCCAGATTGGCCAGAACATGTGGCTCAGAGCCACGGGCAGAGACTGATCCGCGAACCAACGAGAGAGCCTCTTGCAAGTCAGCTTCCGCTTCTGTATACCTCCCTTGCTCTCGCGAGAGAATACCTCTGCGTATCAGGTTGTCCACTTTCCCCTGCTCATCGTGCAATTGTTCACAGTAGTTCAGAGCGCGGTCAAGATGATATTCTGCCAGCAGAAAATTACCAGTCAGGTAATAGGCATTGACCAGTACCCCATGAATATCCGCAATTTGATGCTTGGGAAGTTGATGGTGCCAGTTGTAGAGAACTTCCTGCAAGGCAAAAACGCCAGAAGAGAAATCCCCGAGCAGAGTCGCGCAGATGCCGACGCGCAACTTGGCCTCCGCGCGCAGTTCGACCTCCTGCTCAGGCAGTGTCTGGAGCGTTTGCAAACAGAGGTTTTGTGCCTGGAAATACTCGCCAATCTGGTACAGTGCTCTGCTGCGGAGGATATGCACTTCGGCTTGCCAACGCTCTATTTCGGCAGGTGAGTAATGGGATGCCTGCTCGACAAGCAGAACGGAAATTTTCTCTAGCAAGGGGGAAGCGGAGGCATGTTTACCCTGGGCCAGAGTCACAGCCCCTTCGATCAACAGGAGGCGCGGAGAGTGCTCCTTGAGAGCTAGAGGCAGAGCCTGCAACCAGTAGGTAAGCGTATCTAAGCGCCTCTGGCGCAGATACTCTTTATATACTTCAAGAATCAATTGGATGGCCAGGTCGTAGTCATGCGCTTTGAGCGCATGGTACATCGCCTGCTCATAATTCAGGCAGGTATGCCAGAGTTCGGCAGCTTTGCGGTGCAAGGCTAGAAAACGTTCCTGGTCCTGTTGACGCAAGTGAGCATTGAGAAGGTCTCGAATGACGGGGTGACATATATAAATTATTTGATTTTCACTTTCATAGGAACTGACAAACAGTCCCTGTTGCTCTAAACGCGAGAGCAATTCTGCCGCATCGTGAATTCCTAGCAAGGCATCGCACATTTCTGCCTCCATTTGCTGGAGGATTGATGACGGTTGCAGGAAACCATAGAGCGCCTGGTCGCGCTGAAATACCTCACGCGCGACATAAGCAAACAGATTCTTCCGCTTGCGCGCGGCAGCAGTATTCTCACGGAGAAAAGAGATGGTTGATCTTGGAAAAGTCGCCTGGCTGGTAGGCAAAAAGCGTAGATCTCCCAGATAAGTGCCTAATAAGATTCCAGTAATCCAGCCATCAAAAGAGACTGCCAGTTGTTCAGCATCCGCGGGAGTCAGAGTGGCCGAACCATGAAGCCGGGCCAGCTCAGAAATTTCCTCGGATGAGAAACGCAAGGTATTGCTATCAATGGCGAACAGCTCATCACGCACAATCAATTGAGCCAATTCAATACGAGGGAGAGAGCGGCTTTCGATTACCAGTACAGCCTGAGAAGGCAAGCGACTCAGCAAATAATTGATCAGGTCGGTAAGCGTCTCGCTCTCGTTAATTTGCTCATAATTACAGAGGAAAAGGGCAAAACGCTCGGAGATCTCTATGGTAATCGTATTGCAGAGGGCATCGATGACCGCGTGATAGAGATCGGACGAGGAGGAGGTATCGCGCACAAACTGGTTCGTAAAAACAGCCGAGAGTGAGTCGTTCAGTCGTGGGAAGGCGACACAAAGACTGTTAAGCAGGGTGTGCAGAAAAAGGACGGCATCAGTATCAGCTCGCTCCAAAAAATACCAGCAGCAGGGGATAGGAGCGGATACGGCGAAATCAGCCAGCAGGGTTGTTTTACCGTAACCAGCGGGCGCACAAAGCAGCACGAGCTTTTTGGCAGTTCGAGCAACCATCTGCTCTCTTTCACCAAGGAGAGCCTCTCGTAAGGCTGCGATGAGATTAGCACGATGAAGAACGGTAGAGGGAAGGGCCGGAGGCACAATTTGTCTGAAAAGGTTGGGTGTATACAATGACTCGCTCCTCACAGAAACAGGGTCTCGACCACTTGCCAGTGCCTGGGCACATACGGCATGCTTTAAAGAATTCAAGGCAAAAACATGCATCAAAACGCCAAATACTAGCGATACAAGCTCATAGGCTGCCTTCAGAGATGCATACATACCTTATCATAAGTTTACCATGATTTCAACAAGAAAACGGAAGATTTCAGACCATATGGAATGTGAGAAGTTGCGTCGATTATTCATAAAAGCAATAATTGCAGAGGTTGTTAATGCAAATTCACCTGCAAAGTCATTGCAAAGTGAGGGCATGTTACTCTCTAATGCAGAAGATCAAGTGGCATCAGAGAAGTCCTCTCACGGGTAACAAGATGCTACGTTGCATTCCAGCAGAAGCATGGAATGATAAAAAGGAGGGAAACCGCAATGAGTTGGTATCGACGCTTCTTCACTTATTTTCTACAAGCCTACTATCGGTTTGTTAGTCTGAAAATCCATTATCCCATTCTTGGATGCCTTGCGTTCTGCTGCGTACTAGGATTGTTGCTCCATACTCATGCTTTCAGCGATGGGCCAACACTCCCCTGGCCCTGGCCAGTTAACTAATCACAAATTGGCCCTCATGCCGACTGAGGAAACATCCATTGCCAGGCCCGCCCATTATCTGTGTGGAATCTGACAGGGAGTTTTCCCCAATCGGCATGTCTATCTGCAATCTGTGCGGACATCAAAAAGTCTGGAAGCCTCTAAAACAAGAATGAGGAGTATAAGTAGAGAGAATGTCCTGGAAAATAATCAACGAGATTCTTGCTCTAGCTTCTCTCGATCCGATTTTTCGAGACGCCTTGCAACGCGGTCCGGTCGCCGCTGCTGAGGCTCAGGGATTTGAACTGACTGACGAGGAGAAAAGAGTGTTTCGGGAATACGCGTCGATCCCCCTGGTAGAATTCTGCCAGGGCCTGTTAGAACAACTGGGTTCACCTCCGCTAGATGAGAGTTGATATGCAAGTCTTGCATACGCGAGAGGTTCCTCTTTCCTCATCGGCTTGAATCTTTAGCTGCCACCGTAGTACCTGCGTATTTCCCGTCCCGGAAAGTGAAAAGGCCCCTAAACGGACTGATTCGTGTCTGATCCAATCCGAATAAAAGCATAGACATATCCATTTATGTTTATCTATTTGTATCTCTTCCACATGCTACCTATAGAGCAATTAGCATAAGGCCATTTTCCTGGAGAAGCGGAAAAATCTTCCGGTATCGTTGAAGGTACTCGCTTTCCCTCATGGGTAGGTGCTTCTCACACGGCGAGCGCCTTTTCCATTTGGAAAGGAGGCATATCTTGGGCAGCCATTTCGAAAAAGATCGTTCGACGCTTGCATCTGCGATCACACGTCACTCTCGCGAGGGCGACACCTTGTTCTGGCCCTGCATATGCTTCACCCTCCGGTCCTTCTCACTACCGCCAGTTTTGTTGTCCGCTCTGTGTTCTTGTCGCTAGTTTTTTGTTGATTTCTGCACGCTAGCAGTGATGTTTGATGTCCTTACTTTTCTGTTGCGGCTCCGCTGGCTTGTGCACGTCCCGCCTCTCTCTGAGGAACAAGGTGGACCGACGAGCGGAGCTAATGAGCTGAAAGGAAGCGAGGGAGCATGCGATGGCAAATCAGAATCATGTAACCAGGGTGCAAAACGGACCCCAGGCGTGGAATCATTGGAGAAAACGGAATCCCAATGATCGACCTGACCTGAGTGACGTTTCTCTTGAACGAATAGACCTGATGCGAGCGAATCTGGCCGAGGCTGATCTGGTGAGAGTCAATCTGGCGGGAGCTAATGCCCTTGAGGCCAGATTCAACGGAGCAGACCTGGTGAGAGCCAATCTCGTTGGGACAACGTTGGTGAAAGCCAACCTGGCAGGGGCCAACCTCTTTGAGGCGAATCTCGCTGAGGCAGATCTGGTGAGAGCCGACCTGAGGGGAGCAACGCTGGTGAGAGCCAACCTGACGGGGGCCAATCTCATTGGAGCCAATCTCGAAGGAGCCAATTTGCTGGGAGCGATCCTGGTCGGAACTGACCTGGTACGAGCGAATCTGGCGGGAGCCAATCTGGACAGAGCTGATCTCACCAGCGCGCATTTCGACGGATGCAACCTGGTGGAAACATACATGGGAGAGGTGAATGGAAGGGGATTGCTTCAGGATGCAAGCAAACAGGACACAGCCGTGCAGGTGAGCATCACACAGGATTCAGGTAGTCAGCACGGTGGTTCAACTGCTGATGTAGAGCCTGGCGAGTCACACTTCAATGGCTTCAATCTCCTGGAGACCAGAAGTGGTCACACCTCCCTGACCAGTCCTCGTGGCGGCTCGACGGATGGAGGCAGGACCAGTCCTGAAGGCGCGGAACAGGACGAGGTGAAATCCAGCAAGGGAGTGATCCCTAAAAGAAAAAGGGAGTGAAGTAGCTGTCCCTGAGGATGTGTTCTAGAGGCACCCTGTACCCGCCCAGAGTGAACCTGACATTTGGATATGTCACGAGACAACGAGAGAGGAGCGCCTTCCCGTCTCCCTGAATGGGATGGGAAGCGCGCTTCCTTGATCATCCAACAAGAAAGAGGAGCGACCAGGTTATGCTCATCGGAGCCGATCTCGAAAAAGCCCAACTTGACTCTGCCTACGGGATATACAATGAGATAATTAGTGATAAAAGAGAGAGGGGGACTCCATGAGCATTTCCGATGATTTCTTGACAAGAAAAGAGAAGCAATCACTCACACGCGCCGACGTTGAGGAAAGGCTTCGGCAAGCCGGAAGTAGCGAGCAACTGAACCTGGCAAAAGAAGATATGTTTGGTAGTGACCTCAGTGGTCTTGATTTACATAGAGTCAACCTCAGTGCAGCCAATCTCAGTGCAGCCAACCTCAGCGCAGCTAACCTGAGCAAGGCCAATCTCAGCGCTGCCGATTTGAGCAAAGCCAACCTCAGCACTGCCGATCTGAGCGGAGCCAACCTCAGCGCTGCCGATCTGAGCTATGCTGCCCTCAGTGCAGCTAACCTGAGCAAAGCCAAACTGAGCGGAGCCGACCTGAGCTATGCTACCCTCAGCAAAGTCAACCTGAGCGAAGTCGACCTGAGCGGAGACAGCCTCAGAGGAGCCATTCTCAGAGGCACTAACCTCAGAGGAGTCATCCTCAGCGGAGCCAACCTCAGTGAGGCCAACCTCAGCGAAGCAGATCTCAGCGGAGCTGACCTCAGTGAAGCTAACCTCAGCGAAGCAGATCTCAGCGGAGCTAACCTCAGCGAAGCCGACCTCAGCGGAGCCAACTTCAGAGGGGCCAACTTCAGAGGGGTCATCCTCAGAGGGGCCAAACTTGGAATCGCCGAGCGATATCAAATCAAATGGAGCAAAGGCAGTCTGTTCAAACGTTCGCAAAAGGGTGAAAACTGAGGGCTGTGTTGCAAAAACACGCTTGGAGGCAGAGGAATGTGCCAGAGCCAGCTCGAAAGTGACGAATTCCATTCTGCCTTAGATCAGTAGGATAGACCGACGCGGAGGAGAGAGTGGATAGTTCCTCTCTCCTCCGCTCTTTGCTTATGGATGCGTCCAGGTATATGTGCCAGTATCGTACTGCAAACCATTTTGCTGATACGTGAACGAATACGTGATCGCTTGCCCTGAACTCATGCCGCCAGCGGTGTACTGCCACTGACTCGCTCCACTATTGTAGCTCATCTGGACATTCTGCTGCACCTGGCCAGGGACTGTATAGTGAACAATCACATAGCCCGCCGTCCATCCGCAGGGCTGGAACCAGAACTG
>Ga0068857_100001418_pt1 | contig 18966 bp, 19 predicted proteins | sample KBSCornC72_FD_66591 | JGI IMG/M metagenome (GOLD analysis project Ga0068857, IMG submission 66591) | Corn rhizosphere microbial communities from Kellogg Biological Station, Michigan, USA - KBS Corn C7-2 | ecosystem: Host-associated > Plants > Roots > Rhizosphere > Soil ...
CTGACGCACCCAGTCGCGCAGCTCGGTGACCCACGCTTCACCCGGCAGAAAACGGTTGTACTCCTCCGCGCTCAGCGGGCCAATTTCGATGCGAAACTTGTGCTGCACGTCGCGGACGGCAACGCCGAGAAAGGCGGATTCCCCCATGCGCGGCATGCGGCGTCCTGCTCCCAGCTGCGCCTGCTCGCGCGTGGAGAGCGGCATCCACTGCGGCACGTTGCTCACCAGCTTAACCGGCGCGTTAAAATAGCTGCGCAGGATCTTCTCCAGCCCCTCCGGATCCCGCCCGTGACGGGTCAGGTGCCCGGCGTGGGTAAAGCGGGCATGCGAGCTCAGGCTGCCTTTGTTCATCTGCCCCGGCTGGCCCATGCCAATCAGCGACGCCAGGTAGCCCTCAAAGCGCTTGTTATCAGCGCGATCGAGGGAGACGGTGGGCTGCGCATCCGCCCAGGCGCGGTAAAACAGCAGCGCCAGGCGATGATGGAACAGGTCGGCAAACGCGCTGAGGCTGGTGTCCTGATGATGATAAATTCGCTCGCGGGCGTATTCGGTCATATGGACCGGCAGCGGGCCGTTCGGGCCAAACAGGCCGAAACTGAGGATAGACACCTCGTGCAGCCCGCTTTCCTCCCGCTGGCGGACCTGAGCCAGCGTCGACGGCGCAAAACTCATCGACGGCTGCTGGCCGATGCGCAGCGGCTCAAATTTCGGCAGCGGCGCGCGTCCCAGCGGGTAGCGTTCGCCGCCCTGGGCATCAATGCGCCTTAACAGCTGAAACAGGTCGTAGCGCCAGGGCGTCTCGCGAACCCCTTGCCAGAACGCGTCCGGCAGCCGGGTCAGGCGATGCACGCGCAGCGGTGCAGTGGCAGCGTCACTCATATCAGCGCCCTTTTACCCATGCGCGGCGCCCAGTAGCCAATATCGCCGCGCTGCTGACTTTTCAGGGTGAACTCCGTAAAGCTGTTGATGGACACCAGGCGGGCAAAGAGACGTTCCATCACGCTGCCAAAAAGCCACGGACTGGCGCCGGAAAAGGCACGCTCATCGACCGTCAGGGTGATGCCGATCCCGCGGGCGAAAACGACCGGGCCGGGTTCAGGCACGCGGCGGTGAACCGGCTCCAGCACGCAGTGGCGTACCCCTTCCACTTGACGCGCAACGGGCGTTTCTGCCAGGTTGGCGTACAGCCCTAACAGCTGGCGCAGCGCGGCCGCGCCGTCTTCGTTTTCGCTGTCCATCAGGCTGAGGTAGTTCATCTGCAGCTGGCTGATGAGCCGCCAGGTGCTGAACCCTTCCGCCAGCGCCGGGCGCGGCGGCGTTGGGCCTTTGCGCAGGGTGAGGGATTTCACCGGCATGGAGTCGGCCATAATGAACTGCCCGAGCTCCTGCTGCAGCATCAGCGGCAGATCGCGGCTGGTGCAGAGCACCTCGGCAGAGATATAGCGCAGGTTGTCCTGCCACGGCGCGTGCTGTTCATCCACCAGCGAAACAAACACCTCCGAGCCGATATAGCCGGTGCGCGCACCGTAGCGCAGGGCGTGCTCGGACAGCACGCGCTGTTCGCGGCGCAGGGAAAAATAGGCCCCGTAGTTGCCCGCATCGCCGCTCCAGGTGCTCCAGAATGGACGAAACGTCTGGTCATCGCGCTGGCCGTCCGCGCTGCCATAGATTTTTTTGACCGCGTAAATTTCATAATCCAGCGGACGAATGTTATCCACCACCAGATGGTATTCATGCTGGCCTTCATTCAGCTTCTGACGCGCCGCGACCTTTGGGAACAGGTTGATGACCGGGGTACAGTGCAGCGCCAGATGGCTGGCATCAACCACGCGCTCCAGCTGTTCATCCGACTTATCCAGCAGAATGAAGATGTCGAAGGCTTTTTCGCCTTCACAGCGCTCGATAAGCTTGCCCAGACCGCTCAGGCTAATGAAGCGGAAACGGGCCGGAAACGCGAAATACTCCTGCAGCAGGCGATAGCCGTCAAAGTTGCGCAGATCGTCCGGAAGCAGGGCCTGGTCAGGCTCAAAGCCCTCCTGGCGCAGCGCGTCCGAGGCCAGCAGCTGTCGCTGCGGCTGCGGGCTGACCGTCTGGCAGACGATCCCGGCGTGATGCTCCATCACCAGCTCCAGCAGCTTCAGCGCTTCAATATCCGGACCGCCGAGGAAAAATTCCAGACGGTCGAAATCCAGGTGCCCGAGGTTTTGCGGGCCGTCGCAGGCGATGCGGATCCGTAAGGCGCTGCCGATCCCCCGCTGGCTCAGCCCCAGCTGCGCGAGCGGCAGATCGGCGGGCACGCCGCCCAGCTCGACCTTGTCGATTTTCAGCGGCAGCAGGTTGACCTCGTGCGCCGTGGTATAGCTGCAGGTCACGCCGGTTTTTTTCAGCGCCAGGCTGTCCATCATGGTACCGCGCGGCACAATGAAGCCCTTGCTCAGGTCGCCCCGGCTGCTGTCGGGCTCAATCTCCGCAATCGCCATCGACGGCGTGGGCGCGAGATAGTTAGGGGCAATCATCTCCAGCAGACGCTGGGAGAAGCGCGGAAACTCCGCGTCCATTTTCATCTGCACGCGGGATGTCAGGAAGGCGAAGCCCTCCATCAGACGTTCGGTATACGGGTCCGCCACTTCGATGCCGCGCATGCCCAGCCGTCCGGCGACCTTAGGATAGCGTTCGGCAAACTCGGCCCCCATTTCGCGCAGGTAGGCCAGCTCGCGGTTGTAATATTCGAGCAGTTTACTTTCCATGATTACCCCGCATCTTTCAGTTCAAAATGGCCGTTTTCCAGATCGACATCGGTACGAAACAGAAACTCCAGCGGGTATGGAACACACCACAGACGCCCTTTGATCTCGATGGAGAGCACGTTGTGCAGATCCAGCGAGGAGGTATCCGACACGCAGCGGACCTGCAGCCCCTGCGGCAAAATGCGCGGCTCAAAATTGATGATGGCCTCGGTGAGCTTGCGCTGAATATCTTGCCATTCGATATCCGACATTCTTTTCCCGGCCAGCGGCGCGACGCCGAAGTTGACCACCGAGCGCTTCACGTGCGGCAAGGCGCTCAAATCGCCGGAGGCATCGTGGTTGATGGTGTTAAACAGCCACTGCAGATCGCGCAGGACGTTGCGGCGCAGGGCGGCGTGGGTGATCAGATTGCTGTTGGCCGACTCGCGCTTTTTTTCCGGCTCATTATCGGTAAGACGATCCAGCAGCGAGGGCTGCATTTTGTCACGCGCCCCCACCTTCTCCTGCCTGCTGCGGGCTTGCCAGCCGCTGCGCAGCAGATCGCCTTCGCCAGCGGGATTACTCATCGGCTCCATCCGTCGCAAACGTCACGAGGCTTAAGGACAGCAGCGGGTATTCGCTTTGCTCGCTCAGCCAGGCCTTCTGGCCCCTGCCTTCGTAAAGGATGCCGTCTTCGTCGAGCGGCTGCCAATCGGTGGTGCGGCCCAGCCTGACCGCATCGGTGGCATCGGCAGCAAACGGGTAACGCGCCGGGATCTGACACACCTGCTCCGTACCGTCGGTCAGGCGCACCAGCGCGTGACGCCAGACCAGATCGGTCACGCTGGCGGGCGCCTGGAAACGGATCTCCGCGATGGCGCTGAACGGCAGCCAGAAATAACGGCCGTTCACGATGGTTTCGCAGACCGGGCCGAGACGGGCATCGCCGTCCATCAGCCAGTCAAACGCCTGCGTCTCCTCGTTTTCGAGGATAATCTGGCCGGGGATGGCTTCAGCCCGATCGAGGCCGTCAAGACGCAGCGCCCGGGCGCGCTCGCCCTCCTCGCTCAGCGCCGCGGCCAGGGTCGTCAGCCACGGCCACTGGGTTTCCGGCATGGCCGGACGCGCCTGTCCCGCCATCACCTGCGCGCGCTGCAGCTCGCCCTGAATGGATTGCTCCAGCAGCGTGACGGTGGGTTTCGCCTGAGGCTTCAGCGCCAGCCAGCTTTTCAGCTGGGTCAGCGCGCGCGTCCAGTTGCCGCTGAGGGTTAAAAACTGCACGAACGCGGCGCGGAGATCGGCATCCGCCGGACGGGCTTTGATTTCAGCTTCAAGGCGCTCCAGCGCATCGCTGATCGACTCGCCCGCCAGGTGTTGATAGAGCGTATTCATAGCCATTCCTTAATTCGCCGCGCGCCATGCGCCAACGGCCGGGTCGCGCAGCTGAGGACGCAGGGTGTCAATCAGGACGATATTCAGCGGAGTGCCGGGTGCGACCCAGGCGCTCCAGGTTTTTTTCACCGCCGCAATACGCGCCTGCAGTTTTGCATCATCGCTGGCGATTTCACGGGAAATCTCCACCGCTACGGTGCCGTTGCTTTTCCAGCTGTTCAGGGCGCTATCGTAAGGCAGGATCATCCAGCTCTGGTCGCTGTTTGGGGTGCTGAACACCATGCGCTCTTTGTTGACGGAGGTGATCAGCGCGTTTTCAGGATCGGCGCTTTGATTCAGACCCGTCACCGGGAAGCCGTGGATGTAGGTCACCGCCATCTCTTTGTGTCCGCCGTTGCGGGACTGCGAAACCACGGTGTGACCACTCAGCCAGCTGCCGTTACCGCAGCGGGTGGTGTCAGAATCCGGAATAAAGAGCGCCGGAGCGGAAGCGCCCCCTTCCCAGAAGGTGCGCAGGTGGCAGCCGTCCTGCAGGGTGAATTCCTGCCACGGCGTGCGGTCAGCCGCGGCGGTGCGGGAAGCCACGTTCTGGTCCGGCGGCAGCAGCGCGCCGCTGGTTGGGGTTGCGGTGACGGTCGCAGCAGGCGCGGCCTGGTCCTGTTTCACCACCAGCGCCCAGTCCTGCGCTTTGCCTGCCGTACCCTGCGCCAGCGTGGTACCCGCCGGATCGTTTAGCGTCCAGCTAAGCTTATTCACTTTGCTGCACTGGTGTTCCAGCAGGGAGCCAAGGCGCGGCACAAAGTTCTCCAGCACGGAGACGTCCTTCTTGCCGTTCGCCACAATGCGCAGCGCCACCTCAGGCTTACACCAGCTCTGCGGCGTGTTGTCTTTAATGTTGTCGATCCAGATATCCAGCTTCTGCGCAGGAGACTGCACGATGCGGAAATTCTCAGCCTGCGCGGTGGAGGTGACCGCCAGAAGTGCCAAACCCGATAGCCAAAGTTTCATATCGTTCCTTGTGTGTCTAATCAGTTCCGCAGGGAAGAAATTGCGCTGCGTCAGAGAGGGTGTGCAGCAAAGTGGTGTCCTGAGGGTTGCCCATCCATACCGCCAGGGCAGTATAGTTATCCTGAGCATTCCCCTCCTGTTCGCCATTCTTTTGAATGATTTGGTTCATTAAGGTCAGCCACTCCTGCGGCGTATTGACCATATGCAGCGACTGCTTCATTTGCTCTTCGCTAACGCCGTGCCAGAACCCGTCGGTGCAGAGTAAGAATGCATCGCCGTCTTCAACCTGCACCACGTCGCTGTAGCTCGCTTCCGGCCCGCCGTTTTCAATTCCCAGCGCCAGATAGAGCAGGTTGCTGTTCAGGTTGTCGGTCTGGTGCCCGGCGTCTTTCATCTGCTGCACCAGGCTGTGGTCGGTGGTCACATGCCACAGCCATCCCCGGCGAAACAGGTACAGGCGGCTGTCTCCGGCGTGCGCCCAGTAGGCCAGGCCGTAATCACGGTCAATGAACAGGCTGACCAGCGTCGTGCCCATCCGGCGATAGTCCTGAACGGCCTGCTGTTCGCTGAGGATGGTGCGGTTAGCCGTCTGCACGTAGTCGCGGATATGCTGCGCATTAAGATGTTTGTCGCCATCGAAGCGGGAGATAATGCTGTTGCGGGCCAGCTCTGCAGCCACCTCACCGCCCGGCAGGCCCGCGATGCCGTCGCAGACGACAAAGCAGGCTGAACGTTCCCCTATGGTTTCTCCCGTCTGATCCTGGTTGCTGGCGCGCGTCCCCTGGCGGGAGAGAGAAGCCGTTGCGATATTCATTTGTCTTCCGATCCGCTCTGTGAGTCTTTGTACTGATTCACCTCCATGTCGTACGCATGAAGGAAGGCCTCGCCGAACAGGGTGTGGAAATCATCCTCAATCTCGCCAGCCGTTTCGCCATAGCTGCGCACAAAATAGTCCCACAGGGCGGCTTTGCGGCTGCCCGGCAGCGCCAGACGCGAGGTCATCCCGTTCTGCTTCGCCTGCTCTTCCAGCTGTTCCGGGTTAAAGGACTGCAGCATCGCGGCAATGATGGCGCGGATACCGGAGATCATGCCCAGCTGGTGCGCCTGCAGGTCGATCAGCGCGTCGCGCACGGATTTGGTCGGCGGCATAAAGCCCGGCATCGGGGTGCCGAACATCTGGATCAGCACGGTTTTGCCGGTCGGCAACAGCTTGAACGGGTTGTTGGCATCGTCCAGCACCATGGTCATATCGGCCTTCACGCCGCGCTTGAGGATGGAGCGCGAGGAGAGCAGCGCCACGGTCCCCTGAGAGAACATGCCGAGGATCTGCCCGAGCTGACGCATATTTTCACGATCAAACTGCGGGACGGGCTGCATTTCGCTCAGGCCCATGCCTTCCAGCAGCGCCTCCAGCAGCTCGCCCTGCAGCACTTCGCCCTTCTCACCGCTGTTCGCCGTGGCGGTTGGGGCGGCGGCGTTATTGACCGGGTCAATGCGCAGACGGCCCTTCGGTGCCTGAGAGCTGCTGCGCGCCACGGCCTGCGGCGTTGGCATAGTGAAGCCTGCGTAATCCGGCCGCGCGGGCTCTTCTTCAGCACGCGGTTCTTCCTGCGGCTCAGGGGCGAACAGCGGAGAATCGGCCAGCACGTCCTCTTCCTGCTCGGGTTCCGGCACTGGCGCAGGCTTTTCGGCAATAATGTCATCCGGATGGGTCAATGGCGCGCCGCCCATCAGTCCGAGCGGGTCGTCATTACGCGCGGCTGGCGCGCTGGCCTTACCGCCAAACAGGGCCAGCGGATCGAGCTCATCCGTCGCCTCGTCTTCTGGCTTCACGGGGCTATTCTCGCCCGGCGGCACTAGCGTTGACGGGGTGACGTCGTCAAAAATACTCTCTTTTTTGAACAACGCTTCGTCGCTGAACAGCGTGTCCGGGTCGACATTCTTACGCTCGAGCTTTGGATCGCTGTCGTTAAACATCGCCAGCGGATCTTCCGCGTTACGCTCCGGGGCCGCAGGCTGGGAGAACGGATCGTGCGATGGAGCAGGCTGCGGTTTTGTACGATTGCTGGAGATGCTGTCAGAGATGGAGAACTCCTGCATCAGGCTATCCCAGATCTCCGTTGGCACGGCGGTTGGCTCGGCCTTCCCGCGCGGTGCGGCACTCGCCGGCTTCGGTTGTGCAGCGGGCGCGGGTGCGGCTGCCGGACGCGCCTGCTGATGCATACTGGCCGCCATACGGCTTACGGGTTGCGTATCGTGGATCAGTTCGGTCACTTCGATGCGGTAGTCATCAATACCGAGAATGTCGCCATCCTGCAGCTCAACCTGACGCCCTCGCTCCAGCGGAATGTCATTTAATACCACGCGGGTGACGCTGCCACGGTTGGTCACGCGGCATTCGCCCTGAGCGTCAACGTGAACAATGGCCTGCAGACGAGAGATGGTGCGGTCATTGTCCGGCAACACCAGATTGTTATCCGTACCGCGCCCAATGGTGCCGCCCGGGGCGTAAAAATCACAGCTGCTTTGCGGCGGCTGATGACCGGGTTTCGTAGAAATAATCGTGAATCGCATGGCGTATTCCTGCTGGTATGATTAGCGCTCAAACGCTGCCGCTCTCGGGGCGAGAACGGCGGCGTTTGAGAAATTGAATATCAAAACTATTTAATGAAGGTGATAAAATATAATCCAACAATGAGCCATAGAGTGAATATTAACGCCTGTAACTTATAACGGCGATGTAATTTTAGCATCCAACCAATTCTTTCTTCAGGTAACGACTGTACATATTTATAAGCATCTTCCTGAACAAGCCTTTCACGCGTGAATTTCATTTCAACGCCTTTATAAAGGCGAACAAACCAGATTATTTTTTGATAATTGGCCAGCGAACCAAAAAAAGAAGCATAGTTGGTTACAAGATCCAGATCATATCCCTTGCGCCGATAGTCTGAAAGTAACCGATTATAATCAGCCTCGTGTTTTTTGAAATAACGAGAACTGAGCAGGTCCATCATCACAACAACCATAAACAAAACTATAACAAGAAACAAAAAAAAGTCATCCATATTTACCTTAACTAGCACCAGGCAGATAATATTACATATATCCGGAGCGTCAGCGCGAGCACTAGCCCAAAAAAAATATTTAAATCTCCAATGTATTATTAAATTTCATTAACGCCCGCCAGTATTAAAAGCAGTACAAACAAAGCCGTGGCAACTTTAACTTTTCTGTTATATGAATTAATCCAGGATAATTCGAAGCCAGATAAAACATTGTTGCAAGATTGAGGCTCAAGCCAACGTGATTCCGTCAACTTTATACTTTTGCCCTTCACAAGCCTTGATAAAATTGTAGTGCGAAAACCAAAACCCCAAAAACCAAGATTTTTCCAGGTTTGATAACCCTCTTCCTTGAGAAAATTCTTTTGAATTAGCAACTCATAGATTTTATCAACCTGACCGGAATGTTTCCGGTAATCAACATAGAACGTTAGCATAAGGATTATAAAAATGGCAAAAACACAGATAATAAAAGCAGAGTACATGTTATCAATAATCACGCTATTCTCCGCTAAATATTAAATTATCATTTGTTCTCCTACAAATCCTCACGTGAATTACCAAACAGTTGTCTTGCCTTGAAATCCAGCGTACCCGGTTGCTGTACCACACAGTAACCCGGAGCAACGTTTGACTGATTTGCCATGGAAAACTCCTTATGTCTAACGCATAAATAAAGGGTGAAATGCTATTTTAGGGCATTCAGCGGACGAATCGCATCGCTATTGGCGATTAAGCTGCACTTCAAAACCTGATAATGCCCCGGCTGAGTGCCACCCACTTTCTCTTTCAGTAGAGAAGCAATCACCTTGTCTGCTTTTTCAAAATTTTCAGCAGGCAAATTGCTAGCTTCGAGCCATGCGGCGGCACTAGCCTCGGCATCAGCTTTCAGGGCTTTGCTGTCCGCAATCTTACCGATACACCGGTTTTGCACCCAGTTTTCAAAGATTTGTTGCTGAGAAAAAGCGCTGATATCAGGCAGCGTTTGGGCATAAACAGCAGAGGCATTTAAAGCCAACGCGAGCAGCAGTAAACGTTTCATTTCATGCTCCAGAACGTTGCGTTGGTAGGTGCCCGGTAAACAGTAGTCATCAATGCCGATAATATCGGCATCCGCCCGGGCGTGAGCCGCGGCGTTTGGGGTTAACTCATTCTATTCGGTCTGCGTAAGCTTAAACTGGCCTGAAGGACCTTCTTGTAAGGTGAAACGGGCAGCATAGCGAATAGAATCGTTTTTCCCTGACACTTTCAGAGCAACATCATATTCTCCGGCTTGCCACGCAATCCCCTTCCACTGGTGACACTGTTGGGTCGTTAACGTCACCTCAGGGCTAAACGTTGACGGCGGCGATACCGCTTTCCATTCATTTCCCGCGCGTTTCATTATGGTGGGCGAATGGCTGGTGACAGGCGCGTCTAACCCGGAGTTAGCGGGAATAGCAAAGCAGGGTTCGTTGTCCTTTAGCGTAACCGAAAGCGACTTATATTGTGCAGGATGAGATACACAGGCACTCACCGTTAATGCGATTGCTACAACACTGAGTAACTGTTTCATAACCATACCCGCCGGTCTTTAGGATTTTGAATAAACAACGATAATACCTGCAGATATTTATCCTTCAGGTCGGGTCCGATAATTCCCTCAAAACCTGCAATGTTTCGGAAATCACCCAGACCGTAATTTATCAAATAATAAAAATCTGAAATGATAGAAGCCTGCTGCTCCATACCAAAGTCCGATAATTTTTTATCGGGGGGCAGAGAATAATTATAACTTGCTGCCCAACTGAATGCGCCTCGGGTTCGAACATTCATTCCAATCTGATGCTGCAATACATGCACCATTTCGTGAATAAACCAGTGTTTATATCGCGGAACCTCTATCGAGAAGTCATCCCGATAATGCGGCTCGCGAAAATAGAGCTCACCATTGGGAGTCATTGCGACATCTGTCGACTGCATATTAAACGGCAAATAGCTTTTATTATGGACTTTAACTTCTGAGTACTTTATTGCGTCACCAAAAACCGAGCGAGCCAGTGCTATTTCGCCAATGGTGAGAGGACGGGCGCCTCCTTCCTGCAAACTTGCCATGCTATCTTCCTTCCCGGTTGATAATGACCGGGGAAAACTCCCCGGCCAAATACGCAATTACGCTTCTTTGTTTTCTTTGATGTTCCAGCCAGCGCTGCTTTCAGCACCTTTACCACCAGACGTGGTCTGCTCCCAGTACTGCTGTTTCACTTTCGCAGCCTGGAATGCATAGGTCACACCAACGGTATCGCCGTTGTCTGCACCGGTGTACTGAACAGAGGTGACCAGCACATCTTCCAGCGTGATGCGGGAGTATTCCACCTGCTGGCCGCCGGCTTTACAGACGGACAGCTCAACTTTGGTCAGGTGTTTGCCGCTGGCGCAGTGTTTCAGGATAGCGGTGGTGGATTTGTCGATCAGCGCGTTAACGTGCAGGTCGTTGAAGTTAACTTTACCGGCACCGCCGCCACCGCCAACGCTCATATTACCTGGCTGGGAAGCGCCCCAGGAGAAGGAGGTAATATCAGTCCAGCCGGTGTGGTTAGAATCTTTAGATTCGCCCGTAACACCCTCGACCTTCAGAAACATATCAATAGCCATAATATCTACTCTTCGTGGATGAACAATATTGCTTTCGAAAAAGCACTTATATGGCAAACAGGAAAGCATGGGGCTGAATAAAACCGTCCATATTTTACCTCTGCCTCATATCAAATGACCCGTGTCATTTGACAGTCTTACATTCCCCCTGAATGAACGGAAAGAATGTGAAGTCTTTACTACTGCGGGTTATCCTCAATCCAGGTGCGATCAGGATTTCCGATAATTAATTGAGGTACCAGCTTGTTAAGTTCGTCACTATGATAAAGACGCAGGCAATTTAACGTAACGCCTTTTACATCGGGCTTTCGTTCGGCATGAAAGCCGTTAATGTGATCTTTGTATTTTCCAATGAGCGCATCCATTTTCTCAGTGCCATTTTCAGCATCAAAAGGAATCCACTCAATGAATGCACTCGCACTGCGGGCAGCATCAGCAGAAAAATGGCTGCCTTTATCTGCTACCTGCGCCAGGCAGCGCGCCAGAACAAAATCTTTTAAAACCTGCCGGTATGTTTGCTGCTGATAAAAATCAGGATAGTTATTTCCGGAATACACATAAAAAGTCATAAATACGAGGAAAAAACATAAACGTTTCACCTTATATCCTTTGCCATAAGACCCACAGCGCATCAGTCCGCGTAAAATACTAACTTTTCTCTTTCCATTTTTCTGCGACAACGTATATCCCTATCGCTAATGCATTAAGTCCAGTGCATAAGAATCCATGCATTGCGATTCGCGGGACTTCTGCCGGCCAGTCAAAGATAAACAGATAGTAGCCGGATACCGTCACAAACAGCATGAATGAAATTATTAGCAACGTATAAATGGCTAAATAGCTGATGAATTTTCGTATCAACGCTTTCACTGTCAAATTCATTAGCTATCTCGTATTGACCGAAAAGTAGCCGGCCCAATGGGCCGGCTACACTCATCACGCGTCTTTCGTCTTCAGCGACGGCAGTTTAGAAACCAGACGCAGGGAAACGGTCAGACCTTCCAGCTGGTAGTGTGGACGCAGGAAGAACTTCGCGGCGTAGTAGCCCGGGTTATCTTCAATCTCCTGCACCTGCACTTCCGCAGCGGCCAGCGGTTTACGGGACTTGGTCTCCTGAGAGGAGTTCGCCGGGTCACCGTCGACGTAGTTCATGACCCAGTCGTTCAGCCAGCGCTCCATCTCTTCGCGCTCGCGGAAGGAGCCGATTTTGTCGCGCACGATGCACTTCAGGTAGTGTGCAAAGCGGCAGCAGGCGAACAGGTACGGCAGACGAGAGGCCAGACGCGCGTTGGCGGTGGCATCCGGGTCGTGGTACTCGGCCGGTTTCTGCAGCGACTGCGCGCCGATGAAGGCGGCAAAGTCGGAGTTTTTGCGGTGAACCAGCGGCATAAAGCCGTTTTTCGCCAGCTCAGCTTCACGACGATCGCTGATGGCGATTTCGGTCGGGCACTTCATGTCCACGCCGCCGTCATCGCTCGGGAAGGTGTGGCACGGCAGGTTTTCCACCGCCCCGCCGGACTCCACGCCGCGAATCGAGGTGCACCAGCCGTACTCTTTGAAGGAGCGGTTGATGTTAGCGGCCATCGCATACGCGGCGTTCGCCCAGGAGTAGCTGTTGTGGTTCGCGCCGTCGGTCTGCTCTTCAAAGTCAAAGCTGTCGACCGGGTTGGTGCGAATGCCGTACGGCAGGCGCGACAGGAAGCGCGGCATCACCAGGCCCAGATAGCGGGCATCTTCGGATTCACGCAGCGAACGCCAGGCCGCGTATTCGGTGTTCTGGAAGATCTTGGTCAGGTCGCGCGGGTTAGCCAGCTCCTGCCAGGACTCCATCTGCATCACGCCCGGCGCGGTACCGGTGATAAACGGACAGTGCGCCGCAGAGCCGATGCGCGCCATTTCGCCCAGCAGCTCAACGTCCTGCGGGCTATGGTCGAAGTAGTAGTCGCCCACGATGCAGCCAAACGGCTCGCCGCCGAACTGACCGTACTCCTGCTCGTAGATTTTCTTGAAGATCGGGCTCTGGTCCCAGCCCACGCCCTTGAAGCGCTTCAGGGTGCGGCCCAGCTCCTGCTTGGAGATGCTCATAAAGCGGATCTTCAGCATCTCGTCAGTTTCAGTGTTGTTCACCAGGTAGCTCAGACCGCGCCAGGCGCTCTCCAGCTTCTGAAACTCTTCGTGGTGAATGATCTGGTTTACCTGCTGCGACAGCTGCTCGTCGATACCGGCGATCAGGTTCTGAATGGTGCGGTAGGTGTCGTTGGAGAAAGTGACGGTATTTTCCAGCGCCTGCTGCGCCAGCGTTTTGACCGCGCTTTCGACGGCTGAACGGGCCTGATCGGTTTTCGGGCGGAACTCTTTGTTCAGCAGCGCGCTGAATTCATCCTGGCTGAACGCCTGACCCGCCTGCTGCTCGTGTTGTTGAGTCTGGTTGCTCATCGATTATTCCTCGCTACCTTTCGCGCTTTCGTCATTTTTCGGCAACTGGCTCAGGGATTTGAGCAGCGTCGGATCCTGCAGAATTTTAGCGATCAGCTCTTCCGCACCGTTTTTGCCGTCCATATAGGTCAGCAGGTTGGAGAGCTGGGTACGCGCTTCCAGCAGCTTGTTCAGCGGCTCGACCTTGCGGGCCACCGCATCCGGCAGGAAGTCGTCCATGCTGTCGAAGGTCAGATCCACGTTGAGCTTGCCTTCGCCGGTCAGGGTGTTATCCACCTGGAACGCCACGCGCGGCTTCAGCGCCTTCATGCGTTCGTCAAAGTTGTCGATGTCGATTTCGAGGAATTTACGCTCGTCGACGGCCGGCAGATTTTCAACCGGTTTGCCGACCAGATCGGCCATGACGCCCATCACAAACGGCAGCTGAATCTTACGTTCTGCACCGTAGATCTCTACGTCATACTCGATCTGCACGCGGGGGGCACGGTTACGTGCGATGAATTTCTGCCCACTGTTACTCATTGCCATGATGTTCTCCATCAAAGATGCGCGGTGAAGGTGAAACGGCAGGCTCCATGCCTGTCGTCATAATGCCTGGACGCGTTATTCGCGGCGCCCAAAGATGTTTTCAAGTTGGTTAACGCCGTCTGGCGCAAGGTCGCGAATAATGTCCATAAAGTTAAGTTCTGACAGCCGCTGCACCCGTTCAATCATCAGCGGTGCGGGGTGGCTCGGTTCGTACTGCGCAAAATACTGCTTCGCTTTTTCCAGCATCAGCTGCGCGTCGGCGCGGCTGGTGATCTGCACGCTGCGCCAGTCGGCGACCGGCTGAACGGGCTGCGCTGCCGTCGACTGCTGCTCGGCCTGGGGTTCTGCCTGCGCCTCACGGTTCGGCAGCAGCTTGCTGATGTCGGTTACCTGACACGCGCTGGCGACCAGCCCGACGGTTTTCAGCAGCTGTTCCATCTCGGGCACGCCGCTTTCACCGAGATGCCCGGTGAGAAGCTCGCGAATCGCCAGCAGACGTTCGTTAATGACGATAACCGCTGCGGTTCCCGGCTGGTCGCCGCGGGCCAGCTCGTCAATCAGCCGTGGACGGCCGCCGGGATAGTCCGGGCATTCCGTCTTGCTGCCGTCCAGCAGGGCCTGGGCATCCCGGAGCGAAATTTCATCGCCGTTTGAACGCAGAAGCGAGGCGTTTCGCACGGCGACGGTGAGGTCGGATTTATCGCTCAGCCCTGCCAGGGCGTTAATGCGATAGAACGGATCGGTTTCGCCATACTCTTCCAGCAGCGGATAGAGCGTCTCCCAGTAACGGGCGATCGCCTCCTGCACCAGCAATAATCCGTCCGCGTAGCCCGCCAGCCCGCGGCGGCGCGTCCAGGCATGGGTTAACGCCAGCAGTACGCGAAGATCTTTGGTGCGGGTCAGCAGGCTGGTGGCGTATTTTTCCACCGTGTTCCAGTCAGCGGGCTCTGCCGGGATAATGGTGTCGCCAAACTGCTGTTCCGCTTTCCCAAGACTTGCCTGATTCATGATCTGGAAGTCGGCGTCGTACTCCAGGTTTTCGCCGCAGGGTTTTTCGGGACTGATTGGCGCGAGAAATTCTTCGATATTCATGAGATCCCTGCTTATTCAAACATGGGCGGATAGAGACCGTGACGCCCCGGACGGGCGCCCCCTGCCGGGTCGAACAGCAGGGTGAAAAGCTGCCCGGTAAAGTTCCCGCTGTGCACGTGGGTGTACAGCGGGTAGCCGTCGCAGCGGTTGGTCCACCAGTAGCTGGTCTGACGCAGCGGATCAAAACACTCGGCCGCCTGAGGCCAGCCCAGCGTGCTCTGGCCGTCCTCGTCATAGCCAATCACATCAAGGATGTCGGAACGCTTTTGCGGCTCGACGGGCTGCGGCGCCGGAATGGTCATCAGCATCTCATCCAGCTGTGAGGCGGAAAAACTGTTGCGCACCGCGTGCAGCCCCAGGCGCCCAATCTGCTGGTACCAGCTTTCGGCCTGGCTGAGCAGGCTGGTCGACCACTCTGACGGGGCGAAGCTCAGCTGCAGGCAAACCGGATACTGTCGGCCAACGCTGTCGCGGCCGGGCAGCAGACAGCCCATCTGGATCATCTGGCTGCCCAGCATGGGCGGTACCACAAAATTCCAGACTGGCGCTTTGTGAAACTGGCGCTCGCCGCTGCGCTGCTCTTCCTGCTGCCAGGCCAGCAGGCCGACCTGGAACCAGTGTGACCACTGGCGCTGTAAAGTGTCAGGAAAGCGACGCTGCAAAAAATCTCCGGCGCTGGGTAATTTGCCATACCAGCTGTAGCGGTTCATCGCAGGGGTATTCGTCATACGGCTGTCCTTGCGGTTATGGGCATGAGAAACGGGGAAGCTGGAACGGGTTACGAATGCTGTTTGGCGCAAACTCCAGCGTGACCTGATGTCCGTCGACGTTGAAGGTGGCCTGACGGCTCAGGCTACCCGCGCCCGGGCTGGTGCTCGCTTTATCGAAGAAGCGGTTGAGCGCCCAGGCACCGTTGGTGACCAGCGTCGCCGTGCTGCCGTTCGCCAGCCCCAGCTGCATGCGTACCTGGTTAGTGCCGCCCGGCCCCGGCCAGTTCATGATCTGTACGGCCTGCGGACCGTGGCTGTAGCGCAGCAGCTGGCCGTCGACGTCCAGCGTCAGGTTCAGAATGGAGTTATCCATTCGCACGGTGCGAACCGTCACCTTGAAGGACGGCGTCGTGGCGCCATTAGCAAAGAAAGCGTCGCGAATCGACTGGGCCTGCTGGAACGGTCTCAGCAGCCCTTCGCTTCCCGGCAGCGTTTTACCGTCGATGCCCGGCATAAAGCGCCAGTTTGCCTGCGTGGTATCCACTTTATTGGTCAGATTGTCGCGGAAGAAAGCGTCCATCAGCCCGGTTCCCGGCGCAAACATGCGCGCGAGATCGTCAGGGGTGACCTCGGTGCTGGCGCTGCGCACCAGCGGGTAACGGCCGGCGATCGCCTGACGGCAGAATCCGCCCACCTCAACGTTAATCCGCTTACGCACGTTTTCGAGGTCGCGGCGCTGGGTATCGCTGCTGGCGCCCACCGCCATATTGCTGAACATGGTTTGCAGCCCGCCCGGCAGGCGACCGGCGCTGGCCTGCAGGCGGCTGATCGCCTCGCCGCCCGGTGCCGGCATGCCGCTGTTGGCCGCGTCCTGGACGGCGGTCAGGTAGCGGTAGAGCTCATCCACCTGCTTGAGAAAATCATCAAACACGATGGTCTTCCCGCCCTTCTCCAGCGGCTGCGCCAGCTCAATCATCGGCGCGTAGTGGTCGGTGACCAGCTGTTCCGGTGCCTGGGTGACCACGGCGGCCTGGGTCGGCGCAGCGTCATTGTTGCTGAACAGCGCTTCCAGCGTGCGGGTGGCGCGGTTGCTCTGCGCCTGCGCTTTATCCGCATCTTCCTGCGCTGGCGCATTGCGTGACAGCGTCAGGACCTGACTCAGGTTCTGCACCAGACGGCGCAGAGGCGAGTTTGCGCCGGAGAGCAGGCGCGCGGTGTTGATGCGCTGGGAAAGATCGGCGCTGTTATTGAGCTGGATGTCGGCGAGGAAGCGATCCCAGTTCGCGATAAAATCGCGCATGTAGAGCTGGCGCACGGCGTTATCGATCTGCTGTTTATCTTCCTGCGCCGTCGCGGCCCCCAGCACCCAGGCATCGTCCTCGTGCAGGGCGGTGGTTACGCTGTCAATCTGGCCGTTAAAGCTTTTCCAGTAGCCGTCCGGCGTATACAGACCCGGCACGCCTTCGCTCACCGGCTTGCCGCTTTTGCGTGAAAACACCAGCTCGCTCTGCGGTCCGCCCAGATCGGAAAGGGAGACCGGCTTGAGGTTGTCATCATGTTCAAGCAGGCGTTTGAGACGACCGTAAACGCGCGTGGAGAGCGGCTGCTGGCCGATCATCGCTCTTTCGCGGGCCACCAGAGATTCATCCTGCGCGTACGGCGAGGCCTGGATTTTCGGTACCAGCAGCTGCGTCAGGTGCCATTCAAGCTGCTGCAGCTGCGCCTTCGTGACGTTCTGCGGCAGATTTCGCTGCAGGTTGAGCATCACCCACGAATGCAGGAATTTACCGTCGTAGTGCTTCGGCTGATACAGCATCTGATAGGCTTTCAGCGCTTCATAGCTATATTCCACATCGCTACCGTTGTCGTTGCGCAGCCAGGTGGTGATGTGCATAGCGACGGCAGGCAACAGCATCTGATCCAGCGCTTTCTGGTACAGAGACTGCGAGGCATCGCTGACGTCATCTCCGCGGTAGAGCCCCATACGGCGGGAGACGGGCGGATCGTTTACATCAAACGCGTCGCTTTTCGGCAGGTCCACCAGACCGTTCAGCAGCGGCAGCAGATCGAACAGGTCACGCTGGGTCTGGTTCTGCAGCGCTTTGCTCTGCTGGTCCAGCAGCGGCACCTTCGCATCCACCTCTTCCAGATAGGCCTTGTTTTTGGCATAGCTGGTCAGCCACAGACCGCCGAGGATGACCAGCAGGGCCAGCAGCGCCGCGTAGCCGGACCAGATCACCGCCCGGTTGCGCAGCTCCCACCAGCGGTTTTCGCCCGCGATCCCGGCTTCCTGGAAGATGACGTTTTGCAGCAGGTTCTTAATGAAGAAACTCTGACCTTTTGCCCCCGGGATAGGCGCTTCTTTGCTGACCGAATCCCAGTTATCCGCCTCTCCCCCTTCCGGCAGCGACAGCGCGCGGTTCAGTTCGCCCATCACGCGGTCGAACGGCATACCTTCCTGCGTCCCGCTGGCGAAGTAGATCCCGCGCGGAGAGAACTCGGTTTCGAAGTTGGAGCGGGCGAAGACCGTGCTCAGGTAGTCCGCCAGCAGCGGACGCAGCGCGGCGAACTCCTGCGGGAAGAGATACGCTTCAGCGCGGGTTTTCGCGTCATGCTCTTTCAGCATGGTTTCCGGCAGCCCGGCATCAAGGCGCTGCTGGAGCAGAGAAAACTCCTGCTGGAAGTTGCCCATCAGGTCGTAATCGGCGTGTTTGGTTTGCTCCCACGGCAGCGTAAAGCCCCAGATCTGGTCGCGCTGCGCTTTGTCGTAGTCGGCAAACCAGGCGCGGAAACCTTTAAGCAGGTCGGCCTTGGTCACCATCACGTACACCGGGAAGCGGATACCCAGCTGTTCATGCAGCTCGGACAGACGCTGGCGCAGGTTCACCGCCTGCTGACGGGACGCCTCGGCGGACTGGGTGAGCAGGTCAGAAATGCTGATGGTGATGATGACGCCGTTGATCGGCTGGCGGCGGCGATACTTGCGCAGTAACCCCATGAACTCCAGCCATTCGCCGGCGTCCTGCACCTGCTCGCTCTCCTGGGTGGTGTAGCGGCCCGCCGTGTCCAGCAGCACCGCTTCATTGGTAAACCACCAGTCGCAGTTACGCGTGCCGCCAATGCCCCGCAGCGCGGTTTTACCGAAGCGATCGGCCAGCGGGAACTGCAGCCCGGAGTTAACCAGCGCCGTGGTTTTACCGGATCCCGGCGCGCCAATAATGACGTACCACGGCAGCTGATAGAGATATTGCGTGCTGAAGCGCTGCGTCCACTGGGCGCCCTGGCCCGCTTTGCTGAAGTGCGCTTTTTTAAGCATCTGCGCGGCTTCATCAAAGCGGCTGGCGAGGATCTGCTCCTCGCTGTTCAGCCGCTTCT
>Ga0068857_100001419_pt1 | contig 18949 bp, 14 predicted proteins | sample KBSCornC72_FD_66591 | JGI IMG/M metagenome (GOLD analysis project Ga0068857, IMG submission 66591) | Corn rhizosphere microbial communities from Kellogg Biological Station, Michigan, USA - KBS Corn C7-2 | ecosystem: Host-associated > Plants > Roots > Rhizosphere > Soil ...
TCGTCGTCGTCGTCGTCGTCATCAAAGGCGCGAACCTTGTCCGCGACTGCGCGCGCGGCGCCAGCTGCGGCGGCAACATCCTTCGAACTCACAGCGATCGCACCCGCCTGCTCGCTCATCTCGATAGCGGCGTTGATGGCCCTAATGCTCTCACTCGGGGCATGCGGCGATCGCGCTTCAAACAGTGGCTGAACCCGCCGGGCACAGCGAGCGGCGAAGGCAATGATGGCCCACCGTGGCAATTGTGCGATCTCGTCGCGGGTTGGCAGTTTGGCGTCGTCGTCCATCGGCGATCCTCGCGGTTCGGGGCTCGTCTAATTGTACTGACGGTGGTTCGGCGTTCGCAAACCAATTCACGGGCGGACATTGGCGCGCCTTCACCACGTATTTGCCCACGATGCGGCCCGGCCCTTATCTTTCCCCTCGGTGGTCCGTTTCCTCCCGGGAGGTTCCCCCCTTCCTCACCGGGAGATGTCGGGCCGCCTTTTTTCGCGCTATGGCACCACGCGGAGACGTGAGTGTTCCCGCCGCCGCCGCCGCCGACGCTTATGACCTTGCCCGCCGTACCGCATGGCCTGAGAATCTGCGCCATGAAGCACGGTCTCCCGCATCGCCAACGCCTCGTCGCGACGACCCTTGTCGTCCTGCTTGCCGTCGGCAGTACGCCTGCCCTTACGCGGGCCGCCGAACCCAACACGCTGGCCGACGCCGAGCGGCGTGACGGCTGGACGCTCCTGTTCGACGGCAAGTCCCTGGCCGGCTGGCACGTGTTCAAGCGGACGGGCGAGGCGAAGTCCGGGTGGCACGCGGCGGGCGACGGCACGCTCGTCTGCCCCAAGTCCAACGGCCGGCCGAACGGCAGCGGCGGCGACCTCGTCACCGACGCCAAGTTCGCCGACTTCGAGTTCACGTTTGAATGGCGCATCGCGGCGGGCGGGAACTCGGGCGTCCAATACTTCTTCGACGAGGGCCGCAGGCCCACCGGCAAGCCACTGTACAAGGGCGACACCGGCGACAGCCCGATCGGGTTCGAGTACCAGGTGCTCGACGACGCGACGTACCCCGACGCGAACCACGGATCGTTACGTCGCACCGGGGCGATCTACGACCTGTTCGCCACGGGGAAGGCAAGGCCCGAGCCGGTCGGGCAATGGAACCAGTCCCGGATCGTCGTGCGCGGCGACCACGTCGAGCACTGGTTGAACGGGGTCAAAAGCGCGCAGTGCGACAAGGGATCGCCGGCGTACAAGCGGGCACTGGCGGCCAGCAAGTATCACGTGATCAAGGACTTCGCCGCCAATGGGCCGACCGCCCTGGCGCTTCAGGACCACGGCGAAGAGGTGGCGTACCGGAATCTGAAAGTACGCGAGATCCACGGGAAGTAATCCACCCCGCCGCACCGCCAGGAGGAGCTAAGCACCACTTGCCGATTCTGTGTCTGTCCGGCGATCGCGACAGGATGCGCAGGCATTGCCTCCTCAAAGCTTACGGTGTGTTACGACAATTCCATTGCACGGACCTGCGGCGCGAGCTAACCTGCCGAGACGGGGACGGGATTCCCCAGTCGTCCGCACGTCAATTTAGGGTGTCCCCGCCGCTCGGGGAGGAAAGTGGGATCAATGTATATTTCACACCGTCGTCGCGAGGCGCTATGTTCGCTCGCCTCCGTCCTCGCTTTGGGGCTCTGCGCTGCATCGCTCCTCGCGCCGCAATCCGTGCGCGCGGACTCGTTGACCTTCTCCACCGAAGACCACCCCATAGGCCCGGGCCCGAACCAGGGTTGGTGGGCCCCCGTCGGGACGGCGTTCTCGAACATCGACCCGAACAAGAACATCGACCTGATCGACCAGACGGCCAACAACCTTCGGCTGCGGAACTTCTTCACGTTTTTCATCGCCCCGTACTCGGGCTCCGCCGAGTCGGCGATGCTGGTGTTCGCCCCGGTCACGTCCGCGGCGTACTCCCCGTTGAACGAGGCGACGGAGACGATCGGGTTTTTCGACGTCTCCACGCCCGCCGCGACGCTGAACTTCACGCAGGGCCAGAGCAACGCGATTTACAACGACCTCGGCTCGGGCGTCCAGTACGGCAGCGCCGTCGTCAGCGAGAACGCTTTCCCCGACACGGTCCTTATCGTGAAGCTGAACGCATCGGCCCTGGCCGCCATCGACGCCGCGCGGGGCGGGTACTTCTCGATCGGCGGGGCGCTCCTAACGAGCGACGGCGACGACTCGATGTCCTTCGGCGGTCCGATCGTGAAACTCAACGTTCAGACGGCCCCGCTCCCCCCGGCCGCCACGGCCGGCATCGTGCTGATGGGCGGCCTCGCGTTCCGCCGCCGCTCGCGCCGCGACCGGTGATATCGACGCAACCGTGCAGCGCGGCACGATCCCGTGCGTATCGAGCCGCATTCGGCAATCCACCCCGCCGCGTTACCGGCGATGGGGCAGTGGCTTGCGGGCATTACTTGGGTTTGGGATCCGGTCCGAGGTCAAGAGGTCGAACGAATGACCAGTCAGCAGCGGCGTGGCGCCCAGAGTATTTAGGCTCATCGTCAAGTCTGACAACGCAGCAATCCTGGAGTGCGGCGATGACGACGCCGGGTTTGTCGTTGTTCCCGTCACCGATGGGGATCTCGACGCGCATACCGGAACGCACGATACACCGAACCGGCGGGACGCCCGGTTCGGCGACCGGCGTCGTCGCAGGTTTGCGATCGGGGCGTCCAACGTGCGCCGGGTAGAGTGCGATTCGTGGAGTCGTCGAAGGAACTCACCCCCGCCCAACCGCCAACCGTGCGGCGGCCGCCGTCGAGGCGCTGCGGCTTCCGCGTCACATGGGCGGGCAGCGGGATGCGGAGATTCATCGCGACCCGCGGGTGCGGGTCGACAATCGGCACGTGACGCGGTGGGACTGAGGGGCGGTGAGGCTGATATACCAATTGATCTATCAGGCTCACCCATCCGCTCCGACGCACAACGCATCTGAGCGAAAGCCAGCGGGCGATGGTCGCGGCAAAGATCGCGAATCTTCGCGAGGGGAGTCCCAGTTTTCACGCGAGAATCACAACCCAACCAATCGGTGGAGTTGGGATTTCACAGGCTGACGCGGCCGAAACGCTTAACGTCGGGACGGCGAGTGTCCGACGTGCCCGCAAGGTCAAAGACCACGGTGCCCCCGAGCTGGTGGCTGCCGTCGAGCGTGGCGTTCGCGCGCGCCACGCGGTCCGATCCCGTCCAAGCGGCGCCCGCACCCCCATTTTCCGGAGTGGTCGGGCCGCCTTACTTCATGCGCCGCCGACGAGTCCGTCTGTAATCCCACTAATCCAGCTCATCCGCAGTGCCCGGCTCGTCTTCCTGCTCCAACGGAATCGCCTTTTCCCAATGCCCGGGACGAATCCCGATCAATCACCAGCTACTCGCAAAACTGCTGCCGAATCATCGTAAACTCCTCCTCGGCACTGAGGAATGCCCCCACCACCTCCGGATCGAAATGCCCTCCCAAATCGCGGACGATGACCGCCTTGGCCACGTCATGGCAAAAGGCGTCCTTGTAGACACGTTTCGACGTCAGCGCGTCATAGACGTCAGCCAACGCGACGACCCGCCCACATAGGGGAATCCCGTCACCAAGCAGTCCGGCCGGATAGCCTTTGCCGTCATAGCGCTCGTGATGCGTCATCGCGATGTCACGCGCCATCCGCAGAAACTTCACGTTGGGAAACTTACGCAGCGCCGCCTCCAGCGTTTGCCCGCCCAACGTAGTGTGCGTCTTCATCACCTCAAACTCGTGATCGCTCAGGCGCCCGGGTTTCAGCAGCACGCAATCGGGAATACCTACCTTGCCAATATCGTGCAGCGGGCTCGTCAGATAGATCAGCCGGACAAATTCATCGTTGATCTGCTCACCCACCCGGCTGGCGCGGCGCAGGTGCTGCGTGAGGGCTTTGCAATAGCGCTGCACCCGCTCCAGGTGCGCTCCGGTTTCCGGATCGCGGCTCTCGGCAAGCTTTGCCATCGCAAAGATGGCCACGTCGCGCGTTTCCAGCGAAAGCATTCGTTCGGCGGATCGGACGCGGGCGCACAGCTCCGCCGCATCAAACGGCTTGATCATGAAGTCATCCGCGCCGGCGTCCAGACCCGCAATCTTATCTTGTTGCGTGTCGTGGCCCGTCAGCAGGATGAAATAAACGTACCTCGAAAGATCCTCTTGCCGCACCGCCCGGCATAGCTCGACGCCGCTCATTCCCGGCATTTCCCAATCCGAGATTACCAGCGAAAACTCGCCGCCGCGGATCAAGTCGAAGGCCTCGCGCCCGCCCCGCGTGGCCTTCACCGTATGGCCGCCCTGTTGCAACGCGTTACGCAGCAGTTCCAGGGCAATCGCGTTGTCGTCAACAATGAGAATATTCAAAACTCACTCACTTGTTAAGCCGATCGTCCGACCGATCGGTCAACACTTGCCTGGATATCGGCAGGAAGCGAACACAACGCTCGGCTTCGGATTTTAACTGCGGCAACCGTCCTCGCACGCCCGCCCAGTCCACCGCGCGCGCCATGTGCTCCAACTCGGCCACCGCGTCTCTTAAGGCGTCCGCGGCGAGAACCACTGCCGCCCCCTTGAGCGAGTGCGCGACTTGTGCCACGCGAACGGCATCACCGGCGTCCACGAGTACCTCGATGTGCCGCACATCTCCCACAGCCTGCTTCTCGAACTCCGTAAGAATCATCTCGGCGACGCCCAGGTTGCCCAGGCAGCGCTGCAGCAGAAGTTGCGTATCAAACGGCGGCGCGGAAGGCGCCGCACCTAACCCGTCGCCCTTGCCGGGTGCCGCGTCGCCCGTCGACTGCGCGGGTGTTTCTACGGCCGCTTGCCCCTCCCGCGCGGCGGCACTCGGGAGGTTGTTCAATATCTCGATCAGCCGCTTTGGATCGATCGGCTTGGAGACATAGTCGTTCATTCCCGCGGCAAGGCACTTCTCCCGATCGCCTTTGATCGCGTTGGCCGTTAATGCCACGATGGGAATCGCTTGGGTTCCCCTCGCGGATTCGGAGCGCCGGATCGCCCTCGTCGCCTCGAAACCATCCATCTCCGGCATCTGGCAGTCCATAAGAACAAGGTCGTATTTCGCCTGCGCGACGGCCCCGACCGCCTTGGCGCCCGTGTCCACCACATCGCACTGGTGTCCCGCCCCCGACACGATTTCGACGGCTACCAGTTGATTCACCCGATTGTCCTCGGCCAAGAGCACCCGCAAGCGCCGCACCGGCGCTTCGCCGCCGACCTTTCGAGCGGGACGTCCGGCGTCTGGCTTAACCCCTGGCTGCGCTTCCGACGCTGCCGAGAGCACGTTCACGATCACGTCGTACAATTGGGATTGACGAAATGGCTTGACGATTTGACCGGCAAAACCCGCTCGCCGCACAGTCGCCGCGTCGACTTCCCGGTTCATCGGAGAGAGGAGGATCAGCGTGAGACCCTCGAGTTCCCGATTGGAGCGGATCATTTGCGCCAGTCCCACTCCACCCACGCCCCCGGGCATTTCGGCGTCCAGGATCGCCAGCTTGAACGGCCGCGTCGTCGCGATCGATTCGCCCAGCATGCTCATCGCGGACTCCGCGCTCGGGGCGGTCGCGTGCTTGAATCCCCAGGCGCCTAACCGCTGGGCAAAGATCTCCCTCTGGATTGCGCTGTCGTCAACTGCCAGCACCCGGACTCCGCGCGGATCGAATGGCCACGTGGCTAGCGATGCGGGCTCTTGCGGCCGTTCCAACCGTACGGTGAACCAGAACGTCGAACCGCGACCCCGCTCACTTTCAACGCCGATCGTCCCGCCCATAAGCTCGGCAAGCTGCTTGGAGATCGCCAGTCCAAGTCCCGTGCCGCCGTGGCGGCGGGTCGCCGAGGTATCGACCTGCGAGAACGATTTGAACAATCGATCCAGCTCCGACCCAGGGATGCCGACGCCGGTGTCGCTCACCGCCACCCGCACGGTCAGCGCGTGTTCCCTCACCTCGTCCACGGTCATCCGAACCACGACGGACCCGCCGTTGGTAAACTTGATGGCGTTGCCGACAAGGTTCACCAGAACCTGGCGTATACGATCGGCATCTCCTCTCAAAATCGTCGGCAGGTCGGGATGGATGTGGCACGCCAGTTCCAACCCTTTGGACGCCGCCCGCGGCGCGAGCATTTGAACGACTTCCTCGGCGCAAGCGCACAAATCGAAATCCGCACTGCCGATCTCCAACTTGCCGGCTTCGATCTTCGAAAAATCGAGGATGTCGTTGATCAGGCCTAGCAATGACTCACCGGACGATCGGACGATCTCCGCATATCGCCGTTGCCGATCCGCAAGATCGGTTCCGAGCAACAGGTCAGCCATTCCGATCACCCCGTTCAACGGGGTGCGGATTTCATGGCTCATGTTGGCCAGGAACTCACTCTTGCTCCGGCTGGCCGCCTCCGCCACCGCCTTGGCCTGTTCCGACTCGATTTCCGCGCGTTTGCGCTCCGCCACTTCCAGGTGAAGCGCCTCGTTGGCCTTGGCCAGTTCGGACGTGCGCTGCTCCACGCGGGCCGCGAGGTCAGCCCGCGCGCGCCAGATCGCTTCCTCAGCCTCCCTGCGCTGAGTGATGTCGCGAAGGTACGCGCTGAACTCAGGCGGGCCGTCCACCCCGATGCGTGTGATCGCCAGTTCGGCGGGGAACTCGCTGCCATCGGCGCGCATCGCGATGACCTCGATGCGCTTTCCCAGGATCGGAGAATCGCCGATCTCCGCGTACTGTATTACGCCCAGGCGATGTCGCTCGCGGAACGCCGGTGGGATGATCAGCTCGGCCAGCTCTTTCCCCATGACCTCCCGCCGCTCGTAACCGAACGTTCGTTCGGCGGCGGGATTGAATTCCGTGACCCTTCCCTCGTGATCCATCGTGATGATGCAGTCGAGGCCCGACTCGAGGATTGCGGCCTTGCGCGCCTCGCTTTGGATGATCGCGCGTTGCGCTTGCTTGTCCTTCGAGATGTCCATCATGGCGCCGATCATCCGCGTCGGACGCCCCTGCCGGTCGCGGAGGACGTAGCCCCGGTCTAAAACGTACGCGTAGCCCCCGTCCCCCCGGCGAAAGCGGTATTCGTCGGACCAATGCGTGGCCCCGCTTTCGACAACCTCGCGAACCGCCGACGAGACCCGCGCGATGTCGTCCGGATGGAGGCGGGAATACCACGACTCCACGCCCGGCTCGATCTCGTCGGCGCGATAACCGAAAAGTGTCTGGAACGATTCGCTCCACCAGACGAGGTTCGTCGCCAGGTCCCAATCCCAGATCGCGTCATTGGTCGCGCGAGCAATCGTCTTAAACCGCTCGTCGCTCGTGCGCATCGCATCCTCGGCACGCGTCCGCTCCGTGACGTCCTGAAGGGTGCCGATCATCCGCAGCGGCTCACCCGCCTCATTGAGTACGGCCCGGCCCTTCGACGCCGCGAACCGCACGGTTCCGTCCGGCTGCGGGAGACGTAACAGGCACTCGAACGGCTTCCCATCCTTCAGCGCCCGTCCAACTACATCTTCGATAACTGGTCGGTCATCGGGATGAAGGAGACTGCGAAAGGCTTCATACGTCGGCGACATCGACTGGGGCTCCAGCCCGCAAATCCGATAGTGTTCATCCGACCAGCGCAGGGTGTCGTCGACCAGATTCCAGCTCCAGCTTCCGATATGGGCGAGTTGTTGCGCCTCGGCCAGAAGCGACTCGCTCAAACGAACCTTATCGTCCGCTCGGCGCCGCTCGGTCACGTCCTGGGTCACATTGGCGAAGCCTTGTAGTTCCCCCCGATCATCGCGCAGAGCCGTAATGACGACGTTGGCAAAGTACCGCGAGCCATCCTTCCGCAAGCGCCACCCCTGGGCCTCGAATTTCTCGCCCTGCTGGGACCATCGCAGGTGGTCGGTGGGCTCTTGGCCTGATTTACTCTCGGCCGGGTAAAAGAGCTCGTGATGAGCTCCTAGGACTTCCTCTGCCCGATAGCCTGTAATGCGCGCCGCCCCCGAATTCCAACTGACGACGCGACCCTCCGGGTCGAGCATGTAAATCGCGTAGTCGCGCACGCCATCAACCAGCACTCGGAATCGTTCTTCATTCGTGCGGTTGGCTGCCTCGGCCGCCTTCGCCGTCCGTCGCGTCTCCGCGTCGCGCAGCTCGCGCTGGACCGCCGGCACCAGGCGCGTCAGGCTGTCCTTCAGCAGGTAATCATGCGCGCCCGCCTTCATCACCTCCACCGCGACGCTTTCCCCCACCGTGCCCGAGACTTGGATAAACGGAAGGTCAGGCCGCTTCTCTTTCACCAGTTGCAACGCACTCAGGCCGTTCAAGTGCGGCATCGAATAGTCGCACAGCACCAGCTCCCATTGGTTTGCATCCAGCGCCGCGCGAAGTCCGTCGGGCGTGTCCACCCGTTCCCAGATCGGCTCAAACCCCCCGCGCTTCAGATGGCGGAGAAGCAGCGCCGCATCGTCGGCGGAGTCCTCCACGATCAGCACGCGCAACGGCAGTCCCATGGGCGCATGATCGGCCAGATCTGCCTCGGCCTTGGCGAGAAATCTAAGCGTAAGCGGACCGTGGGGGAATCGCGATCGACCTCTATCGGACCACTAATGGATTACGGCAGGAGGCGCTTCGTTCAGCACAAGCCAGTAAAGTCCCAAGTTTCGGATTGACTCGGAAAACTGTGTAAAATCGACAGGCTTGCGTATATAGCTGTTCGCACCGCGGCTGTAACTCTGCGCCAGGTCCTGTTCCTCTTTTGACGAAGTCAGAATGACCACGGGTAGCAGTTTGGTCCTGGCGTCTGCGCGGATCCGCTGCAGAACCTCCAAACCGTCTACTTTTGGTAACTTAAGATCCAGGAGGATGACGGTCGGCGCGACGCTTTGGTTCCGGCCGGCGAACCGCCCGGTGCCGAAGAGCCATTCCAATGCCTCGGCGCCGTCCCGCGCAACCACGATCTCATTCAGAATCTGGTTCTTCTTTAGCGCCCGGCGCGTCAAGGCTTCGTCGTCCGGGTTGTCCTCCACCAGCAGGATAATCTTTTCGTCCATGCCACGTCACTATACCGCCGCCCCGCCAAGCGTGAAAGAGAATGTCGCCCCCCGGCCGACCGCCCCCTCCGCCCACACCGTCCCGCCGTGCCGCCGCGCGATCCGCTGCACGGTCGCCAAGCCGATGCCGGTGCCGCTGAATTCCTCCATCGCGTGCAGCCGCTGAAAGGCACCGAACAATTTGTGCGCGAACGCCATGTCAAACCCCGCGCCATTATCCCTGACGTAATAACTCCGCTGCCCGTCACGCACCACGGTTCCCACCTCGATGCGCGCCTGCGCCGTTTTGGACGTAAACTTCCAGGCGTTGCCGATCAGGTTGTCGAGCACCACCCGCACCAAGCGAGGGTCCCCCTCGACCAACATGCGGTCGGCGATCACGATCTCCGCGTCGCGCTCCGGCTGCGCCGACTTCAGCTCGGTGACCACGCCCCGCGCTATGTCGCTAAGATTAATCCGCTCGTGGCGCATCTCCCCGCGCGTCACGCGAGAAAGATTGAGCATGTCGTCGATCAACCGCCCCATCCGGTCGGCCGCGTCGCATACGCGCCGCAGATGGTCGTGTCCATCGCGGTCCAGCTTGTCCCCGTAATCCTCCATGATCGCCTTGCTGAACCCGTCGATGCTGCGCAACGGCGCCCGCAGGTCGTGCGAGACGGCGTACGAGAAGGCTTCGAGCTCCTTGTTGGCGGCCTCCAACTGCGCCGCGTGCCGGTCCAAATGCTGGTTCAACTCCCGCACGTGCCGTTCGGCCCGTGCCCGCGCCCCCATGTCCCGGCGAATCACCGCCCCGGCGAATCCGACCAGTACGAACGCCAGCACGCAGCCGCCGATGATCACCGCGAATGTCGCGCGGGTGCTGGACGCCAGCGACGACGATCGTTTCTTCTGCAAAACCTCTTCTTCGTCCCTCATTGGACGCAAGACCCCCTGGAACGAGTCCATGATCCGCTTACCTTCGCCCGCCAATTGAGTGTGGCCCGCCTCGTAAAACCCTCGCTCGCGGCGCAGTTGCATCGTCGATCGAAGGTTGGCCAGCCGCGCGTCAATGAATGGCCGAAGATCATTCAGGCGGCGTTGCTGGTTCGGATTGTCCGCCGTCTCTTTGCGCAGCGCATCGAAATCGCGACGGACGACGTCCTCGGCCGTTCGGAAGGGTTGGACGTACTCCTCTTGTCCGGAAATCACAAAACCACGCGCCTGGGTCTCGGCGCCCGACAGGGTGGACTCCAGATCGTCCAGGCGCATCAGGACATCGCGCGAGTGCTCGCTCCAAGCGTTGTCTCTGGCGAACTGGGCAATGCTGAGGAATGCCGAGATGCCGACGGCGAGCGACATGGATAGCGCAACCCCGAAGCCGAACTTGATCTTGCCTTCGAGCGACTGGTGTCGCGTAAGAAGGTGTGCCTGATCTTCGGGAACGGCTTCGTCCGCAGAGCTCGCCGGGGTAGGGGTCAGCAGCAGGCCCAACGCCAGCAGGAGGAACACTGCGGCAGTATGCAGCGCCATGGGGATGAACGAACCGATCCCGTACAGCGAGTTCACGCCGTTGGCGTACCCAACGCTCGCCAGAAACGCCGAGAGGATGGTCAGCGCGGCGCACGCCGTCGTCAGCATCCGCATTGCCCAGTGACCGCCGCGCCGACAGAGCAGCCCGGCGCCCAGCAAAACGAAATTCGTCGCCGTGTTGGGGGCCATTCGATTGGGCGCAAACGCGACGTGTTCCAGCTTTTCTGAAAAGAGGAATTGGTCAATTCGCAAATGCCAGCCCAACACGTACTCGACCAGACGAATAAGCCCGACCGCCGCTATGATCCCGGCGCCCACCCAGCCGAATTGGCGAATCCGTCGCATCTTCAGCCTGCCGTCCAAGCTGAGTAGTGCGACGCCCGCCACGATGAAGCACACGGCACTCATCGGGTTCATCGGCACTAGGCCCGGCAGCATGCTCATCAGCGGAGCGATCCATAGTCCCCACCCGATCAAGACCAACACGCCGACCCCTACGGCAATGGCGGCGGCCGCCGACGGCAGGGTAACGGCCCAGCCCGAGACCCGGTCATCATGCGCCCGGGGGCGCATCGCCGGCGCCAGTCGCGGCGCGCAAGCAGGAGCAACCAAGTCTTCGCCGGCCATAACCCAAACCTTTCATCGAATCTTGCGTGTCGTAATTGAGCACGGATTTAAGCAGACGCCTGAATTGTCGCAAGTGCGGCGCACTCTGTGATCTCTTGGCGCAAATTCTTCAACGATATCGGATAATGTCTAAAACGGACCCCACTTCCGCACTCCGAAGCCTTGCCGGCGTTCGCCGATGTAAGACACAGTACCTGCAACTTTCCAAGCCGTCCGGCGGCCTCCAGTTCGGTCACCCCAAACGGCGTAACGCCGGGACGCGGCGCGGCCGCCACCAGAACATGGAAGCCGGCGACCTCATCGGGTCGCTCCGGAAGACTCTCGTGGATCTCGGTCTCGCCCATGAGTGAGAGCGCCGCTGCCAGCGGATCAAAACCCGCGAACGACCGATGCCGGGCGTACCAGATGCGCTGGCCCGCCGAATCGACCAGGGGCTTTTGCAGTTGCCTTTCGTCCGCAGTGGAAAGCCGGGACAAGAGTCCCGTCGTAAGCAAAACTTCCCCGCGCAATTGGGCTACGTCGAGCCCATCGGGGGCCGGAGCGGTTCCACACTGCGCGGCAACTTCGGCCTTAGTCACCGGGCTCACGAGCGCATCTGCCGAACCGGCCAGCATCGCTCCATTTGCGTAATTGTCGGCCAGTTTCAGCGCCCGGGCGAGCGAACTCAGGTTCGGATTTGGCACATCGGCGTCGCGGAAAAACTCGCGGATCGGCTTAACGATCGGGTCGGGCAACCCCATCTGCGCGAGAACGACCCCAACGAAATCATGGTGAGGCATCCCAAGCACTTTTGTCAGGCTTTGATGAAGAGACCGCCCGGTGGATTCTGCCTCGGTCGCGGCGGCTTGGTATTCGCCGGGGAAATACTGTCGCAGCACGATTTCACCCAGGTCATGGCACAACCCCACGAGATGCGCAATGCCCGCGCCGCCGACGGCGCCGGAGTCCGGGACGAGGCGGTCCATCACGCCCGCGACCGCGAACGCGTGCTGCCAGCAGCGAACCAGTTCTACGGCGTCGGCCGACCCCGTTGGACAAAGCTCATAAACCCCAACCGAGGTAGCGATGTTTCGAATCGCGCTCTGCCCGAGGTTGCGAACCGCCTCGTCGAGTGTCGAAACACGGGGTTTCTCGGTAGTAAACCGCGCCGAGTTCGCCATTTGCAGCACACGCGCCGCGACCACGGGGTCCTTCTTCAGCACGCCCACCAGATCGCCCATGCTCCCCCGGGGCGAACTGGCCATCGCGACGACTTCCGCGACAACGCCTGCAAGCGTTTTGGCCTGCGTGCAATCTTGGATGCGGGCAATGGTCTGGTCGCGCTTTAACCCGGTCACGCGATGGGCATTCGCGCCGGCATTTCCGCGAGCCTCGGGCGGGGTAGGATTCTGGACGTCCGCTTTGGTCTCAACCACCGCTTCAATCGGCCGCTTCGACGTTGTTGGCTCGCCGCGATCCGTCGCCAGACACTCGCGGATCTTCTCCAGGGCCTGTTCCAGCGAGAAACGGCTTTTGAGCAGATAACCTCGAACCCCAAGGCGACCGGCCCGCACCACGCATTCGCGGTCGTCGAATCCCGTCAACAGGATAACCGGCGTGGCCGCGAGTGCCGGGTTGGCCCGTAACGCGGCCAGCACGGCCCACCCGTCCAGGTCGGGCATATCAAGGTCGAGGAGGATCAGGTCGGGCGTGCCCTCGCGGACGCGAGCCAAAGCCTCTCGACCGCTGGACGCGCTGACTCCCTCGAACCCTTCGACGTTCAAGACCGCTACGAGTGGTTCGCGGCAAATCGGCGTGTCGTCTACGACGAGGATTCTGGGCTTCCTTTGGCTCACGGCCGGCTCTCCCTTAATGGCGGAAGGGGACTTCCATCGCATCGTCTGGAACGGAAATGAACTTCACGAAAACTGCGGCATTGCAGATTTATTGGCAGAGCAATTTGGGGCGAAACCCGCGATAGGTCCGATATTAGCTAGATCGTGAATCGTACGCACAATTGCGAGTGAGGCTGGCGTAATTACGGCACCAACATACAGTCGGCATCGCAGCCACGGCCGTCTTGTTCAGTCGGTAGCTCCCGCGACGGGCGAACCGGCCCCCGAGAACGCCGCGTCGGGAATTCCTTGACGCCCGCCGGCCCCGTTGGGTAGCGTGGGCCGCACGGCGGCGGCCCTCCGAGTCATTTCGTCTGTCCGTCCGTCCGTTCACGCACATCACAGGCGCGAGGAAACATGAGTGCTTCTCGGCGGCTTCGACCCGTTGCGCGGCAGGCGTTCACCCTGGTCGAACTGCTCGTCGTGATCGGCATCATCGCGCTGCTGATCTCGATCCTCCTTCCCACGCTGGGCAAGACCCGCGAGAAGGCAAACCAGCTCAAGTGCTGTGCGCAGCAGCGGCAGATCCTTCAGGGGATGATGCTGCACGCGAACGACCACCGTGGGTACATGCCGCTGGCGGGGCAGATCAACGTCTCCACGACCGGCGGGCTTATGCTCGCCTCATCGCCTGCGGACGTCCAGGACGCCCGGCGGGAGAAGTACGAGTACTACGGCACCACCCAACTGCACATCACCTCGACGGCGGCGGGGATCGGGAAATACCTTGGGCAGGGGATCGATTTCACGTCCAAAGACACGCTCGAAGCCAGCCTGAACACCGGCGTGATCCGGCAGGTCATGGTCTGCCCGTCGGACAAGGAGGGCGGGCGCTACGGCGTGACCGTGCAACAGGGCGGGTCGCACTGGAGCAGTTACGCGTTCAACGAGGCGGCCCTGGGGTGGTGGACGGCGGGCAACCCGGGCTACCGCGGGCACGCGGCCCGCTTCCCGCACGCGTCGGCGCTGATGCTGTTGGCCGACGCCGCACCGCGCGGGGCGACGTTCAGCTCGGAGGACCCGAACAGTTGGATGCTCTGGAACGACGGCGACCGTGACTGCACGATGGGGGATTGGTACCGACTGTGCGCCGGCAAGCCGGCCCCGGCCGGGGCGGGGGACGTCCGCCTGCTGGACCGGAACCGCCACCGGGGGCGGATCATGGTCGGGTTCGCCGACGGGCACGTGGACAACGTCGCGCTCTCGGAGGGGGACCTGAATCCGATCAGCCTGTCGGTGGGGTTTCGGTAGGCGGGGCGGGCCCCCCACGTTCATGCGCGCGGCGGCCGGCGGCCGCGAACACCACGTCTGTTGCGCCTGAGGAAATCTGTATCGCGGAAGTTCAATGGCGAATTAAACGCCCTGGCGCCGCCGCCGGCGCGCGGTCGAGGCCGCCATTGTTGCGAGCACTACGACAGTCATGGGGGCCGGCTCGGGGACGGAGAGGGCCCCGTTGACGATCGTGCCGGAGAAGTTGACGGGCACACCGGGGTTGTCGGAGGCGAACATCCGCCCGCTGAAGGTGCCGGTCGCGTTCGAGGAAAGGATGAAACGTCCGACCGTGAAGGTCCCGTCCTCGCCCAGGGCCGTATCGCCCCAGGAGACACGAAGGGCCGAGGCGTTGGGCGTGGTCAAACCGATCGCCGGCGGCGGTTGGTCGGCGCCGTTCTGAAACGAGGCGACGATCGTCGCCGCGCCGAAGTTCTTGGTCGTGACGAAGGAGTCGAACTGGCCGTTGCGGAAGGACGGGACGGCCCAAAGCGCGGAATTGCTCCAGTCCGACCCCCGGGGACGGTGACCTTTAGGTCCGTCGTCACCCGGTTCGCCAGGGCGGGGTCGTCCGTCAGGGCGTCGGCGGTGATCGGGACGCTAACGAAACTCATGACGGTCGCGGACGCCGCCCGGCTCAGGCCCGCCGTTATCCCGGCGGCGGCGATCGCACACACTCCCAGACTCCTAAAGTTACCCATGATCCGATTCCTCTTATGTTGTTGATGGCCGCGATCGGCGGCCCGCCGAAACGATGGCCAGTTACGCGAGTTACGTCTAATCAAGTCCAAGGCCAGCGGCGGCGAAGGAGCATGCCGCCGGCGGCGACGAGAAGGACGGACGCCACGGTCGGTTCGGGGACGGTGGCCGCGAACGCCTGGAGCGCGGCCGGTAACGGGGCGGGGCTGGCGAAGTTCGCGGTCGACAGCCCGAAGTTAGACGCGAGCAGGCTGAAGTCGGCGCCGTCCACGATGCCGTCATAGTTAAAGTCGCCGTTCGTCCACGCCTTGCCGGACTGGCCGAAGTTCGAGGCAAGGAAACTGAAGTCGGCGCCGTCCACCAGGCCGTCGAGGTTCGTGTCGCCCAGCAGTGTGTACTTTACGAGCACTTCGCCGCCGGTAAGGCCCTGGCGGTCGTCGAAGGCCGCGACGCGCGGCGCGCCGGCGGCGCCGTTCTGCATGTACGCCAAGGCGAACCGTGAGTTCGTGCCGGCGGCAAGGCTCGAAATGCACTTGCCGTTCCACGTCCCGCCCGCGCGGCCGGCCGCGATCTCTAGGGCGACGTCGGCGGCCGAACCGTTCGTGACGATCAGGTCATGATCGTTCAGGTTCAGCGACCCCGCGGGGGCGGTGGGGGCGCCGCCCAATGACAGGGTGCACAGGACACTGAGCGTGCCGGCCGCCGCGCGGACGCTGACCTTGGCGTCGGCCCCGACGGTCAACGAATTCTGCACGACATGCGTGGCGGTCAGCGTCGTGCCGGCGCCCAGCAGCGTGGTGCCGACGCCGTCGAGGTTACCGATGGCGTGGCTGCCGGAGGCCTCGCCGAGCTTCAGGGCCGCGACGGACAGCTGCGCCAGCGCCGCCGCCTCGCGGTGACCGGGCTGGTCGACCGTGCACCGCTTGGCCGACGGGATCGCCGACGACGTTCCCCACCCATGAGCATCCGTCGGCCTTTCATGCGCGTATTCTGACAAACCCTTCCGCTTGCGGCGGCGTTGCCACCGGAATCGCTACGTGGGGAATAGCTCTATGACAGAGTCGGTGTAGCACCAGCCCTCCACGGCGGAGGGCTTTCTTCTTTCCCGTTGACGCCACACCGGCCCGTCCATTGTTTTCCCCCATCGGCGGCCCGTTTCCTTCTGAGAGGTTCCCCCCCTTCCTTCCTCGCAGGAGACGTCGGGCCGCCTTTCTTCATGCGCGTGCGGTCCCGTCGGGTCGGGTGGGGATTGGCGGATTGGCCCGCAGGGACGCCCAGCCCTAGAAGGGATCTGAACCCCTGGACCGTGGGGCTAGCCGCAAGATCTCCGCCAGGAGTGCCGCCCAGTCCAGCGACCCCTTCGACACCCAGGCGTTCTTTGCCCTCTCGGCCTAAAGTTCCGCCAAAAATGCGTCATAATACATGTGGGCGGCCCGTTACCCGTCGCCCGGCCCGCGTAAAGGCTCGATCGGGGCGATGGTCCCCTTCCACGCATTCGCGCTCTCCTTATTTCTCATCATTTACTAAAACCGGCAATATGGCAGCTACCTTAAGCCTGTCGGAAATCTCCACCCGCGCCCGCGTCGACGCCCGCGCCCTGCGGTACGTCCTCGAGCATGCCGCCGTCCCGTTCGCCCGCGCCGCCGGCCGCGGGCGGGGGGCGCCCAGGCGGTTTAACCAGGCCCAGGCGTTTACGCTCGCCCTGTCCGGCCTGTTGTTCGAATCCGGCCTGCGGCGGTCCACGACCGCCGCCCTCGCCCGACAGCTCATGACACGGCTTTTCTCGGATGTTACCGGGGACTTCGATCCGGTCGCCCGAGACGCTGAATCGTTCGTCGAGGTCGGCGACGGCCTGAACGTGCGCACCCGCCGCCCCGGCGGCGCCACGTCGGTCTGGCACCAGATCGGCACCATGGCCCCGCTGGCCGTGACCTACCGTCCCCTGATCGTCGTCGCCGTCGATGCCGCCGAACTTGGCCGCCGCCTCTTCGACCCGCGGTAGAATCAGGGAATGCTTTATATCCCATTTTGTGGAACGCGTTCCGGCGTTCCCGCCGGCAGGCCCCGGCGGACCTGGTCGTGTCGCCCCCGTCCCCGACGTTTCAAGGCTTGCTGCGGCCCGGCCGCGGGCGGGGGCCGCCGGTGACCGAGGAATGCATTTGCCTGTTAATCAGTGATTACGCGGCCCGTTATCCCGCCCTGATCGACTTGGCCCAGGCCGCCGAGATCTCCGGCCGCCCGCTGGGCACGCTCCACAACTGGTCCAGCCAGGGCCGGTTCGACGTGTTCAAGGCCAAGGTCGGCAAACGAGTCCAATTGTGCCGCGACGCCTTCGTCCGCTTCATCGCCGGTGGCGGTGAGGGGCCGGCGGACGTAGCCCCAACCCCGTAGGAGGAACTGTTAAGCCCCCATGTCGAAATCGGAAAAAGGCCCCGCAGCGCCGGCGGACCCGTCGTCCCCGGCCCCCGACCCCGACGCCCGTGAGCTACAGCGCGTCGGCGACCGGGTCGCGATCTACCGCGACCCGTGCAAGTCCCGCTTTTGGTACGTCCAGTACAACCTCCACGGCCGACAACACCGGCACTCGCTGAAGACGACGAAGAAGAAGTCGGCCCTGGACCTCGCCCGCAAGAAGGACGCGCAGCTCATACTGGGGCAGGCGGCCCCGCCGGACGCGAAGCCGATCACGGTGGCCGAGGCCGGCCGGCAATACCTGGAGGCCTGTCGGGCCAAGGGCCTCGCCCCCGCGTCTCTGGTCGGCTACCGCGCGAAAGTCGCCGTTTTGACGGCCTTTTGCGACCGGCGCCACGTCCGTTACCTCAAGGACGTCACCGCGACGATCCTCGAAGCCTACCAGACGGCCCTGCAGACCAGCGGCGTCGTGCCCCCGGGGCCGCCGCGGGCGGGCAAACGCGGTTCGCCGTTCAAGTCGGTCGGCAATCGACCCCGCACGGTGCGGGACAAGATGAAGATCGCACGGCAGTTGATCAAGTGGGCACTGAAGCGCCGCCTGCTGACGGTCGACCCGGCGAGCGGGTACGACCTCCCGCCCGCGGTCAAAGGCCAAGCCTACTGCTGGACCGCCGCCGAATTACAGGCCGTACTTCGACACGCGCCCGAAGGGATGGGAGACCTGTTCGACTTCCTGCGACTGACCGGCCTGCGCGTGAACGAGTTGTGCTGGCTGACGAAGGACGACGTCGTCAACGATCTACCACACGTCAAGATCCGAGCCAAACACTGCCTGTCGTCGGGCAAGTCCTGGAAGCCCAAGCACGGCCACGAGCGAATCGTACCGCTTGTACCCGAGGCCTTGGCGATCGCGCGCCGGGCCGCCGCCGCCTCGCCCGGTCTCTGGCTGTTTCACGCCCCGGACACGTGCGGTGACCAGATGGGGCGCTGGCAGAAAGGGCGGGTCTGGAAGGCGGTCAAAGCCGCCATGAAGGCCGGCGGGGTCGCGGCCGGATCGCCCCACACCTTCCGGCACGTCTTCTGTAGTTTCCTTGCGAAGAAGAACGTCCCGCCGCACGAGATCATGAAGGTCATGGGGCACAACACGATGGCCGTCGTGCTCCAGTACTGCCACACCGGCACCAAGGAGCTAGTCGACGCGATCTCCGGCGTGGGGCTCGGTGAGATGTTGGACACGACCGGGAAGGGATGCGAGTCATCGGGAGGGGGTGCCGAACCAGCAGAGATCTAGCAGACCGCGATTCCGAAATAACAGGACATAAAATCCAACCAATTGCTCGAAAGGAGCTTAACGTGACAAGAGTTTTAACGAAACAAAAAACCCACGGAACGAGTTCCGTGGGCGTTCGAGCGCGCGTTTGCCATGCGACGACGAGATCAGTTCCGTCCGATCTGTCCGAAC
>Ga0068857_100001428_pt1 | contig 18921 bp, 15 predicted proteins | sample KBSCornC72_FD_66591 | JGI IMG/M metagenome (GOLD analysis project Ga0068857, IMG submission 66591) | Corn rhizosphere microbial communities from Kellogg Biological Station, Michigan, USA - KBS Corn C7-2 | ecosystem: Host-associated > Plants > Roots > Rhizosphere > Soil ...
GTCCTCGTCGACTTCTGGTTCAACCACTTCAACGTTTTCGCTGGAAAAGGGCTCACACGTAATTACCTCACCGAGTACGAGCGCGAGGCGATTCGTCCGCACGTGCTCGGAAAGTTCCGCGACCTGCTCGAGGCGACAGCGAAGAGCCCGGCCATGCTGTTCTACTTGGATAACTGGCAGAGCGCCGCACCTGAGGGGACACGCACCTCGGCGCCGAACTCTCGCGCTCGGAACCCGTCAAATCCGCGCCGGCCCTTTGGCCGGCCCGGGCAGGTCGGCAGCGTTCCGCGTCAGCGCACGGTCGCTGATCTTCCGCCGGCGGCGCAGAACCGGAAGCCGCGCGGCTTGAATGAAAACTACGCCCGCGAGTTGATGGAACTCCACACCCTCGGCGTCGACGGCGGATACACGCAAAAAGACGTGCAGGAAATCGCGCGCGCGTTCACGGGCTGGACGATTGCGAATCCGCGGCAGGGTGGTGGGTTCGTTTTCGATCCACGCATGCACGACGACGGTGAAAAAATCGTCCTCGGTCACAAGATCAAGGCTGGCGGCGGCGAGCACGATGGTCAAGAAGTCCTCGACATCCTCGCCTCGCACGCCTCGACGGCACGCTTCGTCGCGACCAAGCTCGCGCGACGGCTGGTCGCCGACGAACCACCACCGTCGCTGATCGATCGCGCCGCCGAGCGTTTTCGCGAAACCAAGGGAGACATCCGCGAGGTCGTGCGGACGATCGTGACATCACGCGAGTTCTTCGCGCCCGAGGCATATCGGGCAAAGGTCAAGACGCCGTTTGAGTTTGTCGCATCGGCTGTTCGTGCCACCGAAGCCGATTCAATCAATGCCCTGCCGCTCGTACAGACGATGCGAGAACTGGGGATGCCTCTGTATCAGTGTCAACCGCCAACCGGCTACGCCGACCGCGCGGAAGCGTGGGTCAACACCGGAGCGTTGCTCAATCGAATGAATTTCGCAGTTGCGTTGACCGAGGGACGCGTGCGGGGCATGCGCGCGCCGCAGCCGTTCCGCGGACAGTCGATCGAGGCAGCCGGCGACGAGATCGTGGACCAGGTGCTCGCGGGGGATCTCTCGTCGTCGACTCGAGAAACGGTCGCCAAAGCGTCTCGTCCGTCACAAGCCATCGCGCTGCTCCTCGGATCGCCGGAGTTCCAGAGAAGGTAACCACCATGATTTCCCGACGCATCTTCCTCAAGAACGGCGGACTCGCACTGGTGAGTCTCGGATTCGCTCTTGCGTTTCTGGCGCGAACTGTTGCCGCCGCCGACGCGCGGCGACGCGTCCTGATCACGATCTTTCAGCGCGGTGCCGTCGATGGGTTGAACATGATCGTGCCCTTCGGCGAGCGCGCGTATTACACGGCACGGCCGTCGCTTGCGATTGCCGCTCCGGGTCGATCCCAGGACGCGGCAGTCGATCTCGACGGTTTCTTCGGACTGCATCCGCGTCTCGCGCCGCTCAAGCCACTGTTTGATGCTCGTCAAATGGCGGTGGTGCATGCCTGTGGTTCGCCTGACGGCACCCGCTCACACTTTGATGCACAGGACTACATGGAAACGGCAACGCCTGGCGTGAAGAGCACGCAGGACGGCTGGCTGAATCGCTATCTTCATGCGCGTGAGCATCAGGCGGCAACGCCGTTTCGCGCCGTCGCGCTCGCCCCGCAATTACCGCGGGCGTTGCAGGGCCTGGAACCGGCACTGGCGATCGGGCAAATCAGTCAATTCGGCATCCGTGGTGGCGCCGCCGGTGACATGGTGCAGTCGTCGTTCGAGTCGCAATACGCCGCCGCAGCCGACAGCGTGCTGCATTCGACCGGACGCGAGGCGTTCGATGCGGTGAAGATGCTGAAGAATGCGAACCTCGGCCAGTACACCCCGGCGAACGGCGCGGAATATCCGCGGTCGGCATTCGGTGAGGCGCTTCGGCAAATCGCCCAGCTCGTGAAGGCAGACGTCGGTCTCGAAGTCGCCTTTGCCGAATCGGGCAACTGGGATCATCACGTGAACGAAGGGGCGGCCGTGGGATTGTTGGCGACCCGACTCGATGATCTCGCGCGCGGCATCACCGCTCTCGTGCGCGACCTCGGCGATCGCATGCAGGACGTCGTGATTCTTACGATGTCGGAGTTCGGGCGTGCTGTAGCGGAGAACGGCAACCGGGGAACGGACCATGGTCACGGGAATGCGATGATGATCATCGGTGGCCCCGTGCGCGGTGGAAAAGTCTACGGACGGTGGCCCGGCCTCGCACCGGAACAGCGCTACGAACGCCGCGATCTCGCCGTCACAACAGACTTCAGGGCCGTCTTCGCTGAAGTCGTTCGCGGCCATCTCGGACTAAACGACACGCGACCGGTTTTCCCGGGATTCACCGCGCAGACCTCGCTAGGCTTCCTCTAATTCGGTGATTCTGCGCCGGACCATCTGAGGTAAACTCGCAGGCGCGCATGGCAAAGGAACTCCCCGGCGAGGCGCTCGGCCTCGTCGAGACCCGCGGTCTCGTCGGCATGATCGAGGCGGCTGACGCGATGGTCAAAGCGGCCAACGTCGTGTTCGTTGGCTGGCAGAAAGTCGATGCCGGCCTGGTCACCGCGATCGTTCGCGGGGATGTCGCCTCGGTCAAGGCGGCAACGGATGCGGGCGCCGCAGCGGCGCGGCGTGTCGGCGAACTCGTCGGCGTTCACGTGATCCCGCGGCCGGCCGACGGCCTCGACAAGGTCTTTCCGATCGGCTAATCGGCATCCGCTTTCGCAGCCCTTGTGGGCCTGCGGCCAGTCTTTCTTTTTCTCTTCGACGTCCTCGTCCGTGCCGTGAGCTCGCGTAGCATCGGCAGGTCTCCCACTACCAGCATCGGTTGATCCGGCGCACGCAGGATGTTGATGAACTCGCCGGTCGACGTTCGGGCGAAGACTTCCTTCCCGTCAGTGAACAACGTGATTGCTCCGGCGCCACCGATCGCTTCGAAGAGCCGGATCCGGAACTTGTCGCGAAGCGTGTCGAGCAGGAGTCGAATTCGGGCGACGGAAAGTCCTTGCCGCCGCAAGTCGGCGAGCACGATCAACTCGAGGAGATCAACAGGGGTGTAGCGCCGCTCGGTAAATCCGCCCGCCGCTGTTCGCCTCGGTGCGAACGCTGGCGCGAACAACCGCCGTGCGTCCCACCACTGAAGCTGACGCGCCGACAGCCCGGTCAAAGCGGCCACCTCGCGCGCGCTGTACGTGTTTTTCAGCTGCACGGACGCGCTTTCTACTTTCCTCCGAGCGCAGTGGCGATCGCCGTGGCCGTACGGGCCCCTTCAAAGTCCTTTTCGGTGAGTCCACCTTCGCTATGGGTGCTGTACGACACTTTGACCCGCTTGTAGTTGATGAGCAGGTCAGGATGGTGATCGACCGCCTCGGCGGCAAAACCCAGGCGCACGACGAAAGCGATCGCCTCGGGAAATCCCGCGAACGTGAACTGCCGGCTGATGACCTCGCCTTCGGCAGTCCACTCAGGCAGATCTGCCATTCGTCTACGGACCTTTGTCCCGGCAACCTTTGGCATGCGGCAGAGCATATGTCAGCCGCGGAAACCTTTCGCGTGGATTATCGTCTAAACAATGTTAAGATACTAAACAGTGTTCAGCGCTGCAATTCGCTGAGAGAAGGAGTGGATTGGGCGTAAGAGAACGTCAGGAAAGGGAACGGGAGGCCGTCGCGCGGGCGATCCTCGACGCTGCGCGCGAGCTGTTCGTTGCCGAGGGATATCAGAACGTTTCGATTCGCAAAATCGCGGAAAAAATCGAATACAGCCCCGCCGCCATCTATGGCTACTTCGAAAGCAAAGACGACATCTTTCTGGCGCTCGCCGAGGAAGGGTTTCGGATGCTTTTCGCGCCGGGCCACGAAATGTCGATTCCCGATCCCATCGAGAAGATTCGTGCTGGTTTCTGGCGGCTCTACACGTTCAGCAAGGAACATCCCGAGCACTTCGCGCTGATGTTTCTCGATCGATCGGTCCCGCCGATTAGCAAGGACTGGGAACGATTCGGCTTCATCCGCGAAATGAAAGGTCGGATGGCGGCGCACATTGAGAGTGTCGTCAAGCAAGGTCTCTTTCCTTCGGACACGAAAGCCGACGACGTTTTTCAGATTCTTGGCGCAGCCATTCATGGGGTCGCGGTGATGCGTTTGTGCGGACGACTGGGACCTCACGTCGATGCCGACGCGCTCGCGCGCGACACGCTCGAAGCGGCGCTCATGGGATTGCGGACGGGAATCGTGCACACGTTTCATTCCAAGCCGTGCACATAGGGATTTCATACAAGTTGCGTTTTTTACCGGAGCGGAAGAGTCATGAAGGTTCAGTTGCGTTATTCATTCTCAGCAGTTCTGCTGACCGCGCTTGCCGCGTCGGTGGCAGGCTGCGGAAGCAGCGAGGCTACGGTGAAGGCCGAGGCAAAGCCGGAGCCGGTAGTGGTCGACACTGCGCGGGTTGAAAGCAGAGCGATAGATCGATACCTGCGGGTCACGGGATCGCTCGTCGCCGATGAACAGGCGGAAGTGAGCGCCGAGGCCCCGGGTCGAGTCATTGCGGCTCCGGTCGAGCGCGGATCGCACGTTGCGCAGGGCGCCGTGCTGGCCCGGATCTCGCCGACCGAAACCTCCGCGCAATTGCTCGAGGCGGAAGCCAATGCCTCGCAGATTGAGGCGCGGCTCGGATTGTCGCAGGGACAGCCGTTCGATCCCACGCGTGTCCCCGATGTCATGAATGCGAAGGCTTCGCTTGATCTTGCCGTCGCGGAATTCGCGCGGATCAAGTCGCTGCTCGATCAGAAGGTCGTCTCGCAGAGCGAGTACGACCAACGTCGTGCGCAGGTGGATGCGGCACAACAGCAATTCCAGATGGCGCAGAACGTTGCCCAGCAATCCTATCGATCGCTGCAGGCGGCCCGCGCACGCATCGAGCTCGCGCAGAAGGCCGTCTCCGACACGACGATTCGCGCACCATTCGCCGGCCTGGTCGCCGAACGCCTGGTCAGTGTCGGCGATTATGTGACCCGTGGCGCTCACGTGGCGACGGTCGTCCGCGTCGATCCGCTGCGGGTCGAACTGACGGTCCCCGAGCAGGCGATTTCACTGATCAAGGATGGGCAGGCGGTGCAGATCACCGTTGATGCCTACCCGGGCGAAACGTTCGCGGCAAAGATCAGGTACGTCTCTCCGTCGCTTCGGACTGACCAGCGAGCGCTGACAGTTGAAGCCGTCGCCGCGAATTCGGACGGTCGCCTCAAGCCAGGGCTCTTTGCGACGGCATCGATTCAACAACCCGCGGGCGCGCCGGCACTTCTGGTGCCGACCAGTGCGGTTGAGACAATCGCCGGCACCAGCCGTGTCTACGTGATCAGGGGCGACAAGGTCGAGGAGCGCATCGTCACGCTCGGCCAACCTGTCGGTCAACAGGTCGAGATTGCAAGCGGTCTCGTCAGCGGTGAGACTGTGGCCGCGGCGCCGAAAGGTCATCTCTCGGATGGCCAGGATGTTCGCGCGCGTGCACTCGCGAAGTAGTCATTTCCCTCTCTCGAACACTCGTAGCGCAGCCCTTGAGGGCTGCCATTAGGCAAACATCATGCAGTGGTTAGCAGCAATATCCGTTAAACGTCCGGTTTTCGCCAGCGTCCTGATTCTGTCGCTTACTGTCGTCGGCGCCTTTGCGTTCCTGCAACTTGGCGTCGATCGATTTCCGAAGGTCGACTTCCCCACTGTCGTTGTCACGACACGTCTTCCAGGGGCGGCACCGGAGGAAGTCGAGACGGAAATCACCGACAAGATCGAAGAGGCGGTGAACACCATCAGTGCCATCGACGAGTTGCGATCGAACTCGTCGGAGGGCATGTCGCAGGTCATCATCTCATTCCTCCTCGAGAAGGATGCCGACATCGCGGCGCAGGAAGTGCGCGATCGCGTCAACCGCGTTCTGCCGCTCTTGCCAAAGACGATTGACCAACCGATGGTCGAAAAGTTCGATCCGGATGCGGCACCCGTCCTGACGCTCGCGGTGTCAGCCAAAAAGCCGGTCCGCGACATTACCGAATACGCGGACAAAACGCTGCGCCGGCAACTCGAGAGCGTCAACGGCGTCGGACAGGTCGTCGTCTCCGGCGGCAGAGCGCGCCAGATCAACATCAATCTCGACGCCGCGCGTCTGCGTGCATACAACCTCACGGTCAACGACGTCGCGCGAGCGCTTCAGTCACAGAACACGGAAATCCCCGGCGGCCGTGTTGAACAGGGCGCCACGGCGCTGACGCTGCGAACGCGAGGACGCGTGCAGTCGCCGCAGGAATTCGGCGACATCGTCGTGCGTCAGAGGGATTCGCACGCGATCCTGCTTCGCGATGTCGCAACGATCGAGGACGGCATGGCCGAGGCCATGACCAAGGCCAGCCTGAATGGCGAGCCGACGGTGCTCCTCACCGTGAGACGACAGTCAGGCACGAATACGGTGCAGGTTGTCGATGCCGTGAAGGAGCGGCTTGCCGATATCGCTCCACTTGTTCCGGCTGGCTACGACATTCGAGTGGTTCGGGATCTGTCCGAATTCATCAAGGCGTCGATTCACAGCGTTGAAGAGCATCTCATCGTCGGCTCCATCCTCGCGGCGGCAGTCGTGCTGATTTTCCTGTGGAACTGGCGATCGACGATCATCGCGGCGGTTGCCATTCCGACCTCGATCATCGCGACGTTTGGCTTGATCTGGTACCAGGGCTTCACGCTCAACTCGATGACGCTCCTCGCGCTGACGCTCTCGGTCGGGATCGTCATCGACGATGCGATCGTCGTGCTCGAGAATATCTACAGGTTCGTCGAGGAAAAGGGGAGACCTCCCGTTCAAGCCGCCGTCGAGGCGACGCGCGAAATCGGTCTCGCGGTCCTTGCGACGACGCTGTCGCTCATCGCGATCTTCGTTCCGGTTGGATTCATGGGCGGCATCGTCGGCCGGTTCATGACGAGCTTTGGCTTCACGATGTCGTTCGCGATTCTCGTGTCGCTCCTGGTGAGCTTCACCCTGACCCCGATGCTCGCCGCTCGCTGGATCAAAATGCGGCCTCGCCACGAAACCGCCGATGGCGGCGAAGTAACGGAAAAGACTTCGAGAGACTCGCGGTTCTTCCGTCCTCTCGATCACGGCTACACGACGATTCTCCGGTGGTCGCTGGCGCATCGCTGGATCGTGACCGCCATTGCGGTTCTCGTCCTGCTGAGCAGCGTGCCGCTCTTCATGTTCGCGAACAAGAACTTCCTGCCGAATGACGACCAGTCGGAGTTCGAGGTCGGCCTGCGAGCGCCGGAGGGTACCAGTCTGGACGCAACCGAGATCATCGCGAACAGGCTCGCGACCCGGATCCGTCGGCTGCCGGAAGTGGCTTATACGCTCGTATCAGTGGCCGACGATCCGGCACAAACACAAAACTCCGGAACGGTTTACGTTCGTCTCAAGCCCGTCCACGAGCGAAAGAAGGATCAGTTCGCGGTCATGAACGACGTCAGGAGCGACATTCTTCCAGAGCTGGCGACAGCAAATCTCCGCACGGGCGTTCGTGCTGTTGCTACGATCGGAGGCGGCGGAAATCAGAATGCGGAAATCCAATTCACTATCAATGGGCCGGATCTCAAGGCCCTGGAGCGATACGCCAACGCGGTCGCGGCGGCGGCGAAGAAGCAACCCGGCGTCGTCGACATCGACACCTCGCTCAACGTCGGCAAACCCGAACTGTCCGTGAATTTGGATCGGTTGAAGGCTGCAGACCTCGGCGTCCAGATTTCGGATGCGGCCGAGGCGCTGCGACTCCTGGTCGGAGGCGATCAAGTGACGACTTACAACGAAGGCGGCGAGCAGTATGAGGTGCACGTCCGGGCGGAAGCGGGCTCCCGCCAGACGGCGACAGGGATTGGCCAGTTGACGGTCCCGTCGAGTCGCGTCGGCAGCGTGCCACTCGAGAATCTGGCGCAGCTCACACCCGGGACAGCACCCTCGGAAATCAACCGCCTGAATCGTCAGCGACAAGTCACGGTTTTTGCGGGATTGCTTCCAGGCGTGTCGCAGACGCCCGCGATGGCGGCGATGACCGAGGCCGCGCAGTCGCTCGAAATGGGTCCGGGGTACAGCACGCGTTTCGCGGGCCGTTCTCGTGAATTAGGACGCGCCGCCCAGAACTTCCTGCTTGCGTTCGGACTGTCTCTCGTCTTCATGTATCTCATTCTGGCGGCACAGTTCGAGTCGTGGCTGCACCCGATCACGATCCTGTTGTCGCTGCCGCTGACGCTGCCGTTCGCACTGCTTTCGATCATCATCACGCGTCAGTCGCTCAACATCTTCTCCGCACTTGGGCTGCTGGTGTTGTTCGGAGTCGTGAAAAAGAATTCCATCTTGCAGATCGACCACGCGAATCAGCTGCGCGAACGCGGCATGGAGCGCGATCTCGCAATCGTCCAGGCGAGTCGCGATCGTCTGCGGCCAATCCTGATGACGACGTTCGCCTTTGTCGCCGGCATGATTCCACTGGTCCTGTCGAGCGGCGTCGGCTCGGCAACAAACCGCGCCATCGGTTTCGTGATCATTGGTGGCCAGTCCCTGGTGCTGCTGTTGACGCTCGTGGCGACGCCGGTCGCGTACTCGTTGTTCGATGATGCGTCAAAGGTACGGCTCTGGCGTTGGCGACGTTCGAGCCGGGCAGCGGCGGCAACGGCGACGGCTGGTTTCGCTCTGCTCATGCTGATGCCGTCACATGCATCTGCCCAAGCGACGACACCATCGGCTCAGTCGACGCCGACCGAGACATTGAGGATGTCGCGCGATGAAGTGGTTCGTCTTGCGATCGAGAACAACGCCGCGCTCGCCGCCAACCGGCTCGATCCAGTAATCAGCGCCGAACGTGTCGCTGCGGCAAAGGCCGTGTTCGTACCGAACCTGACCTCTGGGCTGCAGCGAAACAGTCAGTCGACGCCGTCGACCAATCTGTTTTCCGGAGACAGCTCGCTGCAGACGGACTTCTGGTCGGGCGCGGCAGGGATCGGTCAGCTTCTCCCATGGGGCGGCGGCAATTACAACGTGTCGTTCAACTCGGCGCGAACAACGACGACCAATCCGTTGACGACGTTCACACCGTCGTTGACCTCGTCGGTGCAGGCCGTGTTTTCGCAGCCACTGCTGCGGGATTTCAAAACCGATCCGGCTCGCGCGCAGCTGGATGTGTCGCAAAGGAATCGCGAGATCGCGGATTTGCGGCTGCAGGAAGACATTTCGCGCACATCAGCCCAGGCGGAGACGGCTTACTGGGCGCTCGTCGCGGCGCGGGCATCCGTCGATGTGCAGCAACGGTCGCTGGATCTGGCGCTCGAACTCGAACGCACCAATCGCGCGCGGGTCGACGTCGGGCAATCACCGCCGCTTGACTTGGTGACGGCGCGGGCGGAAGTCGCGCAGCGGCGGGAGAACTTAATCATCGCGCGGACCGACGTGCTCCAGGCCGAGGACGTGCTGCGCGCGCTGGTATTCAATCCCAAGCGGCCGGACTTTTGGACGGCGCATATCGAGCCGGCCGATGCGGTGCCGCCGGTCGGTGCACCGGCCGATGTGGACGCGGCGGTTCGGCGCGCACTCAGTGTCCGACCGGACATCGCTGAACAGCGCAAACAGATTCAGATCAGCGAAACCAACGTCACGCTCTCGAAGAATCAAACGCTCCCCGACCTTCGATTGCAGGCGAGCTACGTCACCAGTGGTCTCGGCGGCTCCAAGCTGGTGAGAACGGGAGGATTTCCCGGCACGATCATCGGCGTCGACACCACATCCTATGGATCGGTTTTAGGTCAGGCCTTCTCCGCTGACTTCCCGACGTGGACGCTTGGCTTCTCGCTGAACTATCCGATCGGCAAGAGCACCGAGGAGGCCAATCTCGCGCGGGCGCGCCTCGAGCGCGATCAGGCCACGGCGCGTTTGCAGAGCGTCGAGCTCGTGGCCGTCCGTCAAGTGCGGGATGCCGCGCTGCGGGTCGAGCAGAATCGCCAGCGCATCGAGACCGCGCAGCTCGGTCGCGAGCTTGCGGAGCAGCGGCTGGACGCCGAGCAAAAGCGGTTTGACGTCGGGATGTCGACGAGCTTCCTCGTCATCCAGGCTCAGCGCGACCTCGCGGTCGCTCGCAATAACGAGTTGCAGTCCAACCTGGCGTATCAGCTGTCAGTGATTGCGTTCGAGGCGGCTCAGACGACGAGTGGCGGCATCCCCGCCGTCGGCACGAACAGCCTGCAGAACACCACCGGCGCGGTACGCTGACAAAAACCGAAAAAGGTGGCTGGCACCTTTCAGGGAAAGGTGCCAGCCACCTTTTTCGATTTTCGTCGCGCCTACGCGAAGCGGGTCCACGTGCGTATCGCCTTGGCCACCCATCCAGGTCGACGACTCTCCTTCACCATCTTGCGCAGCTCACGATTGCCTTGCGGTCGATTGACAAGGTCAATCCACTGGCGAGGTCGCGCGATCGGCCAAGGCGTCAGGACGTTGAGATCGTCCACCGGACCGCTGCGCACGAGGCTGGACCACTCCAGTCCTCAGCGCGTGAGACGAGTCCCGCGCTCATCGCATTGGCTTCAACGTATCGGCAAACATTGATGAAGCGACGCTCGCTGAGGATTGGTAAGTTTCTGAACCTCCCCTGATAAACGTGACCCGTACCCACGGTACCGTGTCGACGCTGGACGTCGCGGATATGCGCATTCATCAGCAGCTGCATGTACGCAGAAATCTCCTCTCCGTGCACCGGCCACAACACCAAATGAAAGTGGTTCGGCATCAAACAGAAGGCCAGTAACCTAACCGTTGTTCGGTCAAGTGCATCGGTCATCGCCGCAAGAAAACCTAAGTAATCCGCGCCGTCGAGGAAGACACGCGCTCGGAGATTTCCGCGGTTGACGATGTGTTGAGGAACTCCATCGGGGCAGATACGAGGTGGTCTAGGCATGTACCACGACACTCAAGTGCCCTGCCAACGCCATTACACAACCCGTAAAAGGTGGCTGGCACCTTTCAGGGAAAGGTGCCAGCCACCTTTTACGCAATCAAGTCAGCGACGACTGTCGCCGTGAGAGGAGCGAGGAGGATGCCGTTTCTGAAGTGACCGGTCGCATAGATTAACGCGGAGTGCCGCGCCGATCGACGGATGATTGGCAACCCTGACGGCGTCGATGGACGCAAACCGACGCGGGCCTCGACAAACGTCGCGTCGCTGACGCCGGGTAACACCGCGCTGGCGGCATTCAACAGCGTCTTCACGCCGCCCGCGGTCACACGCTCATCAAAGCCAACCTGCTCGACGGTCGCGCCGACGAGCAGGGTGCCATCGAGCCACGGCACCAGATAACACGACTCACTCCACAGGATGCGCTGGAGAGGCGGACCCTGCCATCGAACATGCAGCAACTGCCCGCGCACAGGTGCGACGTCGGTTTCTCTCGCCAGCTCGGATGACCAGCTGCCGGCCGCAACGACGACGGTGCGGGCGCGGTAGGTGTCATCGCCGGACGTGACAATTGCGCGATCTCCCTCCCCCGTAATCGAGTCGACCCGGCGCCCGAGGTGCGCCTCCGCGCCGTAACGGCGCGAGGCATCAAGCAACGCGTCGGTGAGCTGCGCCGCGCGAACGTAGCCGTGCGATGGGACAAGCAGCCCTCCACTGGTTGGCCCGAGTGCTGGTTCCAATCGGGCGACACCCGGCGACTCGATCCACTGTGCCTCGACACCCTTCGATCTGATCCACTCGCAGAGCGTCTGCAGTTGCTCCGCCGCGTTGCTATCGTGCGCGAGTTCGAGCGTGCCGCAGCGCCGGTACTCAATCGGAAGACTCGATTCTTGCGCGACGTTCTTGATGAAGTCGTCATAGAGCCCGAGGCTCTCCACGGTGAGTGCGTGAAGCGGGCCATCGGACGGCGCCTCGATGTACGGCGCGAGCACACCCGCCGACGCGTGTGTGGCGCCGGCGCCGGCGCTCCGCCCTTCGAGGATCATCGTCTTCGCGCCACGAACGGCCACTTCGCGCGCCACGGCGCAGCCGATAATCCCTGCGCCGACGACGATCACGTCCCACTCGGTGCCCTCCGCTCGCTGCTGGGCCATCAAACGATCATAGCTCTCCCCGCCGTGCCTCTGCAGTGGTCGTGGCAGCACGATTGCTACGACTCACCGCATGCTGGCGCATCTCAAGGTTCCGCTGAGCTGGAAAGAACTCGGGGTCAGAACCTGGAACGAAATATGGGCCGATGACCTGCTCAACCTCGCCGCCCAGCAGGCGTACTACTTCTTCTTCGCGCTGTTCCCGGCGCTGCTGACCTTCATCTCGTTTGCCAGTTTTTTTCCGATTGATGACTTGACCGGCCAGATCGTGACGGTGCTCGGCCGGTTTGCGCCGCCAGAGGTGATCACGATCATCAAGGAACAGATCAGGAACATCTCTGAATCAGGGAGTGGTGGCATTCTGACGTTCGGGTTCCTGTTGACGCTCTGGAGCAGTTCGGGAGCCATGGTCTCGATCATCACCACGCTCAATTCCGCATACGACATCACCGAGGGCAGACCACTGTGGCGCGTGCGCCTCACGGCAGTTGCGATGACGATCGGCGTTGCCTTCTTCATTCTTTTGTCGATGGCACTCGTTCTGATCGGGCCGACGGTCGCAGAGCATCTGGCGAACACGATGCAGCTCGGCGCCGCCGTGAAGTGGACGTTATGGGTCGTGCAATGGCCGGTTGTCTTCGTGCTCGTAGCAACAGCAATCGGGCTCGTTTACTATTTCGCGCCCGACGCCGTTCAGGACTGGGTCTGGATCACTCCCGGGTCAATTCTCGCGACGTTTCTCTGGGTGATCGTCTCTCTCGGCCTGAAGCTTTACATCTCATACTTTGGCAACTACAACGAAACCTACGGCACGCTCGGCGCCTTCATCGTGCTGCTGACGTGGTTCTACTTATCGGGTCTCGCCATTCTCATCGGCGCTGAACTGAATGCCGAGATCGAGCACGCCTCGCCGTATGGCAAGGACGTGGGCGAAAAAGTCCCCGGCGAGAGGAAGAAGATCGGCCCTGCAGCCGCAAGGGATTACGAAGAACGCAAGCGTCAAGGTATCGCTGACGTCCCGCCCTTCCCGGAGGGTGTGAATTGTGATGCGGAACCCAAGCGCGCGGCAACAAAGCACGAAGGAGTGCGCGCAAGTGACCTTGTCATCGGCGCAGCGGTACTGGCGCCAGTCGCGGTGAAGATCGCGAAGGAAGTTCGCGAAAGGGTAAACGGCGAATCCGAAAGTGCCCGCCGCGATCCGGACGCGGCTTAGTTCGTTCGCCACTCTCGCTGGGGCATCTCTTTCTGCTACTGCTTCTTGACGGACGGATCGGGAACCGGCTTCCACGCATCCGGCCTGAGCTTCCCACCGAAACCCCAGTATTCCGGCTCCTTGCGGTGGACCGGCTGTTGTTGCTGCGGCATGTGCTCGGCAATCCATCGATCCGACGAGATCGGAATCCCGTTCGCACCATGGTCCGCGCGGGTGTGAACGGACCGTGTCGTGGCGACCGGAATATAGACCGGCACAGCGACAGGGACTTCGCGCACGACTTCGTGTACTTCCGGCGGGTCTCGATGGTCGATGATCACGACCTGCGGCTGCGGCGCGACGGGCTGCGGCGCTTCCGTGACGATCGGCTCTGGCGGCGGCACCTCACGTCCACTGCGCACCATCGCCGTGATCACTCGCTCGCTCACGCCATTGGCCTTCAGCTCTTTGATCGTCGCCGCGTCGATCGGAAAGACGGAACGATCGACCTCGATGAGTGCGAGAAGCACTTCCTCGCCTAGACCCGCGCGCGTTAATTCAATGACGTCGCGGAGAGTCAGCGCATCGGCGCGGCTGGGCAGGAAGGTCAACGCGAAGGTCATGAGCAACGGCGCGATCCGGCGCATTGGAGTCCCTCCGATAACACCCTGAGCATGGCAAAAACCTGTCAACTGTGCAACGACGATACCGCGAGGAAATGCGTCTCTGAGCGGGGGATATTCAGGGGCTCACCTCCCACGGTCCTGCCTTGAGGACAACCAGTGTCCCCCCGCGGTTGCGTGCAATATTGGAATGACTGGTCCCACCCGGTTTTCGGGTAAATTCAGGCCGTGTTCTGGCCGATACCCCAGGGCACAGCAATTGCTGTTTCCTCGCTGTTCAGGAGTCAGTATGAGTTCCAGAGTTCTCGCGGGTTTGCTGGCGGCGGGATGTTTGACGGCAGCCGCTAGCGGCGCCTACGTGGCGGTCCGACAAAATGTGGTTCAGCCGGCCGCCGTGGCGGCGTCCCCGGCCTCAGCCGCGGCTCCCGCAGCGACGGGCACACAGCCTGAGCCGACCCCGACGGCCGTGGCCGAAACCGAAGCGATTATCAGCAGTCCCACGAAGCCAAAGGCGGAAGCCGAGGCTCCCGCGCCAGCACCTTCTGCACCGGCGAAGCCTGCCGTCCCGCGTGCGCCGGCGCCGTCAAAGGAAACGCCGAAGGCTGTGAGTTCGCCTCGTCGCGATACCGCGCCAGCGGTCCCTGCGCCGCGGAGTGCACCTTCATCGGCGCCCCAGGCGAGCGCCCCCGTCACGGCGGAACGGCAAACGCCTCCACCTGCGCCGATTTCGCGTCCGGAACCGATTCAGGAGCCTGTGAAGCCAGTCGAACCGCCATCCGCTCCGCCGGTGCGTCAATTTGAAGAAGTGGTTCTTCCCACCGCTTCCGTGATGGGCCTCGAGATCGAAACGTCACTTTCGTCCGAGCGCGCGCGCGTCGAAGATCGCGTCGACGCGAAGGTCGCCCGCGACGTGATGGCCGATGGCCACCTGGCCATCCCCGCAGGCTCACGCGTCATCGGCTCGGTCACCGTCGTCGAGCGCGGCGGCAAGGTCAAACAGCCGGCACGTCTCGGTGTGCGATTCCACACGCTCGTGCTCGCCGATGGGCGCGAGATCCCGCTGCGAACCGAACCGATTTATCGAGAGGGTGAATCGCCGGGTTCGGAAAGCGCTCGCAAGATCGGCGGCGCGGCGGTAGGTGGCGCGATTCTCGGCGCGATTCTCGGTGGCGGCAAAGGCGCCGTCATTGGCGGCGCGACGGGCGCTGCCGGTGGCACCGCTGTCGTGATGGCGGGGGATCGCAACGCCGCGTCGCTCACGCCGGGCACTATCGTGAACGCTCGACTGTCAGCCCCCGCCACGATCGAAGTCGAAAAGCGCGACCAGCAGTAACACACGATCCGCGCGCCAATTGACCCGATCCTCCCGTCCGGTCAGAATCGGCGCGTGCGTTTCCATCCGCCCACGCCGCGAGTCAATTTCGTCACGGCATGAGCCCCAGTTCTTCGCCGTTCGGCGACATGGATCCGGAGGAGTTCCGCCGTCACGCGCATCGGCTCGCGGATTGGATCGCGGATTATCTGGCGAACTCATCGAAGTATCCGGTCCTCGCTGAAATCACGCCGGGAACGATCGCATCGGCACTTCCGGTTGAAGCTCCGACCCACGCCGAATCGTTCGAGAGCATGCTTGCTGATTTCGAGAAGATTCTTCTTCCTGGAATCACTCACTGGAATCACCCGGGGTTCTTCGCCTACTTCGCGATTACTGGCAGTGGCCCTGGAGTGCTCGCTGAATTCCTGTCGGCGGTGCTGAACGTGCAGGCGATGTTGTGGCGCACCTCACCAGCCGCGACCGAGCTCGAAGAGGTCACACTTTCGTGGCTGCGCAAGCTGCTCGGACTGCCTTCGACGTTCGACGGCGTCATCTACGACACGGCATCGATCTCGACGCTCCACGCGCTGGCGGCCGCTCGTGAACGCGCCGTGCCGTCGGTCAGATCGCTCGGTCTCGCGGGTCGTGCGGCGCTTCCACGCCCACGTGTGTACTGCTCCGACCAGACGCACTCTTCGATCGAGAAAGCGGTGATCCTTCTGGGTCTCGGTCAGCAATCACTGCGGAAGATTCCGAGCGACGCCGAGTTTCGCATGCGGACGGACGCGCTCGCGTCGGCGATTGCCGAGGATCGATCCGAGGGCTGGCGTCCCCTCGCGGTCGTTGCCACCGTCGGAACGACATCCTCGACGAGCGTTGATCCGGTGGCGCAGATTGCGGACATCTGCCGGCGGGAGTCGCTCTGGTTGCATGTTGATGCCGCATACGCCGGCGTTGCGGCCATGGTGCCGGGATACGAATGGATTCTCGACGGAGCCGCGACCGCCGACTCGCTTGTCGTGAACCCTCACAAATGGATGTTCACGCCGTTCGATCTGTCTGTTTTGTATTGCCGGCACATGGATCTGATCCGCGCGGCATTCGCCTTGACACCTGAGTATTTGAAAACGGTCGAACCCGCGCCAGTGCGAAACCTGATGGACACCGGCATTCAACTCGGGCGACGATTCCGCGCGCTCAAGCTCTGGATGGTGATGCGGCATTTCGGCACCGACGGCATTCGAGCGCGGATCGCCGAACACATGCGTCTCGCACGGCTGTTCGCTTCATGGGTCGATGCGAGCACGGAGTTCGAACGTGTCGCCCCGGTTCCATTCAGCGTCGTTTGCTTCCGCGCACGGACGTGGCTTCCGCCTTCAGGCGGAAGAGCAATTGATGCCGATACGTTGAACGAACGCATTCTCGAGGCCGTCAACTCGACCGGCGAGATCTTCATTTCGCACACACGCCTGAACGGTTGCTACACTCTTCGGCTCGCCATCGGCAACCTGCATACGACCGAAACGCACGTACGCCGCGCATGGGAATTGTTGCAGGAACAGATGAGCACGGTCCGACGCGAAGGCTGATCCGTTCAGCGCCGGTACTCCGCTTGCACTCCTCAACGACGCGTAGTGCAGGGACAAACTCGTCCATGCATGCGCGGAAACGCGGATCACCATCCGCAATGCACGAGGGGAGATATGTCATTACGAAAGCTCATCATCGCCGCCGCGGTGGTGCTGTCCGCATCAGCCGCGACTCCGACGAAGGCGTCCGCCGACTGGCTGTTTACGCCGTTTCTAGGCAGCACATTTGGCGGCAACGCCGACATTGCCGATGTGAGCGGCAGCACGTTCTCGGATGAGTTCGAGCAGAAGCTCAATTACGGCGCGTCGCTCGCATGGATGGGCGGAGGCGTACTCGGATTCGAATTCGACTTCGGCTACTCACCGAACTTCTTCGGCGTCGAGAGCACCAACCCCGGTTTCGACCTGATCGGTGATGGGAATGTCACGACAGCGATGGGCAACATTGTCGTCGGAGCACCACTCGGCGGCGTGCGTCCCTACGCGTCAGGCGGTCTCGGACTGATCTCCTCGCGAGTCGACAATCCATCACAGTTCTTCAACAAGGCCACGAGTAACGATCTCGGAATGGATGTGGGCGGCGGCGTGATGTTCCTGGGTGGCAACGTCGGCGTCAGGGGTGATCTCCGCTATTTTCGATCCCTCAACAATAACGACGACAACACGATCGATTTCTCGCTGGGTAGTTTCCGGTTCTGGCGTGGAAGCGTTGGCGTAACGTTCAAGTTCTGATTGCAGTCTCCGACAGCCATTGCTGCAGCTCCTTCAGGGCTGCGGCAACGGCGTCGGGATTGGTCGACTGTGGTGTCCGTTTCTTTGCAACCGATGCGGCCGGACTGATCGCCTGCCGCACATCGGCTTGAAACAGCGGGGAATGTGACTGCCACTCTTCCAGCGATAAATCGGTAAACGCCCGTTGCTCGGCGACAAGCCGGCGCACCAGTGCTCCGACAATTTCATGAGCATCCCGAAACGGGACGCCTTTTCCCACTAAATAGTCTGCGACATCGGTTGCCAGAAGCAGTCCTGAGGCCGCCCTCTCGGTAACCGCGCCGTTGATGGTGATTCCGTCGACGACAGCGGCCGCGGCGCGGAGCGAGGCAGCGACCGTGTCCTCCGCCTCGAACACTCCCTCTTTGTCTTCCTGAAGATCCTTGCTATACCCGATCGGCAATCCCTTCATCGTCGCCAGCCATCCAGCGAGGCGCCCTATGACGCGCCCGGTCTTCCCTCGAACGAGCTCCAGTGGATCCGGATTCTTTTTTTGCGGCATCAGGCTGCTGCCTGTTGCTGCCGTGTCAGCAAGCTCGAAGAACGCAAACTCTTCCGACGTAAACAGAATGACGTCCTCGGCAAGACGACTGAGATGCACCATCGTCAGTGCGCACGCGTGCAGGAAGCTCGCGACGAAATCGCGATCACCAGTGGCATCGATGCTATTTGCGACGACGCGACTGAACCCGAGACGCGTGGCGAGTGACGCCACGTCGATGTCGTAACTGGTGCCGGCGATCGCGCCGGAACCGAGCGGCAGTTCATCGACCTCCTGCAGCACTGCTTCGAAACGACGCCGATCGCGTCGAAAGGCCGCGGCGTGGGCCAGAAAGAAGTGCGCAATGATGACCGGCTGCGCGCGCCGCAAATGCGTGAACGACGGCATCAGTGTGCTGCCGCTCACCTCTGCCTGCCGGGCGAGAACGGTGACGAGATCGACAATCGTTCGCTGGATCTGCGGAATTCGCCGTTTCAAATAGAGGCGGAGATCGAGCGAGACCTGCTCGTTTCGCGACCGGCCGGTATGAAGGCGACGTCCTGCGTCGCCGACGCGGGTTACCAACTCACGCTCGACGAAGGCATGGACATCCTCGTCGTGCTTCGCGGCATCGGAAGCAAAGAACGACGCGTCGGTCGTCCCTGCGGTCCCAATCTCCTCCAGCGCGCGCTGAATCTTCACGGCATCGGCCGAGGACAACACGCCTGCGTCATGGAGCGCCTGCGCCCACCCGATGCTTCCCTTGACGTCGTCCTGGAA
>Ga0068857_100001430_pt1 | contig 18914 bp, 24 predicted proteins | sample KBSCornC72_FD_66591 | JGI IMG/M metagenome (GOLD analysis project Ga0068857, IMG submission 66591) | Corn rhizosphere microbial communities from Kellogg Biological Station, Michigan, USA - KBS Corn C7-2 | ecosystem: Host-associated > Plants > Roots > Rhizosphere > Soil ...
CCCCGGACAGTCGTAAGCGGGCCAACCCTGGAAAGCCCGCTTACGACCGTAGGCTCGCGGCTCATGTAGCGGCGAGCCGACCTCTGCGGTTGTGTCGTCCAGTGACGAGGACGACGGCGAACAGGAGCATCAGCCCGAGCGCTCCGAGGAACGCCCCGATCGCCGCGACGCTCCAGTCGATGCCCGGGTCGGACGACGAGGCGCTGACGAGCGGCTCGTCGAGCGGCTTGGGCTTCAAGAGCACCGCGTGGCGGGCGTCGGTGATCGGCGTCGACTTCACCATCGTCGGCGCGTCGGCCTGCACGTTCGACGCGGGGAGCGAGACCGGCTGCGTTGCGGAGTCGGTGCGAACGCTCGACGGCGAAAACGAGATCGGAACCGTCTTCGGATTGAACGACGCGCCGTCGGCCTGAACGTTCGAGCCCGGAACGGGCGACTGCGGAGAGGCCGCGTCGGTGCGAACGTTCGACGCCTTGAGCATCGCGACTGCGAGCGGCGCGTGGAGATCGTCCGCGTAGAGGCGGGCGCCGCCACCGCTCTCGAACACTGCGTTCATCCTCACCGCCTGTGCGCTCGGTGCCGCGATTGCCGCAACTGCGAGCGCGAGGCCGAGGCGTGCTACGAGTCGTCGGGAGCCCTTGACTTTCATGACGCCTCCTTTGGGGTTGGTGGTCATGCCGACACCGTAGGAACCCCGGGATTCCGTGTCGTTCGCCGCTGCGACACAGGAAGTGTCAAACTCGTCACACATCGTGGAATGGCAGCTGCTCGCCGACGTGCCCGATGAGGCGCTGCACGCCTTGCTCACGATCGCGCGCCGACGGACGTTCTCGCGGGGCGAGGTCGTCTTCCACCGCGGCGACCCTGCCGACTCGCTCAACCTGATCCGGAAGGGACGGTTCTCGGTTCGGATCATGACGCCGCTCGGAGACACGGCGATGCTCTCGGTGCTCGGGCCGGGCGACGCCGTCGGTGAGCTCGCGCTGCTCGGCGAGCCCGTTCGCTCGGCGACCGTGAGCGCTCTCGAGCCGGCCGAGACGTACTCGGTGCATCGCGACGAGTTCGAGCGGCTCCGTCACGAGCATCCGATCGTCAACGACGTGCTCGTCGGGATCCTCACCGATCGGCTGCGCAGGGTCGCGGACCAGCTCGTCGAGGCGTACTACGTTCCCGCTGATCGCCGGGTCCTGCGGCGGGTATGCGAGCTGGCCGAGCTGTACCGGGCAGGCGACGGCGAGGTCGTCGTCCCGCTCACCCAGGAGGAGATCGCCGAGCTTGCCGGCACCTCTCGGGCGACCGTCAACCGGGTGCTCCGCGAGGCAGAGCGGCGCGGGTCCGTCGAGCTGCGCCGTGGCCGCACGGCCGTGCTCGACGTCGACGAGCTGCTGCGCCGCTGCGGCTAGCTCCTAGTGGTTGCCGTGGCCGCCGCCCTGGTGGCCGTTGCCGTTCCCGTGCCCGTTGCCGTTGCCGTTGCCGTGCCCGCCCTGCTGATCCTCGTTGCCCTGGCGGTTGTCGTTCCCCTGGTTGCCCTGGTCCTCGTTTCTGGGGTTGCCCTGCGGGTGCTGCTGGCCGCTCCCTTTCGCCTTGCCGTTCCCCTTGGACTTGCGTCTCGCGTGACCGGGCGGGCCGGTATGGACGTGGTTGCGGTCACCCTTGCCCCACCCGGGCTTCGTCCCCGAGCCGACCGGAGGCGGGGGCGGCGGCGGTGGAGGTGCGGGCGGCTGGCCGACGGGCGGCGGAGGTTGAGGCGGGGGCGGCGGTGGCGGTGGGTTCGGCTTCGGAGCGGGCGGCGGCGGAGGCTTCGGCCTCGGCCTGCTGCCACCCGGCGGGCTCGGCTTCGGCTGACTCGAGCCGCTGCCCGTGGATCCGCCGCTGTGTGACGACGACGAGGAGGCAGGCTGCGTGGGGACGAAGGCGACAGCCTGGGAGCCGCTCGCAGGCGCGGACGCGTGCTTCGGCGAGGTCGCGGCGCCCTGCGTCATCTCGGCCTGTGCCTCGTGCTTCGCGATCCGCGCCGCCTCGGCGCGCAGACCCGTCAACGAGTCGAAGAGCTCGGGCCCCGGCTGGAAATGGAGTGCGGGGGGAACGGAGACCAGCACCTTCTGCGGCGCGTGGTGGTCGAGCGCAGCACGCCACAGATATCCGGCACTTACCGCAGCTGCGACAAGCGCAGACAGCCGAACCGCTTGCGGCGCCAGCATGGGCACAGTTTGCAGGCGGAATCGGACGGCGTCTAGGCCGCGTCCTGCCCCGCGAGCTCCACTCGATTCTTGCCGTGCTCCTTCGCCCGGTACAGCGCGCTGTCCGCCGCCCGCAGGAGCCCGTCGACCGACTGCGACTCACCGAGTTCCGCCACGCCGAAACTGGCCGTGACGCTGACCTTCTCCCCCACGCCGAGCGGAATCCGAAGACCCGCCAGCGAGCCTCGTAGGCGATCTGCGACCGCCCGTGCGCCGTTCAGGCCCGTCTCGGGGAGCAGGATCGCGAACTCCTCGCCGCCGAGCCGCGCGGCGACGTCCATGTCACGGCCGTGCGCCCGAAGCAGGTCCGCGAACGCGATCAGCACCTCGTCGCCCGCGTGGTGGCCGAAGCGGTCGTTGACCAGCTTGAAGCCGTCGAGGTCCGCGAGCACGACCGACAGTGGGCCGCCGAGCCGCTGGCCGCGCGTGATCTCGGAGCGGAGCGCGTCGAGGAAGCGCCGCCGGTTGACGAGGCCCGTCAGCTCGTCGGTGATCGCCTGGAACTGGACGATGTCGTGCAGGCGCGCGTTCTCGAGCGCGATCGCAGCCTGCGACGAGAGCCACTCCGCGAGCTTCATCGTCTCGTCGCTGAAGCCGCCGTCGGGCGGGTTGAGCACGAGCGTCATCGCAGCGGTCTCGTCGCCGGCCGAGAGGTCGAACTCGACCGCGTGTCCGTCGCTGTCGACGTCGCCGACCCAGCCGACCTCCTCCCCGTCGTGCAGAAGCCTCCCTCCTCGGGCGCCCGTCGCCTCCGTGATCACGTTGAGGACGACGGGCATCAGGGCGCGAGGGTTGTGCGTGGCCGCGAGCGCCTCGCCGACGAGCGCCAGCGCCTCACGCGCCTCACGCCGGCCGGTGACGGGAGACCGACGCCGCTCGCGATGGCCCGTCGCCGGTGGCGCATCGCGCTCCTTCGGCCCGCGGAGCATCGGCACGAGCAGGACGATGACCACGAGCGTCGCGAGGACCGCGAGCAGCGCCAGCGGCCAGTTGACCTGCAGACCGAGGAGCGCAGCGGCGACGGGCGCGCGGCCGCCGATCGGGCGCAGCCCAATTCTGGCTCTGGCCGGGATCCGCCGCAGGCCCTCCATCCAGGCGCCCGAGTCTAATCCGGTTCCCGCGCCGGCGGGATCCCCCGAATGGGTTGACTGCGCTACCCGGGCCCGCGGCTGACGAACAGGTTGACCTTGGATCCCACTGCGAGCTTGCGGCCTGCAAGGGGGCTCTGGCGGACGACGTGCCCCTTCGTGCGCCTCGAACGCAAGTACCGGACGCGCCCGACGGAGCAGTGCGCGGCCCGGATCGCGCGCCTCGCTTTCGAGAGGCCCTTGCCGATGACGCGCGGCACCTTGCATTTCGGCACCGGTGGAGCATTCGTCGAGACCGTGAAGCTGCCCTTGATCGTCGGATGGACGTCGCATTTGAACGTGTACGTGCCGGCGCGAAGCGTCAGGCGCCAGACCGGATGCTCGATGTCCCCGACCGACGTCTTCTCGTCGACGCCGGGCCCGGTGAGGTGGAAGTTGTGCGTGGCCGAGAGGTCGTGCACCTGGATCGTGTACGTGCCCGGCGGCAGGTTCGTGACCGGTCTTCCGTCCGCGTAGAAAGCCGCGATCCGCGGATCGGGGCCCACGGTCAGGATCAGATCCGGCTGCGCGGGCGGCGGGGGTGGCGGCGGCGGGCCACCACTCGGCGGCGGCGGTGGCGGGTTCGGATTCGGGTGCGCGGTCACCAGGCCGCGCAGGTATCCGTTCTGGTCGCCGTCCGAGAACCACTCGTAGTCGCCGACCGCGAGCGTGACCGTCCAGCACTCCTCGCTCTGGTCCGGGACGCTGGTCGCGCGGTCGACGTGCGTGCCGTTCCACGTCAGGTCGCGCAGCCGGAAGTTCTGCGTGCTCGACGTGTCGTCGATCGCGAGCGTGAACGTCCCCTCGTTGATGTGCTCGGCGCTGCGGCCTGCGGGGTATCGGAACCAGGCATCGGCGTCGGCCATGTGCCCGACGTAGTCGGGGTTCCCCATGCACGGGATCTGCGCGTGGTGCGCGTGCGCACTCGCGGGGAGCACCGCGACCACACCCGCGAGGGCGGCAACCAGGACGAGGTAGAAGGCGTGGCGCGTGCGGAGCATGTCCCCCTGGCCCGGGAGATTACTCCAGGCGCCGGGGCGTTCCTAACCCGGGAGCAGCGAGACCGTGATCTGCAGGACGCGGCCGTGTCCGATCAGGAAGTCCGTCGCACGCGTGCCCGGCTGGCCGCTCCCGAGCCGGCACCTGCGGAAGCCGCCGACCGCGGTGCAAGCCACGGAGGGATACGAGTTGTGCACAGCGGCCTCGGACGACCCGACGCCGAGGCCCGAGCCCGTGTGCTCGGTCGACCGCGTCGTCGTGATCTCGACCGCGCGACCGAGCCGGAACCCGACCCAGACGCGTGCGAAGTAGAGACGTCCGCCGCCTGAGCCGACGGGGCTTCCGAGCTTCGCCCGGACCTGCGCCTTCGTCATGCCGAGCGTGATCCCGGACATGCCCTTCTGGGGCCGGATGATCGCGCTCGCAGGCGCAGCCGTGATCAGCGCGAGCAGCACGAGTGCGACGGCGAAACGACGCATGTGCCGGATATCGGCTCACGCGCGGCCGGGCACGATCCCCAGGAGGGTTACAGCAGGTGCGCTTCGACGTCCGGGTGGCTCGCCTGCCACGCCTTCAGGTACAGGTCGATCTCGAGCCGCGCCTGCTCTTCGCCGATCGCGTCCGGGACCGTGACCTGGACCGCGTCGTCACCGTCCGCGTTCGCGTCGCATTTCACTCGCCGCAGGAACTCGAGAAGCTCCTCACGTGCATCTGGGTGCACCTGAATCCGCAAGCAGTACCTGCGCTCACTTTGGGTGATGCGAGGCCGTTTGTCGAGTTCTCGTGAATTGCAGGGAAGACGACTGGCCCGGGCGCTACGCTCCCGCCATGAGCGTGCTCACGTCGCAGGTCGAGCGCGAGTCTGAGCTCTTCGCGGAGCGGCGCGAGCGGATGGAGGCGCTCGTCGCAGAAGTGCGCGAACGGACGGCGTTGGTCGCTCGTGGCGGCGGCGAGAAGGCGCTCGAGCGGCACCGCTCGCGCGGGAAGCTGCCCGCACGGGAGCGCGTCGACCGCTTGCTGGATCCGGGCAGCGCGTTCCTCGAGCTCGGCGCCCTGGCCGCCTGGGACGTGTACGAGGGACAGGCCCCGTCGGCGGGGATCGTCACCGGGATCGGCGTCATCGAGGGCCGGGAGTGCGTGATCGTGGCCAACGACGCGACGGTCAAGGGCGGCACCTACTTCCCGTTGACCGTGAAGAAGCACCTGCGCGCACAGGAGGTTGCCGAGCAGAACGGGCTGCCGTGCATCTACCTCGTCGACTCCGGCGGCGCGTTCCTCCCGCTCCAGGACGAGGTCTTCCCCGACCGCGACCACTTCGGGCGGATCTTCTTCAACCAGGCGCGGATGTCGGCGAAGGGCATCCCGCAGATCGCCGCGGTCATGGGCTCTTGCACGGCCGGCGGCGCCTACGTGCCCGCGATGAGCGACGAGACGATCATCGTCAAGGGCACGGGCACGATCTTCATCGGCGGGCCGCCGCTCGTGAAGGCCGCGACCGGCCAAGAGGTGACCGCGGAGGAGCTCGGCGGGGCGGACGTGCACACGCGGCGCTCCGGCGTCGCCGACCACTACGCGACGAGCGACGAGCACGCGCTCGCCATCGTGCGCTCGATCGTCCGCAACCTGCACGGCTCTCCGAAGAACCTGCCCTGGGACCTGGTCCCGGCCGAAGAGCCGGTCGTCGACCCGTCGGAGCTCTACGGGCTCATCCCCGAGGACTACCGACAGTCGTTCGACGCGCGCGAGGTGATCGCGCGGATAGTCGACGGGTCGCGGTTCCACGAGTTCAAGGAGCTGTACGGCGAGACGCTCGTCTGCGGCTTCGCGCGGATCGAGGGCTTTCCGGTCGGGATCCTCGCCAACAACGGCGTCCTGTTCGCCGAGTCGGCCCAGAAGGGCGCGCACTTCATCGAGCTCGCCTGTGAGCGCAAGGTGCCGCTCGTCTTCCTGCAGAACATCACCGGCTTCATGGTCGGGACCGAGTACGAGGCGGGCGGGATCGCGCGCGACGGGGCGAAGCTCGTGATGGCCGTGGCGTGCGCCGAGGTGCCGAAGTTCACGGTCGTGATCGGCGGCTCGTTCGGCGCGGGCAACTACGGAATGGCCGGCCGCGCGTACTCTCCGCGCCAGCTCTGGATGTGGCCCAACGCGCGGATCTCGGTCATGGGCGGCGAGCAGGCGGCGACGGTGCTGACGATGGTCGGAGATGCGGACCCGGACGAGATCCGGGCCAAGTACGAGCACGAGGGGAACCCCTATCACTCGACCGCTCGCCTCTGGGACGACGGGATCATCGACCCGCTCGACACCCGGCGCGTGCTCGCGCTCGGGATCTCGGCGGCGCTGAACTCGCCGATCCCGGAGACGAAATTCGGCATCTTCCGCATGTGAGCAACCGGTTCGAAGCCCACACCCTCCGCGGGACGGTCGGCATCGAGTTCGGCGTGAACCGTTGGGTGCTCGTGTCGATCGGAACCGACGAGGGGCAGAGTCAGATCGACAGCCGAGATGAGCTCGCGGCGTATCTACGGAAACGTGGCCTGTCGGAGCGGGAGGCAAACGAGTACTCGGACACGGCATGGAAGCAGCGACCACGCTCCGCCACGGAGCATGTCGCGAAGCCGGGCGAGGGGCTCATTGCGGGAACCGGGTTCTCGTCGGGCGTTGCCCTGGTGCTCGTTCTCGCCATGGTGGCCGCGGGCGTGCTGATCACGCTCTACGTCTTCGTCTGGCGGGGCTAAGGAACGTACTGCTCGTCGATCGCGACGACCTCTCCGTCTTCGATCGTGAGCCAGTACTGCGAGTACCTGCCGCGGTAGGGATCGGCGTAGGTCTGCCGGCCCTGCATGAACGAGGCGAGAAAGGGCCCGAGCTGTCCGTCACGCCCGTGACGGCATAGCTCGCAGCGCTTGGCGGTGATCTGCGCGTCGTTGGCGATGCGGAGCGTCCGTGTCGTCGTGTCGGGATTTCGGATGTAGTAGTCGTTGGGGACGTGCTCACCGGGCTCGACGGCACCGTCGGCCTCGGCGGCCTTCTGCGCCGCTTTGCCGGTGAGGAACTCGGCCTCGTCGAACGCGAGCGTTGCGGCCGGGCCCGCGGTCGAGATGCTTCTGATGTACCCGAAGTGCTCGGCCGGCATCGACCTCGTCGTCGTCGTGGCCTGGGTCGTCGGCGGCTCGGGCGCGGACGCCTCGTCGCCCCCGCCCCCGCAACCCGCCGCGACGAGAGCGAGTGAGAGGAGGAGCGCACGAAGAGCCAAGACAGAACCACCCTAGTCGGTGGTTAGGCTGCTGAAAACTCGCAGGAGGTGACATGTCCAAGTACGACGTGGCGCGCTGGGACGAACTAGACGGCGTCGTCAAGAAGGTGCGGAGAGCGCTCGGCGTGACCGCGTTCGGCGTCAACTACTTCGACCTGCCGCCGGGCGCGGCGGGGCTCGAGCACAACGAGACGCAGACGAACCAGGAGGAGGTCTACGTCTACGTCCGCGGCTCGGGCCGGCTGCGGATCGACGGGAACGAGATCGACGTCGGCGAGGGCATGGCCGTGCGGGTCGATCCCGAGGTGACGCGCCAGCCGGTCGCCGGCGAGGACGGCCTCCAGTGGGTCGCGATCGGCGCACCGCGCGAAGGCAAGTACGAACCGCCCTCTTGGGGTTAGGCTCGCGCCATGCACACGATCGAGCTGACCGACGACGAGCTGCGCATCCTCCACGAGGCGCTGCGCTCGCACCTGGACGACTTCGGCCACGACGAGGCCGACGTCCTGCGGGCGATCAAGGCGCTGCTCGCGAAGCTGCCGACGCCTTCCTAGGCGTGCTGCTCCGCCTCGTCCTCTGGAGCCTCGCCGACTCGAAGACGACGATCGAGGAGCTGCGGCGCTACTTGCGCGACGAGTCGGTCGACGCCTTCGAGGACGTGCCTGGGCTGCGCTTCAAGGCGTGGATCTCGGACGAGGCGAGCGAGCGCTGGGGCGCGGTGTACCTGTGGGAGTCGCGCGAGGACGCGGAGCAGGAGCTGCCGAGCCGGGCACGCGAGCTGATCGGCAAGGAGCCGGACATCGGCGAGGAGTTCGACGTCGAGGCGACGATCGAGGGGCAGTTCCTCGTCGAGGCGCTGTCGCGACGCGGCCTCGCCTACGAGTGACTCGTTCGACGCGAATCCGGCACAGACACACGCGAACTTCATCGATACGATCGCATCGGGGAGGAGGTCGTGGGTACCTGGGCTCAGAGGGACAGGGCCCTAGAGGACGAGCTCCTCGGGAAAGACGCCGCCATCCTCGGCGAAGCGCTCGATCCGGTACGGGCTGAGATCGAACGGCGACCCGCCGTCCAGGATCTCCTCGGCCACCGCCCGGCCCACCGCCGGCGATTGCATGAAGCCATGCCCGGAAAAGCCGCACGCCGCGTAGACGCCGTCTCCGACCCAGCCGATGATCGGATGCGCGTCCGGCGTCATGTCGTACAGCCCCGCCCAGGAGCGCGCCACCGGAGCGTCCTCGGCGGCCGGGTAGCGCTGAGCGATCCGCTCGCGCCAGTCCGCCACGAGCGCCCGATCGACCTCCTCGCGCTCCGTCCACCGAGGCGTCGGCTCGCTCATCGCCAGCCGCAGGTTGTCTCCGGCGCGGCGGAAATGGAACCCCGTCTCGGCCTCGAGCACCATCGGCAGGTCACGCGGGAGACCTCCCACCGGTCCGACCTCGACGAGCTGCCGGCACAGCGACCGGACGGGTAGCTCCGGCCAGAGCTCCGCCGACTGCGCACCGGCAGCGACCACGAGCACGTCCCGGACGACGTCGCGGGCGTCGGTTCCTTCGCGCACGTCGACCCCGAGCGAGGCCGCGCGAGCGACCAGCTCACGCGTGACGCCCGCCGGATCCGCCACCCCGTCCTCCCAGCACGCGACCGCGCCGCGAACGTCCTCCACGTGCAACCCGTCCACCAAGCTCGCGTCGACAGCTTGCACGGGCACTCCCAGACTCCGCTGAAGCGCGACGCGCTCCTCGAGCTCGGCCAGGCCCTCGACCGTCGTCGCCAGGAACAGGTAGCCAACCTGCTCGAAGAGCGGCACGCCGAGCTCCTCGAAGAAGCCGATCGACTCGCGCGCGAGCCGCACTTCGGCGACCGTCGAGAACTGCTGCCGCACGCCGCCCATGGCCTTGCCAGTCGCACCCGCCGCAACCCGCTGGCTGTCTGCGAGGACGACGTCGTCGGCACCCTGCACCGCGAGCTGGTACGCGATGCTGGCGCCGATCGCGCCGGCACCGGCTATGACGATTCGAGCCACTGCTCCAACTCCGACTTCTCCTCGTCGCGAAGCGTCCGCAACGGTCGCCGGACATCCTCGCGCACCGGTACGCCGAGCCTGCTGAGACAGAACTTCGCCGCCGCCTGGAACGGGTAACGCTCGAGCGCGGCCCGCACCTCGCCCACGTCGCCCGAACGCTCCCGGACGAGGAGGGCCACGAGGTCCGGGAAGACCGCCGCGAGCCCCGAGACCGCTCCCGCTGCACCGTTCTCGAGCCCGCGCACGACGAGCGACTCCGCCCCGACGAAGACGTCGAGCCCTTCGATCAGGTACGGCTCCACGTCCTCGAACGGCTGGTTCGAGACCTTGAGGCCCGCAACGTTCGGCGCGAGTTGGCGCACGCGCTCGATCGCAGTCGGCGGGATCGAATAGCCGGCGCGCGCGCGGAACTCGTACAAATAGAACGGCAGAGGAGCGCAGGCCTGGGCGGCGGCCGTGAAGTGCCCGACGAGCGCCTCCTCGTCGAGCGCGTAGTACGGCGGCCCGATGACCGCGACCGCGTCCGCACCGCTCTCGGCTGCGTGCGAAGAGAGCGCGACCGTTTCGGCCGTCGTCTGCGCGCCGCAGTGCACGGCGACGTCGAAGCCCTCGCCGGCCGCACCGACGAACAGCTCCGCAGCCCGCCTGCGCTCGTCGGCCGACAGCAGGATCCCCTCGCCCGTCGTCCCCAGCGCCAGGATGCCGTCGAGCCCACCTGCGCGGAGGTACTCGACGTACGGCGCGAAGGCGTCCTCGTCGAGCGCCTCTCCTCCGTCCCGCAGAGGCGTGACCGCGGCGGCGAGCGCACCCTTCAGCATGCCCCGACTCTAAGCTCACGCGAATGAGCGCGCTCCGCATCGAGCGGGACGGCCACGTCCTGCGCGTGACGATCGCGAAGCCCGAGCGGCGAAACGCCTTCGACGCCGAGCTGATTCGCGCGTTGACGGACGCGTTCTCGGACGTCGGCGACGCACGCGCGGTCGTCCTCACCGGCGAGGGTGCGACCTTCTGTGCGGGCGCCGACATCGAGTGGCAGCGCTCGTCGATCGCCCTCTCGTTCGAGGAGAACGTCGAGGACGCGCTCCGGCTCTACGAGATGCTCGTCGCGATCGACGGGTGCCCCGCGCCGGTCGTGGCGTGGATCCAGGGCTACTGTCTCGGCGGCGGCTGCGGGCTCGCGGCCTGCGCGGACGTGGCGATCGCGGACGGGGAGGCGACGTTCGGCTTCTCCGAGGTCAAGCTCGGGATCATCCCCGCGGTCATCTCGCCGTTCGTCCTCGCGAAGATCGGACCGGGGGCCGCGCGCCGGTACGTGCTCACCGGCGAGCTCTTCGGCGCCGAAGTGGCGCTACGCATCGGCCTTGTCAGCGAGATCGGACCCAGTGCCGACTCCGTCGTCGCCGAGCTCCTCACCTCCGGGCCCGCAGCCGTGCGTGAGGCGAAGCGACTCGTCCGGCCCAACCCGGGTGACGGCCGCGCCCTCGCCGAACTGGCAGCTCGGATGCGGACGAGCGACGAGGGCCAGGACGGGTTGCGCGCGTTCCTCGAGCGGCGAAAACCAGGCTGGACCGACTAGGCGGCGTGCGCCGTCTCCTGTTTCTCGTCGGCGGAGTCGTCTTCGTCGACACGATGTTCTTCGCGGCGCTGACGCCGCTCCTGCCCGAGTACGCGGACCGTTACGACCTCTCGAAGGCCGGAGCGGGTGTGCTCGCCGGCGCCTACCCGCTCGGCGTGCTGATCGGAGGAATCCCGGGCGGTGTGGCCACGGCACGCTACGGCGCGCGTCGAATCACCATCGCCGGCGCGCTCGTCACCGGAGCGGCGACGTTCGTCTTCGCAACCGCGAACGCGATCGCGGTCCTGGACGCGGCCCGGTTCATCCAGGGCATCGGCAGCGCGTTCACGTGGGCGGCGGGCCTCACGTGGCTCGTCGGCGAGGCACCGGCCGCGCGCCGGGGGCAGACGATCGGCACCGCGCTGGCATTCGCGATCGTCGGCGCGCTGTTCGGACCGGTGCTGGGCGGAATCGCGTCGGTCATCGGTCAAGGCATTACGTTCGGCGCAGCCGCGTTGCTCTCGGTCGTGCTCGCCGTCTGGGCGTACCGGACGCCTGCGCCGCCGTCCGTGGCGCCGCAGCCGCTCACCGCGCTCTGGCAGGCACTGCGCAGCCGCCGGATCTTGCTCGGGGTCTGGTTCGTCGTCCTGCCCGCGCTCTTCTTCGGGACGTTGAGCGTGCTCGCGCCGTTGCGACTCGACGAGCTCGGTTTTTCGGCTCTCGCGATCGGGGCGCTCTGGCTCTTCACCGCGGGCCTCGAGGCGACGGCGAACCCGCTCGTGGGTCGAATCACGGATCGCGTTGGGCGCATCGGCCCGATGACGGTGCTCGCGGTCGTGTCCGCGCTGGCCGTGGCCTGCCTGCCCTGGCCTGAGCAGGCGGCGGTGCTCGCAGCGCTCGTCGTGATCGCGAGCATGACCTTCGGGAGCTTCTGGACACCCGCGATGGCATTGCTCTCGGACGAGGCCGAGACACGTGGGCTCGAGTACGCGTACGCCTTCGCGCTCATCAACGTCGCGTGGGCTCCGGGGCAGGCGCTGGGAGCGGTCGGAGGCGGCGCACTGGCGCAGGTCACGTCGGACACGGTTCCGTACCTGATGCTCGCGTGCGCTTCCCTGATTACGTTTGCGGTGCTATGGAGATCCGCAAGCTCCTCGTAGCGAACCGCGGCGAGATCGCCGCGCGCATCTTCCGCGCCTGCCGCGAGGCCGCGATCGGGACGGTCGCCGTCGCCGCGCCCGACGATCGCGGCGCGTTCCACACCCGCCATGCGGACGAGACCGTCGAGATCCAGGGCTACCTCGATTCGGGGGAACACGTCCGGGCCGCGAAGGCGTCGGGGGCCGACGCGATCCATCCCGGGTACGGCTTCCTCGCCGAGAACGCGGGCTTCGCCGAGGCCGTGGAGGCTGCGGGCCTCGTCTTCGTCGGCCCGACGCCGGACGCGCTCCGCCAGGGCGGGGACAAGCTCGAGGCAAAGCGGATCGCGGCCGAGGCGGGTGTTCCCACGCTGCCCGCGGGCGAGCCCGGCGACATCGGCTTCCCGCTGGTCGTCAAGGCGGCGGCCGGCGGTGGCGGTCGCGGGATGCGCGTCGTCCGCGACCCGGCCCAACTCGAGGACGCGATCGCGGCCGCGCGCCGCGAGGCGAAGGCCGCCTTCGGAGACGACCGCGTCTACTGCGAGCGCTTCGTCGAGCGGCCGCGCCACGTCGAGATCCAGATCCTCGGCGACGAGCACGGCACGGTGCTCTCGCTCGGCGAGCGCGAGTGCTCGATCCAGCGCCGGCACCAGAAAGTGCTCGAGGAGTCGCCCTCCCCCGCCCTCGACCGTGAGCTGCGCGCACGGATGAGCGACGCCGCAGTCGCATTCGGCCGCGCGCTCGGCTACCGCAGCGCGGGCACGGTCGAGTTCATGCTCGACGGTCGCGACTTCTATCTGCTCGAGCTGAACGGGCGGATCCAGGTCGAGCATCCGGTGACCGAGCTCGTGACGGGCATCGACATCGTCCAGGAACAACTACGCGTCGCGGCCGGAGAGCGGCTGCTTGCGGAGCCGCAGTTCGACGGCCACGCGATCGAGGTGCGCCTTTACGCCGAGGACCCGCGGACGTTCCTGCCGCAGGCCGGGCGGGTCGAGCGGCTCCGGCTGCCGACCACCGGCATCCGCGTCGACGCCGGCGTCGACGAGGGCGACGAAGTCGGGGTCGCCTACGACCCGATGATCGCGAAGCTGATCGCCCACGGCCCCACGCGCGACGAGGCGCTGCTCAGGCTCCAGGACGCGCTCGCGGAGACCGTCGTCGAGGGGCTGACCACGAACCTCCCGTTCCTGCGCTGGCTCGTCGCCCATCCCGCTGTCCGCGCAGGTCGGACGACGACGGCGTTCCTATCCGAGTACGCCCCCCTCTCCGCGCCTCCCGTCCGCCTGCCGAGCGGCCCCTGGGACGGAGCGTGGCGCATGAACCTTCCCGCGCCGGCTCCGCACACGCCGCCGGACGTCGACGAGCTCTCACACGCCGCGTCCGGCCCCTCGGGAGGCGTTCAGAGCGCGTTGACGGCGCCGATGCCCGGCACCGTGATCAAGGTGCTCGCAGCGCCGGGCGACCACGTCGAGCCGCACCAGACGCTTCTCGTTCTGGAGGCGATGAAGATGGAGACGCCGGTCGCCTCACCATACGCAGGAACCGTCAAGGCCGTGCATGTCGCCGAAGGTGACCGCGTCGCGGGCGGCGCAGTTCTCGTCGAGCTCGACGAGTAGCGCTACTCCGCAGGCGCCGCGACGAACGAGCGGCGCGCCGGCGCAACGAGCAGCGCCGCCACGACGGCAGCGACGACGAGCGCGCCGACGATCGTCCAGCCGTCCGAGAACGACGGCTTCACGACCATGTCGAAGACGATCAGGAAAAGCACGACGAGATCGACGCGCGACAGTACGAGGAGGCGCCGGATCCGCGCCTGCGCCCCGGGCGACGCTGCCCCCTCCGCTTCGAGCTGCTTCGCGATCCGCCCCGCCTCCGGCCCGAAAAAGAGAGCGCCTGTGAGGAAGGTGACCGCGAACAGGACGAGTCCGATCACGATCCAGTCGTTTCCGATCGTCCAGAAGGGCGCGTTCCAAACGAGCGTGAGCCCGGTCAAGAACGCACCGAGCGCGGCGCCCACGAGCACGCGATCGCCGACCCACTTCACGTCCAGCGCGAACTGCGCGATGCGCTCCGCGCTTCCGTCCCTGAGCGCCCGCAGCGCGTAGAACTGCGACACGGCTCCGCCGCCGACCCAGGTCACGGCGAAGCCGACGTGCAGGAACTTCCAGAACTGGTACCAGGTCAAGCTCAGAAGAGCTTCTGGAGCTTCATCGCGGCGCCCATGTCGCCGTCGATCTTGAGCTTGCCGGTCATGAACGCGGTCGTCGGGTTCTGCTTGCGCTCCGCGATCGCGCGAAACGTCTCCTCGGACGCGTGGATCGTGACGTCGGCGTCCTCCCCGCCCTCGGTCACCTGGACGCCGGCGTCGGTCACGTCGACCTTCCAGACGCCCGCGCCCTCGATGTCGAAGATGTACGACTTGTTCACGCCGGCCGTCTTGGACGGGTCGATGCGAGAGGGCAGCGTTTCGAAGAACTCGCGGGGGTCCATTGGCCGCGCGAGCCTACCGGAAACGGCGAACAGCTAAGCCGCGGTCTGGGCCGCGGCCTCGACCGGGGCGTAGCGCTGGATCAGCGCGTGCGAGAGCTCCCACTGGGCGCGCGCGATCGCGATCCGATTCCGCTCGAGCTTGACGGAGCCCGCCTCGGAGGCGCGCAGAGTTTGGCGCTCGTGGGTCAGCGCACCGAGGAGGTCGGTCAGCGCCTCGACGGTCTTGGCCGTGCGACTGCGCCGGAAGCGGATGGGCCGCAGAGGGGTCATGCCCGCAGTGTGTATCGGCATCGTCAGAGGAAAGTAAAGGCCTGTCGAAGGTTTTGTAAGTCTTCGCCGGCCACCGTAGAAACCCTGTCGGATACCATCGCGGCCCCGATGCGAGTCGAAGTCGCAGACGCGATCCCGGAAGCCGACGTCCTCGCAATCCCGGTCGGGCCGAACGGCATTCCCGCGGGCGCCGACGTACCGGGGGCGGCGCGCATCGCGGAGGAGGAGGCCGTTGCCGCCAAGGCAGGCCGGACCGCCGTTCTCTACGCAGAGGAGCCGTCCAAGCGGTTCGTCCTCGTCGGGCTCGGTCCCGGGGACGAGCTCGATGCCGACGCCGTGCGCACGGCGGCCGCGTCCGTCGCGGGCGCGACCGAGCGCGTCGGCGGGACGCTGGCGTGGATGCTCGACGACTCGCTGCCCGAGGAGGAGCAGGCGCGGGCGGTCGTCGACGGCCTCATCCTCGGCACGTACGACCCGGGTCGCTGGAAGACGAGCTCGGACGAAGATCACCCGTTCGAGCGACTCGTCCTGGTCAGCGGCGACGAGAGCATCGCCGAGACCGCGACGAGGGCGGCAACGATCGCCGACGGCGCGAACCGCGCGCGCGACCTCTCGAACATGGGCGCGAACCTCCTCACGCCCGAGAAGCTCGCCGCGCGCGCGAGCGAGATCGCGGGCGAGCACGAGCACCTGACCGCCGAGGCGCTCGGCCCCGACGAGTTCACGGAGCTCGGCATGGGTTCCTTTGCCGGCGTGGCGCAGGGCAGCCACAACCCGGCGCGCATGATCGTCATGCGCTACGAGCCGCCCTCGGCGAACGGCGATGTCCATCTCGGCCTCGTCGGGAAGGCGATCACGTTCGACACGGGCGGGATCTCGATCAAGCCGTCGCTCTACATGGAGGACATGAAGGGCGACATGTCCGGCGGCGGCGCCGTCGTCGAGAGCATGGGCGTGCTCGCGGAGCTCGGGCTGCCGCTGAAGACGCTCGCCGTGGTCGCCGCGAGCGAGAACGCCGTCGGCGGCGGGTCGTTCCGGCCCGGGGACATCCTGACGGCGATGAACGGCAAGACGATCGAGATCACGAACACGGATGCCGAAGGCCGGCTCGTGCTGGCCGACGCGCTCCACTACGCGCGCACGCTCGGCGCGACCCATCTCGTCGACTTCGCCACGCTCACTGGCGCGATGAACCGCGCCTTCGGCGACCTCTACGCCGGCGTCATGGGCAACGACGACGAGTGGCGCGACCAGATCGTGGCCGCCGGCGAGGCGAGCGGCGACCACGCGTGGCCCTGGCCGATGCATCGGCGCTACCGCGCGCTGATCGACTCGGCGTTCGCAGACATGAAGAACTCGTCCGTCCGCGGCCAGGCGCAGCCCACGTACGCGGCGTCGTTCCTCCAGGAGTTCGTCGGCGAGGGGCCGTGGGCGCACGTCGACGTCGCAGGCACCGCGTTCTTCACGTGGGGCCGGCCCGACTACCTCACGCAGAAGGGCGGCACCGGGTACGGCGTCCGCCTGATCGCCGAGCTGGCGACGAAACTGAGCGCGTGAACTTCGACCTCACCGAAGAGCAAGAGCTCGTCCGCAGCACGGTCCGCGACTTCGCGGAGCAGAAGGTCGCGCCGGTCGCGGAGGAGCTCGATCGCGAGCACCGGTTCCCCTACGAGCTCGTGGCGGAGCTCGCCGAGCTCGGGCTGATGGGCATGCCGATACCCGAGCAGTACGGCGGAGGCGGGAGCGACACGGTTTCGTACGCGATCGCGATCGAGGAGCTGACGCGCATCGACTCGTCCGTCGCAATCACGGTCGCCGCGCACACCTCGCTCGGGACGATGCCGATCTACCTCTTCGGCTCGGAGGAGCAGAAGCGGGAGTGGCTGCCGGATTTGGCCGCAGGGAAGAAGCTCGCCGCATTCGGGCTGACCGAGCCGGGCGCGGGGTCGGACGCGGGCGCGTCACGGACTCGAGCGGAGCTGGCCGACGGCGAGTGGGTCGTCAACGGCTCGAAGATCTTCATCACGAACGCGGGCACGGACATCACCGCCTGCGTGACGATCACGGCGGTCACGGGTGAGGGCGAGATCTCGAACCTGATCGTCCCGAACGGCACGTCCGGCTACGAGATCTCCGCGCCGATGGACAAGCTCGGCTGGCGCGCATCCGATACACGTGAGCTGTCGTTCAAGGACGCGCGCGTGCCGGAGGGCAACCTGCTCGGCCCGCGGGGCGAGGGCTTCCGGCAATTTCTCGAGATCCTCGACGGCGGTCGGATCTCGGTCGCGGCGATGGGCGTCGGCCTCGCACAGGGCGCGTACGACCTCGCGTTCCGCTACGCGCAAGAGCGCGAGCAGTTCGGAAAGCCGATCGCGGCGTTCCAGGCGATCCAGTTCCAGCTCGCGGACATGGCCGTCGAGATCGAGGCCGGCCGGAACCTGGTCTACAAGGCCGCGTGGCTCAAGGACGAGGGCCGCGACTTCGCGAAGGAAGCAGCGATGGCGAAGCTCTACACGGGCGAGCTGTCACACCGGGTCGTGAACCAGGCGCTCCAGATCCACGGCGGCTACGGGTTCATCGAGGAGTCGGCGATCGCGCGGCTCTACCGCGACCAGAAGATCCTGGAGATCGGGGAAGGGACGAATGAAGTGCAGCGCATGGTGATCGCCCGACACCTCGGCCTCTAGCCCACGGTTTCGACCGTTCGTTCCCTGAGCTCGCGTAAGACCGCGGACACACGATCGTCCAGCGATCCTTCGAGGAGGACGTACGGCACGCCGCGCGCTTCGAGGTCCACGAGCTGTTGCCTCTGGAACCGGCGGGCGTGTCCGTTGCCCATGACCCGCGAGCCGTCCTGCACCCACGCGAAGTCGTCGGCACAGAGGAACCACGTGTAGTCGCTCATCGTCCGGTCCGCGAGCTCCAGCAGCCGCGGATCTGCCGTGCCGTGCATCCAGAGACACCAGTGAAGCGTCGTCCACGGAGTCGTATCGCAGAAGAGATAGCGACGCGCGTCTCGGCGCAGCTTCTCCTCACGCCCGAGCTGGGTCCGCGCGATCTTCAGGTAGTCGGCGAAAGACGCGCCGCCGCCCTGCTCGACCCAGAGCTCGCGACCGTACTCGGGCGCCCAGATCGTGTGGAGCCGGCGAGCAAGCTCCTCCGCGAGCGTCGTCTTGCCCGTCGACTCGGCTCCGACGAATGCGACCTTGCGGATGAGGCTCGCGTAGACGAGTGGATCGAGCCACCCGCGACTGGCGTAGACGTCCTCGCGGATCACGGTGCCGCTGATCGGGACCTCTCGCGCTTCATCGACGACGACGTGCTCGGCCCCGATCAGGCTTGCGAATCGCTCGTACCTCGGCTTGCCGGAGAAGACGCGATCGAAACGCCCGAGGAACGCAAGCTGTTTCGCGTAGAGCTCGGCGTGCTTCGGATCGGCGCCGTCGTTCGCATCCCGGCGCGGGTCGGAAAGAGGAACGACCTCGTCGGTGTCCGGATAGAGATCGGTGATCCAGCGAGCACGGAGCTCGACAGGCATCGCAGGGTAATCGCCGGGCGGCGAGCTGTCGTAGACGGCAACGGTCAGCGTGTCCGACGCTTCCAGGGCCCGCTCGATCAAGAGCTGGTGCCCGCGGTGCAGCGGCATGAACTTGCCGAAGACGAGCCCGCGGGTCATGACGCGCGTGCAGGACTGGTCGCGAGCCGGCGTTCGATGGCCGTCTCGACCTCGAGGCGTTGCTCGTCACGCACCCACTGGAACCAGCCGGCCACGTTGATCGCCTGGTAGACGAAGGTCATGACGA
>Ga0068857_100001439_pt1 | contig 18873 bp, 14 predicted proteins | sample KBSCornC72_FD_66591 | JGI IMG/M metagenome (GOLD analysis project Ga0068857, IMG submission 66591) | Corn rhizosphere microbial communities from Kellogg Biological Station, Michigan, USA - KBS Corn C7-2 | ecosystem: Host-associated > Plants > Roots > Rhizosphere > Soil ...
ATGAATGAAACCGGCACCAGCCAGCCCGCGCCGCTGGTCCACAACGGCGTGCTGTATCTCAACAACACCGGCAACATTCTGCAAGCAATCGACGCGCGCACCGGCGAGCTCATTTGGGAAAACCACTACGGCACCAATCCCACCGCCGCCGCCATGCGCGGCATATCGATTTACGGCGACAAAATTTTCGTAGCCACCAGCGAAGCCCACCTCATGGCCTTCGACGCCCGCACCGGCAAAACCGCCTGGGACACCACAGTCGGCGACCGCTCCAAGGGCAATTACTCTACCAGCAGCGGCCCTCTCGCCGTAAAAGGCAAGTTGATCCAAGGACTCGGCTCCTGCCAAACCTATCGCGACGAAAAATGTTTCATCAGCGCCTATGACGCGGCCACAGGCAAAGAGGTCTGGCGATTCAAAACCGTCGCTCTGCAAGGCGAGCAAGGCGGCGACACCTGGGGCAGCCTGCCTAATCTATTCCGTGCCGGCACCGAAAGCTGGATCACCGGCAGTTACGATCCTGATCTCAACCTCACGTACTGGGGCACTGCGCAAGCCAAGCCTTGGATGCGCGTCAGCCGCGGCTCCGGCAACGGCGCCACTCTGTTTGCGAACTCCACGCTGGCAATCGACGCCGACACCGGCAAACTCAAATGGTATTTTGCTCACGCTCCCGGCGAAAGTCTCGACCTCGATGAAGTCTTCGAGCGCATCCTGGTCGACGATGGCGGTCAAAAATTTGTATTCAGCGCTGGGAAAACCGGCATCCTGTGGAAGCTCGACCGGCAGACCGGGAAATACCTCGGTCACAAGGAAATGGTTTTTCAAAATGTCTACGATTCGATCGATCCCAAAACCGGCGAGCCGCATTACCGCAACGACATCGTCGAGCAACGCATGAACGAGTGGGTACCCGGCTGCCCCTCGACCGAGGGCGGCCACAACTGGCAGGCCATGAGCTACTACCAGCCCGGCAACCGCATCGTCGCGCCTCTCAGCCAGACCTGTCTTGACTTGGCCGCGCAAACCGTGGAGAAAATCGAAGGCGGCGGTTCCGGCGGCGGCGCGCTACGGCGTTTCTGGGAAATGCCGGGATCGAACGGCAACATCGGCAAACTCGCCGCCTACGATGTGCGTTCGCTCAAGGAGTTGTGGAAACTCGAGCAACGCGCTCCGTTCCTGACTTCCGCGATGACCACCGCGGGTGGCTTGGTCTTCGTCGGCGATCTCAATCGTGAGTTCAAGGCCGTCGACGTCAACACCGGCAAGATTCTTTGGAAAACGCGCCTGATCACGTCCGTCCAAGGATTCCCGCTGAGTTTCAGCGTGGGCGGCAAACAGTACATCGCGGTTACCACCGGACAAGGCGGCGGCAGCCCGCGCCAAGTACCCGGATTAGTCGCTCCCGACGTACATCCCGGCCAAGGCGGTCACGCTCTTTACGTCTTTGCGCTGTCGGACCGCCTAGTTTCCAAGTAACGGTTCCGGGTCGAACACGAAGGTCAGGAGCATCTGGCTCGCCACCGTCTTGCTGCCCTGGCGGCTGGGCCGAAAACGAAACCGGCGTGCGACTCTCAGAGCCTCATCGGTCAGCAGGTCGGCTTCCTCGCCTTTGGTGGACTCAACTTCCGCAGTGGTAACCTTACCCTTCGGATCGATCTCCACCGACACGTTGACGAACGCTTGCTCCTTGATCGCAGACTTGAGGTCAGAGGGAATCTCCAGCGAGATCTGATGCAGCATCGTCGCAGATTCGGATGGCGTCCGTTTGATCTTCGGCGCAGGCTCCGCCTCTACAACCGGCGCCTTCGCAGGACTCACCGCAGGCTGAACGGACGCCTCCGCCAAGACCGGCGCCACGATCGGGGGGACCACCGGCAATTTTGGCGATCGCAACCACGGTCCGAACTGCGCGGCTCCTGCAGTCGCCAGAATCAGCACCGCGGCAGCAAACCCAAGACCGACTCTCCAACGGCCACTGGGCTCAACCGCTTCGACGAATCGCTCTGGTGCAGGCGCCGGCAACTGCCGCGGAGCCTGGCTCCAGGAGGACTCCATCGCACCCAGAAGCCTCAGAAACCTTTCCTCGGCAACCTCCTGACTATTGCCAAGACCCTGCACCTGTTGCGCCTGCGCTTCAAGCTTGCTTTCCAGAAGTCCAATCCGGCTCACCAAGGTCGATTCCACTTCACGAATCCACTTTGATGGATCCGCAGCCAGCGCCTCACGCTCCCGCCGGTCCTTGAAGAGACGCCGCCCGCCGATACTTCCATTCATCACTGCCGGCAGTGGCGAATCCAAATCGGACACCCCCGCCGCTTTCGCCAACAGCTGAATCTCGCCGGCAAAGCGCTGCGCGTCACGCCGCGAAAGACAGCGCCAATCGGAGGGCTCGCTCTCCTCATCGGACTGATACAGCCCGAAGCCCACCAGCTCGTCTTCGCCAATGAAGTCCGCGATGTGCGTGAATTGGGCAATGGTCTCACGGCGCAGCGAAGTCGCGCCTCCGAAGGCCGAACCGAAAGCGCGGATCTGCTCGGCAGAAGCCGGGCCGTTGAATTCGGCCGTGAAATTCAGCGACTCCGGATCGAAATTCGAGGCCAGCCATTCCCCACGGTCCGCTGGAATTTCAACATCCTCGGCCAGCAAGTGAAAGAACTTCCGCGTCTCTTCGACGACGCTCACCAATTCGTCCATGGGTACGCCGGATTTCCGCCGGTTTAATTCGACGCGAACGCGTAAACGAGTCATTGTTTTCCCCCTAAGTGCCCCGCGCTGAAGGAGCACTGGTCCATCGCAATACGTAAGTTGTGCCACGCTTCCAAATTTTCGGGCGCCAATTCCAAAATTCGATCGCAGTAAGAAGCCGCGGCCGCGTGATCCGCACTGCCAAACGCCGCGGTGGCGAGCCCTTGTAGCGCTACCGTCGACTGCGGATGAATTTCGAGTAGCCGCGAAGAATAATCCTCAGTTCGTTCGAAGTCCCGCCTCTGGATGCTCATCGCGATCAAGTTGGACAAAGCCTCTTCGCAATCGGGCTGCGCGGCCAGGACCGTTTCGTACACTCGCCCCGCTTCATCGAAACGCCGGAGCGTCTGCAGGGCGACAGCTCTTCCGATAAGCGCTGGGCCCGTGCCGCAGCGATTGAAATTCACCAAGGCTTCTTCAGCGCGATTCAGATGCAGCAGACAAGAGCCCAGCCCGAGACGCGCGTCCGCCCGCTCGGCATCCAGACGCAGCACGCGCTCGAAAGCCTCGGCAGCCAAATCCCAGCGTTCGCAGCATGCCAGACAGAGCGCCAGGTCGTAATGCAGATTCACATTGCCGGGATCGGACAAGGTCACTGCGGCATAACTCAATGCGGCGTCCTCGAAACGGCCCAATGCAAACTCAATCTCCGCCCCTACGCTGGAGAGCTGAGGATCGAATTCGCTCGACTTGCTTAGAGTCTCCAAAGCCTCCTCGAGGCGTCCGGCCGAACGTAATTCCAAGACCGTGTCCAGCTTCATTAGAGTGCTGGCTCCTGCGCGCGGCTGCGCAGCGACTTGGTTATTTTCGACAACAGCAGTTCCCTTCCCTCGTTCACCGGTTTGTCAACGGCACGTGCAGGGCTGGGAGCGTTCAACTGCAGACTCTGTAAATTATTCGACCGCCCGCGCATCCCCAACGCGGCCATGGCTCTGCTGAGCAACGGCGCCGGCGGGGTGGTGAGTAGACCGGGCATCATTGGGATGGAAGTGCGCGGGTAATCATAGTCAGCTCCGCTCGGCAGCGCCTGCGGGACGCGGTTCGCGCGATCCATTTTAGGAACCACCATTTCCCAGCGGACCTTCGATTCGGATTGAACTTGCGGCTGCTGGATGTGCTGGACCACTGCAACCGCCGCAGCCGCAGCTCGGCTGGCTTGATGGGGCGCGACCGCTGCGGCAGTTTTCAAGTCCGCAGCTTCGATGAGACTCAAGTGAGCAGTCACGCTAGCCCAAGAGACAGCGAAGTGAAAATTCTTCCACGGCTCCGCACGGCCGCTGCCGGAGCGCGGCCCATTGACCCCGAATCGAGGGGCTACCGATTTGCGCGTAGAATCCTGCATCCTCGCCTGCCAACTGGCACCCCAGCGTGGCTCGTGAAATATCCTAGGTATCGTCACCTAGCTCTGCGGAGTTTAGAGTACTAGTGTTAAACTCCGCCGCCTCGCGCAAATGCGCGTAACATAGCGCCCTTTGCCTCTCTCAGGAGCCTTAATAAAAACTAGGGTGAAGGTCTTAGGTAAACTGTGCAAGTGAGGCGAAAGCACTGACTCGGCCGCTCGAAGATGTCACTGTTTTAGATCTGACGACGGCGCTCGCTGGCCCCTTCGCCACCATGCTGCTCGCTGGCTTAGGCGCCCGTGTCATCAAAATAGAGAGCCCCACCAGCCCCGATACCTGCCGCGAAAATGCGCCGTATCTTGGCGCGGAGGGCGCCACGCTCGCGCGCCAGCATCCCGACGACGTCTCCATTTCCGCCATCAACCGCCTGCGCAATAAATTGGGCGTGACCCTCAATCTGAAAAATCCGGAGGCGCAGGCTGTCTTTGCCGACTTGCTGAAGAAGGCCGACATCGTCGTCGAAAACTTCAGCCGTGGAACGATTGACCGCTTAGGAGCTGGCTATGCCTTCGCCCGCGAAATCAATCCGCGAATCGTTTATTGTTCTATTACCGGGTTTGGAAATGAGAGTGCCTCCGGATCCGGAAAAGCGGCGGATGCCATCATACAGGCTCTGAGCGGAATCATGCTCACTTCCGGAAATGCTGGCGATCCCCCCGTGCGCATCGGAGTGCCCTTCGCCGATTTGAGCGCGCCCTTATTTGGCGTGATCGGCCTCCTGGCCGCGCTACTGCAGGCCCGCCGCACCGGCATCGGGCAGCACGTAGACGTTTCGATGCTGGGCGTGCTCACCATGCTGGTGGCCAGCGAGCCCTTCGATATTCTGGAGCGCTGCGGCGTCCCCGCGCGCACCGGCCAAACCGCCCCGCGCCTAGCGCCCTTCGGCATCTACCCTGCCCGCGACGGCTATCTTGCCATCTGCGCGTTCACTGAGGCATTCGCGAAAAACCTCTTCATCGCCATCGGCCGGCCGGAACTAACGACCGACGCCCGCTTCGCCACCCGCGACGCGCGCGTCACCAATGTCGCCGAAGTAGATCGCATCGTCGAAGAATTCACGCGAGCGCATTCCGTGGCCGAAGCCGTGACGACGCTCGAGCAAGCCGGCGTTCCCGCAGCCGAGGTGCGCGATCCCACCACAGCCGTGCGCGATCCCCGCGTTGTCGCTCGCGGAGAAACGATGCCTCTGCTTCACCCCAAGTTCGGCGCAGTTGACGATGTCTACGGCATGGGCCTTCCGCTCAAATTCTCCGGCGCGTCGACCGGTTTCGATCAGCCGCCGCCCGCAGTCGGCGAGCACAACGACACCGTCTACGGTGGTCTGTTAGGTTACTCGCCCGAAAAAATCGAGAGGCTACGACTGGATCGAATCATTTAGGGTAGCTTGTAAGCGACAAACTCCGCCGGTATCCCCGCGCCGCCGATGGCAACCACAATATACTGTTTGCCGTTCAGCATATAAGTCATCGGCGTTCCCGTCTGCCCCGCCGGCATCGGAACCGCGCCCACTTCCTGGCCCGTGGCCTTGTTGTAAGCGCGCAGCATCGCTCCGCGCTGGCCGGAGGGCATCGTGAACATACCGCTCTCGCCCGCAACTAACAGCGTGCTGGTAACGAGCGTTCCAATCACGCCCGCACGCCCCGTACGCGGAATCGTCAGCCCCTTCAATGCCGGATGGTTGCGGACGTTGTCCGGAGTTTCCCCATGCGCGATCTGCCAGAGGATCTCGCCCTTGTTCAGATCGATCGCACTGATGCTCCCGTACGGCGGCTTGATCATCGGCAACCCTTGCACATTGACAGGTGGCGGCGCCCCGTTGGTCCCCGGCGGTTTTCCCAATACGTACGACATGTCCGTGCGCCCCGGCGCAGGTTGCACCACTCCAAACGGAACCAACGTCCTTTGCGAAAACACATATAGGATGTGAGTCTCAGGATCGAACGACCCACCGGGCCAATTCGTACCGCCGCCGAACCCCGACATAGCGAGCGTTGCAATTGGCCCGTCGGGTTTCGCTAGCACAGGCGGCGTAAAGATCGGTCCCAGCTTGTAGCGCGCGGCAATCTTCACCGCCTCTGCGCGCAGCTCAGGAGTGAAGTCGATCAAGTCATCGATCGAAGAACCCTGGCGCTCATAAGCCGGAGGCTTCGTCGGGAACGGCTGCGTCGCGCTAGTCTTCTCCCCCGGCACGGTAGATTGCTCCACCACCCGCTCCACGATCGGCCACACCGGCTGCCCCGTCGCGCGGTCAAGCACGTAAAGAAACGATTGCTTGGTTGGCTGTGCGACTGCCTTGACGGTCCGTCCGTCGACGGTGATGTCCACCAGCATGGGCGCGCACGGGATGTCCATATCCCACAGCCCGTGATGCACCAACTGGTAATGCCACTTGCGTTGCCCGGTCTTCAGATCCACCGCCACGATGCTCTCACCGAACAACCCGTTGCCCGGCCTGTGGCCGCCGTAGAAATCACCCGTCGGCAACTCGACCGGCAGGTAAGCAAGTCCCAACTCCTCGTCGACGCTGATCTGCCCCCACACCCCCGTGTTGCCAGTGTAGTCGGCGGAATCCTGTTCCCATGTGTCGTAGCCAAATTCTCCGGGCTTCGGAATGGTGTGAAAGATCCACAACCGCTTGCCCGTCCGCACATCGAACCCGCGCACGAAACCCTTCACATTTCTTTTGCTCTTCGGGATGTCCCCCGCCTTGCCCGCCGCGCCCACGATCACCGTGTCGCCCGCCACCACCGGAGCCGCATGCAGCCCGATCTCATCGTTCATCAGGTCGATTTCCTGATCGTCATTCAGCTTTAGATCGACGGAGCCGTCCGTGCCGAAAGCCGGGATAGCCGCACCGGTCTTGGCATTCAGAGCAATCAGCCGGTAGCCAGGTGTCACGTAGAGAATTCGTTCTTCCCGCCCGTCAGTCCAGTAAGCCAACCCCCGTCCCGACAACCGTCGGGGAGCCACGGTCGCGCGCTCGCCTTCCCTCTCACCGTGCACCCAGATCAACTCACCGGTAACCGCATCGAGCGCCACCACCGCCCGCCGCGAACCAGCCGTCGAGTACAGAACACCACCCACCATCAGCGGAGTCGACTCGAGATTAAACTCCGGCCTCGGCCCGAGATTTTCCGTCTTGAACCGCCAAGCCACTTCCAGATTCTTGAAATTGCTAGCGTCGATCTGCTTGAGCGGCGAGTAGTGCGTGTTCCCCAGATCCCCACCGTAGGTGCGCCATTCCCCGTTTTTCGCCCCGGATTGCCCGAATGCCGAGAGGCACGCCAGCAGGAACACTCCGAATCTCATTTGTCGAGCCCCTGCGACGGCAGCGACAACCCCGGCGTCTGCCGGTAATCCCCAATGCAGTCCTTCAAAGTATCCACCGCATCCCGGCCCTCCCACCCGCAGCAGTAGCGGATGCATTTCTCCGGACGAACATAGGTCGCCTGCAACTTCTTTCGGTACTCCGGATACATCGTCTCCGCGCCCCCCATCACTGTCTCCTGGGGAATGTGGAAAATCTTGGTGACTTCATTCACGAACGAATTCGCACCAGGAAGAATATGCGGAACAGCCCCGGTTCCATCCAGACGAGCCACCTCGGCCGCGGGACTGCACGGCTCCGGAGTCGGCGGAATCTGCACCTTGGGGTCCAGTTTCCAACTGCGGCTCAGAACAAACGGCTCCGTCAGATAAACCGGATCGTCGATCAGCGCTGTGATCGTCAGCGTATCTCCGTGCCGCATGATGTGTTCGGTAACCGTAGCCTGGTCGCTGCTCGGCACGCCATTGCGCCGGATATAGCCAGCTTTAATGTGCGTAGTGTAAGCAGTGAGAACATCCCCCTGCCACACACCCGTAGTGAACCCCGCATAGGGATGCGGAGCGTTCTTGGCCGGATGCGGCCGCCCATCCATCCAGATCGTGATCACATCGCGATCCGGCGCCGCGCTAATTTTCCAGGCAATCGTTTTCCCGGTGACAGGTTCCGTCTCCGCCCACATCTTGATACTCTGCGGCCCGATGACCACATATTGCGGCGGATAAAATAGACACTGCCGCTCCGGCAGCGACAACAACGACGCCGAATAACTCAAGGCCCGAGCACGCGCTTCGTCATTGATCGGCAGCCCAATGTAGTCGACGGCCTCCGGCCCAGGATTCCGGTCCTGCCAGTCCTGATGCTGCCGCGTCGACCAGTTCCCCGACAAATCGATCTCGGCGAACGCAGGTACACCGATCAGCAACGCCATTGCAAAAGCGATAGAAACTTTCATATCACGCTCCTACCATTTCGATGAACAAGGCGTTGGGTCCCACTTCGCGCCATTCGCTTCTTTCTTGAAGTGCAGCGCCGTGACCCACTGCTCCTGCAGATACTCCGGATCATCCACCAGCGTCGTGATCACCAACCATTGATCTCCGTTCGTCTCGCGATTCAAATCCCAATACTCCGTCAGCTTCGCTTTCGAACCATAAGGAACACCATTCTTTCGCAAATATCCCGGCCGTATGTGCGTAGTCTCCACTGTCAATGACCCGAAGCCGCCCTGCGCTTCCACTTCTCGTGCAACACTCCCCGTGCCCACACGGTTCCGCGGAATTTCCCAACGCGCCGCCGAATCCCCCTGCCAACCCGGCGCTCCGCCCGGAGCCGTCCAAATTCCGAAATGGAAGAGCCGCGTTTGCATCCCATAATCGGACTCAACCTTCAGCGTGTTGTCGTCCTGCCAAGTGATGTGGAACCGCCCAGGCACGCGCATAATCGCCGGTGCGCCGTACGACCGGCACTGCTCCCCCGCCGCCTCGTCCTTCGCCGGGTCCCAGGTATCGGCGAGTTTCTTCGCGCCCGGAGTGATCGGGATGCTCGCGTAATCCCCCTTTGCCGGAGTGATCATGCGCCACCGCCAGTCTTCCGTGACTACCGAAACCCAATATCCACTCAAATCGATCGCCGCCGAAGCTTTAGCCGACTTCGGCTGAGCCTGCAGAGCCGGCAGCGCCAGCACGCCGGCCACGATCAGGAGTCTTATCTTCGCGTAACGCATCTATTTTTTCGCCGTGAGGCTTTTGTAGATCGCCTCGACAAACATATTCGTCGTCCAGGGCCCGGAATCGGAACCGTATTGCTTGCGATAACCCTTGGTTGGATTCGCCGCCTGCACCTGCTCCAGCGTCATGCCCTTGCCGATCATGTCCGCGATCACATCGCGAATGATGGTCACCATGTCGCGGTACTCCACCACATCCGCCTGATCCGCCAGCCAGCCATGTCCGGGAATCACGTAGGTCCCGCCCTCCTGCCACATCATCGGAATCGAGGGAATCGCCAGTTCCACAATCTGGTTCAAGGCATCAATCTCCCGCTGGATGCTACCACCCTTCTCGACGTCGATCACCGGGAAGCGCGTCGTATCGTAAATCTCCCCCGCGACAATCACGTCCGATCGGCGAAAGAACACAATACTATCGCCGTCCGAGTGCGCCGCATGAGAAATAATCTGAATGCCCTCGCGATTAAAATACATGGGCTTCTGTTTCTGGAAAAAAGTTTCGGTGGGCCATGCTGCGAGCGGATATGCGGCCTGCTTGCCGGTAGGCGCGCTCATGCGCGTGAGGACGTTCTCCGTCCCGATGACCACCGCTCCCTCAGCGCCTTTGGCCAACGTCTCGTTGCCCCCAACGTGATCGGCATCCGCACTGGTGTTGATGATGAAGCGAATCGGATGGCTGGTCAGCTTGCGGATCTCCGCCAACACGCGGTCCGTCATCCGCGCCGCGCCGGTATCCACCAAGAGGACACCATCCGGTCCGATCTGAACCGCGATGTTCCCCCCGGCGCCCGCGATCATATAGAAGTTCGGCTGTACAGGGATGACTTCTAGGTCGTCCGCACCTCGTGCGAACCCCGCGGCCAGGGCAGCAATACACCAAAGCTTTCTCATGCTGACGATCAGTTGATGAGGAAATCGTCCCAGTGCTCTTTGATGAGACCATTCTCGACGCGAATCACATTAAAGTGATTCCATTTGTATTCTCGCGCGGGATCGTCGGGATCTTTCGCCGTCCGCTCGGCCATCATCAAACAATACGGCCCGTTCACCAACGTCAACACCGGTGGGTCAATCCATTCATCCTTGATCGGCTTGGCGTCCTGCGGCCTGCGCCCCGGCCGCGAGCTCATGATCTTCAGGAAGCCCTCGCGCCCCTGCGGAAAATTTGCATTGTGCTGAATGTAGCCCGGGTCCATGGTCTTGTTCGCAATTTCCAGATGCGCGTACTGCAGCATATCTTTGAACTCAGATTTCGCCAGCGCCAGCGTCTGCTCCTCTTCCTTGGACAACTTCCCCGTGTTCCATTGCATCGGCGGCTTGGGTGAAACTCCGCTCACAACCTTTCCCGATCCCGGCATCTTCATCTGGCTATCCCAATGCTCTTGCACTTTCCCGTTTTGCAGGCGCAGCACTTCCAGGCTGGTATCGAAATACGTTTTCGATGGATCCTTTGGATTTTTCTTCTCTTCCTCAAACACCAGCCACACGAAGTCGCCCTTCGCGCCCGCCAGCACCGGCGGATTCGCCATCTTGGCCGGAATGGGATTCATGGGTTTGCTGAACTTCTTGAAGAATTCGACGAACCCCGCTCGTCCCGTCGGAACGTTAGGGTTGTGTTGAATGTAATCCTCAGCCTGGTACTTCGCCGTCAGTTCCAAGTGCCCCGCGTAAATCACCTGGCGCCACCAGTCCAGCACAAAGTCGACGTTTTTCTTCTCCTGCACCGTCAGTGGAACGGTTTGTGGAGCCGTAGGCGGATTCATCGCCGCCGTAAGCACACTGGTCGTCAGCACCAGCGCACTGGCGAGTAGTCGAAATCTCATGTGAGTAATCCCTTCGCTACGTGGTTATCTTGCGGCAGTAGCGTCCATCGCAGCCAGCGTCGGACCCGGCTTACCCACCGGCAACAAGCTTGGCCCAGACCGGAACTCCGCCTTCTTCGGATCAACCTTGGAGTCATAAACCAGACCGATGAAAGCGTTGCTCATCTCGTCCCAATTCTGCAGTCCCCAGCGGATCTCCCTGCCAGGGTCCGGATTGAACTTGTTATTCGGCGAGTTGTCGAAGTGCGAAATCCCCACCATACGCGTGCCTTTCGGCATCAAGATCGGCTGCTCCAAGTAGTAACCAAGCTGCCAGTTGAAATCGAACTTGCCCTTGAAAACCACCTGCGTTTCGCCAGTGGGATAAATCAACCGCAGCTCGTAGTCTTTCCCGCGCAGATGCATGTGGGGTTGCACGTAAACCAGCTTGGCTTCAGTCGCCATAGTGATTTCGCCCACCACTTCCGCATTGCTGTCGCCCGCCGGAATCACTAAGTTGCTCGCCGTCGGCCCGTAGGAAGTGAAATAACGCGTCGTATGCGGACCCTTCGCGAACACAATCCCCACCTTGGTCTTATCCGTAGTGGCCTGGCCCATCGACGTATAGTGAATCTCGAAAACCAAGTCCGACCCCTTCGGCACAAACTTCGCCGAGTCGCCGAACACGAAATTTTGCGCGCCCACGCCCGGATTGAATTTCCCTAGAATATCGATGCCATCCGCCGGCTGCTTCTTCATCGCGGACTGCGGATAGAACACTCCCGGCGTCGCCTCCGCCATCCACTTCGATCCCGGCGGCAGTACCCACACTTCGCCGTGATGGACTACTTTCGAATTGCCCGGACGCATCTCCGCCGCGCTCACCCACACATCTTCGGGGAAACTGGCCTTGACCAGCATGTACTGATACTCGATCGCCCCGGTGGCAGGCACATGGAACTCATTAGGCATCTCGACAATCATGTCGGGCTTCAGATTCCACCCATCCGGGAAACTCAACGGCGCCGGCTTGTCCTTCGCGTCGCCTTCCGGAGCCCCGTTATCCGCCCACGACGCGAGCGTAGCGATCTCCTCCGCCGACAACTTGCGCTCGTTCGAGAAATGTCCCACCTTCGCATCCGCAAACCACGGCGGCATCTTCTGCGTCACCACGGCCGCCTTGATCGCCTTGGCCCACGGTCTTGCGTCCGTGTAAGTGAGGAGCGACATCGGCGCGACCTCGCCCGGCCGATGGCAAGCCTGACAGTTCCTCTGCAGAATCGGCAGGACTTCCTTATTAAACGTGACCGAAGCGCCCGACGCGGCTAAAGCCACCAGGCAACCTGCCAAAGATATCCGAAGCATAGTCATGGGTGAGCCCTCGTTTGGTAAGTGTATTGCCGCCGCGCCCGCAGCGCAAGGCCCCTACTTCAGCGCGAACGTAAACAGCGAACTGCCTGCGGCGAAGGCGACGTATTGTTTGCCGTTCACCTGATACGTCATCGGCCCCATCGCAATTTCCCCGCCCGTCGCGACCTTCCACAGCAACTTGCCGCTGCGCGCGTCCAAAACCTGGAAGAATCCTTCGCGACCGCCCGTAAACAGAAGATCGGAGGCCGTGGTCAGGATGCCGCTGGCGGTGACGTCGTTCATCTTGAATTCCCACTTTTTCTCGCCAGTTTGGGGATCGAGCGCGCGCACCACACCGGAGCCATCGGCATCGTTCTGTTTGGACACTTGAGGTCCGCGATTGCCCACCCGCGTAGGCTGCGTGAGGCCGCCCGCGTAACGCTTGCCTTCTTCGAACTCGCCTTCCGTCTTTTTGAAAGACGCGTGCACACCTTCCCAAGCGGCCACATACATCAGACCAGTGCGCGGGCTAAACGAAGGGGACCACCAATTCGTGCCACCCGTCTGGCTGGGATAGATCTCCGTGCCTTCCACCGACGGTGCAACCCCGTTGATGCGCATGGGACGGCCCGCTTCGTCGAGCCCCTTGGTCCACGTTACCTTGACGAACGGCGTTCCCTTCAGGAACTTTCCGGTGGTGCGGTCCAGCACATAGAAGAAGCCATTGCGATTGGCCCACAGCATGGCCTTGCGCGGCTGCGCACGGCCATCGGGACCAGGCCAGTTAATATCGGCCAGCACTGGCACCTGCACGGAATCGTAATCGAAATCGTCGTGAGGAGTGAACTGAAAATACCACTTGAGCTTTCCCGTGTCGGCGTCGAGCGCGACTACACAATCGCTATACAGGTTGTCGCCGCCACGTTTATCGCTGTTGTAATCCGGTCCCGGATTGCCGATGCCCCAGTAGGTCAGGTTGAGTTGCGGATCGTAGGACCCCGTGACCCACACCGAGGCGCCGCCATGCTGCCAGGAATCGCCGGCCCAGCTTTCGTGGCCCGGCTCTCCGGGTCCCGGGATAGTGTAAAACTTCCAGGCTTCTTTGCCGGTCGCGGCATCGTAGGCGGCGATGAAGCCGCGGATGCCATACTCGCCGCCAGCCGTGCCCACGATCACCTTGTCCTTGACGATCAGGGGCGCGTGCGTCATCGCATAGCCTGCTTCCGCTTTGGCCACTTGAATGTCCCACAAGAGCTTCCCGTCGCGCGCATCGAGCGCCACCAGGTGCGCATCAATGGTGCCCATGAACAGCGTGTTGCCAAGGATGGCAACGCCGCGGTTAACGCGTCCACAGCAAGGCCGCGCCTCACGCGACGGCGAATACGAGTACAGCCACTTGATCTCGCCGCTAGCGGCATCGAGCGCCACCACATCGTTGGGCGCCTGCGTCAGATACATCGTGCCATCGACAACCAGCGGAGTCGCTTCAAACTTCTCTGTCGAACGCGCCTGAAATGCCCACTGCATAGTGAGGTTCTTGGCGTTGTCGGGATTGATCTGCGTCAGCGCGCTATAGCGCTGTCCCAAAGTCGAGCCGGAATACGTGAGCCAGTTCTGCGGCTCCTTGTCGGCCCGCAGAATCCGGTCGAAGGTCACCTGCGCATCGAGCGAAGCAGCCAGAAGCAACACCAACAAGGCGCGAGTCGGCATAAATTACCTCAATCCGTAAACGAACAGCGAGCTACCCGCCGAAAACGCCACATATTGTTTTCCGTTGACCCTATAAGTCATCGGACCCATCGCGATCTCCCCACCCGTCGCGACTTTCCACAGCATCTTCCCAGTGCGCGCGTCCAGCGCCTGAAACAATCCGTCGCGTCCGCCGGTGAATAAAAGGTCGGACGCCGTGGTAAGAATCCCACTCATCGTCATGTCGTTCAACTTGAATTCCCACTTCTTCTCGCCGGTCTTGGGATCCATGGCGCGCACCACCCCATAGCCATCCTCAGGCCCGCTCTTGCGAAGTTGCCCGCCGCGCAGTCCCGGCACGGAGGTGCGGAAAGATCCCCCTGTGAAAATCTTCCCTTCGTTGAATTCCTCATCGGTCTTGGTGAGATGGGCGTAAGCATCTTCCCACGCCGAGACGTAGAACAAGCCGGTGCGCGGGCTGTAGGAAGGCGAATACCAATTGGTGCCGCCCGTCAGGCTGGGGTAAACTTTGACGCCGTCCGCACTGGGCTCCATGCCCGCCACCCGCATCGGCCGCCCCGCTTCGTCCAACCCACTCGCCCAGTTGACCTTCACGAAAGGTTTGCCCTGCAGGAACTGCCCGCTCGTCCGGTCGAGCGTATAGAAAAATCCGTTGCGATTCCCCCACATCATCACTTTGCGTGGCTGCGTGCGCCCGTCTTTGCCAGTCCAATTCATATCCGCCAACACCGGCACTTGCGTCGAATCGTAATCCCAAACATCATGCGGAGTGAACTGGAAATACCATTTGATCTTGCCGGTATCGGCGTCCAGCGCCACCACGCAGTCGCTATAAAGGTTGTCGCCCGGCCGCTTGTCCCCGTTGAAATCGGCGCCCGGATTGCCGATGCCCCAGTACGTAAGATTCAACTCGGGATCGTAAGAACCCGTCATCCATACCGAAGCCCCACCATGCATCCAGGAATCGCCGGCCCAAGTGTCGTTGCCAGGCTCGCCCTTGCCCGGAATCGTGTAAAAACGCCACGCCTCGCTGCCCGTGGTCCCGTCGAAAGCCGCAATGAAGCCGCGGATGCCGTACTCGCCGCCCGCCATTCCCACGATTACCTTGTCCTTCACGACCAAAGGCGCGTGCGTAATCGAATAACCCGCCTCGGGCTTCGCGACTTCTTTATCCCAGACCAGTTCGCCGCTGCGCGCGTTGAGCGCCACCAGGTGCGCATCAATCGTTCCCATGTAAAGCGTGTTGCCCAGAATCGCCACGCCGCGGTTCACGCGCCCACAGCACACTCTTGCCTCGCGCGATGGCGAATACGAATACAACCACTTGATCTCGCCCGTAGCCGCGTCCAGCGCCACGACATCATTGGGCGCCTGCGTGAGGTACATCATGCCATCCACCACCAGCGGCGTTGCCTCGAATTTCTCGAGCGAGCGCGCCTGAAACGCCCATTGCAAGTGCAAATTATTGACGTTCGCCGGAGTCACCTGCGCCAGCGCGCTGTAGCGCTGGCTCAGCGGCGAGCCGGAGTACGACAGCCAATTCTGCGGCTCCTTATCGGCATGCAGCAGACGATCGAAAGTCACCTGCGCGTCGAGCGCCGCCACACTCAGCATCACCAGCACTGCACGAGTCAACATGGTCGTAAAGCCCCCGTTCCCGTTCATAATACCTCCGTCGCCACGGCAACCGGCCGTTGATCCCCCGCCCACGGCCGGCTGAGCCACAGCCATATCAGCGTCCCTGCCAGCGGAATCAGGCTCATCGAAATAAAGATCGCATCGAAGTTCTTGCTATCGATCAACCGCCCGTAAATCGGCAGCAGTATCGCCAGCACCGCGCCCCACGATCCGGTGGCGATACCGGCCGCCATCCCCGCTTGGTTTTTCCCGTAAATGCGCGCCCCAATGTGCAGCCCCATCACAATAAATCCATCCGCGATGAACAATGCCCAGAACAAAAACGCTACCACCACCGGCCAGGTGTGGAACTGCGTCACGAACATCACCGGTAGCGCCAGCGCGGATAGCAACAGCAAGGTCTTCACCGGCCGCGGATCTTCTTTCACGATGCGATCCGATACCCAACCCCAGACGAAGTACCCGATGAGCCACCCCACCGACGGAATCCACAAAATATAACCCAGCTCTTTCTGTGACAAGCCAAGTGACCGGCTTAAATAGAGCGGACTCAAATACCCCACCACTCCCAGCGCCACCGCACCCGTGCCGTACGTCGTCACCACCAGCCAGAAGCGCCGGTCGAACGGATTCGGCAGCATGAGTTTCGAGCCCTTCAGCCCGGGCCGGTGCGGCAACCGCGGCGGCCGCGCCACGAAAAACCACCACACCAGCCATGCCGTGCCCAGCGCTCCCGTTATCCAGAAGGCGGTGCGCCAGCCGAACGCCAGCGCGATGGGGGTGACCAGCAGCGGAGCAATTAACGAACCGGACGCCGCGCCGCTATAGCCGATCGCAACGCCGCGCGAGCGCAAATGCGGCGGCAGGCAATCGTTCGCCATCTTCATGCACCCTGGGAATCCGCCGCCTTCAAAAATCCCCAGCGTAGTGCGTGCCAGGAATAACGAAATCGGACCGACGACCCAAGCGTGCGACATGCTGGAAAGCGTCCAGCACGAAACCGCAATGGCCATCCCGATACGCAGCCCCACAAAATCCAAAACCGACCCCCACAGCAAGTTCGACACCGTGTACGCAATCGAAAATGCCGACAGTGCATCGCCAAAAGTCCCCGCACTCATCCCCGTATCTTTCAAAATCATCGGCGAGAGAACCGCCAGCGCCTGGCGGTCGATATAGGCGATGAAGGTCGCCACCATCATCACAACCGGGCCCAGGAAGCCCGCATCGGTGCGTGGCGTTTTAATCAAGGCGCGCCACCCACCCGGCGAGCTCGGGAGCGGCCGCCGGGTAACGCGCCAATACCAACGGATCGTGCCCCGGAATCACGTGATCCGGCGAGCTGGCCAGCGCATACGCGCGCCGGTAGCCTTCCAGGGTGTCGCCAATATTGAACACGAACGGATACGGCAGCCCACGGTCCATGTTCGCGTAGTAATGCGCGGCGTCCGAAGCCACCACCACCCAACCGCGCCGCGTGTTCACCCGCACCATCTGCAGACCCTTCGAGTGCCCGCCCACCCGGTGCAGACTCAGCCCCGGTGCGAATTCCTCATCGCCGTCATGAAACACCACGCGGCCGGCATACAACTTCCGCACCATCGCCACCACGTCTTCCGCTTCAAACGGGAGCCGCATCAGCGGATGCGTCATGTAGCGCCCCGTGCAGAACGCCATCTCGTCATCCTGCACGTGATAACGCGCCTGCGGAAACAAATCGTAGTTGCCGGAGTGATCGTAATGCATATGCGAGACGATCACATCCTCCACCTTAGCCGGATCGATGCCGATGGCTCTCAGCCCCTTCTCCGGACTGTTCAACAAAGTGCGCCCGCGCTTCTTTGCCCCCGTCTCATTGAAACCGGTGTCGACGACAATCGCCCGCTCGTCCGACACCACCGCCCAAACGAAATAATCCAGCGGCATGGGACTGTTATCGTGCGGATCGCCGCCGATAAAATTCTCCCGCGCCATGCGATCATGCGTGGCGTATTTGATTGCGTAAACCTGCCAAACCCCGTTGCTCACCGCTCACCTTTCACGAAAATGTGCCGTATCGGTTATCTTATACCTTGCGGCCCAATTACGAATGATACTAGCCCGACAAATGATCCAAGCTGTACGAGCGTACACCATGGAACAACTCTCGCCCGAGTCAGTGGCGAAGGTCAAGACCGCCCTGCTCGACATGCTCTCCTGCGCCTTCGAAGCCCAAGACCTCCCCTGCAGCCAGCAGGCGATCGCCATCGCCGCCCGCTCCAAAGGCGATGCACACATCGCCGGTACGTCTCTGCGCGTCCCCTACTCCGAAGCCGCGTTCGTGAACGCGATCCTGGGCCATGGCCTAGTCCGCGAAGACATGCACACCGGCTCCGTGAGCCATTTGGGCGTGGTAGTTTTACCCACGCTACTAGCGTTATCAGAATCAAAAAACGTATCCGGCCGCGATTTCATCCTAGCCGCCGTTTGCGGATACGAAGCCGGCTGCGCGGTCGGCCGCGCTGTCATGGATCAGGAAAACGTGCGCCAGTACCGCCCCACCGGCATCACCGGCCCCATCGGTGCAGCCGTAGCCGGCAGCCGACTGCTTTCCCTCTCTGAAGACGCATCCGTCAGCGCCCTAAGCTTCGCCGCCAACACCACCGTGGGACTCAACGAGTGGCCCTACTCCGGCGGCGACGAAATGTTTTTCCACGTAGGCTTCGCCGCCAGAAACGCAGTGACGTCAGTAGAACTAGCCGGGCAAGGCGCGCGCGCCTCAGAGACATCGCTGGACGGCCAAGCGGGTTTATTCGCCGCACTCCGCCGGCAGCACAAAATCCCCGAAGTCACTCTCTTCGCCCGCGAGCGCCCGGAAATCCTCGAGGTCTACCACAAGCCCGCCCCCGCCTGTAACTACGCGCAAACCGCCACCCAGTTGGCACAAACGCTAGCCCGCGAAGACGGCGTCCGCGCCGCGGATATCACCGCGATCCAAGTTAATGCCACCGCCGCCGCCGTAGGCTACCCCGGCTGCAACTACGCCGGCCCCTTCACCAAAACCCTGCAAGCGAAAATGAGCATCCAATTCTGCGTCGCCGCAGCGCTCTCGCGCGGCGTGATCGAAGAAGCCAACTATCGCAATCTCTCGGACACCGAAATCAATCGCCTGGCCTCCATCACCGCCGT
>Ga0068857_100001443_pt1 | contig 18864 bp, 10 predicted proteins | sample KBSCornC72_FD_66591 | JGI IMG/M metagenome (GOLD analysis project Ga0068857, IMG submission 66591) | Corn rhizosphere microbial communities from Kellogg Biological Station, Michigan, USA - KBS Corn C7-2 | ecosystem: Host-associated > Plants > Roots > Rhizosphere > Soil ...
AGCGAGCACATGCGGTCGTTGAGCAGAAGGTTGCTTCATTGACCGAAACGTTGAATCAAGAGACCAAACGTCACGAAGAGGCCGAACAAAAGGCGAGCGCCATCGAAAGACAACGCGCCGAACTTGAAGCACAACTTGGACAGTTGCAAAAACAATTCGAATCGGCGCAGAAGCAGCTGCAGGCATACAAGGACAGCTCCACAGCCGAGCAGACCAGGCTTCAGGCGCGAACGGGAGAATTGGAATCTGCTCAATCGGATCTTTTGCAGCGAATCACACGGCTGACGGAGGCCTTGGGCGGCGAAGTCAAACGGCGTGAGACTGCCGAAAGCCACGCTGGCGAAACTGGCAAGCGGCGGGAAGAACTGGAATCCCAATTGGACCGCTTAAATCAGGAATTGGAAGCTTTGAGGCGAGAACTGGAACGCTCCCGGCAACAACTCGAAATTGCCAAACAGAGCGCCAGTGCTGAGTTGGCCAAACTCGAAACGCGGACAAAAGAACTGCAGACGGCGAAGAGCGAATTGGAGCAGCAGGTCCAGAGCTTGACCGAATCCTTGGGCCAGGAAACCAGGCGGCGCGAGAACGCCGAACGACTGGTTAACGAGCTCGGCCAGCGCCGGAGCGAATTGGAAGACCAACTCGCGGACAATAAGCAAGCGGAAACACAGTTGAAGCAGTGGTTGGAAACGTCACAGAAAAAGCTTCAAATACTGGAAGAGAGCTCACGCACAGAACAAACCAGGCTCGAGACATGGGTAAAAGAACTCGAAGCCGCGAAGGTCGGTGCGGAACAACAGATTCAAAAACTCAAAGAGACGCTGGGCGAGGAGACCAAGCGTCGAGAAACCTCCGAAAGCCAGGCAGATGAGATCGCCAAACGCCGCAGCGAATTGGAAGCGGACCTCGCGAAGAACAAGGAAGTCCAGGCGCAATTGCGGCAGGAACTTGAGGCGACGAAAAAGGAATTGCAGGCGTACATGGAGAATTCGCGCGTCGAGCAAACAAAGCTCGAAACGCGCACCGGCGAACTGCAGACCGCTCACATCGCAATTGAACAGAAGGTCAAACAACTGACGGAGGCGCTCGCTCAGGAATCGAAACGCCGGGAAAGCGCGGAGCAGCAGGCAGACGAGATTGGCAAACGACGCCAAGAACTGGAAGCCCAACTTGGACAGCTGCGACTGGAGCTGGAATCGTTGCAGAAGCAACTCCAATCGCACCTGGAAAGTTCGCGTGCAGCGCAGACCGCGCTCGAAACTCGAGCGCAGGAATTGCAGAGGGCAAAGCTTGCGGTGGAACATGAGGTTCAGCGGCTCACCGACGCATTGGCCCAGGAATCGAGACGCCGAGCAGAAGCCGAACAACTTGCGAGCGACACCGAGAGGAAACGCAGCGAGCTTGGGGCTGAACTGGCGAAGAATAAACAGGCTCAAGCACAGTTGCAGCAAGAGCTTGATGCCCTCCGCAGACAGCTCCACGGATCGCAGGAAAGTTCCCGCGCCGATCTAAACAAGCTTGAGACCCAAGTTCAGGGATTGCAGACGGCGAAATCTGAGATCGAGCAGCAAGTCCAGCAGTTGACGGAGTCGCTGGCTCAGGAAACCAGCCGGCGCGAAGGTGCCGAGCAAGCAGGGGTCGAAATTGGCAAGCGTCGTACCGAACTTGAGGCTGAGTTGGCGAAGGTCAAACTGGAAGAAGGCTTGTTACGCCAGGAACTTCAAGCTTCCCAAAAGCAACTGCAGGCGCTCCAGGAAAGCTCGCGTAGCGAACAGACGAAATTCCAGGTAAAAGGCGAGGAATTACTCGCCGCAAAACAGGAAATCGAACAGCAAGTCAAGCGGTTGACGGAAACACTGGCCCAGGAAACGGCGCGTCGGCAAGGCGCTGAACAACAGGTGGACGAGATCGGCAAGCGCCGAAGCGAGTTGGAAATACAACTTGCGCAGAATCGGCAAGCGCACGCGCAATTGAAGACCGAGTTGCAGTCGTTGCAAACCCAACTCAAGACGCAACGCGAGAATTCAATCGCTGAGCAATCCAAACTGCAGGCAAAAGCAAGGGAGTTGGAAGGGCTCGCAAATGAACTGAGCGCGGTTCGTAAGTCTCTGGAACAGGAAATTCTGCAACGGCAAAAGCTGGCTGAAAAGATCGCCGAAGTGGAGTGCGCAAAATCAGATCTCTCGACCCAAGCTGACGCTGCCAGCGCACTCGTCAAATCGCATGAGAATTCCATCTTCTCGTTGGATCTCCAGGTTCGTGAGCGCCAGGGAGAGGTCAACAGACTAGAGTCGTTGTTGCAATCGGAAATCGTCCGGTACCGCACGGAAAACGCGCGCGCGGAAGCGCTTGAAAAACAAGCGTTCGATTTGACGAACCGGCTTTCTGAAAAGATTGCCGAACAACAGCGCCAGCGCCAGCGCGAATCCCAATTAGAACAGGACATTCGACGCCAGCAGGCTGAACTCGCCAAGTCAATTTCCGCTATCGCAGTGGGGGACGTCGAAGTCGGGACCCTCAAGAGCACGATCGAAGGATTGCGCACCATTCAAGCCGGGCTGTGCGCGGAGGTCCAGCAACTAACCAATCAATTGGCAGCAGCTACCAAGCGAGCCCACCAATTGGATGGCGAGCATCAGACAGCGACGCGCGAAGTTAGGTTGCGCGAGCAGGAACTCGCCACGTTGCGCCACGCAATCTTCGAAGCTTCCAGAGTCGGAAGCCACATCAACCGCGAGCGCCGTCAAGTCGAAGTCCAGGGCCTCGATGGCTGGAAACGAATGATGACTTCCCTGCTCCTTACACCGTTGTCGGCAGCACAACGCGGTTTGGTTGCAGAAACGATCTCCGGAATTGAGGCGTGGAAAAAGCAAAAGGCCGACGCTACGACTGGCGTCGAGTTCCAAGTCGAACCTGCTGATTTGCTGCAAGCGGAATTCAATTGCGCCGAAGTGATCGAAGGCGCGTTTGCAGCCGTCAAGGCAAACGAAAACGCAATTGGCGCAAAAGTTCAAACAACGTTGGTCGGACCGATCCCCGAAACTGCGTGCGGGAGTGCCAAACAAATTCACCAGCTCATCACGTTGCTGGCCACCACCCTGCCCAAAGTTGGCCACGCCGAAAATCTGGATCTTCAGGTATCGTTCGAGTCGAAACAAAATCGCGCATCGAACATGGTTCTTTCATATGTTCTTTCTCCCACCGATAGCTGCGAAAACTTGAGCCTGCGATTGAAGACCGTCACAGAAGAGTCCGGTTCGATTCCGACAACTCGCTGTGGAGAATCGGAGTTGGCCTTGAAAGCTGCATGGCAGTTGGCGCTGGCGATGGAAGCCAACCCGTCGATTGAAACAGGCTCTGACGGAAAAGTACGCGTGCAGATCGTGCTTCCTCTTTCAGAGGAACAGAACTTCTTCGCCGAGAATCCCGCAAAAAACGGATCGGCGGTTCGAACTGAGTCGTAATTCGGCCCACTTTTTTGTCTGATACTCGGGAACCCATCTACCATTTCGTCATCATATTGATCGGAAGCGTTTCAGAACGTGAGTGCAAGATCGGCGGACGAAAACGTCTTTCTTGTGGAAACGGTTTTGCACCGTAACTGATATTGCGCCACCTTATGGGCGCGAGAAGATTTGAGGCGACTACACATTCGCCTCAGCACCGCTCGATCCGCGCGTGCGGAAATCGAGCAGGAAGGGGAGAAAGTCTTTGCCGTGTGTGACATTCTCCCCTTCCGAATTTTCGCCAGTGACGCGATGGGCAATCATACCACTTGCTCCGCGACGCCGTTTTGGATACGAAGTGCCCGCGTGACGTGTTCCTGGCGATGGTGTTCGCTTTTGTTGGGCTGCCTGGGCCCGTTGACTGCCTTTAGTCAGATCGATCCTGTCCAGCGCAATTTGTTGCAGGTCGGATACAACATGGCGATGCAAGGACATCCGCCGCTTTCGGGCTACGCTTATTATTATCGGAACCAGCCCAATTTCCTGAGTGACTCGAATTTGACTTTGCGACTGGCGATTGCGCCGACATATCTCGATTCCGAAATTGGTTTCAGTCATTTGCTCGGGAAGAACACGGATTTGGGAATCGGCATCGCCGGTGGAGGATTCGCGGATAACTACAATGAAATCCGCCAAGGAAAATTCGAGCCGCATGAATCGTTCACGGGCCACTCTGCCGAAATGTCCCTGCACGTTTATCATTTGTTCAATCCAGGACAGCAGATTCCCCTTTATGGGGTTGTGCGGGGCATCGGTCATTATTCTTTTTTTGAACGCAGCGATGATACCCGAGATGATTTCAGGGTCCCGGATAATCGCGGGACTTTTTATGTGCGGACGGGTTTGAGGTTGGGTGGGCGGGAGCCAACACTTTTTCCTTCGCTGGCGATGGAATTGTCGATTTGGTACGAGGGGCAGTTCAGAACGGACAATACGCCGTATGGGTTTGTGGACGGTCCGCCAGGCGACCCGATCAATGGCCCGAGAAAGGTTGAGCCGCATTCGCACCTGGTTTGGGGCGCGGCGCTGCTTGGCTACACATTGCCGCAGTTGAACCATACGTTTTTCTTGAGCCTCACCGCGGGAACGAGTGTGGATGCGGATCGGTTTAGTGCTTATCGGCTCGGCGCGCTGTTGCCGCTGGTCGCCGAATATCCACTTTCTTTGCCGGGTTATTATTATCAGGAACTGAGCGCACGGCAGTTTGTGCTTTTCGGCGCGAATTACCTGGTGCCGCTGGACAAGCGACAACGCTGGAATTTCAATATCATGGGCGCAACTGCGGCAGTGGATTACCTGCGCGGCCTTGAGCAGCCGGGACATTGGCATTCGGGGGTCGGAGCGGGTATTCTTTACAAAACACCGTCGTGGAAAATCATGGTCGGTTATGCATATGGTGTGGATGCGATTCGTTCCGATGGGGAAGGTGCGCACAGCGTTGGGATCTTGATGCAACTGGATCTCGGAAAGGCAAAAGAGGAAATCTTCAATCCTGCTGAGCCGAGCCGGTGGCAAGGCATCCAGCGCGTGTTTGGATTGTTTGGAAGTTGATCGAATACAACGATGAGTCTCGTTCGCATCCTGTGCCTTTTGTTCCTGATCGCCGGATGCAGCAAACCCGCCACGCCGAAACCGCGGGCGGCTCATCCGATTCCTCCGACTCCTCTCATTTCCCAGGCTGAGCCGGGCCAACCCGGCGGACGTTTCACCATTGCTTTGCCGGCGAGTCCAAAAACCTTGAACCCGCTTTTGGCCGGGGACGGGATCTCCGATAACATCATCCGGCTTCTTCACGCTTCGCTCGTCAATCTGAATTGGCTGAACCAGGAACCAGGACCGGGATTGGCGGAGTCGTGGTCGGTCGATGCGGATCAGAAGACGTGGACTTTCAAATTGCGGCGCGGGGTTTATTGGAGCGACGGCAGGCCGTTCAATGCCGATGACGTGGTCTTCACGTGGAATGAGATCATGTACAACCCGCAAATGAACACGACGACTTACAATATTTTTCGGATCAAAGATAAAAATTTCGAAGTTTCCAAATTGGATGATTATACTGTCCGCGTCGTCACGCCTGAAGTATTCGCGCCCTTCCTTGAGTATTTCGGCACGGTTTGGATTTTGCCGCAGCACGCTTTGCAGGATGCGGTACGGGAGCGCCGATTTCTTTCCGCTTATGATTTGAAGACTTCGCCGCAAAAAATTGTTGGTTGCGGCCCCTTTCGGGTGAAGGCGATCGAGCGAGACACATCGATTCTGCTGGAGCGGAATCCGGAATATTGGGTCACTGACAAGGAGGGCCGGCGATTGCCTTATTTCGACGAAGTGTTGTTCGTATGTGGCAATGAACGAGGCAGTGACGCGATGCTGTTTTTGGATGGCAAAAGTGATGCCTACGAAATCCTGCCGCCCGAATTGCTGGAGCCATTCCGCACGGAAGCCTCTACCAATGCGCATTTCAAAATCATCGAGCCTGGCATTGGCAGTGAGCGAGAGTTCTTCTGGTTCAATCAAAACACAAATAAAGCACCGGACGGCAAGCCGCTTGTGAATCCAGTGAAGCTGAAATGGTTTCGAAATCAGAAATTGCGCCAGGCGATTTCCTGTTCTATTGATCGAGAGCGGATGGCTCGCGATGTTTATCAAGGACGCGCCAAGGGCGTTTACGATTTTATTTCGGCCGAGAACAAGAAATGGAACAACCCGAATGTTCCGCGTTACGCTTTCGATCCGGCAAAGGCCCGCGCTTTGCTGGCAGAAATTGGGCTTCAGGATCGCAATAACGATGGCGTTCTCGAAGACACCGATGGGAATCCAATTGAGATCACGCTGCTGTCGAACAAGGGCAATCCCGCGCGTGAGAAGGCGGCGCGCGCCATCCAGGAAGATCTTAAAAAAATCGGAATCAAGCTGAATTACGAGGCGATAGATTTTGCGGCACTGAGAGGGAAAATTGACAATACATTCGACTATGAAGCTGCGCTTATGGGACTTGGCGGCGGTGGAATCGATCCAGCGTCCCAGATGAACGTGCTCAAATCGAATGAAGACCTTCACCAATGGTTTCCGCTTCAAAAAATGCCATCGACAGATTGGGAAGCACGCATCGACGCTCTCATGGATGCCCAAATGCATACGCTGGATTTTGCCCAGCGAAAAAAAGCTTTTGACGAGGTGCAGATGATTCTCGCAGAGCAAGCTCCGATGCTTTACACAGTCTCGCCGTTGGCCTACGGCGCGATTCGCTCGGATGTTGGGAATGTTCGGCCATCGGTACTGACGCCGAATCGGGTGACTTGGAATATGGAAGAGCTTTACTTTAAGAAATAACGCCAGCAAATCCTCTAAGAAATTTGCCGTTTGCGTGTCATACATTGTATGAAATCCATGTTTCGGAGGCACATTCCGCACGCTGTCATAATAATCATCATCTTCGTTTGTTGTGCTGTAGTCGTGGTTTCGAAAGGACAGCCAGAAAATAAAAAACCTGGGCCAGGCGCCAAATCCGATAAGCTGATTTCCTTGCAGTTCGAGACTCCGATCCCGGTGACCGTAGAGTCCGACGGAATTGAATGGAAGGGTTATTCCTATCACCTGGTCAGGTTGGGCTCGATTCGGTTTAGCCTCGACAAGAACAACGAACATCTCACCGCAGAAATCCAGGCTGGCATCACGAGTTTTGATGACATCGATTACGATATCAGCGCAGCCGTTTTTAATGCGACGGGCCAGATGCTTGGCGTGGCGCGGACACAATGCCATGTTGATCGCCTTTGGCTTGGCAATGTGATGACAACGTCTCAAACTATCGCTTTGGATTTTGGCCGCTCGTTGAATTACGCGAATGCATCGGCGTTCATGCTCACCGTAAGCAAGCGCAAGGTTTTGACGCCGAACGAGTGGCAGAAGTAAAAGAGGTATGATTCGGGATTCTTCGCTGTATTGTTGATGAGCGGTCGGAATCCTCGCCTGATTCAATTCTACCGAAAACTGGACAGGCAAGGAGAGTCCTGTTAGTAGCTTTTGTATCAAATGGCTATGTGGGCTTCCGCATTCTACGCCGGGTTGATTCATGTTTGTGCGCTGGTATTGATTTTGGGTATCCAGAGTCGGTGTCTGGCGACGGGAGTTACGATAATCACACACGGTTATGACGGAAATGTGAACGGGTGGATCAGCGGGATGGCTGGCCGAATTCCCTTTTATTCGCGATTTCCGGGAACGAATTTTACGATTTACACCGTCACTCTCACGACCGACGGCAACAACAATTACTTCTATCAATGGCAGACCTCAAACAGCGCTCCTTCGGCGACAGATTCTGGGGAAATAATTGTTAAGCTGGATTGGAGCCAAATGGCAGGTGGCTCGGGCACTTACAACATCAGCACATTGGATGTTGCGGTCATTGCGAGTTATGTGCTCTTGCAGACAAATGCAATTACGAATCTCAACGGGCATGCTTTGGCGGAGTTCCCGATTCATTTGATCGGGCACAGTCGCGGCGGGTCGCTGGTTTCGGAGATCGGCCGGCAATTGGGGACGAACGGAGTTTGGGTGGATCATCTCACGACGCTCGATCCGCATCCGTTGAACAACGACGGAAATTTTGATCCTTTTCCGGTCACAGACGCTGCCGTTCACACGTACGTCAATATTTTGTTCCACGATAACTTTTGGGAGGATAGCGACATTTATCCGCATGGTGAGACAGTTGCGGGTTCTTACAGCCGCTATCTGCCGAGTTTGTCCGGAGGTTATTCTTTGACACACTCGGACATTCATCTCTGGTATCACGGGACGATCGATTGGCGCGTGCCAGCAAGCGATACCGAAGCCTCGATCACTAGCACCGAACGAAATTCGTGGTGGGTTGCTTTCGAGCAAAAAGGAACGAACGCTGGGTTTGAATACAGTTTGATTGGCACTTCGAACCGGCTGAGCAGCAGCCAACCGCTCGGTCCGGGCACGCCGGCGATCAGAGACGGATACAATCAAAGGTGGGATTTGGGCGCTGGAATTGCTAATAATCGAACCTCGTTGAGCACGAACACGGGCGCGTGGGCGAGCCTGATCAAATTCAATCGGCTCGAGACGAACCCTGTTCTGCAGGGGCAAAGCATCCCGGTAAAATTCTATTATCAATGGGCGCGCCCGACGAACCTCAACGCAACTGTCAGCATTTATCTCGACGACGATCCAAACGCGCTAAACGGAAATCAAAAGTTGCTCTTGCAGATGGATGTTCCGGGCACGACTTCGACGAACGTAAATGCGGTGACGGTTTCCGTGCCCTTGTTTGCGACTAACGCAGCAACTGGCTGGCATTGGCTCCTCACAACCATCAATAACGGCGGACAAACGCGTTATCTTTATGCGCCCGAAATGGTGCAGGTCATTGCGCCGCCGGTTTTGGATATTGCCGAGATCAATCCGGGACAATTCCGGATTGGAATCAACGGACAGACGAATCAGCTGATTGTGGTTGAAGGCTGCCCAGACCTGAAGAGTTGGCAGCCGCTGGCAACCAACACGCTAACGACGAGCAGATGGAATTATACAAATAATCCCCCCGGGGGCGCGTCTGTATTTTTTTATCGCGCGAGAATTTCCAATTGATGGCAGAGTTTTGTTGCAAGGAAGCTTACGCAAGCAACGCATCAACCGGCACACCTTTTCCGTCCTTCGTCACATAGAATGGACGACCTTCGGTGACGTAGCTCGTATCGGCCGGAATGCCGAGCGCTTTGTAAACGGTCGCGTGGACGTCTTCGAGTCGGACGGGATTTTCGATTGGCAGCATCGGATGTCGATCGCCGGTCTTGCCATAAACGAAACCCTTTTTGAATCCGCCGCCAAAGAAGGCGAGGCTATTGCCGCTGCTGAAGTGGCCATGGAAGCCGTACATTTTTTCACTTTCGACGATGAGTTTTTCGCCGGTGTGTCGTTCGGCGAAGCCATCGGGTTCCTGGCCGGCAGCGGGAGCTGAGGCGATAGTGCGGCCGAACTCGGTTGTAATCATGACAAGTGTGCGATCGAGCAAACCGCGCTCATCGAGATCTTTGATCAGTTGCGCAATCGGGCGATCGATTTGCCGTTTCATTTCGACCATTCGCTTCTGGCCATTTTCGTGCATGTCGAAACCCTTGAACGGACCATATTGGTACTCGACCTGAATGTAGCGCGCGCCCGTTTCGATGAGCCGCCGTGCGAGCAATAGGCCATGCGCGAAGCGGTTGCCGTAGTAATAACTTTTGTCGAGGAGGTCGTCGGGGTTTTCTTCGGATTCGTAGGCTTTGATTACTTCAGGTTTTTCTTCTTTGAGATAGGCAAACGCTTTCTTGACAGGCGAATCCATCATGGCGCGAGCGTCTTCCATCACCTTCATGTAATCCTTCACCTTGTTTGCGGATTGCAATTCCTGTTCGGTGAGACCGGTAATGGCGCGGAGATATTCCTGGCGGCGATCCAGGCGATCGATTTTCATTCCAGCCACGGCGTTCAAGGTCGAGAGGCCTTTGGCGGGATCAGGAATCATGAAGGGGGCGTATTTCACGCCGTAAAAGCCGGGCCCGGTATATTCGCTGATGAAAAGCTTTTCTTCGTCGCTGGTGTCGATGTCGCGACCGATATAAATGTAGGCGGGGACTTGCGGATTGCGGCGGCCCAACGTTCGCGCGATAGCCGCGCCCATGCTTGGAGTTCTGACACCAGTTGGAAACAGATAACCGGTCTGCATGTAGTACTGGGCTTTGAGATGAATTGCGCCGAATTTAGTTTCGTTTGTGAGGCTGCGGAGAATCATGCCCTTGTCCATCACCTTGGCGACATTGTCGAGGCCTTTGCCGAGAAAGATGCCGTCGGCTGAAGTTGGGATGGATTCACAGGTGCCGAGAAGGTCACTGCCCTTCATTCCTTTTTCGAAGGGCGTGTATTTCTTGGGATCCCACGTGTCAGTTTGCGCGACGCCGCCAGGAAGCCAGATGTGAATCATGGCATCGGCTTTGGGGACAAGTTTGGCAACGGTTTTGGTGGAATCTTCTGCGAATGCGAAGCGTGAGACGCCGAGTCCTGCAGCAGCGAGTGCGCTTGATTGAATGAATTGACGACGTGAGAACTTTGCTTTCATAGACTTACTTAATATACTGAAATTCCGGGCTGGCGAACAGGGCCCAAAGCACATCGCCGAGGGGTTCACGATTGGGGTTGGGGGGCATTTTCACGACGCCTGATTTGTCCCAATAAACCTTCCCACCTTGCTGATCAAACGACCAGCCAGCGAAATTCACAGGAGAGTGAATCCCCAATTGCCGCGCCGAAACTTCCAATCGAACCCATTCACCGGTTTTGGGTAATCCGCCGATTCGACGCCTACTCGGCGTGTTTACTTCGCCAAATTTGATGAGATCGTTGCCCCAAAAAGCACGATGCTCCCAATTCCCATCGTTCCATTGCATCATGATCTCGCGCGGTGGCGTTTTGGCGTCCAGATAGACGTATGCGAAAAGGATGTCGTCGGGTCCAACGCGCAGCGGCTTTTCGGCACCGGCAGCATAATGCTCGCGTTGTTTTTCTTTGCCGTCCTGGGTGTGAGAACGTTCACCGCTGAAGACAGGTCCTTCGGATTTTGAAACCCATTTCCAGGCTTGCTCGCCGCCAGTGCCACCTGGTTTCGCGCCTGGCGGCAATTCATCATCGATCCAAACCTCTTCAACGGGCTTTTCTGGCTGGCGAACGTCGTGTTCGCCCTCGCCTCTGGCGAGAGGCTGCAGGTTCGAGAAGGAAGTTTTCAGAAAGTTCGCGCCAAGCTTTTCTTCCTCCAGGGAGGCGGGACGGCTTAAGGCTACCCAATAGAGGCGGTCCATGGCTTTGGCCAGGTCCTTTTGGTTGGCTAATTGATCCGCAATGCTGCTCGAATAAACCCGCTCGTAAAATTCCTCGCCGTTCAAAAGCTCGAGTGCCTGAACGACAGCAACGTCATCCGCGCGGGCGGTGCTGATTTCGTTGTGCGCCGCGGGCCGGCCCAAAGCCCGTGTCAAAGCAGTCGATTCTTTGCTGAGATAAAGCCGTTGTTGTGAATCGAGATGTTGATCCATCGCGACGCTGATGCTGTCGAGCAGTTGTTCGGCTGTAAGCCGGCGGAGTGAGGGCGAGCGGTAATATCGGGCAGCCTGTTCGGTTTTGTTGACGTCGGAGTGGTCCTCCAAAGCGGGATCATATTTTAATTGGTATGTGCGGCTGGTCAGAATCAGACGAATGGTATGTTTCAAATCGTAGCCGTTGCGCATGAAATCGTCGGCGAGCCAGGCGAGCAATTCCGGGTGGCTTGGGGCATGATCGAGACGAAAATCGTCCTGCGGTTCGAAAATTCCGAGGCCGAGATAGCGTTTCCAGAGCCGATTGACGATGGTCTTGGCGAAGCGCGGATTGGCGGGATCGATGAGCAACTGCGTGACGCGATGCAAGCGCTGGTCGATTTCTTTAGGTGTATCGTCAGGCACTCCAGGCAGATCGAATGGAAACTTCGCGGGAATAAATTTTCCACTGGGTTTTTCGCAACGAATCGATTCCAGATCGTTCGTCGCGAACATGCCTGCAAACGCGAGAAACCGCGCCTGGGGCCATTCTTTGTTCAAGAAATGGTTATGGCAACTGGCGCATTTCATGCCAGTGCCAAGGAAAACTTGTCCAACCGCGGCAGCGCTCTGGATAGTTTCGAGATGGGTGTCGTTGCGAATATAGGCAGCGACGGTGCGCTTGCCATTGGCTTCGCTGATGATCGGTTTGCGATAGCCGGGCAGAGTCGGGTCGATCAATTCGGCGACGAACAGATCAAATGGTTTGTTATCGACGAAGCTCTTGTAAATCCAATCGCGATGATTGCCACGGCTGGCGATGCCGCCGACTTTATCCACGTTTGCGCTGCCAATGGCTTCTTCCCAGAAAGGCGTCCATTGAGCCGCGTAATCCCCTTTTCGACCGAGCAATTCATCGACGAGTTTGGTGCGTTTGTCGGGCGACTTATCTGCGAGGAATTTTTGGGCTTCATCAACAGTTGGAATCGTGCCGATGATATCGAGGTAAACTCGCCGGAGAAATACCGGGTCGCTACAAACCGGCGGTGGTTGTTGAGCTTCTTTCAAGCTGTCCTTCCGCCACTTAGAAACGATGAATTTGTCAATGTCGTTGAAAACAGGACCCTTGATGTCGGGGGGAGGGTCGGCTTTGGGAAGTGATGCTAAACGGATAGCGCGTTGTGCGAAGAGACGTTCGTTGTTGTCTTCGCTGAACATGAGGGCATTGATGGCTTTTTGCAGTTCTGGATTATTTCCAAGCGCGCCAGCCGGCAAGGTCATCAGAGTAGAAGCTTTTTTCTCCGAAGACTTTTGTTCGGCGACAACGGTGTCTGAATCATCTTTGGCGCCGGCCAAAATCCAAAGTCGGACTAAATGCAATTCATCTTCGGTAACGGCTGGATTACCTTTGGGCATTTGAGGTTCACGTTGGCCACGAAGGTATTGGACGAAAGGGCTTTCGTCCGGCTTGCCGGGAATAATTGCGGGGGAAGCCTTTTTGCCGCCTTTGATCAACGTTGCGACGGAGGTGATTTCGAAACCGCCCTTGTGTTCGTCGGATGAATGGCATTCGTCGCAAGTTTCTGCCAGGAGCGGTTTGATTTGGCGCGCGTAGCTGACTTTGGCGGCTTCGGTGGGGTCGAGGTCGCGGATTTTGATTTCAGTGATGGGACGCTTTTTTTGATCCTGCGCGCTAAAGCAGATCACAGTGGACAGACAAATCGCGGCGGCAAACGCCACGAATTTTCGCCCCGTGCAACGAAAATAAAAAACAACACTGCCAGATTTCACGTTATTCCCAATTAAATCAGACGTCATTCCAGTCTGGAAAGTTAATCAAATTTTTGGCCGTAAGCAACTTTTGCACCCGAAGAATCTTGAGGACTATGCGTGTCGCTCGTAAACTAGGCAGGTGCAAAAGAGTCTATGGGCGCGATGGCAGGCCAATTTTTTGGCCGGGCTGGCAATTGTACTGCCGGGAGTGATCTCCATTGCGGTGATGATCTGGTTGTTCGGGACGGTGGCGAACATCACGGATACGTTGCTGATTTTTATTCCGCGGAAATTGACGCATCAAAATGGCGGAGACGGCGCGATGTATTGGTATTGGAGCGCGGTGGCATTGGCGCTGGCGGTGTTTTTGATCGGCGTGGTTGGATTGCTGGCGCGAAATTATTTCGGAAAGAGAGTGATTGAATGGACGGATTCGACGTTGTTGCGAATTCCGTTGTTGAACAAAATCTACGGGGCTACGAAGCAGGTAAACGACGCGTTTTCGAGCGGGAACAAGACTGCGTTTCGGACAGTGGTTTTGGTTGAGTATCCGCGGCCTGGTGTTTATTCGGTTGGATTTATAACGAGCGAGCCGAATGAGGAGATTCTGTCCAAGACGAAAGAGAAGGTGGTTTGTGTATTCGTGCCAACGACGCCGAACCCGACGGGAGGGTTTCTGCTGCTGGTGCCAGAGGACCAGGTGACAAAATTGGACATGTCGGTGGCGGACGGGATTAAGTATATCATCAGCCTTGGCGCGATTAATCCTGATTACGGAACTGCGCCGCGTCGCGAGGTCAAGCCGGTTGCATCGGACGCGGTTGTTGCCCGGCCATGATTGAATCAGAATCGTCCCCGAAAGTTGGGCGTTCCTCGTTGAAGGTAGGGCGCGGTGTCCTCACCGCGCCGTGCCGTGCGTTGTGCCTGTTGGAACGAAATCGGCGCGGTGAGGACACCGCGCCCTACCTTTGTCCATGATTGAGTCAGCAAGGGGGTTGGTGTTACGGACTCGAAGGCTGACGGAAACAAGTCTGATTGTTCATTGGTTGACTGCGGATTTGGGTCGATTGGCGACGGTTGCGAAGGGGGCGTTGCGGCCGAAGTCGCCATTTCGAGGAAAGGTGGATTTGTTCTATTCGGCTGAGTTCAGTTTTGTGCGGAGCCGGCGTTCGGAGTTGCATACGTTGAGGGAGGTGAGTGTGCGCGAAACGCATCCGGCGATTCGTCGAGAATTGGGAAGGGTGCAACAGGCGTCGTATGCAGCGGCGTTGGTTGAGCAAGTGACGGAGGCGGAGACACCGTTACCGGAGATATTCGGGCTGGTGAAGGAATTTATTCAGGTGTTGACGGCAGCATTACCCGAGCCGCATTTTGTTTTTGGGTTTGAGCTGAAATTATTGGCGGAGTTGGGACTGGAACCGGAATTGAGCAAGAGTCACTTGACTGCAGGCACCCGGGAAATCGTGAAGGTGTTGACGGGCCAAGATTGGAGCACGATTTCGAATCTAAAAATGAGTTCGGCTCAAACAAAGGAACTCAGTCAGTTTTTGCATGGATTTCTGATTTTCCATCTTGGGAAAATTCCCACCGGAAGGTTTTCCGCTGTGCAGGGATAATGTTGCTAGAAAATGGGGACAAAAACAGGAATTGAATGATTCTGCATCGTCATGATTCTGTTTTCCTATTCCGAGGACGATCTAAGGTAGCTAAATTGCAATTGCGACTTCTTTTTCTTCGGGCTCAACCCATTTGCCGTGCTCTTTGATGAGATCAACGAGGCGATCGACGGCTTCGGCTTCGGGAATGTTGAACTTAATCGCCTTTTTACCCACGTATAAATTGATCTTGCCAGGAGCACCGCCGACATAACCGAAATCAGCATCGGCCATTTCGCCCGGACCGTTGACGATGCAGCCCATAATGGCGATTTTGACGCCTTTGAGGTGTTCGGTTCGCGATTTGATCCGAGCGGTGACGGTTTGAAGATTGAAGAGTGTGCGTCCGCAGGATGGGCAGGCGACGAAATCGGTTTTGAATGAGCGGCAGCCCGCGGCTTGCAGAATGTTAAAGGCGAGGCGCAGTGATTGGCCTGCGCCGGATTCGCCACGAATGAGAATGGCATCGCCGATGCCGTCGGCAAGCAAGGAACCGATGACGACTGAGGCGCGGAGCAAAGCGATTTTGGGTTCGAGCGGAACGGACTCGAAGGTCAGGCAGTCCTTCAACAAAATTGGGTTGGTGCGACCGAGGTGTTTGAGCCTGGCAGCGAGAAGACGAAAGGCGGTGATTGCGGGAAGGGCTACGCCGTCCTTGACGGTGACCAATTGGGTATCGCAATTGATGTCGAAGTCCCGGGTCGGATCGACTTCGAAGACGTTGATATCTTCGTAAATGGCCTCGGGTTTGACGTCAGCTTTAGGACTAATTTTGGGCGCGACTTTTTCCCAGGTGGCGCGGCTGACAACGACGCGGACGGTTTGCTCTGCGCCGCAATTGATGTTCTCAGTCAGTTCGATTTCGGGAGTTTGACGCCGGGAGAAAGTGAAAGGATCGAAGGAAGGCTGGATATCGAATTTACTTCCGGTCAAATTTGCGAGAATCGGAATTTGCGCCAGCAGATCGCGGCAGACTTCGATTTCGCGGGGCGAATCTTCGGTGAGCGAGACTCGGATGGTATCGCCCAGGCCGTCGCAAAGAAGCGATCCGATGCCGATAGCGCTTTTGATGCGGCCATCTTCGCCGTCGCCGGCTTCGGTGACGCCGAGATGAATCGGATAATTCCAATCCGGTCCTTCCTGCTCGAGCCGGGCGACAAGCAGTCGATAGCATTCAATCATCACCTTGGGATTGGACGACTTCATCGAAAACTTGAAATTGTGGAAGTCGTTTTTACGAGCGATGCGGGCGAATTCCAACGCGCTCTCGACCATGCCGAGAGGGGTGTCACCGAAGCGATTCATGATGCGATCGCTGAGGGAACCGTGATTCGTGCCGATGCGCATGGCGCGGCCAAGCTGTTTGCAGAGCAGGACGAGCGGAGTGAATTTTTCCTCAATACGCTTGAGTTCCGCGGCGTATTGATCGTCAGTATATTCTTTAACAGCAAATTTTTTGGAGTCGGCGTAGTTGCCTGGGTTGACGCGAACCATTTCGACCCATTTGGCCGCTTCCATGGCCGCTTCGGGTTTGAAATGGATGTCGGCGACGATGGGGACGCTGCAGCCGCGTGAGCGGAGTTCGGCGACGATATTCTGCAGGTTTGCGGCGTCTTTGACCGTGGGTGCGGTGATGCGAACGATTTGGCAGCCGACTGCGACGAGGTCGAGGGTTTGCTTGACGGATTCGGCGGTGTCCATCGTGTCACAAGTCAACATGGACTGCATCACGACGGGGTTGTCTCCGCCGATGATAACGCCGCCGCGGGCCGGATCGCCTACGACGACTTCGCGGGTTTTGCGGCGGTGATAGAAAAACGCAGACGTGGGCATTTCAGTTTTTGGCGGGCTTGGGAGCAAATCTTATGTCAGCGGGTTTGTCTTTGTCTTTGTCCTTACTCCGCTTCCATGGCAAATCCTGAACGTCGTAAAAGGCGATGTAAACCATGAAAATGATCAGCGCTGCAGCGCAACCGGTTTGAATGACACTAATCACTCGATGGCTGATTGGTTTGCGGCGGATGCCCTCGATGATTGCCAGGAGGATATGGCCGCCGTCCAGCACGGGGATGGGAAGCATGTTGAGTAGCGCGAGGTTTACGTTCATCAACACACTGAACCAAAGCGCGAGCCGCCAACCTTCTTCGCTGCTGAACAAGCGCGCATAGACGTCCATGATTTTCACCGCGCCACCGAGATGTTGCGGCTTGATGTCTGAGTGACGGGCGAACAACGCGCCGAAAGTGTCGAGCATGGCGTTAACGCTGGCGGTGACTTGCTCGATCGCACCCGGATGGCTGAGGGTCCATTTATCTTCCCAGCTCAGGATTCCGAGGCTGGGTTTGCCGTCGGGCGGACTGAGGGGAACCTCTGGCTTGACAGTGACTTCGAACGGTTTTCCTTCGCGTTCGCAACTTAACACAACGGACTGGTTTGTGCGTGTTTCGACATAATCTTCCAGGCCGCCAAAATGGTAGAATTTATTGGAATCAGCGGTCTTAATGATATCGCCGGGTTTAAGACCGGCAGCCATTGCAGGGCCATTGGTGGCAAGGTCGCCGATGATTAATTGGTGCGCAGGTGCAATCTGGATTTTTCGAAGGCTCTTTCGTTCCCAAACTTTCGTCGGTTCCTTGGTGGGTGCCGGATTAAACGTGTAGATGTTGGTTACGCAGTTCCCACTATTCGTTGCGCCGTTCTCCACGCGAGCGACTTTGATAGGCACTATCTCGCCCTCACTGCGAACAATGCGCCATGTGACACTGTCGCCCATCCCGCCGAATTTGCTGACCGGCTTGCCGTCCACCGACAGAATTCTGTCGCCGGGGCGAAGTCCCGCCTGGTCGGCGGGTCCACCTTTAACGACGTAACCGATGGTGGTCGTGGTTTCGGTGTCGCTCACTGGACGCCCTACATTCATCACGACAACGGCAAAAGCAATCGCCAGAAGGAAACTGAACAGAGGCCCTGCGAATGCGACGATAATTTTGTCGAGTGCAGAAATGGGAGGCAAGGGTTGGCCGGAACTTTCGCTTTTGCCTTCGATGGCTTCCATCGTGGCCATTTGGGGAAGGGAAACGTAACCGCCTGCGGGAATGGTGCCGAGAGCGTATTCGACGCCGTTAATTTTCTTTTTCCAGATCGGCTTGCCGAACCAGATGGCGAAGCGGTCCACTTTGAGGCCACGCCAGCGTGCCGCGAGGAAATGGCCCAATTCATGGACAAAGATGAGCAAATTGAACAACAGCAAGACCTCGATGGCGATAAAGACAGGCTTCAAAACGGACATAATTTAAGTGAATTGCATCCAAAAACAGGACGCGCGTAAATATAGCAGCGTATATGCCAGTGGCAACAGGAATGGGTGGCAGAAGAAGGGAAAAATGAGGGAAATATTACAGAAATGTAAGGGGAACGAGTGAGGAGTGATGCGTTACTTACCGGATCTGGAAGGTCCGGAATAATCGGAGATGTTGCGTGTTCCATGAAAGGGAACAACGGGCTTTTTGAATATCTAGAAAAAAGTAACAAGCATTGTCCTGAACGGGAGGGTTCGTTCGTTATAGAAATGTAGTTCGAAACAAATAACGAAAAAACAACCAAAAACGAAAGGAATACAATGAAAACAACCGTCACTTCAGTTTGTGCAATGTTACTGCTGGCAGGTTCACTCGGATTAAATGCCGCTGAGCCGATTCATACGGCAAAGAAAGGTTCGCCGGAATTCGAAAAGATGAAATCGTTGGTCGGGACATGGACAGGAAAGACAGAAATGCCGGGCCAAGGGCTGGTCGAGTTAACGGTGCAATATCGGCTTTTGGCGGGAGGCAGTGTGCTGGAAGAACGCTGCTTTCA
>Ga0068857_100001448_pt1 | contig 18850 bp, 18 predicted proteins | sample KBSCornC72_FD_66591 | JGI IMG/M metagenome (GOLD analysis project Ga0068857, IMG submission 66591) | Corn rhizosphere microbial communities from Kellogg Biological Station, Michigan, USA - KBS Corn C7-2 | ecosystem: Host-associated > Plants > Roots > Rhizosphere > Soil ...
TGATGTGAGACCGTCGCCGTGCAGGACCACACTTGCCTGGGCCGAGTCGGGATCCATGTTGTTCCGAACTATCCAACCGATCTTTCTGTGCTGCTCGACTCCCTTTCCAACGAAGGCCGCAGTGCTGGTTAGAATAAAATTCCCCTTCAGCCGTCTCCAGACAAACTGAAACTCGTCACGGTTGGCCCACATGTTTGTGCCGGCGCCTTCGACGAGGTACTCCTGCTTTTCAGGGTCATAAACTGCATTCCCAACACGTGCAGGGTTACCGACGTCGTCCTTCCCTTCAAACACTCCGAGCTTTTTTTCCTGCGCGCGCACGCTGCTCAATGTTATAAGAAGGATTAAAACAGGCAGGGCTTTTACAGTTCTCATTTGTAATCGCATTTGGCTCACCGGGTTCTTACTTTTTGATTAGTTCGACGCAGCTAGCTGAAGCGAATAAGCTGGTCCGTAATTGACGGTACTTCGGATTGTAACCAACAAGTTCTACTTTTAACGAGCATTTAATTAACCGGAGAGATTGGAAATGGCAGCTAACAGATTGGGAGTTGGCTTTATTGGTAGCGGTTTCGTCGCAAAGTTTCATCTGCAGGCCTGGCGCGGTGTCAGGGACGCCGATGTACTGGGCGTCTATAGCCCGAACCCGGCGCACGCCGAAGAAACTGCCGCACTCGCTCGAACTCTTCGCCTTGGAAACACACGCGCTTTTAGTTCGATTGAAGAAATGATCGCCGCGCCGGAGATTGATTGCGTCTGGCTCTGCGGTCCAAATCATCAGCGAATTGAAAACATGCAGGCAATTTGTGATGCAATTGGCTCCGGCAAAGGAAAGTTGATCGGAATCGCGTGTGAAAAGCCGCTTGCTCGAAATGCCGGCGAAGCTCGCAAGATGGTCGAGTTGGTTGAGAAGTCAGGATTGCTTCATGGATATCTTGAAGATCAGATGTTTGCGCCCAGCGTGACTCGCGGCAAAGAGATTTTGTGGACCAGGGCTGCAGCAATAACCGGACGCCCCTACCTCGCACGCGCCGCCGAAGAACATAGCGGTCCACATTCGCCGTGGTTCTGGCGCGGCGAGCTGCAAGGTGGTGGAGTACTTAACGACATGATGTGTCACAGCATTGAAGTTGCCCGCTTCATGCTGACTGAACCGGGCACGGCTCGTTCAAGTATTCGTCCGGTAAAAGTCTCCGCACAGATTGCCAGCCTTAAGTGGTCGCGCCCTGAATACGTCGCCATGCTGAAAAAGAACATGAGTCCCGACGTTGATTACGAGCACAGGCCTGCGGAAGACTTTGCGCGAGCAACTATTAACTACGTAGACAAAGATCAAAATCCGTTGATTGTGGAAGTAACCACTTCCTGGAGCTATGTTGGACCAGGGTTGCGGCTGAGCCTCGAAGTACTTGGACCAGAATATTCGTTAGCTATGAACTCGCTTGATAGCGGACTCAAACTCTTCCTGAGTCGTGAAGTTAAAGGAAATGCCGGCGAGGATCTCGTTGAAAAACAGAACGCCGAGCAAGGCCTGATGCCTGTCCTCGGAAATGAAGCCGCGGAATACGGGTACGAATCTCAAAATCGGTATTTTGTGCAGTGCTTCATGGACGGAAAACAGCCGGAAGAAAGTTTCTACGATGGTCTTGAGATCACGGAACTGTTAATGACTGCTTACATGAGTGCGGAGCAGGAACAGACCATCAGTTTTAGACCGGATGGGCTGGAAACATATATTCCGCTCGTTGCGCAGGGAAAATGGAAAGGTCGCTGACTCAAGTTCTGCTCGATTGATATCGTTCTCAATCTCCGATTAAAGCGAGGATCGCTTCTTGGAAAAATCAAACAAATCCGCCACCAGCAATTCCACGCTCTTAATGTTCATCGCTTTTGTGGGTATCTTTCTCTACGGACTGCTGGCAGCGCTGCCGGGCTCTGTCTTACCTACACTCGAACGAAACAAGTTTCTGCCGAATGATAGTGCGATTGGTACATTCCTGCTGATCAATGCTGTTGGCGCAGTGCTCGCTTATCTGGTTAGCGGCCCACTCATCGATCGGATTGGAAAAAAGTTTGCCCTGTCCTTCGGGACACTGTTGGTTCTGGTGTCGATGTTGGGCTTCGGCTTGATCGTCACCAGTGTTCAGCCAGCGGCCGCCTTGGTTTCCATCTTTGCAGCTTCTTTCGTACTCGGTCTCGGAGCTAACGCCATTGTGGCGGCCGGTCATGCTCTCGTGGCTGACGTTGCAGCTAACTGGCGCAACTCGGCGCTGAATCTCCTAGATATCTGCTTTGGGCTTGGTCTCGCTTCGCTGCCCCTGGTGGTCCAGACCCTGCAAAGACGTGGGGGTATGGGATTGATCTTCTGGTCGCTTGGTTTAATGGCACTCCTTGTACTCCTCCTTGTCCTAACCTCACGAATGCCAAGATCTGCGCACTCAGAGGGACTTAAGGCCGGTAATGCTGCGCAACTGTTTAAGAACCCTTCATTCTTATTGCTGGCGTTTGCACTCTTTATGTATGTGGGCGCCGAGGTATCTGTCGGCAAGTGGGTCGTAACTTTCATGCAGCGTGACCCGGCCATTCTTGCGAGCCAGGGGGTTGATGAAGCAACGCTAAAATTATTGAGTTCTACAGCTGATGAATCTGTGAGCAGATTCTTCGAGGCTGACTCAGTAGGATACGCTGTAGCCACCTACTCGTACACTACGCTCACACTTTTTGCGATGGCGCTACTGCTCGGCCGGCTGGTATCGAGCATCCTTCTCGGCGTTTTTCGCTTCAACAGTTTCTTATTGATAACACTTGGCTCTTTACTGACGGTGGCTTCTCTTCTGATTGCGTTCAATTCCAGTTCGGCGTTGACCGTCCGGATAGGTCTCATTGCGGCTGGTTTTGGAATGGGACCAATTTTTCCAACTTCAGTGGGTCTCGCTTCAGTCATGATGCCTAAGCTCGCCGGCACAGCGATGAGTCTCGTGATGGGCGTGGGGTTTGCGGGACTGCTTGTGATACCACCGGCAGTTGGTTATGTGTCGAGCGCTGTCGGTGGGCCAGCCGGAAATGTTCGATCTGGTCTGACGGTTGTTATTGCTGCCTCAATAATAATGTTGGTATTGCACATTGTCTTAGTGTTGCGCGAGCGAACCGCAATTAAGACTTCATAAAAAAGAGAGAGAACCACTTTAAGCAGCTCTCCCCAAAAAATAAACAATTTATTGCAGTCTTACGGTCTCGGCGAACTATTACTGTTTGCGTTTCGATTCGCATTCGCGTTCGCATTACCGTTGATCGGTGCCACGCCGGCAGTGTTTTGATTGCCGTTGTTGTTAGTAACTACACCGGTGTTTGTCGGGACGTTATTAGCATTCACATTATTGAGATTCGCGTTAGTCTCAACGACGCCGGTCCTATTTGCATTACTGTTGTTTGTATTGGTCGTGCTAGTGCCGCAAGCCATCGTGAGACTTACAGCAACAATCGTACAAACCAGAATTCCTATTCGCTTCATTCGTTTTCTCCCGCCGGTCCTAACGGTAAACCTCTTCACCGCGATTCCGCTTCCATTCATCTTCAAAATAAGCGGCGTCTTCGTCATTCTTGGCTTTAACGCCCATCAGAATGCCACCGTTTTTGATGCCTTCTTCATAATTCTTAACGCGCTCTTCAGGGATGCCGGAGCCGATTAATGCGCCGATCAATCCACCTGTAGCACCTCCGGCACCTGCTCCTGCCAGTGCTGCAGCGATTGGGCCAGCCACGAGCAGTCCCAAACCGGGCAGCGCTAGTGTTGTTCCGATCGCAGCTACAGCAGCCAGGGTGGCTCCAACGGTACCACCAATTGCTGCTCCGGTGCCCGCGCCTTCCAATGCTTTGCTGCCCATCTCGGTTTCTCGTCCATCGGCGGCAAAATGCTTATTCCGCGTCTCATCACTCATGACGAGATTGACGTCGTCTTTGCTATATCCTCTACTCGTTAGCGAACCGTATGCATTTTCGGCACTCTCACGATCTTTAAATAATCCCGTAACCATTCCGGAACGCGCCGGAGACGAACCTGTTGTGTTTGCCATTTAAATTCCCCTTTGTACTTGTACGTAACAGATTAATATTTGAGCGACGGCACTTGATCTTCTGTACGAATGTGACGTCGATTCTCAAACGACGATTAGTTCTTAACTGATAGTGTATGCTTTCAGGTGATGAACTATGCGCGAGTTGTTGAGTCGCAAGCATCGTGCCGAAGAGTCCTTCCAGTCGCGTCGACTACCTTACTATTACGAACGAGGCAGGGTTGTTTGGATTGTTAACTACTCTGAATATGAACTTGATCTCCTATGCTGACCATTGACTCAATAAGACGATTCGCTGTCGCGAGAAATTTTCCCAAGCCAACATCTCTGAAACGGGCACTCCAAAGGATGGGTTTTGTTCAAGCGGACCCTATTCGAGCTCCTGCACGAGCGCAGGATTTAATTCTCAGGCAACGAGTGAAGGACTATCACGCTGGAGATATCGAGCGGCTCTATACAAGACTCGACATCGAAGAAGACTTCTTTATCAATTATGGGTACGTCACGACTGCCGTTCACGGCTTAATGCATCCACGCTCAAACTCTCGTCTGCTTCTAGACGATGTTTGGGGAGCCTTGCCTGTCGCTCAAAGACGCAAGGCCAAACTCATCCTGGATTTTGTTACCGAGCGAGGCACGGTGCATCCTCGAGAGGTCGATGATCATTTCGCCCATGGCAAAGTCACAAATTACTGGGGCGGCTCGTCAAATGCGACTACACATTTACTTGATGCCATGCACTATCACGGTTTACTGCGAGTGGCGCGACGTGACAAAGGTATTCGACTCTACATCACCAGCAATCACGCTAATGGACCGTCCGATCCCCTGGAGCGCCGGCTCCGCTTAGACGCACTTGCAGACCTTGTTTTAGGAATCTACGGACCTCTGACGTCTTCGGGCCTTTCCTTTTATCTACGGCGACTACGCTACGCGGTACCACAGTGGGAAAAGGAAGTAAGAGAAGTGCTGGAGCGATGTAAGCAGCGACTGCGTTGCGAACGAGTGGATAAAATTGATTGGTATCTGCCCGCAGGAGAGAAAATTGGACGAGATGCGGTACCTGAGAGGGTCAGGTTATTGGCTCCATTCGATCCATTGGTTCATGATCGTGCCCGTTTCGAACTCTTATGGGGCTGGATCTATCGATTCGAAGCGTATACACCAGCGGCTAAGCGCAAGCTTGGATATTACGCAATGCCTCTACTTTGGAGGGATTCAATCGTGGGATGGGCCAATCTCGCTGTCAAAGCCGGACAATTAGAGGCAAACATCGGATTTGTAGCTGCGCCGGTTCGCGAGCGAGCCTTTAAGCTGGAACTCGACCGTGAGCTCGAGAGCCTGAGTGAATTCCTGGGATTGAAGCAATATCAGACCAATTATGGGACGATTTCCTAACGAATGATCGACTGCGGTGGCCTTCGAGGTTTGACTTAAGGCCGAAACACGCGTAAGGTGATAGTCGAATCGAGTCTGCTTAACTCCTTCTCAGCTCTCTGGAATCTCCCAGATTACCTGACTAACGAGCCCCACGGAATTGATTATTTAGGCTGTTGAGCCGCTGACTAAGCCTTGTTTGCAGGGCACTGATGGTTAAAGCTCCAGCAAACCGACGTACTTTTATTGTTCAACTTACCCCCGATGTTTCGTCAGTCTTGAAAATTTTGCAACACGACCCTAAAACGAGGCATCGTAGTAAGCAGTTCACCCTTCTCTCGCGCATCAGCGGTGATGCGCCCCGCGCCACAAAAATTAGCGCCGGACGTTTGGATAGTTCGAGAGCAGGCTTGTTTCAAACTTCAGAAGCCGCTCTATTGAGCATTTCGAACCAGACCCTTCGATCGCAACCGTTTCGCCGAAGCCACTCCGTTTCGCAGCTTCTTTTTGTTCCCAGAGGGGAAAGGTAAATTTTTATGTCAATGAAACTATATGTAGGAAATCTCGCTTTTCAGACCAACAGCTCGCAATTAGAAGAGTTGTTCGGTTCAGCCGGCACCGTCCAATCGGCGAGTGTGGTTGAAGATCGCGAGACAGGACGATCGAGAGGCTTTGGCTTTGTCGAAATGTCCAGTGCAGAAGAGGGCGCCAATGCAATCGCCCAATTCAACGGTAAGGAAGTCAACGGACGCGCCTTGAAGGTCAACGAAGCCAAACCACGCGAGAATCGCAGTGGCGGAGGCGGAGGTGGTCGCGGCGGATTCGGTGGCGGAGGCTATCGCGGCAATGGTGGTGGTCGCAGCGACTTTGGAGGTCGCAACGATCGAACACCTCGCTGGTAAGCCACTAACCGGCGACACTTTTGAAAAGCGCCCCGGCGAGCAAAAACTAGTCGGGGCGCTTACTTTTGCGGCGTAAGCCAGCAAGCTCTCTTTCGATTTCCAAAACGAAATGAATCACTTGATGAATATCTGAGAGGTCTAAGGAGCGCAAACAGATTTGTAAATTGGAAAACTATTAAATGAATTTTAGCGAATTAAACCTCGACCAGGAGTTGATTAACCGGTGTACTGCGCTTGCATATACCAAACCAACCGCTGTGCAGTCGAAGGTTATCCCATTGATACTCGAAGGCCACGACATAATTGCGTGTGCCGAAACAGGCAGCGGAAAAACCGCAGCTTTTCTCCTTCCACTCATTCAAAAACTGGGTAAACGAAAGTCCAAAGGCGTACGGGCACTCATCATTTCCCCCACCCGCGAGCTGGTCCAACAAACGGTGAACGCTTATCAAGCGCTGCGGTTCAAACACAGCCCTGAGTGCATTTCCATCATTGGCGGCGCTAATGCCAGGCAACAGCAGGACGGCTTGCGCAAAGGTGCAGAGGTTGTTATTGCTACACCAGGCCGCCTCATGGACCACATGGAACGAGGGCTTAATTTTTCACGACTCGAAGTCCTTGTACTTGATGAAGCCGATCGCATGCTCGACATGGGATTCTGGCCGTCCGTGAAAATGATCCTTGAAAAGCTGCCGCCGCAACGTCAAACACTTCTTTTCTCCGCTACAATGTCGTCGTGGATTGAAAGTACAGCACGGACCGCGATGAGCAATCCGCGGCTTATCGAAGTAACCCAGCGAGGTCTTCCGCCGACGACGGTTGAGCAGTTCGTTTACCCGGTTGCCGCAGAATCAAAGACTGCACTGCTTATCAATCTCCTTGAGCGTGAAAGAGATTTTGATCGCGTGCTTGTGTTTACACGCACCCGACGTGGCGCCGAACGACTGTCACATATTTTGAAGGCAAGAGATCACAGCGTGAATCGCATTCACGCAGATCGTACTCAACCTCAACGAGAAGCAGCGCTGTGGGACTTCAAACGAGGTCATACTCGAGTGATGGTGGCCACCGATATTGCGGCGCGCGGGATCGATGTTGACGCCGTTTCGCACGTCATCAATTACGATGTGCCTATGGCGCCTGAAGATTATGTCCATCGTATCGGTCGCAGTGGCCGAGCCGGCAAGAAGGGCCGGGCAATTACACTAGTGACTCCGGCTGATGAATCGTCGATCGGAGGCATCGAGAGACTTACGCGACAGACCATGAAACGAGTTCTGGTGCCGGGGTTTGGAGGCTCGACGGCTACGTCTATCCCGCAGAAAAAAGCAGGAATGCCAGTACGTCAGCCAGGAGGAAGCCTGGTTCGCTCGTTCCGTCCACGACGGGGACGGTAACTTTAACTAAAACACCCAAGAGGAGAACAAAGTAAATCATATGAGTGAAAGACAAACATTCTCTGTAGGGGATCGAATTGAACACACCTGTGTTGCCTGTGGTGAAGACTGCGGTCACATAGTCAGCTCATTAGGAAAACGAGGGCAGATAACTCGCATTACCTGCCCTATGTGCGGTTCACGGGTCGCTTACAAGGCAGACTCGTCAGCTCCACGAAACCTATCTGACGGCAAGACCAGTATTCCCTATGATCAGAGTCGAGCTTATCGGAAAGGCGAAACTGTAGCGCATCAGTTATTTGGCGCGGGCAGAGTTACTGCCGTCATTCAACCACACAAAATGGACGTGCTGTTCGCCGATAGGATGCGACGTCTGGTTTGTGGCAACAGCTAACGAACAGGCCGGGACCAGTCTTCCCCGGCTCGCTCCAACCTTTAGGGATCTTTCCCCTGCCCGTTCCCCCGGGGAGTGTTTCACTTGCTCATCACTGAGTTTGGCGCATTGAGTTTTGCGCCCGGTGAAACACTCGCCCTGGTCAATAAAATAACCTGCTCAATACTTCCTTCTTGTATACCACTGACTTCAATCGTGAGTGCTGTTAGTTTTTGTTCGTGTTAGTTCGTGTGCTTTCGTGGCTCGGCGGACGTCTCCAATAGAACGATCCACGAACCTATCAAAGCTTTGAGCGCGTGGAAGACCTGGTGCGCAGGCGAACTTGCCATTTGCTTCTGGGGATATCCAACGCTTCAAACTGATCACTTGCATCCTTCAGCGACTCACCGCCGGCTCGTCGCGTTTTCAGGTAGAGCAATGAGATCATTATTGCGATCAGAGGAGTGACAAAAACATTCAGCAATTGAAAGAGAGCCGAACGGCCAGACATGCTGAAATTAAACCCGAACTCTTTTGGTGAGAAGTCGTCGTTCAGTTTCAGCGTACCATCCTGAGTCGCTTTGTAGACTGCGCCCATCCCACCTTGTCCGAGCAGTTGCTCAATCTGATATTTGCCGTCCAGAACTTCCATTTGTGTCCAAATCGACGCTTAAGTGGGATTGCTCTCGGGTTTACACCGAAGGTGTTGGCCAATTTCAGCCCAGGGTTGAGCTTTGGCAACCCTGGGAGCACGAATGTTCTTTTGCCAGCGGCGCAACCCTGAAAGGGGATGCGCTGCGCTACTCAAATCGAAAGCAATCCGCAATAACCCTTTCAGGGTTTTGAGACAACCAATCAATCGTCTATATCCCAGGGTTTCCAAAGCTCAACCCTGGGCTGAAATTGGCCAACACCTTCGGTGTAAACCTTGGCTCGAAATTGACCAGCAACCCTTGGAAGCGCAAACAGACTTCGAAATTTTGGCTAAGCTCAAAACCGAACCAACACCAAAACGTCTTTGACTACGGCCGAGTGACGCAGAATCCTCACCTTGGAATTGATACTGCAAAATGCTATAAACAAATCCCCCTTCTCCCTCTTCAATCAAGAACCCGACTATATTATTTCTGCTGCCTAGTTCTAAGTTGCTGACGCGATCGATTTTTTCAAGGGGGGTCAGGATGTATAAATCACTTCTTCCTTTATTCTTCTTGTCTGCCGGAAACTTACTATGCGTCGCACAAACTACTAAGAGTGATCCGCAGCGCAATCAACCCTCTACCGAGCAAATAAAACAGAGTTCGTCAGATAGTAGCCCGACCGCACAGGATTTCTACAAAGAGGGTTTGAGGCTCACTGATGAAGGACAATTGTCTGAGGCAGTCGAACAGCTTCAACAAGCCGTGCAGATCGACCCCCAATATGCCGAAGCGCACGCCGCACTCGGCCGTGCGTACTTTAAATTGCGGCAGTGGCAAAACGCCGTAAACAGCCTCCACCGCGCTTCCGCGTTGAAAAGCACCCAGCGCGCTTTAAAGGAAGCAAGCCAAACGACTAAGCAGCTGGATTCTAAGAATTCAGTGACTAAGGCGATGCCGCTTGAACCGCGGCAACCATCAACTCTTCCTCAATCTGGACCAGGCAAAGACGGTAGTAGGGTGTTAAGGAGCAATGTCCCAACTATTGAGACCGGACAACCAGTTTCAATTAATACGAACTTTGCTGCCGCCAAGCCAGCATCGTCGCCGCCAGACCAAGCTCGCGAAGAGGAAAAGCCGCCGACTCCTCCTTCAATCCCTTCCGCTACTCCCACCCAAAACTCAACTCTTCAGACGGTATCAAACCAAACTGTCTCGCGAACAGACCAAGATAACTTAGTACGGGTAGCCTCTGCAGAAGCCACAGTGTCTGTACCCCGACACGAAACCGAGGTAACACCTCCATCCGAACCGCCTGCGAGTCTTACGCGCCCTTCAGACACCAGCGCTGTAACTGTCGAATCGCCCAAAGAAGCAACCGCCGTGCGTGTTGCGATGAGTGTCACACCCGCATCAACGCCTCTCGAAACAAAAGCTGTTGCTCCCATTCCCGTCAGAACTTCAAGCGACGAGATGTCGCTGACCAAAATCTACCGTATTGGACCAGGTGATGTTTTAGACGTCCAGATCGACGATTCAGAACCAACTCGATCGACACTGTTTACCGTTACACCAGCGGGACTTCTCGAACATCCAAGGCTTCCTGAGCCATTAGTCGTAACCGGTTTAACAACCGACGAGATTTGTGCGAGGGTTGAGGCCGGGCTGACTAAAGACTCATCCGTGCAGAACTCCAAAGTCATCGTGGGCGTTCGCGATTATGCCAGTCACTCTATTCTCGTGAGCGGGCTGGTAAAGGAGTCTGGTACTAAGTTTTTGAGACGTGAGGCAATCCCGCTTTATGTCGTAGTGGCGGACGCGCAGCCATCACCTCAAGCCGCGAGGGTGACGGTGACGAGAAACGAAGCAGGCCAGATTTTTGATATCGATTTAACGCAAGCGGCTGAGATGAACATGATGATTCGTCCAGGTGACGTCATCACTCTTCAACCGAATGTAACTCAGTTCTATTACATCGGCGGTGAGGTCCAGTTTCCTGGCGAGAAAACATTTCGCAGAGGCCTTACTCTCACCCAGGCGATCATCACCGCGGGAGGAGCAAATCGAAAATCAAAGTTTGCGCAGATCGCGCGGGATGATGGTCAGGGCTTTTTAGTTGACACAAAATTCGACCTGAACGAGATTGAAGTTGGAAAAGCCGTCGATCCAATCTTAAAGCCCGGTGACCGCATCACGATAGTGCACTGATTCACAGGTGATTCCTCGCTAAGTGTCCGACCCTTTCTGCGATGCGTACAGTAAAGTTCTTGCAAGCCAACGCATGGACCGGACTGATTAAGACAGCACGACCAACTATTCTTTAATGTCATACGACCATAGGGTTCCGAGGTCGCGAATGTACAGCCGACCATTTGCGATTACGGGATACGCAAACGCGCCTTCACCAAAGTCTCCGGAGACCGAATGCTTTGGTTGGGCCGGCGGCGTGAATTTCCCCTTCTGACGAAATGCTTCTGCAGTTGCCTCAACTAATGCCACATCTCCATTGATAAGGTGCAGATATAAATGACCATCAGCAGACGCCACTGAGCCCCAACCAAAATTATCAGCCTGCCACTTCACTTTTCCTGTAGTGAACTCCGCAGCTACCAACTTTTGACCGACTTCGGTCCCGTAGATGTGGTCACCAACAACTACGCCTCCCCCAATTCCGTTCGGGAGTCCGCGGATGAAATACACCTGATCTGCTGAAATACCAGTGCCGTCAGCCTTTAAGCGAACCAAGCCGCCACCAATACCAAGCGCTCCACCGTAGACATATTCACCGCGCGCCAGCGGAGTCCAATACTGGGCGGGTCCTTTAGCAACTTCCTTGTAACGCCATAAGGTCTGACCGGTTTTTGCATCGACACCGACCAAACCTTTGGTCAGTAGCTGAACAAATTGTTTGCGACCCGCGGCCTGGACCACAATTGCCGACGCATAGCCCGCCGGCTCATTGCCCGGGACTAACGACTTCCAGATCAAAGCACCAGTCTTTTTGTTAAGCGCAACAAGCGTCGCTTGCGAACCACCCGGTGTCACCACAACCACGTCGCCGTCAACCAATGGCGACTCAGCGTAAGCCCACTCACCCGGTTGGCCACCAAATTCCTTTCGAATGTTCTTCTGCCACCGAATCTTCCCGCTCCTGGTCTCGAGGCAAACCAGGTCACCATCCGAGCCGAGTGCGTAGATGAAGTTGCCATCGACGGTCGGTGTCGAACGGGCTTTTGGATAATTTGGATTTTGATCCGGATTTCCAACATTGCCTACGCGTGTCGTCCATACAGGTTTTCCGTCCTGAGTCGAAAGTGCCTGGACAAACTCATTATTCATTCCCCGATTGCTCATCAGGTAAATCCGTGACCCAACTACCACCGGCGTTGAGTAACCGTCGCCGATATCGTTGACTTGCCAGAGCAGTTTTGGACCTTCCTTTGGCCATTGTTTGAGAAGTCCTGTTTCATTCGATACCCCACTCCGTTCTGGACCACGCCACTGAGGCCAATCTGAAGACTTCGCCGCAGTTGTTGCGAATGTTGTCGAAGAAATTACCGATAGACACAAACAGAGAGCGGCAACTGAAAGGGACAACTTCGATCTCATAATTCTCCTTAACGGCTCGGGGATGGATTTAATCTCGTAACCAACTGATGTCGGAGCATACGGATCGTTTTCACCAGATGTTTCATCTTTAGGTCTGGGAGTGCGCCGCCGGCGCTTTGTTATACACAGAACACCAAGCGCCGGATCACTTCGGTCGCTGTGCTGTATTTGATGTGGCTGCCCACATCATTCCCTTCGGGCAAGCGCTTAAGACTACTGGTGACCGCAACGTGTCGGCCTCTCGATCAAGTCGGTAATACTGCGACCTTTGAGGTCCAATATTGTGGCCATACTCCGCTCAGTTCAGTTTCCGACGTCCTGGATATTCCGATTTCTTTCTCTTGCAACGATTGCTGTAACGGTATCACTCGCGGGATCGATATTTAGTCTTACATCATCGGAATGGAAGGTCGAAGGTGTGCCAATCGCATTCTGGGCCTGGCGCAACGAAGCTCCCAGACAACGTGATGTCACTGCCGCGGTCGATAAGGCGCGAGCTCGCACCCTGTTCTTACGCGCCGGACAGATAGATTGGCAGGACGGGGAAATCAAACGCATCAGGCCAGTAAACGGTCCCTTGCCGGCGGGGAAGTTGCTGGCCGCTACCCGAAAGTCTTTAGAACCCGGGATTCAGTTATCAATCACCGGACTACCCGCCTGGATGGAAGCATCTGAATTGAAAACCACTCTGAAGGAAGTCAACTTCTGGATTCCACAACTCTACGGGTCGGAGCTACCTGGGCGTTTCGATCAGATGGTCCCGATCTCCTCGACCGACGACATCACTCACTTTGTTAAGCAAGCTCGAGCTCTCGAAATCTATCTTCAGGTCGTGCAGCGTTTTCCCAATACACGCGCCGCACGCGACTCAATGTTTACGGTCGCCGTCTGTCACGAACGCCTTTCAAACTACAATTCCTATTGGCGCGAGATCTATGAAAATGGTCTTCACGCTGGTCAGCGCATGGTGACTTACGAGGACGTGAAAGCAACGTATCCAGGTTACCAACTCCCGCGCGGAACCTTTGGCTGGCAACCATCTACTCGCACGGTTAATGGTGGTCCAGGCTGGGCGCCACCACCCACCCCCCCACTCCGTCTGAGTCGGAAGCAACGTCTGTTATTGATGGCCTACCAATTAGAGGACCAACTCAAGAGATTTTTTGCCAAACACGCTCGTCATTGGTTAGCTGAGGCGCTCTTACTGGCAGGAGTGCTCCTGACGTGGCCAGTGGCGAAACGAGATCGAAAGACCCTGCTCACCAGGTTTTACCGCCTCAGACGCCGGCGTGCAGCGACCAAGGTAACTTATCCGTGGTTTGCCCTGTTTTGGATCGACCCACAAGAGCAGAGTCGTCGTGAAACTTTTAAGCAGACGTTTCACGAGAACTACGGATTGTTACGTGACATGTCGCAGAACTACCGGAATAGCCACCTTCTAATCAGGAGCTTCGTTTTAGACGTTTTGCTGTTTGGTTCAATGATCGCGTTGATTTGGATGGCGTTTTTCAAACAATACTAATCGTGCGTTTGCTCGATCTCTCCTAACGGAGCACAATACCGGTACAGATTAAATAATTTGCCACTGTGTTTCCGGATTGAGCAGATGAACTCATATCAAAGGTCCAACGCATCTTTATCGAGCCACGAACTCCAACTGATTAACGCATACTGGCGCGCCGCAAATTATTTGTCGGTCGGGCAGATCTATTTGTACGACAATCCATTGCTGCGCGAGCCGTTGACTCTCAAACACGTTAAGCCGCGGCTATTGGGTCATTGGGGAACAACTCCAGGACTGAACTTCATCTACGCGCATTGTAATCGTCTGATCAAGAAGCTCGACTTGAACGCCATCTTTCTGGCTGGCCCAGGACATGGTGGGCCCGGAGTGGTCGCTAACGTTTACCTTGAAGGTACCTACACCGAATTTTATCCAAACATTTCGCAGGACGAAGCGGGCCTGAAAAAGCTATTTAAGCAATTCTCTTTTCCCGGCGGCATACCCAGTCACGTCGCCCCCGAGACTCCGGGCTCGATTCATGAGGGAGGCGAACTCGGTTATGTGATCGCGCACGCGTACGGAGCGGTTTTTGACAATCCCGATCTATTAGCAGTGTGCGTGATAGGCGATGGTGAGGCAGAAACTGGTCCATTGGCAACCAGTTGGCACTCGAACAAGTTCCACAACCCGGAACGCGACGGCGCTGTACTGCCGATCCTCCACCTAAATTCGTACAAGATTGCCGGTCCAACTGTGCTGGCTCGTATTAGTCCTGAAGAACTTAACAGTCTCTTCCTTGGTTATGGTTACAAACCTTTCCTTGTGGAGGGCAACGATCCCGAGACGATGCACCAGTTGATGGCCGCAACCATGGAAACCGTCCTTAATGAGATCCGTTCAATTCAGACGGACGCACGCACAAATGGATTTTCTAAACGTCCGCTTTATCCCATGATCATTCTTCGGTCGCCAAAGGGCTGGACTGGACCAAAAGAAGTCGATGGACTACCAACTGAGAATTCCTTTCGCTCGCATCAGGTTCCGCTTTCTGAGCTAGCCACCAAGCCCGGGCACCTGAAGATGCTCGAGGAATGGATGCTTAGTTATAAGCCCGAAGAGCTCTTTGATGATTCAGGACGATTAATGCCCGAGCTAGCGGAACTGGCGCCGAAAAAAGATCGACGCATGGGGGCGAACCCGCATGCGAATGGCGGGCTGCTTTTAAAAGATCTTGTACTGCCCGACTTTCGCAAATACGCCGTGGACGTTCCAACACCAGGTACGCTTTCGGGCGAAGCAACTCGGGTAATGGGCAAATTCCTGCGCGATGTGATGAAGGAGAACGAAAAGTCGCAAAACTTTCGAGTGATGGGACCTGACGAAACAAATTCGAATCGCCTTAATGCTCTTTTTGAAGTGACAAATCGAGTTTCAACGGCAACCATTTTGCCAACCGACGATCACATCTCCAACGATGGACGTGTGATGGAGATCTTAAGCGAGCATATGTGCCAGGGCTGGCTCGAAGGTTACCTTCTGACTGGTCGCCACGGCTTCTTCTCTTGTTATGAAGCATTTATTCACATAGTTGATTCCATGTTCAATCAACATGCCAAATGGTTGAAGGCGAACCGCCACATTGAATGGCGGCGGCCCATTGCCTCTCTTAACTATCTTCTCACTTCGCACGTGTGGAGACAGGACCACAACGGCTTTAGCCATCAAGATCCAGGATTTATCGATCACGTGATCAATAAAAAGGCAGAAGTCGTGCGCGTATATTTACCGCCAGACGCCAATACGCTGCTTTCCGTAACCGATCATTGCTTGAGAAGTAGGGACTACGTAAATGTGATCGTGGCCGGAAAACAACCAGCCCTGCAGTTCCTTGATATTGACAGTGCTATTAAACATGCGGCAGCGGGGATTGGTATTTGGGAATGGGCCAGTAATGATGCCGGTGCGGAGCCAGATGTTGTGATGGCTTGTGCGGGAGATGTACCGACACTTGAAACGCTTGCGGCAGTTGCCCTCCTACGTGAGCATTTCCCCAATTTGAAAATTCGCGTGGTAAACGTCGTCGACCTCATGACTCTTCAGCCGCAGAGTGAGCACCCGCATGGTCTTTCGGATGCTGACTTCGATTCCCTGTTCACAGCAGACAAGCCTGTCATCTTCGCCTTTCACGGCTACCCGTGGCTTATCCACCGGCTGACGTATCGCAGAACAAACCACGATAATCTTCATGTCCGGGGTTACAAGGAGGAAGGGACAACGACTACTCCATTCGATATGGTGGTGCTAAATGATCTCGATCGGTTTCATCTTGTCATCGACGTGATTGACCGAGTACCGGTTCTGCAGCGCATCGGAGCTCATGTTAAGCAGTTGATGCGCGAGAAACGGCAGGAGCACACTGAATACATTTGCATCTACGGTGACGATATGCCAGAGATCCGTGACTGGAAATGGAGTTGATGAGGTGCCATTTCGAACCTTGCCAATACTGTGTGCGCTGATACTTTTAGCAGCCTCCTTTCATTGGGCGCAGGAGAAAAGGCCGATCGCCGACATTCAGTATTTTGGCCTCACTGGTATCGATATCCAGAGAGTTGCTGGTGCGTTACCTTTCCACCAGGGTGACGAACTGAGATTTGAACAACTGACGGATTTTATTCTGCAAACCAGGGAGGCTCTCAAAGCTCACGGCATTGAGCCAACAGATGTTGCTCCGGTCTGTTGTAACGAGCAGGGTAACTGGATCATCTATCTCGGCTTGCCTGGTAAGAATCTGGAGACGGGTTCCTATGCTGGACCACCAACTGGCTCAATACAGCTACCTGACGAACCAGTCAGTCTCTATCGTCAGGCAATGGATCTTCTCTTCGAGTCTATTCAAAACAAGGCCACCGAAGATCGCTCGAAAGGTTACGCACTCTCAACGTATCCACCATTGCGCGCAAAACAACTGGCCATGCGCGACTATGCAACTGCTAACGTGAGCTTGATCAGTAGGGTTTTAAGTGAGTCTTCGGATCCGCAACAACGTGCCGTGGCAGCGCACCTGCTTGGTTATGCGAACACGAACGAACGACAGATTGCACAACTTGTCTCTGCAACTCGCGATATCGATGAACAAGTGCGGAACAACGCTGTTCGGGCTTTAGGAGTGCTTGGTGAGTCGAGTAGTGCGATTGCCGCACTCATTCCCGCCGATGGCTTTATCAGTATGTTGAACTCCGGCAGCTGGACGGACCGAAATAAAGCAGGTTATCTGCTTAGAATATTGACTAAGCCCCGTGATCCTCGCTTGTTAAAGATGTTGCGTGCACGTGCGACGGATTCTCTTTTGGAAATGGCTCGCTGGCGGGAACCGGGGCATGCGATCAGCGCTCGCATGATTTTGGGCCGAATTGCGAAACTTGACGAGAATAGATTAGAGCAGCTCGTTACTAACAAAGAAGTTGATCTAATCATTGAAGCTTTTAAGAATAACCGATAGTTGATCAGCTCAATTTGTATCATCAACGGTGACGGCGACGTCCGGTGCGGCCAGCGCCGCTCGTCCAATCGAGGGTCATGCTTTCACCAACCTCCAGCTTGGACCATATCGCACTGACTGCGTCGAACTTGCGACAAACTCGACCTAGATCTTCACCCGAGACACCCTTCACAGAACTGTTAATCTCAGTTTGAGGATTGTTCCACATTTGGCATGCAAGATATACCAACCTCTCGGATAGGAGCGCATCTTCTCGACTCGTCGCGGCTATGCGATGACCTCGTTTCGCAAGCTTTCGCCTCACCCTATTGTCGGTTGGATGAAAAGTGCTTGAGTGCCCACCAACGGCAAGTTGGCCGAACACACCTCCCGTGATCCCTAATTCGTTTTCCACAACAAAATGGGCCATGTCGTGCGGAAGACGACAGTCATAACCTGGCGCTGGCTCCATCCACGAAGAGACAACTCCGGGTCCTTCGACGGACACGCGATATCGTCGCTCAGCTGTTCTCGTGAATGTAACTTTCATGGCTTTCCAGGAATATTAGCGGAAGGTTTTTTTAGTTGCCAAGGTTGGTCTCGCCGTTTAACAAAGCCGCAGGCACGCCCCTCGGGATTTCTCCGCCCATATGTGCGCTGGCACACGGAGCAGGACAGTGGTTTGTCCTATTCTCGATTAAATCGGAGGAATCAGAGTTGAGCGACAAATGCGTATTGAAACACTAATGACGGAGAGGAACGTAAAGCCCTTCTCGATCAAGATTCTCGATACATATCCTCGGGTTCTCCTGGAGCTCACGAATAACTCGGGAGTTACCCTCAAGTCTATCGAGATCCTGACTGTGTTTTTGAAGGACGACACTACGGCCGGAGCTCCTTCAAATGCACACATTCGGTTCGATCAAATTAAGTCCGTCCAACCAAACGAGAAAGCCGTTATCTCTCATAAGACCTGGATTGACGGCAAGCCCGCAACGGACGAGCAAGATCAACTCGGCCGTCTTCGAGTTGTATCTGGTTCCGTCAAACCCTACGTACTTGATATCTCCTGGGAAGATGTGGATGGGAAGACCCAATTTCAGAGGATCCCGGTCGGTTCTTAGTAAGGATGTATTAATGTTATACCCAAAATTAGAGCTGGAACTCGCAACCTCCAAGAAGGCACTTCAAAGAGCTAATAAAGAAAACATCGTCGATCAGTGCAAACACTACCTGGCGCTGCTCGGCGAGTACCGCGTCCAGCTTTACGACCTGCAATCAGTGCCCGGTGTAAGACAGTCGAAGAATTCGAGTACAACGCTCGATGAGGCGCCGGATAGAAAAGCAATTAGAGAGGCGATAGAGACTACAACTCGTGAGAGAAATACGACCCAGGTTCTGTTGCTCTCGTTTACAACGGTCAGCGGTTATGAGGCAGTGGAGATTTTTAACGAGCGAAAGTACCAGGGTCATGATGATTGGGAGCTTCGTGCCAG
>Ga0068857_100001450_pt1 | contig 18842 bp, 27 predicted proteins | sample KBSCornC72_FD_66591 | JGI IMG/M metagenome (GOLD analysis project Ga0068857, IMG submission 66591) | Corn rhizosphere microbial communities from Kellogg Biological Station, Michigan, USA - KBS Corn C7-2 | ecosystem: Host-associated > Plants > Roots > Rhizosphere > Soil ...
TACTGCCCTTGGTCAACACTTCGGACATGGCGTAGCGCTTCTCTTCCCATCCGTGGACGGCCGCGCTGATGACGGGGGCAATGTTGTGTCCTTCATCCCCGATAAGGCAGTGCTCCGGCCAGATGGTGTGCGGGTAGCGCTTGCTGGCCGCGAGGGCCTTGAGGTACTTCACCGTACGCTCCTGGGCACCTAGCTTGCGGGTATGAGCCGGGGTCTTGTTGCCCGCCAAGTCGACGAACACGATTTGGTCCCCATCGAGAGACACGTTTGTGAATGGAGCGGGTGGGTTCCCGTTGTTGTCGACGAACCACATGGGGTGGCTGATGTCGACCTTGTGATGGCTGTCCATGGTGAGCGTGATGTCGCTCAGCTTGTCCTTGAGCCGCTCGATCATCCGAGCAATACGTTTGACGTTTTCATCGGCCCCTTTGACATAGAGGGCGCCATTGGGGTTGGTGAAATCGTTCTGATCGTCGATGCAAACGAGGTGTACTTTGAGTGCCATTGCTTTCTTTCCCGCCTCAGAGTTCGAATCTGAAGCCTTTCTTGATTGCGCTGAGATACCGTCTCCGATTGAAGCGGTAGAGTTGTGGGGGCCGATAGGCCACATCCAAATTGTATTCGTCGAGCGGATCCAGGATATTCATCCCCAGGATGTCTCGCCGGAAGTGACGCTTGTCGAGCTTTTGTGAAAGCACGATTTCATACACCGCCTGCAATTGACTCAACGTAAATTTCTCGGGAAGGAGGTCGAATCCGATGGGTTGGTCCCGTACCTTAGTCCTGAGTTTGAACAAGGCCGCTTCGACGATCTCTGCATGGTCAAAGGCCAAAGCAGGGAGATCATTCACTAAGAACCATTGAGCATCGTCAGCATCTGACCCAGCTTTTAGGGTTAGCTGGTCTGGCTTGACCAAGGCGTAATAGGCGATACTGACTGTCCGTCCTCTTGGGTCACGCCCGACCCGGGAGAACACACCGACCTCTTCTAAGGATCGCCCTTCGACACTCGTCTCCTCTTTCAACTCACGGTGTACGGCAGCGTCTACTTCTTCGTCGATGTCCACGTGGCCACCGGGCAATGCCCAATGGCCAACAAAAGGAGGCTCGTTCCGCTTGATCAGCAGAATTTCCAGACCTTTGGTGAGATCGATACCGAAGACCACGGCATCTACCATGAGGGCCGGCCGTGGGTGCTTGTAGCAGTAAGGTTTACTTCGTGCCATCAATGCCCGTAAGATACGCATGTCGGGCACTAAGTCAACAAGGAAATTTAAACGTGACCTTGAAGAACCACTCTAGCCAAGATAGACTTGGCTGATTTCGGGCACTTGAAGATAATCGCTGGTACTTCAAAAATGTGCCCTAGGGTCTTGTCCTCGCCCTTGTAACGTGGTGGCCGGACATCAGCTTCGGGTAACCGCTCACTCAACGAGAGTCGGACGATTCCAGCCTCTCTGGATGCTTCTGCTTCTGACGAACCTCGTACTGTAACGTATGCTGTAAGAATTGCGTGCCGATAGGCCACGCTTTGAATCACCTTCATGCTGATAGTACGGAAGCAGGAGCACAGAGTTAAGGTGATTCGCTTGCATTATTCGATACTAGGGCCTATGGCTGGAGAGCTAAAGTTTTGCCACATAGGGTCGTAGGAGATGACATGCGCGAAAATGAAATCATCAGAATTGGCCCAGTAATTGCTGACGACGGTAGCCGTGTGGCGATCCGTCAATCTGAGGATGGCGTAAACGTCGGTAAGGTCCGTCCTATGGTGGACGGACAACCTTTGGTGGCCGACACTGAAATTCTACACGTCAGCCACCGGGAGCGAGATCTCTACGAGATCACTTCATCCTACAAGGTAGGTCATACAGGCCCCGCTATGGTTAGCTCCAATGCTTTCCGGAACGGCTGGGACCAGACCTTCGGAAGCGCTTCGATTGGTCAAGCGTGAGTCGGTGTAGAGCGGTGGATGAATTGGAAAAGTCTCCGGAAGAAGACCCTCTCCTTCGCCACTGATATCCTGCCGAAGCTGCCCAACCTAGGCGACTCCCCCCTCACCTTGTTCATCAAGGTCCTGTCCATTGTGGACTCGCTTGAAAAAAAGGTGGCGGAAGATAGTGCTCTACACACTTTCTTCTCCAAAGTGGACGCGATTCCGGACGAGAATGCGCAATTCGTCGACCTGTTCTATTCGACGGACTTGAAAAACAGCTTCACGGTAAAGCGCTACGTCATTACCGAATACGTCGAAGTGGTGATGGCGGAAGACCCTGAAATAGGGAGCCTTTACTTCATCGAGTACCATTGGCGAGGCAAGCCTGAGCCAGCACCCAGTTTCTGGTTCTCTCCAGGGTTCAATTTTGAGAAGGCGCTCTGCCGTATGTGGGGGATGTACAAGGGAGGGATCCACATCAACCTCTCGCCCTCAAAGGAACGAGAGGGTTTGAAAACGACCTACGAATCGCTGGAGTTCACGACCGACCCAATCCTAGGCCCTTCAGCAAAACGCTTGGAGGAAGCCAGCCAGAGGCATGGACGCTATGTTGCCAACGGGTTCCCTCGCACCTATTTGTTCGTCGGTAAGCAGGGTACTGGCAAATCAACCTTTGCCACTAGATTGGCCCAGGCTCATGGTAAGCGAACCCTTTGCATCGGTACCAAAGGGATGACGTTGGCTGGGGCCAGCGATATCAGTTTTCTCATCAAGGGCTTGAAACCCGACTTCCTGATTTTGGACGATATCGATCGGGTAGTGGATAAGGAAGCGGCCCTACCAACCTTGCTCGAGGCTCTGACCAAGCTCAAGGAACATCACAAATCCGTCACCACTATCCTTACAGCCAACAACATCGAGGCATTTGATCCTGCTTTCCTGAGGCCAGGCCGCATCGATCAAATATTCGAGTTTAGTGACCCGCCCTTAGAAGAGCGCCGGATGGTCCTGGAAGGGTATCTCAAAGAGTATGGATCTGTCTGTTCCAACCCTGTGGCAATCGCCCGAGCGACCCAAGGGTTGACCCCTGCCTATCTTCGTGAAATAGCCATACAGCTTCGCTGTGATTCAGCTGAAGAGGTGCTGACCACGATCAAGCAGATGAAACGACTGGTTGAAAGGAAACCGCTCAATGACAGCAAAAAGGGGCCCCCGCCCCCTGCACCCGAACCCAAAGCTACTTGATCAGATCCCATCGGGAAACCCTAGCTTTACGCCATCCCATCGGGATCCAGTCTATCGGCTTGGGCAGTTTTACCGAGAAACCGCGTTCGTCGGCCCTAACCAAGAATGGTTGAAGTTGTCTATCTTCGGCGATGAGGCGCATCACTACATCTCGTAAATTTCTCATGGCCACATCAGTATGGGCGTGATCACTGTAGCGAATGACTTTACCTGGATTCTTGCAGGCCAGACGAATGGAGGCAATGGCCAATAAGGTTGTTCTACCCGAACGACGTGCGCCCTCATCATCGAGCAGCCATTCAAGAGCTGGAAGGTATGCATGGGCCGTTTCTTGGGATATAAACGTCACTTGAGCATTCTACACCGTTTGGTGTAGAATGCTCCATGAGCGAACTTTGGCGGAAGATCCAAGAATCCCGTGGTACTAGCGACATCATCCCCTTTGATTTCCTTCTGCATCGTCGAGAGGAGATCGTAGGAGAGCTGCCCACGCCCTTCTGCTGCCCCATGGCGGCTGGAGCTGGATACCTTTTGCCAGTGGAAGAACAGGGTCAGCTCATTTGGATGCTAACCAACCCTACGGACTATCGTCACATCAGGGATGTCAAGGATTGCCACCGCATCCGAGCCTACCATTGCCCCTTCTGTGGTGAAAGCTTGCCGGGCGGGAAGCTGAAGCTCGACGCACCTCATTTCGTTCAGCAGCCCATCGAACATTCTCAATGCAACATGTGCCGGCACGACTTGAATCAGTGCTTGTGCTCGGCGCCCCAGAGTATATGGGAAGCAGATGACGCTCCAGAGGTGTGGGCTGTGACGGCTTTGATTCGTAGAGGCAACAGGGTACTCTCTGTATCTCGAAAGAACGACCACCAAGCACTGGGGCTGCCTGGTGGCAAGATTGAACAAGGTGAGTCGTGTGAGACCGCCATGTGTCGGGAGCTTTTGGAAGAGACCGGCCTTGTGGCGCATGAATACCATTTGGTATTCGACGCTTACGATGGTCATCTTCGAACTCGAACTTATCACGTAACGAAGTCCTCAGGAGAATTGCATACAGAAGAGGCCGGGAGGGTTACATGGTCCTCACCTATCGAACTGAGTACCTCCTCTCCGTTCAAGCAATACAACGAAGCTCTATTCCGTAGATTGGGCATGTTTGCGGGGATTCATGCGTGAACAGGAAATTGATTGGGACCAGTACGAAGATATGGAAATGTACCCCCAAGACTATTCCCATCATGCTGACTTCACCTGGATGCCGCCCCTCCAGGACTTCGTTCTGAACGATACCGTCTATTTTTGGGTCAGATTGGCTGATGGGGAGAACGGACTGGGTATTGAGATGTGCGGTCAGTCCTTCGAAGAGCAGCTCCAACCAGAATGGCTAGAGCATGAGGACGACCTTCTGTACAGCCTGATGGGGAGTAACTACGATCCGACCGTGGAAAGCCTTAGTTGTTGGATGGAGCTAGGGATCTCACCCGGCCAACCATTCCTCATCGAAGTCCCAAAGCCCAGGGCTACCTACTCCTACGAAGGGGAGTATGACGTAGACTACGATTGGCAGATCGTCCGTAGGATGCCTAAGAAGCCAGCAGCGGCCGGCCGAGCTTGGGCTAAGCTGCTGGAGCGCCTTCACTTCTACAAGTCTAAAGAGGAAGCTCGAAAGTACAACATCACGCAACAATGTCTGAGGCAGCCCAAATACTGGAAGTACAGTATCGAAAGATTCAGTAATCGCGATATTGACTACGAACGTATCTCAGTGTGGTTGACTGCCGAACTACCCCCATCTAACAATAATCGGCCTACATATAGGCACCAGCGCCGTATAGCTTCGGGATCATCCGAGAGACAAGGCTTTGGCAAAGGCGAGCCTAAAGGGTCAGAGGCTTTCGCCAAATTGGTGTCTGATTTTGAGAGGAACCACCCAGACATCCCGACCAGCGCTCTCTACAAGTCTTCGAATTTCTTCGAGACGGCTAAGAAGCTGGGTGTTCCTTCTTTAGGGCGATGGGACTTACTCCGGGAGGACTTGGTGGAGTGCCGAGAATATCAGCCCTAGCGTAGTCCAATCGATAGTCTTACTCTCGAGGATCTCACTCACCGTCCGAACTTCGATGAAGGTCATTTCGGAATCGGTGATGTGGTTGCCATGCGGTGCACTGTCGGCTTTGAGTTGATCTATTTCTTCTCTGGTTAACTCACAGGCAAAGAGTGATGCGGTGTGGATGGACACAGTGGAAAGCAGCTGACGAGTCTCGAGCCGCTTGAACCGATTGTGGTTGAGCTTGAGGCCCGTCTCCTCGAACACCTCACTGGCCGCCACCCCCAACACATTGTCTATTTCACTCACTGACGAGCCAGAAGGAAGCTCGTACACGAAAGACTCGTTGTTACGGACGGTACTCCGGAATTCTCGGATTAGAACGATGTCGATATCATCGTTGGAAGGGGAATACAGGACTACTGACGATATGTCGGGCCGAGCGAAGAACACCTCGTTGGTCTTGTTCCGATTCTCGCTGGTGACGTGGACATCAACTTTGACGGCGTAACAGAACATGAAACCTGGCTTGGGGAAGTAGCCCCAAAGTACTCTGCCGCCATTGAGGATGTTACCTGCAAGCTTCTGATAGGTGAGCCAAGACTGGAACTCCTTCTTGCGCCATACGTGAAGGGGTATTTGGCATTCGCCTCCCGTTCGCTCTGCCCCACCATTGATGAGACCCAGAGACAGCTCTAACCCCTCTTTCAGAGAGGACCCGACGGGAATGCCGTACTTCTTGGCATAGTATCGTTGGTACGAGGTCTTGTCGGCCCATGACGGAGAGGACCACACTATTTTCCCGGACTTCTTCCAAAATCCCCACTCGTCATTCGTGGTGAGGGCGGGCATCGGAGTGCCGTAAGTGTTGCCGGTCAGATCCCTAGGAACCCAGAATAGGATCACGTCGGCACGATTGAGCCCCTCTTCCTCCCACTCTACTTGTCCGTCGTAGTCATTTTTCCATACTCCGTCAGACGCCTCCGGGATGAACACATGGCCGTCATAGCCAAGTTCAGCCAACAGCGTTAGGGCGTCTTCACGCCAGGATTTGGCTCCGCCATTCCGTGGTGTGGGGCCCGCCAAGAAAATCGTCTTGGTGACGGTCGATGGGAATGGTTCAAGCGCATAGACAGGGGTCAGGGATGAGTTTTTCCAGAAGGTCTCTTTGATCGACATGGTGTACTGTACACCGACATGCTTCTGCTCAAACCGACAAGACAGGGCCTCTTGATAGGCCAGTTTCAAGATCGCTCGGGACAAGAGTGTAGTGTCCAAGAGTCATCGATGATAACGGACCAGTGTGTATGGTTAGGCGTAGATGTTGATTTGAACGGGCAAACGGGTTTCCGCATGCACCTTACTCAAGATATGGTCAAGGATTTGCTGCCTATCCTCCGGCACTTCGTCAGGACAGGTGCGTTGGGGCACGAAGACCTCAAGGAGAAATTCCAAGTCGGTACGTGGGTCCACGGGGTCAGCACGGAGAATCGAGACATCGAAGGTCGTGTCATCGTGGTGGTGCCGGGGCAATCGATGGTCGTGCAGAACAACCGCGTATCGGGTGAGGAAGGGCGGATCAGTTGTGACTGGGAACGGGCGGACCTCATTTGGGAAGTTTCACCGATGCCTGAATACATTCCGACTAGATACGAACGCCTGATGGAGGACGGGGATGGCCCAGACATTTTTTGAACCCCTAGCTAACCAACATCTGGAGGTTTGCCCGTTTTGCATCCGGGACATTGTTCATCGGATGCGTCACCATTTGATCCCGAAGAGCTTGGGAGGTAAGGACATTTTGGATTGCTGCCGGGACTGTCACAAGGCCATCCATGCACTGTTCCCCCACAAAGAATTGAAGCGATACTATCATACGGTACAGCACCTGTTCGAGCACGAGGGGTTCCGAAAGATGGTGGCGTGGATTGCCAAGCAGGACCCCAGCCGGAAGGTCAAGATCGAACGCCCCAAGGACCAGCGAGGCCGCAGCAAGTATCGATAAAATCGGTGTAGATACAAGGCGATGCATATCCGTTGGAATCGTCGACAGCTTTTGTCGAACAGACAGACGGGAGAGGCACTCTGCTCCCACGTACAGGTCGTTCGGCCAGTGACGTGGGCGCCTGTTTTGATCCATCAAAAGAAGCCATTGTGGTACTTGGCTCCGTGCATTCGTGAGTGTTGCATCGAGAACAAATCCCCCCTTCCCATTGCGGCGTGGTGGTGGGAAGTCCAAAAGCGTTTCGAGGATCTCAAGACCCACAGTCCCCTAGACGCAGAAATTACTAAGGCTTTGCTTGAGCAACAAGATTACATTGAGGGCATACTCGAGGAAGTGGTGCCCATCGCTTCTCCTGTTGCAATGGCGACCTATGAGGAGTATCGACTCAAACAGGGTGTCCAGAAGAGGCGGCTGAAGGGGCGCCAGCCGCCTGACTTCAAGCTTTTGGGTCTGGACTGGCCCTGCACCCAGAATGAACTGAAAGAACGTTGGAAGGTCATCCTGAAGCTCCACCACCCCGACCGAGGTGGGGACACTCGAGAATTCATTCGTCTCAAGGACATATACGAGACCGTTTCCGAAAGCCTGAAGTCCGCATGATCGCCCTTGAAGACCTAGACAAGGAACTTCAGACAGTTCTTGCCGAATTGGGTCGACACCCAAAAATAGCGATCGGCCTAGGCCAGAAGGCCGTGTTTATCTACGTACAGGGTCGCCAAACAGAAAAACTCGCCGCGTCCAAGATCAGCAAAGAACACCTCCCATGTGTGCAGATTGTCCGCACGGGTAGGATAAGCCCCGCAGCCAAAAAGAAATCAAAATGAGCCAACTCCGCAAAATCCAACGCAATGTAGAACGTGAAGAAGAAGGTCAAGTGCCCGAGGACCACCAACGGCTGCCCGTTGGCAAGATCCTTTCGGCACCAGTCAAGGGGGACTTCCTGGCCCTCCCCCTCTTTGCTTGGATCAGCCTGCGAGCCAAGACGCAAATCCCGCTCGTCATGATCACGGTGTTGCTCATTCGTTCGCTCGAAGAGCCCATGCCTTGCGGCACCCTTTTGATCGAACTGCCTGTTTTTGAGGACAATCGTCTCAATATCGTAGCGGCTCTCGAGCGATTTGGTTGGGATGGAAGGGCTTGGCCTTTGGACCCAGGTTGGCCGGACGGCGAAAAGGTGGAAGAGGAAAACCTCAGGGCGCTGATGAAGCAGGCGGGCCTCAAGGCTACCCTTACCTTCCCTCCAGGAGAGCATGGGGTGTTGGCTCAGTCCGTTACGGTATCGAGGGCCAAAGGCCCATTTCTGATGCCACCCCTGTCGCCTCCGACCAAAGAGGTAGACCCCTACAAGCTTGAGAAGTTCGTGGAGCTGTGCTCCAATCCTTCCAGACTCATGCTAGGGGCCAACTGATGTCAGAGAAGATTCTTCGGAAGATTGCCCGCCGTTCACTCGAACGGATTGGCCTGATTGAGAAAGAAATGTCGCCCAATCTGGGGCAATTTTTTGAGGAAAAACGCCACCTTATCAAGGGTTCGATCGAAAGGTCCTACTACCTGGCAGGCCATCTACAGGCCCTGAAGGATATACGGGAAGCGCTAGCAGGAGGGGATTTTTCCGATCTAGGGTTGGATTCTGATGGCGGCCCTCGAATTCCCTCTTATCGAATTGCTATGGCAGCAGACTACCCAGATATCAAGAATGAAAATGACAATCTGTGAAAGCCAAATGTGCTTCTCATGTGGAGAACGCCCCGCCACCTCTGGCAATGAAACAGTGCCTTTGTGCTCTGTTTGTCAGGGCTTGATCAAGGAAACCAGGGGCGTAACCTTTGAAAAGAAACGCCAGGTTCCAGCATCATGAATACGGCGACTCTCGAAGCTCAGATTCTTAGTTTTCTTCAGGAGAACACTGATGATCTGGACCTTGCAGAGTCCGTATTTACGAACGGTATCGACTTCCTTAGGCAACACTTCCCCAACAGCACCATCAACCGCCTCATGGGTGTCGTATGGGATGTAGTGGGGCAACGAGTGGCTCCAATCTGCTTTGACTTGAAGGTCCCGGTTCTTTCGTTCATCATCACGGGTATCCGTCAAGCTCCCCAAGCGATGATCGCCACACCCTCAAATTGGGTGTCGATGGTTCGAATGGATCCCATCACTCAATTGGGCGGCTTGATCTACGTGGGTAGCCAAGCGGTCGACTACGCCAACGAACGCTTCGACCGAGCCAATGTCTCGAAGCGAGCAAAGGCATATGAGGCTGAATATTTGAATACTGTCAAGAGTCTGACATCTGGCTGGCAGCCCTTGAAATATCAGACAGAGATTATGCAGGAGTATCCCGACGGTGTATTGACGCCGAAGGCTCACAAGATACTGTACTCCCCGCAACCTCTCATTCTAGCTTGAACGAACCCAATTACCGTCGGCACGGAATCCTCCATGAGGATCTCTGGACATTCGACGAATTCCGTACCCTTCCTAGTACCCGATGGGAATTGATCGGCTATGTCTACGTGCAGCCCGAACCAGAGCCCTGTCCTGGGGAGGGGCACTGTCATGGCTGTCTCTCATGGTGTGTTTGGTGTGGGATCGTTACGGATGTCTGCCATGTGAAGGAATGGCCCGATCGTTGTGACCGTCACCAAAGGTACCCGAAGTACGAGCCGCCTTATGTTGATCCGAATCAATTGTGTCTCCCAGGTTTCGCATGAAAACTCTTGAAGAGTGTAAACGAGCGCTCGACCAAATCGACGGATTGATCACCGAAATCAGAGCCAACAGCGCCCACACTTCGGACATGTGCAGCCGTATTGCCGATATTTTGCCGCATCAAATCGAGATCCTCAAGATCATGTCTCGTCTCGAGCAGGCCATGATCAATGCGAATCAGGCGAATGTTGGCCCAAATCGTTGGGACAAAATTGAATGACCAGAGTTATACGGGACGGTGTATAGGCCCTGTATGACACCCGGAGGCCCCTTGCTCCGGCAAAGGAAAACCCAAATGTTCGAAGACTTCAAAAAGGGGTTGGCGAAGATCGGCCTTGCGGACGCTGTGGAGGTAGAGGACAAGCCTTCTGTCCCTCCTGTTGCCGCGCCAACTCTTACCAACGCCAATCCTTACGTAGTTCCGGCCCAATGGCCCACAACCGTTCCTGCTCCCACCCCTGTCCCGCCGCCCGGGTATGACCCCGAACGCATTGCCAAGTACGATGCGTCCGCACAGACAGCGCTGCAGGAAGTGTTTCAATCGGTCAATGTCCGGTTGATCCCTGAGCTTCAGACGCTCTTGACAACCTTGGAAGCGGCCATCCCAGCTGAGCCCATGCGGTATCAGACGGCTCTAAAGATCTTCACGGCCAAGGGGACGCCCATCACCGCCATCCTTTCCGAGTACGACCTATACATTGGTGCCTTGGAAGAGAAGAACCGCGTCTTCTCAAATGAGATCAAAGGTCAGTTCGATACCAGGGTGGGCTCAAAGATCAAAGCGGTTCAGGATTACGACGCTCAGATCGTCGCCACTCAAGCTCAGATCGAAACGTTGAAACAACAAATCGCCGATCTGACTGTCAAGCGGTCCACTGAACAAGGCGGCATCGCCGAGGCTCAAGGCAAACTTGAGCTGATGCAGCAACGGTTCACTCTCCAATACAACGCGATGCGGTCCAAAGTGGATCAGCAAAAGACCCAAGTAGCAGAATACGGAAAAGGACTCTGAGTCATGGAAGAAACTCAAAAGAAGGCGTGGCAAAAGCCTGAGAATTGGTTTGCTTGGGGCGGCCTTGTTGTCTTGGGCTACCTTGGGCTAAAGAGCCTCGATTACATTCTCCCCCTGTTGGAACGAGTGCTGGAGAATGTCATCTACACGGCCGCGTTGGCAGGTGTGGTGGGCATCCTGGGCTGGATCATCGTCAGCAAGGACTTTCACCGGCTTGCTTGGTACGGCTACAAGACCGTGATGCGATGGCTTACCCAGATGGTCATCGATATCGACCCCATCTCTATCCTCAGAGGATACGTCGAAAAGCTTCACGAGAAGTACAACGAGATCACCAAGGCGCTATCATCTTTGCGGGCTCAGGCTCGGGAGCTGGACAGCCTGATCAAGACCAAGAGCGAAGCCTACGACCATAGCATGAAGATGGCGGCTCAAGCTCGCTCACAAAGCGCCCAGCAGGGCATGAAAACTGAGGTCCTGATTCAGACCAGGAAGGCTGGACGGCTCGAAAAGACCGCTCTGACTTACCAAGGTCTGCTCAACAAGATCAAGGCCCACATCGCTTTGATGGAGAAGATTCAGGAAGCCTCGAAGTACATGATCGCTGACATCGAGGACACGGTCGACGAAGAGACGCAGAAGCGCAAGACCATTCGTGCCAGCTACAAGGCCATGGCGGCTTCCAAGGCGATTCTTCAAGCGGACAAGGACCGTGAGATGTATGACATGGCCCTGGGCAGCGTCCAAGCCGACTACTACGCCAAACTGGGCGAAATCGACCAGTTCATGGAGGACAGCAAAGACTTCATCAACTCGATGGACCTCGCCAATGGTGTCGCAGACGTGGATGCGATGGCCAAGCTGGACGAATGGGACAAGCGAGCCAACAGTCTGCTCGAAGGTGGGAGCGGAAAGACCAAATTCCGCATTGGTGGTAGTTCCACCCTTAACCAAGAGGACGAGCTGGACGTACAGGACGCCACTACCAAGAGGCCTCAATCCTTCGCCAGCATGTTCGACAAATTGGACTGAGCGCCCCTGAGTCAATACCCCTACCCAGAAGAAAAACATGTCAACGCAATTCAAAGTGAAAAAAGGACCAATCTTCGCATTGGTTATCATCGTGGCCGGTATTTTCGGCCTTCGCTACGCACACAACAACGGTTACTTGGGTCCGTCCGAAGCCGGCAGTGCCTCGGTTCCACAGGTAGCGGCTCTCCCCGATACCGTCACGACCCCTGCTGTTCCCGTTGCAGCGGTCCCCGCGGTCGCCCTCCCCAGCACCGTTCCGGCAAATACCGGGATGGTCATCCGGAACCTCGTCATGGCCTGGAACTCCCAGATGGGAGAAGCGTTCGCCAATGGTGGCCCGGTGACGACTCAGGGCAGCCTCATGGCCAAACACGGCGTCAACCTGCACATCATTCGTGAGGATGATTGCGGGAAGATGCAGACCCAGCTCGTCGCTTTCGCCAAGGCCTATCAAGCAGGCAATCCCAACCCGACCGACGGCGCTCACTTCATGAGCGTCATGGGTGACGGATCCGCCGCGATGATTCAAGGTATCGTCGACCTCATGAAGGCGGCCAAGATCACTTCGGAGTACTACCCGGAAGTAGTGGGCTCGGCCGGCTATTCTCGCGGTGAGGACAAGCTGATGGGTCCGCCCGAATGGCTTGCCAACCCCAAGATGGCTCGTGGTGGTCTGGTGTCGGGCTATCTTCGTGATGGCGATTGGAACATCGCTCTCAAGTGGGCGTCGGACAATGGCATCAAGAACAACCCGGACGAGAAGACCTGGGACGCCGATGCTCTCAATTGGTACGCCGCCAACGACTTCATCGAAGCGGGCAACAAGTACATCGAAGGCGTCTGCGAAGAGCGCCCTGTCGTGAGCAACGGCAAGCGAACGGGTGAGACCAAGCACGTATGCATCAACGGTGTCGTCACGTGGACTCCAGGTGACGTGAACGTGGCGCAGAAGAAGGGTGGCTTGATCTCGATCGTTTCGACCAAGCAATACCGCTCGCAAATGCCCAACACCATCATCGGCATCAAGAAGTGGGACTTGGCCAATCGGCCGTCCGTCGAAAACATGCTGGCGGCTATCTACGAAGGTGGTGACCAGGTCAAGTCGTATCCGGCGGCTTTGCAGCGTGCTTCGCAAGCTTCGTGGGAAATCTACAACAAAGAGCAGACCCCCGAATATTGGGCCAAGTACTACACAGGCGTGACCGAACCTGACAAGCAAGGTCTGCAGGTCGAGCTGGGTGGCTCGACCGTCAACAATCTTCAGGATGCGCAGTACCTCTTTGGCTTGATCCCTGGTTCGGCCAACCTCTTCGCCGCCACCTACACGATCTTCGGCAATGTGGTTCACCAGCAGTACCCGAAGTTGGTCCCCAGCTTCTTGCCAGCGGATCAGGTGCTCAACACTACCTATACCGCCAATATCGCAGCGGCCAATGGGACCCAAGCCGCCGGCAAGGCGGATCTACCCACCTACACGCAAGCGCCCATCAAGCAAACGGTCAGCAACCGTGCTTGGGCCATCAACTTCAACACGGGTGCGGCGACGTTTACGCCGGATTCGATGGTGCAGCTGAATGAGCTGAAGGATGGCTTGTTGGTGGCGGATGACCTGGTGATCAGCATCTCTGGCCATACCGACAACACAGGTAATCCGGAGAACAACGTCACGTTGTCCCAAGCTCGGGCGAATGCCGTTAGGACCTGGCTGATGGCACAATCCAAGGATCGCTTCCCAGCTGACCGCTTCATCACGGTCAAGGGCTTTGGCGATACCAAGCCGGTGGCGTCGAACGATACAGAGACGGGCCGAGCCAAGAATCGTCGCGTCGAAATCAGCTTGGGCACGAACTGAAACGGGAATCGGCATGTCCTACTACATCCTCATTGCCATCATGGCTTTCTTTGGGTTGATGGCCGTGCCGTCCAAACTGAGTAGGGGGTCAAATGTTGCTGGATGCGTCTTACTGGCAATCATTTGGCCCACCCTCTTGGTCGCTCTAGTGTACTACGGCACTAAGAGGTTCGTCTTCAATCGCGGCCCCAGTCAATCTATCTTGATTCGAAATGCTGAGGTCCTGCTATGCATGAGCACTGCGATCTTGGGGATGGGTCTAGTGGCCTATCTGCGACACGACCCTTTTGCTGTTTTGATCGTTAGGTCTTTTCATGATTGACGCATTCCGACCAAATCGAGTCATCTCAAACCGAGCTTGGACCATCATTTTGGGTGTCCAACTGGGAGCCCTTTTCTTCGCTTGGACCTTCGGGAGCGCCTTCCTCATCCCCAACCCTCTTGATGTCCTGAATGCTTGGTTCAGGTTGGTCAAGGAAGAGGGTTTGCTGTACGAGCTGGGTGTCAGCATGAAAACCAACGCCGAGGCGCTGGGTATCAGCTCTGTCCTCTCGATCGGCCTCGCCTACCTCACCGTTCTTCCAGTGATGCGGCCGATCGCTCAATTCATCTCAAAGTCACGCTTCTTCGGTATGTCGGGCTTCGTAGTCATCTTCACGATGGCGTTCGGAGGTGGACATGCGTTGAAGGTCTCCCTGCTCGTCTTCGCAATGTCGGTATTCTTCATCACCAGCATGGCCACAGTGGTGTCGGAGATCCCTCGAGAGAAGTTCGACCACGCCAGGTCTCTCCGTATGGGAGAATGGCGGATTGTGCTTGAGGTGGTGATCTTTGGAAAGGCCGACCAGGCGTTCGAAGCCCTTCGCCAAAATGCCGCCATCGGTTGGATGATGCTGACCGTCGTGGAAGGTTTGGTCCGGTCCGAGGGAGGTATTGGTGCGCTGATGCTCAATCAAGCCAAGTACATGCGGCTTGACTCGGTCTTTGCGGCTCAACTCACCGTTTTAGCCATAGGCGTTCTCCAGGATCAATTCTTGGTCTGGGTCAAGAACGTATTCTGTCCTCACGCCCGCCTCACGTTGGAGCGCCGCTGATGCTACACACCTTAACTATACTCCAGGTTCTAGATATTTGGGTGGACCTGGAAACGGCTCTTCAGAAGAAGAACAGCTACGGTGGCGATACTGCTGAAGTCTACCTCTATCGGTTGATGGGGAATGGCCTATCTAACGATGTGAGGTCGTTGACCTCCGCTTCTTCCACATTCAAAAAGGAAGCTGAGAAGAACTTCGACAATGCCAATGTGGCACTACACGACTTGCTCGTCATTTTTGCTGAAAAGCGCGACGCCAAGATCGAAGTCGAAGATAAAGAGCTGGGGGAGTGGCTCAAGAAGGCCCGCTTCGCCCATCGAGTCCATGTGAAAGTGGTTCCAAAATGATCCCCCTACCGTACGAGCTGAGAGAGACGCTCGTCAGTCTCAAGGACATCTCCTTGAAGTTCGGTGACAAGGTCATCTTGAAGCCATTCTCGGCCGAAGTGCGGGACATCGCCCGTCCAGGCGTTTGCCAGGGACAGATTGTCGGTATTCTGGGTCCAAGTGGCATCGGTAAGACCCAATTCAGCCGAATCCTCGCTGGGCTCCAGGAACCCACCACAGGAACGGTTTTGATCGATACCCCTCAGGCAGCTGGTCAGCCGGCTAAAACGCCCGTACAGGCCGGCCTGGTGGGAATGGTGGCACAAAACTACCCACTCTTCGAACACCGGACTGTGCGGGGCAACTTGTTGGTGGCCCTTGAGCACATGACCAGCACGGCCAAAGGCTGGGCAAGGGTCAAGGAATGCCTGGGCTTTGCCAATAAAGATCGGCTGGACCGAGTCAACGAATATCTGGACCGGTTCGGCTTGACCGATAAGGCTGATCTGTATCCAGCTCAACTGAGCGGCGGACAACGGCAACGGGTCAGCATTATCCAAGAACTGCTGTGCAGTGAGCATTTCATCGTCATGGACGAGCCCTTCACCGGCCTTGACCCCCTCATGAAGGACAAAGTTTGCGATTTGATTGTCCAGGTGGCCAATCTGGATGAACGCAACACGATCTTCGTGGTGGCACACGATATCGCCAGCCTCGTAGCGATCTCCGATAGTCTGTGGCTATTCGGCCGTGACCGTGATGGAGAGGGCAAGCCCATCCCGGGAGCCTACATCAAAGCCCATTTCAATCTGATCGAACGAGGCTTGGCTTGGCAGCCCAACCTCACCACGACACGTGAATTCTCGGATTTCGTGGCCGAGGTCAAAGAGCACTTCAAGAGCTTGTAAGCCCATGATCGGAACCAAGATTACCAAAGAAATGGCCCTCGAAGGGCTTGGTCCGCAGGATCAATGGGAGCGCGAAGCTCTTGAGCATGAAGAAGAAACAAAACGCCCCTACAAGGAAGCCCCGAAATTGGACCCATTGAACCCCAAAGCTTGGTGCGGCTGTTGTGGAGGCACCGGAGAAGCTCAGGAAACGGTCTACATGTCCAACCCTCAGAAGTCTGAGGTGGTCTACACGGGGAAGATCAAACCTTGTCCCGGTTGCTTTGGAACCAAAATCAGCGCTCGTGCCAAGAAGTGGCGAGAGGATAACCCCAATGAAGCAGCCTCCAGCCAGGCCTGAACCGGCCTATTCGTCTGAAGAACGTGCAACCATGCTGAAGAGCATGAGAGAAGCCTCAGATCGTTTCTACCGCATGGCAGTCAAGATCCAGTGTCATCCGTTCATCGAATTCTCCGGCTTGATGCACGAGTACATCCAGATGTGCGAAAGGGCCCACCAACAGGGTATCGACTTCACGCAAACTCATGCGCACAGTGGTTATGCTCTCCCCATGCAATCGTTCAATGCGGCCTACTTGGGGGAGAAGATTGGGTGTATCTACGGGCCTTCGCTCCAACAAGCCAGTAATGCGGTCCCGTTCTTGGAAGCCATCGGATTGCCTCTACCAAGAGCATTCGATGTGACGGATCCAGAGAGAGATGCTCCTGATGGGGCGGTTGTGGATCAGTATGAACGTCAGGGAGACAAGTGGATTCCCAGATATCTAGACCCCGTTCGCGCCAAGCCTCTTTCAGAGATCCGGCCATCGGATGTTCCTCCAGGAATGGACGTGTACGACATCGCACTCAAAGACTAGGACTTTTCCAATCCCTCTCGTGACCGATGAGGGAGACCCAAAGGAAAAGGGGCCCTGTCCTCATTGGGGCTGCTCAAATGAGGCGCCGACCGTTCCCGGTGGTCATTGCAAGTAGTGTGTGGCGAACGCTGCCCAAAGTGGGACGGATGCCTGGAGGGGCCGGGTTTCTCGGCCCCTCCGTTTTTTCACCATGACCGACTTCTGAGAAATACTCGAAACCCCTGTGCAGCCCAGGAACTTTCCTGAAGGAAGCTGTGAGGAGTGCGGAGAGACCAATGGCGTCCGGGTCGTGCACTCGATGACCAACTACATGCCGCCAGGAGACTACCTGCCATGGGTAAGTCAACCCCTCACGGCAATGGAACGCCTAGCAAGGGATGTGGACGCTGAAATCTGGGACATCCAGTACAGGAAGCTCAATCCCGACCACAAATTTTGCGAAGAGTGCGCTAAGGAGTACAACGACTATTGGACCTCGATGTGGAACGAGTACTACCAAAGCCAAGGGGCCTAGCATGAGCTTCGTGCACTTCATTGCAGGGATGGGTAAGAATGACGTGGTGGCGGTCAATATTGGAGTCTCGAAGAATCCAGAGTTCACGCTAGCAGAGTGGAAAAACCAGATGCCCTTCCCCCTCAAACTATTGGGGATGCAACAGGGTACCCTGGAAGACGCTGAGAGGCTGCACAAACAGTTCAGAACATCGTTGATGCATGGCTCCTGGTACAAGGCCACACGACCCCTCCTGGACTACGTAGCGAGCCTAGAGAAGCTCGACCCCAACAGCAAGACTGTCCGAGTGTCTTTGGACCTCAATCCTGAGGAACTGGCGATGGTTGAGCGGTTGGCCGCTGTAACTGGACACCCATCCAAAGTAGCCCTCATTCGAAAAGCTCTTCGATTTTACAATCAACTTGTTGAACACAAGGAGAGGGGATACCTCATTCAAGCGGTGAAGGGTGGTTCGCTCCTTCAATTTCCCCAACTAGATGTGCCTTATCCTCTGACCATCAGAGAGGCCAAAGCGACCAAGAAAGCCCCAAAAAAATAGATCATGGATCAACGTATCATCTGCACTGACTGCTCGGCCCCATTCACGTTCTCAGAAGCCGCTCAGCAGCGCTACAAGGAACATCAGTTCCAGTCTCCGAAACGATGCAAAGCCTGTCGAGAGTCCAAACCGAAGACCCGAAAGGTATCGCGGCAAGCTCAACTGAAGCGTAGAGAGCCCGAAATTATCCGCCTGCGTCCGATGCTCTCCAGTACCTAATCGGTGTACATCCCGGTTATGGAACCGTACTGTGACCGGGGCAAAATAGACGTGAAAGGCATCTTGAAACGAGATGCCAAAGCGCTTGACGATATGATGTTTTGGGTCGTCAACCACATGCCCACGTTCGGCCGTCACCTGATAGAAGGCCCCGACCATACTCCGTATCTCCTACGGACGTATCTCACACCCAAGCGTAGCGGAGACAGCTGGTGGCCAGGCATCTTCCTGCATCGCTTCTTCCGATCTGATGCGGACAGGTGGCCTCACAATCACCCATGGGGGTCGTCGGTCAGTCTGATCCTTACCAACGGCTACGTGGAGAATCGTTGGGATTTCAAGCTCAAAGCCTTTAGGAAAATACTTAGAAGGCCACTACGGCTAAACTTTATCAAGGCCAATGACTTTCACAGGGTCGATTTGATCGATATCGAGAATGGCTGCTGGACACTATTCTTTGCCTTTAAGCGGGCCCAGAATTGGGGCTTCCTCGACTTAGAAAAAGGTGACGTAGTACCCTGGCAGGACTGGCTAGCTAAGGG
>Ga0068857_100001455_pt1 | contig 18803 bp, 15 predicted proteins | sample KBSCornC72_FD_66591 | JGI IMG/M metagenome (GOLD analysis project Ga0068857, IMG submission 66591) | Corn rhizosphere microbial communities from Kellogg Biological Station, Michigan, USA - KBS Corn C7-2 | ecosystem: Host-associated > Plants > Roots > Rhizosphere > Soil ...
GCGGTCTCGCTGAATGGCTTAAACAAACAATCCACGGCACCCTGTTTTAGCAGGCTTGGCCGGACACTCTCATCTCCGTGGCCGGTGATAAAGACTATCGGAATCTCTTGCTGGCGACGCCTCAGTTCAAGTTGGAGACCGGGACCACTCATACTCGGCATGTCGACGTCGAGCAGCAGACATTTGGTTTCGCGGACAAAATCGGACGCAAGAAACTCTTCCCGGGACGAAAAAGCATGGACCGCAAAGCCGAGCTCCATCAACAAGTCGGGTAGCGACTCCCGCACAGAATCGTCGTCATCGACTATCGTTATTAGTGGACCAGTGATCATCACCCGTTCCCTTTTGTCACAGCAGACATTCGTTCGGCGCCAGGGCCGGACTCGGTTGCGACGCCCACTGATGAGGTGGGAATAGAGAAAGAAAACGTGGCTCCTGGTCCATCATTCGGTGATGCCCAGATGCGTCCATGATGACTTTCGACGATACTGCGACTGACTGACAGACCGATTCCCATACCGCTACTCTTGGTTGTGTAGAATGCTTCGAAGAGGCTGTCCACAGTTTGAGGTTCGAACCCCACACCTGAGTCTTGCACCGTCAGACGCACCTGATCACCCTGATCTCGTTCAGTTCTGATCACTAAATGCCTCGGTCGATCATCAATGCCGCTCATCGCGTCTGAGGCATTCAGGAGCAGGTTGAGGATGACCTGCTGAATTTGGACACGATCGCCTCTGACAGGCGGGAGGTCGTCGGCCAGTTCAGTACGCAAAATTACCCGGCTTCTCCGAAGTTCACTCAGAGACAGCGCAATCACCTCTTGTGTGGCTTCATTCAGAACCACCGATTCTGTGGTGGGGCCATCCTTGCCAAAGAGGGCACGCAATCGCGTGATGACATCGGACGCACGGTTGCCGTCGCGAATTGTGCGCCGCGCAGTCTCGCGCGCGCCGTCGACGTTTGGTGGATCGGCGGCCAGCATGCGCATACAAGTACTGGCGTTAGTGATGATGCCCGACAACGGCTGGTTTACTTCGTGCGCGATCGACGCCGTCAACATTCCGAGGGTCGTGACTCTCGCCATGTGGGCGAGCTCAGAACGCGCTTTGCCGAGTGCCTCTTCCGAGAGGCGGTGCTGCGTCACGTCCTGCGCTGCGCCGATGTATTCCAGTCGGCCATCATTGTGTCGAATCCCGTGGCCCACCATGTGCACGTACTTAACTGACTGATCGGGCATCAAGAGCCGGTGTTCATATTCAAAGTCGCTGCCCGCACCTCGCGCTCGATCGATCATGTCACGCATCAAAGGGACGTCATCTGGATGAACTCTGGTTCCAATCAGCTCAAGCGTCACCTGCACGCGCTGATCAAATTCGAAAATGCGATAGAGTTCCTCGGACCAGGTGATTTCGTCCGTTGCCACTCGCCATGAAAAACTGCCCGTTCGGCTGAGACGTTGTCCCTCCGCGAGAAATGCCTCACTGCGTCTTAACTCCTCTTCGGCTTGTTTTCGTACCGTAATGTCGCGTAGATAGCCGGTGAACGAAGCTGGTCCGTCTATCGGTGTACGTGTGATCGCGAGTTCCACTGGGAATTCGGTCCCGTCGGCACGCAAGGCCGTCATCTCAACGCGCCTGCCGAGCATGTGCGCCTCACCAGTGGAGAGGTAACGCGCGAATCCCCGGCGGTGTCTCTCCTGGAATGAGGGCGGGATGATGACGTCGGCCAACTGCTTACCCATAACGTCGTCTCGACGATGTCCGAATGTTCGCTCGGCCGCCGGATTGAACTCAGTGATGCAACCTTCATGATCAATGGTCACAATACAGTCGAGTGCTGAGTTCAAAATCGCAGCCTTGCGCGCTTCGCTGGTCTTTAACGCCGCATCACTCTGCGCGCGTTCAATTGCGATGCTCGCTATATGGGTAAACCGATTGATAAGGCTTTGCTGTACTGGGGTGGGAGTTCTAGGCTTGTCGTAGTAAATCGCGAAGGCACCCAGGACCTTGCCTGTCGTAGATGAGATCGGCGTTGACCAGCACGCCTTCAACCCGTGCGCCATGGCCATGGGACACCATTCGTACTCTGCCCATCGCGTTTCCGACGTTAGGTCGGGAGCGATCACTTGTTCGTTCAAATATGCCGCCATCGCGCACGGCCCCGAATCCAGATTTACTGGTCGACCAATAATAGAGGTAATGAAGCTAGCTGGCAGGCTCGGTGCGGCTCCGTGTTCGAGATGCGTGCCAGTCAGATCGACCAGTACGACGCTGCAATAACAACCAGTGGTTGTGTCTTCAACTAGTCGACATAACGCATCGAGTACGACTGGAAACGAATAGCCCCATGCGAGCATTTCAAGCACTCGCTTTTCACCAGTCAGCAAAGCTTCATCACGCTTCCTGTCGTCAACATCGGTTTCCAAGACGCACCAGCGGACGATGTGCCCATCATCATCTCGCAAAGGGAAGCTGCATAGTTGGAACCAGCGATACTCTCCATCGAAGCGGCGCAAGCGAGTTTCTATTTCGCTGGCTTCGCCAGAAGCCAGCGTTGATCTCCAGCGCGTTAGTAGTCCCGGCAGATCGTCAGGATGGATCGCAGATTGCCAACCCCAGCCTCGGGTTTCTTCGAGGCTTCGACCGGTGTACTCGATCCAACGTTGATTGACCGAGTCGACCTGACCGTCTGGAAGCGCAGTCCACACCAATCCGGGGAGTGCGTCGACCACTCGGCTGTGCTCGCTTTGCACCTGGGTCGTTTCCTGGTAGGCGCCCATGATGCGTAGCATGAGCCTTTTCACCGATGATGTCCATCATACTTTGGTATCGGTCTGTCCAACGATATCAGCATAAAAGCGCTCAGTATTCGTTTTAACCTTTCAGTAATTCTGAATGACCGCCCGATTCTAAGGTGAAGAGACTGTCGGGGTGAAAAGTGACGGGCGTTTAGCAGTGGCGCCGGCTGATACCAAGGTATCGATCGATACTATGGTCCAATAGATTCGGCTTTGCGCTTCAGGCTTAATCGCTCAATCGTATTTGAATCGCATTGGCGTTTGAAGAATGAAGCAACAGAGGATAAATGCAGTGACCATTATAAAAGCCGCAGCCGTGCAAATCAGCCCTGTTCTTTATAGCCGTGAGGGTACGGTGAACAAGGTTGTCCAAAAAATCTTCAACCTTGGACGATTGGGCGTGCAGTTTTGCACCTTCTCGGAAACGTTGGTGCCGTACTACCCATATTTCTCATATGTACAGCGACCTTTCGAGATGGGCCCGCAATATCTCCAATTACTTGAACAAGCTGTGACCATACCATCAGTCACCACACATGCTATCGGCGACGCGTGCAGGCAAGCCGCAATGGTGGTGTCCCTTGGCGTCAACGAACGCGATGGCGGCACGCTCTTTAACACGCAGTTGTTGTTCGATGCTGACGGTACCTTGCTTCAACGTCGCCGCAAGATCTCGCCGACCTACCATGAGCGCATGCTCTGGGGACAGGGCGACGGTTCAGGGCTGCGAGCGATCGACAGCGCAGTCGGGCGCATTGGACAGTTGTCGTGTTGGGAGCATTACAACCCGCTAGCGCGATACGCTTTGATGGCTGACGGTGAACAGATCCACTCCGCGATGTATCCCGGTTCCTTTGGAGGCGATCTTTTCGCCGAGCAGATCCAGGTCAACATCCGTCAACATGCGCTGGAGTCTGGTTGCTTCGTCGTAAATGCCACTGCCTGGCTTGATGCTGACCAGCAGACCCAGCTCATGAATGACACCGGTTGCCCAATTGGTCCGATCTCCAGCGGCTGCTTTACTGCGATTGTCTCGCCACAAGGCGAATTGATGGGTGAGCCACTACGCTCCGGTGAAGGCGTTGTAATTGCCGATCTTGATTTCTCTCTAATCGACAAGCGTAAACGGTTGATGGATTCGCGTGGCCACTACAGTCGTCCTGAACTGCTGAGCCTGTTGATTGATCGGACGCCTGCTGCCTATGTGCATGACCGCAGCACCAACCCGGCATCGGTTGTCGAACCTATCAATGATCATTTTGACGTAGTGACAGGAGAACGATATGACAACTTCTAATCCGCGAGAAATCCCCTTTCATGGCGTTCGTATCAGGTTCGACAGCAAGAAGAGTTTCGACCAACTTGTTGCTGCATTACTGGCCGATGTCGGCGAGGAACCACTGAAGATCGATGAACTTCCCGCGAAGTTTGAAAGTTGGGAGTCGTACAGGACGGAAGTGGAATCGCACGTTGGTCCCAGTGGGTTCATCTTGTTCGCACTCATGAATCATGGCGCATGGATCAAAAAAGTCGCGATTCGAAAAAAAGTATTGCGCGTAGTGATCGGAAACCCTCTTCTGGCGATCACAATGCTGCGTCATGATTTGACGGCGGGTCTTTTCGCGCCGGTTGAACTCATCATCATTGAAGAAGACAATAATCAAAGCAGTCTGACATATGTAAGGCCCTCGTCGCTGATGGTTGTCGAGAAAAATGAACCACTGTTGGCGGCAGCCGAGGTGCTTGATGCGAAGCTTCAGACGTTAGCTGCTAAAGTGACGGCGCCCTAAGGGGCCAGACTAGAGGAGTTACACAAATGAGCGCGATTCAATTCTGGAACACTTATCTATCTATTATTTTTGCGGCATTAGTAATTATGGCGTCAGGCCATCAGGCGCACGGGCAGACGCCTGAGCCAACGGCCACACCGCGGATCACACCGGGAGATTTTGTTGACGCGCTGAACGGTGCTTTTGGAAAGCAGACAACAAATCGAGCGACTCATGCCAAGGGTATTGTGTTGTTGGGCAAATTTACACCGGCTTCGGAGGCTGCCGGTCTTAGCAAAGCGCCACATTTCAAGCAGGCAGTTCCGATCACTGTTCGATTTTCTGATAACACCGGAATTCCGACATTGCCTGATGCAGCACCGCAAGCGCGGCCCCACGGAATGGCAATCAAGTTTCATCTACCGGACGGTACAGACACCGACCTGGTTACTCATTCCTTAAACGGCTTTCCGGCGAAGACCGCCGAAGACATGAGGCAATTCATCCTGGCTGTAATCGCCAGTGGTCCAGGAACTGCGGCACCCACTCCAATTCAGAAATATCTGGAAGCTCATCCAGAGGCCAAACCCTTTGCGACCAATCCTGGACCACCTCCAGTGAGTTACGGCACTCTTGCCTACTTCGGCGTCAATACTTTCAAGTTCGTAACCACCGACGGGAAAGCGACGTTCGGGCGTTATCAAATAATTCCTGAAGCAGGCAGACAATTTCTGTCGAAGGGTGCCATTGCGAACGTTTCGCACGACTATCTTATTGACGAGATTCGCGGTCGTGTTGGAAAGGGGCCTGTTCGATTCAAACTCGTCCTCCAGCTGCCCGCGCCGGGGGACCAACTCGAGGATCCCTCGATCCCCTGGGCTGACACAAACAAAACGATGGAACTCGGAACAATCGAGATCACCTCGGTAGTTCCCGACTCGGATGCTACACAGCGGGCCTTGCTATTTCTCCCATCTCTGCTGCCAGACGGTATCGAGCCGGCCGACCCGATGATCAGATTTCGCGGGCTTGCGTATCCCGTCTCATATGATCGACGCCACCCGTGATCTTTGGAAAACGGCGTCGATAGCGACTGAATAAAAACCGAAAAAGATTCGTAGGGCGGATAACTTTCGCTCCGATTTGGCGCGTATACAAATGGAAACAAACAGAGCTGCTGTTTTCCTCGTCAGTCATTCCAACCTGGCAGACTCTGGGACCTTTGAAAGAATAGCGAAATGTTTTCGCTGTCATTGACATAACTCAATGAATGTAACCCGATGAGAGACGTCCTTCAGCAGTCAAAGCTTGCTCCACCCGATAGATATTGTCATCTTAACGGGTGATTCTGACATTGCCACCTCGCAGGCAGTTCTCAATTGGGCCTCAATCGTCATTTAACCGGCTTAACTCAGAGCGGTTACAGCCAAAGCAGTGTCCATGGGCGAATGAGTGAGCGAAGGTAATCGGTCCTTCTTCCTTCGCGGAGCCACGCCTTGCAATAAAAGGAGAACTTCCATGCCTAACTACCCGGCTCACGTTACAAAAGAACTCTCGTTCGACGGAGTAATCCGAAGAGGCGACCACGGCCGAGGAGTGCGACGAGTACAGGAATGGCTAAAGATAAACGGCTTCGCGACCGGTATTGACGGCGACTTTGGACCAGCAACCGAGTCCTGCGTCACCCGCTTCCAGGCATCGAGAGAACAGCCGGAAACCGGTGAAGTCGATGAACAAACGTGGGATCTGCTAATCGACCCGTTGGTGAAAGCACTGGCGCCGCTACAACTTTCTGCTAACACAAGACTCTCCGATGCTGTCTTGCGAGTTGCCGAACAACACCTCAAACAACATCCCATCGAAGTGGGAGGTGACAATCGTGGGCCTTGGGTAAGGATTTATCTTGATGGACATGAGGGACCGGGCTGGCGTTGGTGTGCGGGCTTCGTCACCTTTGTAATGAAACAGGCTTGTATGGAGCTGGGCCAGTCGTTCCCTGTTGAGGGCTCTTACTCGTGCGACTCTTTGGCCTACCAAGCGAAGCATGCCGGTCTTTTTGTTCCAGGAGCCGAGCTGGAATCGGGCAACGCTTCATGGGCAGACCTGGGTTCAGCCCAAATCTTTCTTGTTCGCAAAACTTCCACTGACTGGGTTCACACTGGATTTAGCTTTGCCGGGGCCAACACGGTCTTTTCTACGATCGAGGGCAACACTAATGAAGATGGAAGCGCAAATGGATATGAGGTCGCTCGGCGAACGCGGGCTGTACCCATGAAAGATTTTATTAGGTTCTCATGAAAAGAAAGCAATTGAACAAGGAGAACGACGATGGCAAACCTTACCCCCGAATGGTTGAAGAAGGCCCTGGAAGTTACCGGTGGCTTTGAAACAGATGGAAATCCGTGGGCCGGAGTGTCGAACGATTTTGATCAAATGGGAATTTCCTGCGGAATCCTGCAGTGGAACATCGGATCTGGTTCGCTCCAACCACTAGTGAAAAGTTGTGGACAAACAACAGTTCAGAAATACATGCCAGTCCATGGCAATGAACTGTGGACTGCCTGTAACTCGTCGATTCCTCAAGGCCTCGCGATCGTGCGTGAATGGCAACCCAACAAGAAGTTGAAGCCAGACGTCTTCAAGGAGCTCAAAGACCTATTCGGGTCGCCGGAAATGATCGAACAACAAATGGCGATTGCCACTGGTGTCGGCGAGGACTCGATGAAACTGGCCTCGCGTTGGGCCCAGGAGTTGCGCGGTGGCGATCCCAGGCTGAAGGAGTTCTGCTTGTTCTTCGACTTGTTAACTCAGAGTGGCGGCATGAAGGATGTTTGGCTTAACGACGTTCGCGCTTTTATCGCTGAAAGGGATCGCAAGAGAGTTGATGACGCAATTTGTGACTGGATTGAGAACCGGCCACCAAATGTCGAGCACCTTCCTGATGGTAAAAAGAATGCCGCGCTTTGGCGAAACAACGTGGCCGAGTCCGATTTGGAACTGTTCACTTTGGCCTACCTTCGTTGTTTGAAATCCAAAGTGATCTACCAAATTGTAGCCCTCAATCGACGAGGCACCATCGCCCAAACCCAAGGTTGGGTAAACCAGGGCCTGGTTGACCTTCCAGTGCTCCGCAACAGCTCACCAGTTTCAGAACTTGAGAATCTTTCCCCCGGCGAAGGGCAAGAGTTCGTCGTGAATAGCGAAGCGGCACTAGGTCTAAACTTGCGGAGCGCTCCGGATCCTTCTGACGAAACAAACCTCATCGCTACGCTCCCACTTAACCACCGAGTGATTAAGCTCGCGGAATCGAGTGTCGCCAATTGGTGGAAAGTGCGAACAATCATCGATGGTCTAACCAGAGATGGTTACGTCAATAAAAAGTACCTATCGCCGGCTGGTCAAAGCTCGACTGAAGTGACGACTCACTCGGGTGTAGTTGCCGTCCACTTGCCAACAACCGGTATGAACATAAGGAGAACTTCGTCTGCAGGCCGTTCATTTTCATTGACTGAAACTCCTCCAACCCGAAGTGTTGCAACTGATCCGCCGGGGCAACGCATTGCGGCAATCAGAGAATTGATCGAGTGGTTCAATGTTCCTGAGAGTTTGCGTTACAAACCCGATCAGTCCACCTATTGCAACATCTACGCGTATGACTATTGCTACATGACAGGCGCCTATCTTCCACGAGTGTGGTGGACTGACAAAGCATTGCTTCGCCTTCAAGCAGGCGAGACAGTTCCGATTGTATATCCTGGAACGCAACCCGGTACGGTAAACGAAAAGACCGCAAACTCTCTGAACGAGTGGTTCAAAGACTGGGGCGGTTTCTTTGGTTGGCGACGAACCCTAGATCTTGACGAACTGCAAGCAGAGGCGAACCAGGGAAAGGTGTGCATAACGGTGGCCAGAGCAAAGCCTCAATTCCATCACGGGCATGGCCACATCGTAGCAGTCGTGCCAGAGAACGATACGCATCGGGCCACGAGAATTAACGGCAAGGTTGTGGAAACAGTTCAAAGTCAGGCTGGCGCTAACAACTTTAAGTACCGCGTCAATCATTGGTGGAACGATGGCACCTATGCGGATTTCGGCCACTGGATTCACGATTAGTTGTCCAGGTTAAAGGACCGATTCAACTCTTAAGGACTCACGAATGGAGCACGTATGCCTTTGACTTCGACAACCACCGGTTCAATCAAAGTGAGTGTTTTTGATGCGAGCAGACTGCTCTGGCGAGGACCAGAAGTGCGAATCGTGCTGATGGATCCGTTTACTAGCTCGAGTAACAAGAAGCTGGTCGATCGGACCATGAAAAAAGGTACGAACACGATAGTTCTGGAGGGCGTTCCCGCTGACTCAGGACAGAGATACATCATGTTTGTTGACGCCGATAAACATCGAAGTCATTCGGTTTTTCCGGTGAAGCCGAAACCAGGCACTGAGGTTCCGATCAATATCATGTTGATTCCTAATGACCCTGTTCCGGACTTCAGTAAGTTCAGCTACAACGAACTCATGATGCGATCACCGCAGTTTCACCAGGCACTCAGCGCGAACATCTCTGAGGCAGATTTCATGGGACTAGCGAAGAGCGATCCGAAGTCGGGCGCGATACGAATGGCAACCTTGCTAAACATCGAAGCCAAGCTTCGCGCGACTGCACTAAAAGAAGGAAATGCCGTGGATTTCATCCGATCAATAGATAGTTTGGAATCCTGTGAGCGCGACCGGATAAAGGCACTTGTAGCCGAGAATATGCCGGCCAACTGCCGGAGTCTCAAGACTTTTTCGGAGCTCAATGAAGATCTCAACGAAATGAATCACAAAGGATTTCCGGTTAGCTTCAAGGAGAAGGTTGCGTTCTGTAGTCTTCAACTTTCATTTGCGAAGAAAGGTGAAAACGGCCAAGTCAATTCAGATATTGATATTGATTTGCTTACCGATATTGGTCATTTCGGCGAAGTAATCAAGAACAAGATCACAAAGATGAAGACTGATCCTTTCACCATCTATGTTTTGCTCTTCGATCAGGGGATCAGACCACTATACACAATCAAGGTCTGATCAGCTGAAGTTCACGAAACGCCATGTCAGAAAAATCAGACGGGAACATACCCTCAACCCCTTCCTCGGTTGAAGCGACATCGCAAACCAGCGAACCTTCGCCTGCACCATCGACTCCTGCAGGCCCTCCGCTACCGCCGAGCAACAACAAAGAGGACTTCGGAATCGGAGACGGAGTCGAACGCGCTGTTGATGGCAGACCCTACGAGCGCCAGGATGATCAACCCCTGTATCGGCCGCTCAAGATCTTTGCTTTAGATCCTTCGGTCTCACGACTCGAAGGAGCAACCGCACTTGTTAATGTGCCTTACGAGAAATTAGAGGCAGGACCAAAGGGTCAAGTCTTTGAAGTATCCTCCGACGATGAAAATGGCGCTAAAGTTCCGCTGGATCTGGACGACCACAATATCCTTATCCGAAATGGTCTGAATCCCTCGACTTCCGACAGGCATTTTCATAATCAGATGGTCTACGCCGTGTGCAGCATCGTGTACACGGCTTTTCGAACAGCGTTGGGCCGTCATATAACCTGGGGATTCAACAAGAGAGATGATCGCGTTCAATTGCTGCTGCGGCCACATGCGTTCGAAGGCAATAACTCTCATTACGATAAGAGTGTTGGTGAATTATGTTTCGGTTTTTTCCGGAGCAAAGCCAAAGGAGAATTTCCGGGCACTGTCTATGCTTGTCTTTCGCATGACACCGTGGCGCATGAAGTTACTCACGCGATCCTTGATGGCCTGCGCGCTCATTTCTCGTTGCCAACCTCACCTGATGTGCTCGCATTCCATGAAGGCTTCGCTGACCTGGTGGCAGTGTTCCAGCATTTTAGCTACGAACAAGTTGTTCGCTCTGCTATTCGCAACTCGCGCGGCGTGATCTCCCGAGCTGCACTGCTCACCGATATAGCACGCCAACTTGGTCAAACTGGTCGAGAATATAAAACTGCGTTACGCAGTGCGATCGACTTCGCCGAACCAGCCACGCCAGACAAAGACAGACAATCGGAGAAGAAGACTCCCAAGCTGTATGACCCGACTTTAGAAGCTCATGAGCTTGGGTCAATTCTCGTTATCGCCGTTTTCGAGGCTTTCATTGCCGTCTTTAAACGCAAGACTGAACGGTTGTTGCGCCTGGCTACAAATGGTTCAGGTAGATTGCCGCCCGGTGACCTGCCCGCTGACCTTCAAGCAGCACTCGCCGAACAAGCAAGTAAATTGGCCAGCCAGTTCCTCACCATGTGTATACGGGCGATTGATTACTGCCCGCCAGTGGACATTACTTTCGGTGAATACTTGCGAGCGGTAATTACGGCGGATAAGGACCTCGTGCCCGACGATCCCTGGGCCTACCGTGAAGCCTGGATTGATTCATTCCGTCGGCATCACATTTACCCAACCGATGTTGACGATCTTTCTGAGGACTCTTTGCTTTGGGATCCCCTCAAAAAAACACATCCTGAAATCTGGGCCACGCCCATTAATGAACTGGCCTTTCGGCAGTTGAAATTCAGCGGCGACCCAGCATGGCCAGCCGATGCCGACGAATTGAAGCGTCAAGCAAGAGCGCTCGGTAAGGTTGTGACCACACCCGAGTTCATGCCGGCCTTCGGAATCGCGGCGGCTGGCGATCCATTGCTGGAGGGTGATGAGGTGATGACGCCGAAGATTCAATCGATTCGGTCATCGCGTCGCGTTGGTCCCAGCGGACAGATAGTCTTCGACGTTGTGGCCGAGGTGACTCAGAAACGAAAAGCTACTTTCCCAAAGACTCAAGAAGTATGCACTTTCTATGGCGGCTCAACAGTCATCATTGATCCTGACGGAAGAATCCGTTACGTCGTGGCGAAAAGCGTCACGAATCGAAAACGCCGAGACGATCAAAAACGGTTTCTTGAGAGTACAGTTGGGCTCAGACACAAAAGTAGTCTCTGCGGCACCGACACGCCGAACTTTTTCCAAATGCTTCACGAAGCGAATGGTCGTACGCCCGCCGAAACATTCTTTATTAACGAGGGCGCCGGCGGGTCAAAAGAATAGACATCACGTCATCGGAAAGGATGCAAACATGCCACAAGCTCAGTTGGAGAAGATCGAACATATTGTAGTTCTCATGCTTGAGAATCGATCGTTCGATCACATGCTCGGATACCTGAGCCTTCCACCGGCGCAAGGCGGTAAAGGACGCCAGGACGTCGACGGTCTCACCGGGCAGGAGACCAACGTTGATGATAACGGTGTGGCCTTTCCTGTTAAGAGAATGGCCTCCCCGATCATGAATGGCGATCCCTGTCACGAGTGGGATTGCGTTGAGGAACAGTTAAACGACGACAATGGTGGATTCCTCATTAACTACAGCAAGGTTGTTGTAAGTAATCCGGAGTTCATCATGCATTACTTCACTGGCGCAGACGTGCCTGTTTACGACCACCTTGCCAGGGACTTCTGCATTTGCGATCGCTGGTTCTGCTCACTTCCCGGGCCTACTCAACCTAATCGAGCGTATTCGCTGGCTGGGAGCTCTGATAGCCGTCAGGAAAATTTCACTCCCAAGCAATTACTCCTCGGAGAAGGTTTTGAGGCTGAGACAATCTTTGAGGTGCTCACGACAAACAATGTTTCGTGGAAGTGTTATTCACACGACATCTCGAGTCTTCGCTTCTTCAAAAACTTTCGCACTCAACTGGTTCCGGAGATCGATAAGATTGACAAGTTCTTTGCGGATGCGAAATCCGGCACCCTTCCCAAAGTCTCATGGATCGATCCCGACTTCGGAATTGTGGTCTACCCTGGCCCACCCAATGACGATCATCCGCCTCACGACATGCGTCACTGCCAGAATCTGGTCAGCAACGTCTATAACGCTCTATTGGACGGCCCTAACTGGTCACAGACATTACTGATAGTTGTCTACGATGAGCACGGCGGCTTCTACGATCACGTATCACCACGCGACTTTAATCCGGCTGATGATGATCCGGACTTCGCGAAGTATGGTGTGCGCGTGCCCGCATTTTTGATTTCGCCGTGGGTGGGTAAAGGATCTGTCTTTGGCAAAGAGACCAATGGCCTGCAACCGCCGACGGTTGTGTTTGACCACACTTCTATTTTGAAAACTATCCTCAAGCGTTTCTGTTCCAACGGCGGCACGATAACAAGCATGACGAAGCGTGTTGATGCTGCAAATGATTTGAGCGCTTTGCTGACGGAGGCACAGGCGCGCACTGATTGCACGCGGACGCCCCTAATTCCCAACGTGCCGATCTCCTTCAAAGACAAATTCATGATGAAGGGCGAACGGAGCGAGCTACAGGATTCGCTTGATGCCATGGTCATGCAGGCCACGGTTAATGGTATTCCCCCGGAGAAGTTATAGCGACGCGCCAATGTCGCGGGCTTAAAGGGACCCTGAAAAGATGTTTAATTCACTCAAACAGAAGATCTCGGACCAGGTGAATAAGGTCTTTCACGACGGCGACGTGGAAGTGACAATCTATCCCACGTACGGATTTCAACAGGACAGTGAATGGCTTATTCCTTTGCGTGGGTGGGCTCACCAAAACCGCAGACTACCGGACCACCTGATTAGAGAATTGGCCCAGGCCGCAATTCACTGCGACGACGCCGAGCTCGGTAATTTCAGTTCACGCTTCGATGATTTCTCAGATGATAGTCGCTCGAAACAATCAGTCACAATCCAGTTCGACACGGATCACGAACAACATCTCTTTCAGTCGAGCGATCTAAACGGATTGATAGAAACGACTATCAGGCTGCCTGTCGCAAAGGCGCAGGCGTTGCTCGCTCAACAAAACTCGCCAGACAAATGGCTAAGATTTAGTGTCACGTCTGCAGGACACAGCGGTAACGGCAAAGTCAATCTAATCGAACGAACAGGGTTATCACTGATCTCTGACATAGACGACACAATAAAGGTGACAGAAGTTCCGGGACACAAGGAGGTAGTCCTGAAAAACACCTTCTGCCGCGACTTTGTCTCCCTGGACCAGATGTGTGAGAAATACAGGAACCTGGGAGATGCCTGTTTCCATTATGTTTCAGGTGGACCATGGCAGCTCTATCCTCCCCTATCAGATTTTCTGGCCGCTGCGGGTTTTCCGGCAGGCACCTTTCACCTGAACTATTTTCCGAAGAACTTTCTGGCAGATGATACGCGTTCTTTGTTGCTGGACTCAGTCTGTGGCTCGCTTGGTCGCACCTACGACCACAAGGTCCAACAGATTACTCGGCTAATGGAACGGTTTCCCGAGAGAGAATTTATTTTGGTGGGAGACTCAGGCGAGCTGGATGTCGAAGTCTATCGTCATATCAGGGAGTTGTTTGGCAAGCAGGTGCTCGAAATTTGGATTCGTGATGTGCTCAACGATCAAGAGGTTAATAGCTTTCGCCTTGAGGGAGTGGACACCATTATCAAAGCGGAAAAGATTGTTTGCCCAACCGACGAGCATCATGAAAAGCTCGCTGCAGTTATTCAGCGAGAGCACCAGCGACCCTACACAAAGAATCATTTGCCACCCTGCAACGCCGCCTGATTGCAACCTGTGCACGGAGAGACGAGGCCCATATGTCGACGAATCACAAGTACCCGATTGTTCTGGCGCACGGAATAGCCAGATTCGATATTCTGTTGGAGATCTTGAAGGCAAAATTGCAACTCACCGAAACCAGTCTCGGCGATCTGTTTCAATACTTCAGAGGCATTAAGAACCATCTCGAGTCACACGGTTTCAGGGTATTCGCCCCAAATCAGGATTTCTCAGGCCCTGTCGAGCTTAGATCAGAACAATTGCAGGCCCGAATCAATGAGATCATCGCAACTACGGGAGCCGAAAAGGTTCACATCATTGCTCACAGCATGGGCGGCCTCGACGCCAGGCATATGATTGTTGATAAAGGAATGGCCGAAAGAGTGGCCAGTTTGACAACTATCGGTACCCCTCATCGAGGGACGGTTCTTGCCGATCACGTAATTGATCATGGCGGCTTCTTTTTGAAAGAAGGCTTGCGCCCGGTTCTCAATATGGATGGCTTCGATGATTTGAGAACCGGCCCCTGTGAAGAGTTCAACCGGCGCGCGGAACATCAAGAAGCTACAAACAATGTGGTTTATAAGACCTTTGCCAGCGCTGAAGATCTTCATCTAGTCTTCGCGCCGCTGGTCCCTTCCTGGATTTTTCTTCGCGAGCAACAAGGAAAGAATGATGGCCTCGTGCCAGTCACCTCTCAGTCATGGACAAGAGAGCTTGTCGCAAATGATGGGAGTCGAAAAGCTGTCGTGCAAAATGATTTTCCATTACCAGCAGATCATTTGAACCAGGTTGGGTGGTGGGATCCTGCGGAAGCAGCTAATCCAAAGAAGTTGTTCCAAAATCTCTTCAAACAAAAGAAGGATTACGAGAGTCAGATCCGAGCAGTCTACCTGCAGATCGCGCAGGGCCTATAGGTTAACTCTTATCTTTGAACAACTCGCGATGAATGACCGCTACCTCTTCACTTGCGATTTTCGGGTGCCGATCATATGTGAGTAGACCATTGATCTCCTGTTCAATGTCAGTGAGTTGTGTGTAGCAGAAACCAGCAAGAAAATTCAGTGAAGCAATGCCTTTGATTAGATCCCGATACTTCTCCAACAGTTCCTCAGGTGTTTGAAACGAATCGTAAAACTGGTAGAGCAGATCGCGTTTTTCAGGCGGAATATGCCTGGGGATCGCGAGAAAGCCTCCCACCTCCGAAAGAACAATAGGCTGACCGCGATACTTTGAGCCCCGCGCAAAGAGTGGTTTATCACTAATCCAAACCTTGAGAGGTAATTGTCCACCGCTAAGCATTTCTTTGTACCGACTCTGCAATTTTTCCGCCGTCGGCGTGTAGTCATGAATTGCACAGATATCCGTTATGTCGGTATGTTCCCATCCATCGTTATCAATAACAGGTCGGCTTGAATCCAGCCGCCTTGTAGATCGAACCATGCGTTCAATAAAAGCGTACTGCCCTGCATGTTGTTCGGCGAGACCAGGAAAGCCCATGCTTTCATTTACGGGTACCCACGCAACAATGCTTGGATGGTTGTAATCCCTTCTTATTGCTTCCTGCCATTCAGCCAGCAGTTGTTCCTCTGCCTTTGAAGACCATTCTCGAGCGTTCGGCATTTCTTCCCAAACCATCAAGCCCAGCCGATCGCACCAATATAGCCATCTCGGATCTTCGATCTTCTGATGTTTTCTCACCGCGTTGAAGCCAAACATCTTGACCCACCCGATATCAGTCTGTAGTGCCTCGTCCGAAGGCGCAGCTAGTAAACTTTCAGGCCAATAACCCTGGTCCAACACCATCTTGAGATACGTTGGCTTGCCATTCAAAAACAGCTGTCCTTCTCGTAATTCTATTCCGCGTAAACCGACGTAGGAGGTAACCTCGTCCAATAATGTGTCGCCATCAAATAAACGAATTCGCAGATCATAGATGTTGGGATTCTCTGGCGACCACAGCTTCGCGTAAGGAATTATTAAGCGCAGACGCCCTGTCGCAACTGCAGTCGTATCCTCAGCCGTCGCTACCAACTTTCCTTCCTCTAGAACTTCAACTTCTACCCTCCATTCGCTGGAAGGGGCATGAAGAAAAACCGTAACGTCCAGAATATTTCGCCTCGGGTCGGTATTTACCCTCAACTCTTCAATTCGCATCGCAGGAACGGGCTCCAGCCACACTGTTTGCCAGATACCAGTTGTGCAGTAGTAATCGATACCGTAAGGCATTCCGGTGTGTGACTGTTTTCCGCGAGGCTGTTGCGGGTCCTGCCGGTCTTCAACGCGAATCGATAATCGGTTGGCCCCAGGCTTCACGTAAGGTGCAACATCGAACTGAAAAGGGACGTGACCACCCTGGTGGTGTCCTACTTCATGCCCGTTGACCCAGAGCGTAGCGGCATAATCGACGGCCCCAAAATTCAAGAGCAGATCGCGTTCGCAATCCTCTTTTGAAAGCTCGACGGTCCGTGCATACCAAACAAACTCGTGGATGCTTTTGTCATTGATGCCCGACAGCTCGCTTTGGTAAGGAAAGGGTACGACAATTCGACGAGTCAGCTTACGGCCATCGTACCAACCTAACTGCAAACCTTCGTTAGCGTCATCAAACTCAAATTCCCATTCGCCATTGAGATTGAGCCACAAAGGTCGTACAAAATCTGGCCGAGGATATTCGGGTCTCGGAATGTGGGAATTGTCTGACATCATCGATTTATTTCTGGTTGCGGCGAACTATCTTTCGATTGGGCGGGAATATCTCTTGAGGTTTGACCGGTGTCGGTCAGGTTCGTAGTGTCCCACGCAGTCAATTTTCCCTGGTACACTAATCGTCCCGCTTTGTTTATTAAGACTTCGCCCATCTCACTTCGCTCGGAATTAACTGGACCAAACAAGACGCTCCCTTCCTCGTCATTCCTAAGTACGATCAGTTCACGACCATTTGGCAACCTGTAAATACCACGCTCTCTGAAAACCATTTCACCCCCCCGGTTCGTTCGCACTCAACCATTATGTCTCTTCATCTTTTGTTTCCTAAAGACTCAAATAGCTGTTCGAATTCGGTCATTTGTTTGCCCAGCTCCTCTGCGAGGGGAATATATATCTCTCGCTCTCCACTGTCGTTGGGATAGTCCCAAAGACCATTATGACAATGCCGATCGTCTTCCCAACCAGGATGATTGAGTATCGGGTACAAACAAATCCCTTCAATTGGAGTTCCACTCATTATTGCCGCTCTGACTTCTGAGCCTATGTATCGGAGCCACGCAGGACGCGCTTCATTCTCGATGCCGGTTTCGGCGACAAAGAGTGGACGCTGGTAACGTTGATAGACTTCCTGGACGATCTCTCGAAAGGGCCGGTAACGGGGATTGTCAGGGGCGACGGATGAACCACCCAGGATCCATTGATTGTGAACATAGTAATTGACGCCGATGATATCGAGATACTTTTCGTTCCCACCAAGTTCCGGCTTCATACGTCCGCCAATCATGTCCCACGCCTCGTACTGCGAGAGACGATAAGCTTCCGCGGCCTTAACCTGCATTGGGTTCGCCGGATCTTCTGGTAGTACATTGATGACCGGATCAATTTGAGCTATTCGAGCCTCGGGATTGACATTCCAGATTGCCTCCGTTGCGGCAATCGATGCTCTGACTAACTGCTCTTTTAACTCGTCACCACGCCCGAGCGCGTAAGGATTCATATGGGCCAACTCGCCTGCGGCCCACGAGAAGAAGGATATTTCATTGATCGGGCAAATTATTGGGAGGCGGTCACTCTCTTCCTTCAACAGCTTCGCAAATTCGTGGCCCAACTGCGCAAAGGAATCCACGAATCTGGGTTCGAAAATGTCGAGCCAGTCCGGCCAACCGTAGTGACACAAGTCCCAAATCAATTGCACGCCTGTCTCATCCGCGGCTCTCATCAAACCGAGGGCACTCGCAAAGTCATATTTCCCGGCACTTGCTTCAATCAAATGCCACCGCAAACCTTCACGAGCCGTACGCATTCCTCGTTGGAGAAGGCGCAGATAGTCCAGGCGTGCAAAAGTGTCATGGCGTGTAGCGGCTATCTCATCCAATCGCTTGCCACTCCGCAAACGATGAGTCGAACATTCGAAGCCACCCTGAAAAAAGCTATCGAACAGAGGAGCGTGCATCACCATGAACGTTCCCTCGTTCGGCTGTAAGAGTTAACTCTTGACGCAACAGTGTTTCCTTCGAGAGTCTGCCGTTGCCATTGCCATTACCATGACCGTTGCCATTGCCCGAAGGTTCTGACCTCATCACGAGTGCCTGGGCTCGTTTTACATTCATTATCTTTCCGTAAGTCGTAAGTGCCTGCGCGACGATTTGGTCCATGTTGTAGTACTTGTAAGTTGCGAGCCGGCCGACAAAATGGACCTTAGGTGTTCCATCGGCAAGCGCTTTGTATTTCGTGTAAAGGTCAGCATTCTCTTTGCGCGGCACCGGATAATAGGGGTCGCCCTCAGCCTTGGGAAATTCATACACAATGCTCGTCTTGGCGTGCTCTTGCCCGGTGAGATACTTGAATTCGGTAATGCGCGTGTAAAGCTGTTCGTTTGGATAATTTACTACCGGCGCAGCCTGGTGAGCGG
>Ga0068857_100001459_pt1 | contig 18788 bp, 11 predicted proteins | sample KBSCornC72_FD_66591 | JGI IMG/M metagenome (GOLD analysis project Ga0068857, IMG submission 66591) | Corn rhizosphere microbial communities from Kellogg Biological Station, Michigan, USA - KBS Corn C7-2 | ecosystem: Host-associated > Plants > Roots > Rhizosphere > Soil ...
TACGATTTCTTCAAGCTGACCGGCGACGCCAACCACGACCGCAGCGTCGACTTCAACGACCTCGTCAAGCTCGCCCAGAATTACAACACGACCGGCGGGATGACCTACGCCAGCGGCGACTTCAACGGCGACGGCAACGTTGACTTCAACGACCTGGTGATCCTGGCGCAGCACTACAACTCGTCCCTGCCCGACGGCGGTGGCGGCAGCCCGACCCCGGCCGCGTCACCTGCGACGGCCGCGGCGATCATCGCGAGCGTGGCGGGAACGCAGACGACCACAACGCCGACGCCTCCCGCGCCGCCGGCGAAGACACCGCCGAAATCCACGACGAAGGCCAAGCGGCCGATCCCCGAACCGCCGGCCCCGCCGGTTAAAGTCGCGCCCAAGCGGCCGGTTTTCAGCAAGGCGCGGATTCGCTGAGATCGATGAATCGCGGCCAGTTTCGGGTGCCACCGGTCGGCGTACTCGCAGACCTGCGTCTTCCCTGCGAATCACAAACACAGGTCTGGGCGTACTGCGACCTGTGGCGCCCACACCCGCTTTCACCGGTCTTTCGAAAACCCGATCGCCTTCACCTTCACCCAATCCCCCTTGGCACCAACGGACTCGGGGTCGAGTCGCAGGCCGGTGATGACGCCGCGGTAGTCGGCCGACTCGGACAACTTCACCGCGTACGTGTGGAATTGGCCGTCGGTGACGACTTTGAAGTCGAACGGACGACCCATTCGTTTCTCGCCCCACTTGCTCCAGAAGACCTGCGCCGTCGGCGTCGACGTCTTGAACGCCGCCGTGACGTACAGCGTCGGCGCGTCCTCCGCCCGCCAGAAGCCCGGCGGGCCGATCAACTGCGGGTCGCCTTGTTCCAGCCCGACGTTCAACTCGCCCTCGATCGGCCAGCCGGCGTCGTGGGCGTTGGCGTAATACCAACCTTGACGGTCGTGCTCAAAGCGATAGTTCGGTGGCGCGGGCTTGGCGGCGTGGTCGTACACCCACGCACGGATCGATTTCAGGTCGCCGAGGATCAGCGTGTACTGGTAGTCGTGCACGACGTCGTGGTCGAGGATCTCCTGGCGGTTGGGGGCGATGTAGCCGGTCGGGTCGTCCGCGGCCCCGCCCTTGCCCGGCCGACCGGCGAACCCGCCGCTGAAGTGGTAGCAGCCCGGGTTCCAGACGCCCAGGCCGAACCCGTCGTCGTTCACCAGCGCCGCCCAGTTCTCGCTGGCGAACCAGTGCGCCCACGGGTCGCGCGGCGTGAGAAAATGCTCGACGCGCGTCAGCTCGCCGCCGGTGAACGGCTCGTCGCCGGTGTACGTCATCAGGCGGTAGAACGGACCGTTTGTGTAGACCGCCGGCATCTCCTGCGTGCGCGCCGGCCATTGCGTCTTGTCCGACCGCGCGTTGTTCAGTCGCGCCCGCACGCGCACGGCCGAACCGTCCGGCGTGTACCACGTCTCGAACGTCCCCTCTAACGGCACATTGTCGAGCGGCCACTGCATCGGCACGCATTTCACGTACAGCGTCTTGCCGTCGTTGGTGTGCGCGACCGTCCGCGACGCGTTGCCGAAATGATCGCCCGACTGGATCGGGTTCCACCCCAGCCCGCGCCACTGCGGCGCCGGCTCCTTGCCGAGCGGCGTGAACGGCACCGGCCCGGCGTAGTACGACATCTGCACCTGCCGGCCCCAGTCCCAACTGTTGACGACGTTGAGGTCTTCGGTCGAGCGCGACAGGTAGGTGATCGCGCCGCCGAGGTTGAGATCCACCCCGAGTTTGATCGTGCCGTTGTCGAGGTAGGCCATGTCCGGCTTGTGCGCCGCGCGGGGCGCGGCGGCAACGAGAGGCGGAACCAGAACCAGCAGTACGATGGTGTGCGCCCGTCGCAAATCGATCGATCCTATTCCAGTTTGCCCGAGAGGTGCGTCGTGCCCGTGGGCTGGAACGTGCCGACCGACGGCTCGTCGGTGACGAACGCGCCGGCGACCGGGCCGACGTCCTTGGGCAGCGACGCCACCAGGTAGGCGTTCCCCAGTTCGTTGGGCCGGAACGTCGCCGCCGGCACCTTGCGGCCGTAGGGCGTGATGAACCAGAGCTCGTATGCGTCCTTGGGCCCGAGCGTCTCGAGGTTGTAGGCGTAGAAGTGCCACGCCTGCCGCCGCGCGTCCCACAGCGCCCGGGCCGACGCCTTCGACTGGGCGACGCCGTCCATGCGGATCAGGCGCAGCGACGGCGAGTGCAGCAGCTCGGTCTGAATCACCAGCTCGTGCTCCCGCGTGGCGGCCTGCTGGTGGGCGGTGACCAACTGTTTCTGCATCACCGTGTCGTGGTCGTGCTGGACGTTCATCATGAACTTGGCCGTGACGACGAACGCCAGCGACGCCGCCACCGCCGGTGGGATCGACCAGCGGACCCACCGGGGCAGGCGCAGCGTCCCACGGTTGTCGCCACCGCGGCGCGCCGCCTGCGGCGTCTGGATGGCCGGATGATCCGACGCGATGCGAGTCATCAGCCGCTGGCGCGCCGACGGCGGCGGCGCGACCGGGTCGAGCGCGTAGGGCAAATGCCCCAGCGTCGCGTCCGCCTCCGCCAGGTAGGACGCACACCGCGTACACCCCGTCGCCAGATGCGCGCGCAGCGCCGCCGCCTCGGCCGGTTCCAGACCGTCCAAAAGCAGCAAGGGCATCAAATCTCGACGTTGCTCGCAATTCATCGAAGTGATCAACCTTCATCCTGTATACGAAGCAAGTCACGCAATTGGATGAGGCCTCGGCGTAGATATGTTTTGACGGTTCCCACCGGTTTTTGGAGCTTGAGGGCGATCTCGGTGTGACTCAATCCTTCAAAAAACGAACATTCGAGCACTTCTCGATATTTTTCATCGAGCTGCTGTAAAGCATTGCGAATCCAGGACCTGTGCTCGTCCTGCAGCGCGGATTGCAGTGGATCCGGGGCGGGGTGAGGCTGCGATTGGGCCTCGGTGTTGTCGTGGAGGGGAGTGGTCGGTTTCGAACCCTTCATTCGGGCGCGATCGAGGGCACGGCTGCGACTTAATGTCAGGATGTACGCCACCGGCGCGCCCCGCGCGGGGTTGTAGCGGTCGGCGCGGGTCCAGAGTTCCTGGAAGACGTCGATCATCGCGTCCTCGGCCATGGCGGGATCTTTCAGGACGCGCAGGCAGAGCGAATAGACGATCGTGCTGTGCCGGTCGTACAGGCGCGACAGCGCCGACGGGTCCCGCCGCGCGATGCCGTCCATGAGCACGTAGTCGTCGTCGAGACCGTGCCCGCCCGGCCGTGATGGTTTGGAATTCTCGAAATGCATGAAACCCGCGGGGCGCGACGCGCACAAGCATCGGAGCGCGCGGGCCAACTCTAACAAATGCGGCGACGCGAGGGCAAACCGGAAATCAGCGCACCGGCGCGACCGCGGAGCGCGCACCGGTCGGCGGGAGGAACTCTGACGGATACGCCGCCGACAACTCCTGCCAGAGCGCCGCGAACTGCTCGGGGCTGAGCGCCGTTTCGCCACCGGCGTCGTCGAGAAGTCGCCCGGAGAAGAGCTGTGCGAGCTTGCGCAAATCCTCGATTGGGCGGTCATCCTTCGGGAGGTTCCAGAGACGCAGCTTGTGATCTTCGGCGATCGTCGCCAGGCGGCGCGAGTCGGGCGCAAACGTCATCCACTCGGTCACCTTCGGGTGCTCCAGCCAGTTGGTCACCGGTTGGCCGCTGCGCGCGTCCCACACGCGGGCGGCGTAGAAGTTGGTCGCGGTCGCGACCAAGCAGCCGTCGGGGCTGAACTGTACGTGCCGCACGTCGCTGCTGGGCCCCTCGTGCAGGAGCGGCGGCGTCAATGGCCGCGCGGTCGCCGCGTCCCACACGCGCGCGGTGTGGTCGTAGCTGCCGGTGACGACGCGGCGGTCGTCGGGGCTGAACGCCGCCGCGAACACCGGCCCGCCGTGCCGCATCGGCTCGGTCGACACCGGCTCGCCGGTCCGCGCGTCCCACACGCGCGCGGTGTGGTCGTTGCTCGCGGTGAGGACCCAGCGGCCGTCATGACTGAAACTCGCCTGGTGGATGCCGCCGCCGTGCCGCATGACGCGTTGCGAGATGGGCCTGCCGGTCTCGCAGTCGTAGACGCGGACGGCGGTCTTCTGCGCGTCGGTGACCGATTTGCCCTCGAAGGTGACGGCGAGGAAGGATTTGGCGTCGGGGCCGATCGCCAGGACGACGCCGCCGTCCTCCGGCCGCACGGTGGGCGTAAGCGGTTTGCCCGTATGCGGGTCCCACGTGCGGACGTCATTTCCGCGTGTGACGGTGACCAGCCGCGTGCCGCCGCCACGGTCGAACGCGAGCAATTTGACGGCGTCGGCGTGCTCGATCGCCGCCGCGCCGGGGAGCGGGGCGAGCGTGGTCGCGTCCCACACGAAGACCTTGTGATCCTCGCCGCCCGTCGCCAGCAGATTGCCCGCGCCGAACGCCGCCGCCACGATCTTCCCCTTGTGCCCCGCGACCTTCCCGACGGGCTTGGCCGACTTCAGATCCCACAGCGACGGCCCTTGAACGCCGCCGCTCGCCACGAGCAGCCGCTGGCCGGCGGGGTCGAAGCGCGCGAAATCCACGCCGGCCAGATCCATCGCGGGGTCGGGCGTTGGCGCCGGCCGGTCGGGCAGGTTCCAGACGAACAGGCCGTTGTCCCAAATTTCGGTCACCAGCCGGCGTCCGTCGCGCGCGAACGCCGCGGCGCGCACCGGCCCCCGGTGCTGCAGCCGCACGCCTTCGGGCTCGCCGCTCTCCACACGCCAGACGCGCGCGGTGCTGTCCTGACATCCGGTGACGACGCGCGTCGCGTCGCCGTTGAACGCGGCATACAGCACACGGTCGGCGTGTTCCAGCGGCTTACCGACCGGCTTGGCGGTGGCGGCGTCCCAGACGCGGGCGGTGTTGTCCTCACTGGTGGTGACGAGTCGTTTGCCGTCGCCGCTGAAAACCGCGGAGTTGATCGTCCCCGTGTGCTTCATCAGATCGCCGACGGGCGAGCCGTCGGCGGCGTTCCACAGTCGCGCGGCGTGATCGTCGGAGATCGTCACCACGCGACGGCCGTCCGGGCCGAACGCCACAAACGTCACGCGCCGCCCGTGCACGAGCGGCTGGCCGACCGCCGCGCCGTCGTCGACCGACCAGATGTGGGCCAGGTTATCCGCGCCGGCGGTGGCGACGAGGCGGCCGTCCGGGCTGAACGCGGCGTGCTGCACGGCGCCCGTGTGCCGCAGCGGTTCGGTGACCGCCTCGCCGCTGCGCGCGTCCCAAACGCGGGCCGTCTTGTCCTCGCTGGCGGTGACGACGAACTTGCCGTCGCGGCTGAACGCGGCGAAGAGGACCGTGCCGTCGTGGTGCAGCGGCTGGCCGATCGGCTTGCCGGAGCGCGCGTCCCACACGCGCGCGGTACCGTCCTCGCTGGCGGTGACGACGCGCTCGCCGTCGGGGCTGAACGCCGCCATGCGGATGCGCTTGTCGTGCTGGAACTCCGCCTGCGTCCGGCCGTCGCGGTCGACGACGACCCAGAGGTTGCTGTCGCCGCCCCGCCGCCGCAGCACGCGCCAGTCGGTGGTGATCGTTTGGGGGTCGGGCGATTCGAGCGGCGGGTCGTCCGCCGACAGCGCGGTCGGCGGCCGCGGGATCGGGCACTGCGCCAGCGTCGCCGCGAGGCGCACGCGGTGCACGGTCACCGCCTGCGGGTCGGCGGCCTCTTCGCTCAGCGCCCGCACGAAATAGGGCAGCGCCAGCGCGGGATTCTTCGCGTTCTGCTGATCCTGCCCGCGCGCCACGTACTCCGCCGCCAGGTGACGCCGGGCCACCTCGCCGGCCTTGATCGCGTCCGCCGTCGCCTGCTTGGCGACCTGTTCCGCGCTTCGAGCGCGCGCGGCCTCGGTCTGCGCGAGCTGCTGCTGCTCCGTCGCCTTGCCGGCGCTGGTGCGGGCGTCGTTGCTTTTGACGTTGAGCTGCCAGAGCAGCACCGAGAACGCCCCGACCAGCAGCGTCAGGATCGCCACCCCCGCCGCCAGCATTTTGATCACCCGCTGCCGCCGCTCGGCGATCCGCGCCGACTGCGCCGCCAGGCGCTTGACGGCCTCCTCGCGGCGCTCGGCCTGCAGCGCCTCCTGGATCTTCCGCCGCCGCTCGTCCAGCGACATCAGCCGCCACGCCAGTTCCTGCGCCGAGCCCAGGCGGTTTTGCGCCTCCCCGTCCACGCACGCGGCGATGTCCGACCGCAACAGGTCGTCCTCGACGTTTCGCTCCCAGCCGCTGGCCAGCGGCCGCTCCAGGTCCGCCACCACCATCTGGTACGTCAGCACCCCCAGCGCGTAGACGTCCCCCTGCACAGTGTGCGGCTTGCCCGCCAGCGACTCGGGCGGGGCGTACATCTGCGTGCCCGAGCGACTGGTGTCGTTCACCGTGACGTTCGCGCTGGTGAACCCCGCGACCGTGATGTTGAACTCTTTCAGCCGCGACCGGTCGGTCAGCACGCCGATGCCGAAGTCCGTCAGGCGCGGGTAATAATTCCCCTCCAGGTCCTTGAGCATCAGCACGTTCGACGGCTTGATGTCCTTGTGCAAGACGCCGACCGAGTGCGCCGCGCCCAGCGCCTTGGCGATGCGCGCGACGATCGCCAGGCGGTGCGGCAGCGGGATCCTGGCGATCCCCCCGTGCGCGGTGGCCCACTGCACCAGGTTCCCCTCCGGCGCGTAATCCATTTCGATGAAGTAGGGCGCGGTCTCGAACTGCCAGTCGATCACGCGCCCGATGTCACGCCGGTCGCCCAGGGCTTCCTTGATCAGGCGGAAGATCACGACTTCGCGTTTGAGCGCGCGAAGGCGTTGGGCGTCGAAGCAGAACTTGAACACGCGGGTGGCCCGCGTCTTGGGCTGCTGGGCGAGCCAGACCTCGCCGAACCCCCCTTCCCCCAGCTTCTTGCGGATCAGCCAGTTCGGGGCGCTGGGGAGCGTGCGGTTCACGCCCGGCCGCCAGCCCAGGGTCTGCGCTTCGTCCGGGCGGATGTGGCGGCGGGCCTTTTCCGTGTCCGGCGGCGGCGCGAGCGGCGCGATCCCCTCCGCCCCCACCTCAAACACCTCCATCGGGTCGTCCGCACCCTTGAACAGGTACGGACCGTGCGCCATCCACCGGATCGGCGGGCGCTGGCCGTCCACCTGCGGGTGCTCGTGGACGAACTGTCGCGCCTCGTCGAACACCACCCGCGTGAGCAGGATCTGCCCCCCTTCCGCCAGCGACATCACCCGCGCCGCCATGTCCACCGCCGACGCGAAGACTTTCGGCTGCCCCGTCGTCTCACTTTCGAGCTGCGCCACCTGCCCCAGGTGCAGGCCGACCCGTGCGCGGAACGCGTGGGGCCAGCGCTCGCTGGCCATGCGGTACTGATATCGCAGCGCCAGCGCGACGGCGTCGCCCACGTTGTGGAAGGCGATGAAGTAGCCGTCGCCGGTGTCCTGCAGCACCATCGCGTCGGGGGTTTCGGAGACGGTCTGGTGGACGATGCGGTCCTGGCGCGACACCAGCTCGCCGTACGCCTCGGCGCCGATGTCGGCCTTGATGCCGACCGAGTTCACCACGTCGGTGAACATCAGCACCATCAGGCGTGAGGAGAGTGGGGCTGCGTCCATAAAACCTGGAAAGCGGGGTCCCGTCCTTGTGCCTCGTCATTATCAATACGCGCCGGCGCGACCGCAACTCCGGCCCGCGCCGGGAGCAAGCACCGGCATGTACGCCGCGATTCGGGGATTCGGGGTCGTACGCCGTGCCCTCATCGGGTCCAGCCCGAATCAGGGCAGTCGATATTTGGCGCGGCCCCTCTAGACTCTGGCTCATCGGTTCGGCCGTGGCGCGGCGTCGTCGTCACCCGGGACCGGGAAGAATCGGAAAGGACAACCAACGTGCGGAAGGTCAATTACAAGTCGCAGTCGCTCCGGAACGCCTCCTCGTTCGCCGTCGAATCGCTCGAGACGCGAGCCCTCATGAGCGCGTCGTTCACCTGGCCGACGCCCGAGCTCTTTCCGCCAGTCTCGGCCGGCGACGTCAACGGCGACGGCCGGGCCGACATCGTCGCGGTCCAGAATAGCACCCGGATGACCATCAGCCGCACCGGCATCACGCTGACCCACGAGGCCGCGGTCAGCGTCAAGCTCGGGAACGGCGACGGAACCTTCGGCGACGGCTCGGTGCGATTCCTGCTCCCGGCGGTGCAGGTCGCGGATGTCGCGACCGGCGATTTCAACGGCGACGGCCGGGCGGACCTCGTGCTCGTCGAAGGGAACGATTCGCAGCGCCCCGGCGCCGTCCACCTTGCCCTGGGCGCCGGCGACGGCAAGTTCGCCACGCCGTTCTACGCCGGGCAGTTCGAAGGCGGCATTCAGGGTCGCTTGCACGTCGCCGACTTCAATGGCGACGGCCAGCTCGACATCGCCCTGAGTGGCGCTGGTAGTCAGCGCGGCATTATCGCGATCCTGATCGGATTGCTGCGCTCGAACGGACAGTTCGACAAGCAGCAGACGCTGCGAAACCCGTACGCCGATCTCAAGCCGGTGGACGTCGCGGCGGGCGACATCAACGGCGACGGACGCGCGGACCTGGCGGTCGCGCTGGGCGACGGATCCGTGCGCGTCGCGCTGGGCAACGGCTTGGGCGGCTTTGCCGACGCGGCGCTGCTGCCGGCGGTGCGCGGCGTGTTCGTGGCGCTCGGCGACGTCAACGGCGACGGCCTGCGCGACGTGGTCGCGGCCGACGGCGACGGCTCGGTCTTCGTCGCCCTGGCGGGTGGTGAAAAGGGCCTGCTCCTCCCCGCCGTCCGCACCGCCGCGCCACTCCTGCCGGCCGTCCAGCGCGGCCTCCACCTCGCCGACGTCAACGGCGACGGCAAGTCCGATCTGCTCTACGGCGACTGGGCGGGCGGTGTGCACTTCCTGGGCTTCGGCCAGGCCGACGGGACGTTTGCCATCGGGGGCAAGACGCCGACCAACAGCGTGCTCGGGTAGAGGGTTCCGGGACGTTGTCGGTCGCAATCAAGGTCGCGCGCCGCGAGGCGCGCGACCTCGTCTTTGTAATGGCGCCGGAAATTCCGTCCGAGAGTGGGGTGGACATTTTTACGGGCATGCCCTAAGGTATGGGCGGTTGGTCTGCTGATTGAATCAGATTCCGCGACAGTGTTTCACCTGCCTGCAGTTTCTACTTTCCATCTCTCTCCTCCCTTTTGGGCCAAGTTTCAGGCCTCTTTTGGTTCGACCCGGAAAGTAAAACACGGGTCTCATCTGCCCAACTCTGAAGGAGTATCTTATGGGTAAGAAACTGTATGTCGGGAATCTGAGCTACGACGTCGATAGCTCCGCACTGGAACAGCTCTTCGGCGCCCACGGCACCGTCACGAGCGCGCAAATCATCTCGGACCGGGACACCGGCCAGAGCAAGGGTTTCGGGTTCGTGGAAATGAGCAGCGACGCCGAAGCCCAGGCGGCGATTGCCGCCCTCGGTGGCCAGCAACACGGCGGCCGGGCGCTGACGGTCAATGAAGCCAAGCCGAAGGAAAACCGCAGTGGCGGCGGTGGTGGTGGCGGCGGCCGCGGTGGTTACGGCGGCGGCGGTGGTGGTGGTGGTGGTCGCAGCGGCGGTGGCCGGGGCGGCTACGGCGGTGGCGGCGGTGGCCGTTACTAAGTCGTCGACTTGCCAGTTATGATTTTCCCGAGAGAGCCGCAGCGATGCGGCTCTCTCTTTCATTTGGCGTTGTGGGTTGCGCGTGTTGGACGGGGGGACCGGGGGACGGGGGGACCGCGACGACGCAACGTTGTCGAGCGTGATTCGGCGAAGCGCACTCTCCGGCGTCGAGGGGTTGATGAGCGCCCGAGCGCAATAAAAAACGGGGCACGGTGGGTGTCGTGCCCCGCGGAGGGGGAAAGAAAAGCTTGGCCGGTATTACTTCTCTTCGACGCGCTCGATGTCCGCGCCGACGGCTCGCAGTTTCTGTTCGATCTTCTCGTAGCCGCGGTCGATGTGGTAGACGCGGTCGATCTTCGTCGTCCCGCGGGCGACCATGCCGGCCAGCACGAGGGCGGCGGACGCGCGCAGGTCGCTGGCCATCACGTTGGCGCCCTGCAATTCGCGGACGCCCTGGATGATGGCCGTCGGGCCTTCCTTGCGGACCTTGGCGCCCATGCGGTTGAGTTCGCCGACGTGCAGGAAGCGATCCTGGAAGATGCGCTCGGTGATGACGCTGATCCCGTCGCCCAGGCACAAGAGCGCCATGAGCTGAGCCTGGAGGTCGGTCGGGAAGCCGGGGTACGGCTGGGTCGTCATTTCGACCGGGTTGAGACGCCGCGAGCTGCTGACGAAGACCGTGCCGTTCTCGCGGGTGATCTTCACGCCGACTTCTTCGAGGCGGTCAACGACCGCGACCAGGTGGTCGAGGTTGCAGTGCTTGAGTTCCAGTTCGCCGTTGGTGAGGGCGGCGGCGATGATGAAGGTGCCGAGCTCGATGCGGTCGGGAATGACCCGGTGCTCGCAGCCGATCAGCTTATCGACGCCTTCGATCTTGATCTCGGGCGTCCCTTCGCCGGTGATCCGGGCGCCCATCTTCTTGAGCAGGTTGGCGCAGTCCACGACTTCGGGCTCGCAGGCGGCGCCGACCAGCACCGTGTTGCCTTCGGCGAGCACCGCGGCGCACATGACGTTGATCGTGCCGAGGACCGTCGGGCCTTGCGCGCCGCCGAGGTACAGGTTGCAACCCTTGAGGCGGCGTCCCTTGGGGACTTCGCCGACGATGTCGCCGCCCTCAGTTCGGAATTCGGCGCCCAGCTTCATGAGCCCGCGGATGTGGAGGTCGACGGGGCGGTCGCCGATGGCGCAGCCGCCGGGGATGGCGACCTGCGCGCGACCGCGCTTGGCGATGAGCGGCCCGAGCACGCAAATGCTGGCCCGCATGGTTTTTACGATGTCGTAGCGGGCGTGCGAGACTTTTTCGTCGCGCACTTCGATGTCGAGGGGTCCGTTGAGGGCCGGCCCGTCACCGACGCTCCCGCCGGTCGGCTCGTTCCGATAAACGTGACACCCCAACTCCCCGACGAGCTTGTTCATCGAATCGATGTCCGACAGGCGGGGGACGCCGTGCAGGCGGCTGGGCCCGTCGGCGAGAAGGCAGGCGGCGACGATCGGCAGCGACGAGTTCTTGCTGCCCGAGATCTCGATTTTACCCTTGAGGCGGCTACCGCCGCGAATGAGAAAGCTGTCCATGACGGCCCTTCCTTGGCTCCGAGGCCCAAATGTTTGCGAGCGGGCATGCGAGGCCCACTCAATCACGGGAGCCGCAGACTTCGCGACAACTCCCGAGCACCACATTGGGTCTATCGACCGATCCTTCGGTCGCTGAACAAATCAACTCTGAAAAGCAAGCAAATTTCGTTTATCGAACGTTCCGATCGAAACGCCCAAGCGCATCGATCACCCGGCATTCTGAACGCGGGCCGAATGTTTTCAAGGTCATTTCCGCAGAAATATTGCGGTAAATCACGGTCGGCGCGACGTCGGGCGGCTGGGCTTGGCCTTCGCGGGCGGCGCGGGCGGGCGCGGTGGCGCGACGCGCGTCAGCGAGAAAATATTCTTACGGGACGTGTCCGATAGCAACTCCGCGCTCACCGTTGCGATCGACGGCGCGGCCGCGCTGGGCGCGGCGGGGGCGGGGAAGGCCAGAGTCGTGTTGTACCGCTGCGCGAGCAGGACCAGGTCGTTGAAATCGACCGTGCCGTCGTAGTTGAAGTCGCCTTGGGCGAAGGTTTTGCCAGACATGTTGTAGTTCTGGGCGAGGATGACGAGGTCGTTGAAATCGACGGCGCGGTCGTGGTTGGCATCGCCGGCGAGGACGAAAAAATCGGACGTGACGTCGGCCGCGAGCGTCGCGCCGGCGGCGTCGTGCAGGCTGCCGGCGAAGAGGGTCAGTCGATAGTCGCCGTCGGCGAGCGGCGCGTTGACGGTGACGGTGGCTTGGTTATCGGCGACGTTGACGTCGATGTGGAAGGCGGCAGGGTCGATGAGCTGGCCAGTCGTGCGGTTGCGCAGCCCGAGGTCGCTGGCGCGGAGTGTGTCGGCGATGGGGGCATTGAACTCGACGGTCAGGACCGGCCGGGCGCCGGCGGGGTTGAACTGGATCAGCCCGACGGCCGGGCCGGCGATGCTCGTGTCCAGCTTGTAGAGTTGCGGGCCGTTCTGTCCGTCGTTGGCGGTGTAGTAGAGGGTGCCGTTGACGTTGACGAGGTTCATCGGGTTGGAGCCGGGGGCGGTCAGGCCGTGCGTGCCGCCGGGCAGGCCGTCGGTGACGAAGAGGCGGCGTCCCCCGCCGGCGGTGCCGTCGTCGGCGGTGAAGTACATTAGGTTGCCGATGACGGTGAAGTCGGCGGGGTTGGAATCCGCCACTCCGGGGTTGAGATCCGCGAGCAGGACGGTGGCGTTGGCGTTGCCATTGGTTTGCCAGAGCTCGCGGCCGTGCACCCCGTCGTCGGCGGTGAAGAGGATCTTGCCGGTTCCAAGCTTGATGAGGCGCTGTGGCGTGGAACTGGCAGCGCCCGCCCGGATGTCCTTGACCAGTACGGTACCCGCGGCGGTGCCGTCGGTGCGCCAGAGTTCGGTGCCGCCGGCGAGATCTGTCGCGGCGAAGCAGACGACGCCGTTGACGTCGGTAAAGCCGTTGGGGAACGAAGAAATGTTGCCGAGGTTGATGTTGGTGTTGGTATTGATGTCCTTTACGAGGACGGTCCCCTGCTGGGTTCCGTCGCTCCGCCAGAGTTCGGAACCCGTCGTGCCGTTGTCGACGGCCATGTAGAAGACGTTGCCCACCAGGCCGAGACTATTCACCGGCGACGAGACGTTAAAGGTCGTGAAATCCTTGATCGAGATGATGCCGACGGCGGGGTCGAACTTTTGAAAGACGGTCGAGCCGTTCAGGAAGTAGACCGCGGACCCTTTGACGATCCGGTTGCCGTTGGGCAGGGCGTAATCGGGGGACGAATGGACCGTGACGGTGCCCTGCGCGGTGCCGTCGCTTTTCCAGAAGTCGGCTTGCGTCGGGGAGACCTCGTCGTTGCCGACGTAAAACAGGGTCGTGCCGACAGGGGTGAGCAGCCGCGGCGCCGCGCCCAAGCCGGACGGGCCGGTATCTTTGACGATGACGGTGCCGGCGGACGTGCCGTCGGTCTTCCAGAGCTCGTTGCCCTGGTTGGCCGATCCGATGGCGGAGAAGAAGATCGTGCCGTTCACGCTGGTCAGCGAATCGGGCGAGGAGCCGGCGAACGCCGTCGTAAAAATGTCCTTAAACAGCACAGTGCCGGCGGCGGTGCCGTCGCTGACGTACAACTCGCGGCCGGTGGGCGAACCGTCGCCGGCGGCGAAGAAGAGGCGGCCGTCGGCGGCGATGGCGGAGGAGATCGTGCCGTTCATCAGTCCGGCGTTGTAGTCTGCCACGAGATTGACGGCGTCGTCGGCCGGCCGGGTTTTGAACAGGCCGTAGCCGGTGACCGAATCGGTGGCTTGGAAGTAGAGGTCGCCGTTAAACGTAAGCAACTCGTGCGGTCGCGACGCGCCGGGGCCGCGGTAGAGGTCGGCGACTTGTCGCGTGCCGGCCTCGGTGCCGTCGGTACGCCACAACTCCGAGCCCGATGCCGAGGACCGGGCGGTGAAGTAGAGCGTGTCGCCGTCGGCGAACAGGTTGGCGGGTGCGGACGAGGTGGAACCCCGCACGACGTCGGCGACCATTACCGTCCCGTCGGCGGTACCGTCGGACTTCCAGAGTTCGGCGCCGTGCACGCCGTCCGTGGCGGTGAAGTAAAGGGTATTGCCGACGACCGTGAAATTCGACGGGTTGGCGCTCCCGGTGGGGTTGATGGCGTCCACGAGCTGAGTGCCGGCGGGTGTGCCGTCGCTCTGCCAGAGGCCGACGGGTCCGTTGCTGGTTTGGGCGGAGGCGAAATAGAGCTCGTTTCCGACGACGGTCAATTCCGGTGACCGCTGGTTCACGTCCGAGTAGAGGTTGGCGATTTCCACTGGCGCGGCGACGCCGTCGTAGCGGTAGAGCTTCCGTTGGCCGCTTAGTGCGGCGACAAAATAGAGCGCCCCGTCGAAGTCGGCGAAACTGCGGTCGGTGGTGGGCGCGGCCGCGGTGACTTTCACGGGATTGGTCGTGGCGGTGACCTTGTAGAGCGCGTCGGTCGCGTAGTAGAGCGTGCCGCCGTCGGCGAACAGGCTGGCGACCTGGCCGATGCTGGAGGTGGAGGCGACCTGCTTGGTGCCGGCGGCGGTGCCGTCGGTCTTCAGGAGGGTGGGGACGGCGCCGCCGCCGGTTTGTGGGACGGCGGGCGCGGTGAAGAAGAGCGTGCCGGCGACGTCCGTGAGCTGCGGGGCGAACGCCGCGCTGCCATAGCTGAAGGACGTCACCTGCGCGGTGCCGGCGGTCGTTCCGTCCGACCGCCAGAGGTTGACGGACCGATTCGACGTGATCGAGCCGACCGTGAAATACAGTTTCCCGCCCGACACCGTCAGGTTGGAAACCGTCGGGTCGGAGAAGGTGACGACGTTGAACGACTTGACCAGGCTCGCGCCGCCCGGCGTGCCGTCGGTCCTCCAGAGTTCCGTGACGGTCTGGCTGCGGGTGACGGCGTAGTACAGGGCACCGTTGAAGACGACGGAGGTGTTGCCGCCGGTCGTGTAGTTGTTCGTCGTCTCGGTCAGCGCCAGGTTGCCAAGCGGCACGGCCGACAGCAGCCGGCGAGATTCCAACCGTTCGAGACAGTATCGTCGGGAAGCGTGTTGACCCACTTGGACTCCCTCTTCTGGATGTGGAACGACGTAAATCTATCACAACCGCCGAAGTTTTGATACCAATTACCGCGGGTCGCGTGAAACTGTCACCGCCCTGGCGCATCTTTTATAGTTATGCCCGCCGACACGAACCGACCCGCCCCCGAGCGTCCGATCCCGCTACCGATGGCCCTTGGCGTGATGACCGCCATATTGGTTGGCGGGGGCGCGCTGATCTGGCGGTTCGCCTACCGCCCGCCGCTGGCACCCAACGCGATCCACACGGTCGCCCCGACCGCCGATAATCCCCGAGTCGCCGGCGGGCCGGGCGTCGTGTTCGCCGCCGCGGGGGACGCCGCGCAGAAGATCAACCCCGTGCAGGCCGCCGCGGAAGCAGACTTGCCCAACGGCATCCACACTCGCCCCGGCGGCGAAGTCCTGATCAAGTCGGGCGATGCTTACGTCCGCCTCATTCCCGCCGCCGGTGGCAAGCCCGCCCGGCAGGCGTTCGGTTACTTCACGCTTCCCGAGACCGAGTGGGAGCACGGCTACCTGACGCAGGGCGTCCGGCGCTTGCTCACGCAGGACGATTTCGCGAAGGAACTCGCCCTGACGGACGATCAGCGGGTCCGCCTGGAGAAGCTGCCCGCCGCCCCGTCGATCAAGTGGGCCGACGCCGAGCGCGACCGCCTGCTCACGCTATACAACGACGCCAAGGCGCGCGGCGAGGTCGTCGCCGCGCTCGGCGCCTACGCCGCACAAAAACGCGCGGCCGATCAGAAGATCATGACGGAGCGCGTCAAGGGAATCCGCGCGATCCTGAGCGAAAAGCAACTCGCCCGCATCAACCCCATTCCCCGCTGGCCGCTTACGGCGGCGACGCCGGCTTCCGCGCCGTCAATACCCGATCGTGCCCCGCGTGATCCTTAATCACCCGTACGTCTTCCCAGCCCGGATACTGTCCCGCCACCTCGACGGCGAGTTTGCCCTGGTCGAAAGCGATCTCCAGGAAGATCCGGCCGCCCGGGTTCAGACGTTCGAGTCCTTCGGCGAGGATGCGGCGGTGCAGGGTCAGGCCGTCCGGGCCGCCGTCGAGCGCGGTGATCGGCTCGTAATCGCGCACGCTGCGGTCCAGCGATTCGATCTGCGGCGTCGGGATGTAGGGCGGGTTGGAGACGATCAGGTCGAATGGCTGCGGGTCGACGATCGTCGCCAGCGGCGCGAACAAATCCCCCTCCAGGATCGTCAACCGGCCGGTCAGGCCGAGGCGTTCGACGTTCTTGCGTGCGACGGCGGCGGCGGCGGGGCTGATTTCGGTCGCCAGCACGACGGCGTTCTTCAGGCTGTGCGCCACCGCCGCCGCGATACAGCCGCTACCGGTGCAGAGGTCCAGCACGCGCGGGGCGTCGAGCACCATCTGGCGGCGGACGGTCTGGATGACGTTTTCGACCAGCGTCTCGGTGTCGGGGCGCGGGATCAGCACGTCGCGCGTGACCTCGAATTCGAGGTTGAAGAAGTGGCCGCGCCCGGTGAGGTAGGCGATCGGCTCGTGTTCCCCGGCGCGCGTCACCAGGTCGCGCATGCGGCCGCGGTCGCCATCGGTGAGTTCCCGTTCGTAATCGGTGTAGAGCTTGATTCGCGGCACGCCCAGGACGTGCGCGAGGAGAAGTTCGGCGGAAAGGCGCGGCGCGTCCACCCCTTTGCGTGTGAAGAACCCGCTGGTCCATTCGAGCGTTTTACGGACCGTCCATGGGCCGTCCTGTGCCATCGTCCGGGCCATTCTAAAGGATGGGCCGGCCTGTCGATAGCTCGCGCCGGCCGCGCCGCATTAGAAGAATGCCACGCGTTTTCTACTTGACCGCCGATCGATTGGCGGTTTGGATCGTCTATTCAAATAGTCTGTCTTACCCACCCGAGGTCCTCATGAAACGCTCAGCCGGCATCGTTTGGATTGGCACAGCCGCCGCCGTCACACTCGCCCTGGTCATCTCCGCCACCCGCGCCGCCGACGGCAACAAGAAGTCGGTCGAGCAACTCGCCAAGGAAGGTTACTGGGGCGAGCCCAATACGTGGACGGAGCACAGCAAGCTCCTCGGTCAGGCCGCCCCCGCCCTCGATTTGACCGATTGGCACGGCACGCCGGTCAAGGCCGCCGACATCAAGAACAAGATCGTCGTCGTCGATTTCTGGGCCACGTGGTGCGGTCCCTGCAAGCGCGCGGTTCCGCATAACAACGAGCTGGCGAAGAAATACGCCGACAAGGGCGTCGCCGTGGTCGGCGCCTGCGGGGGCGGGCAGGAAGAGCGCATGAACGCCGTCGTGGACGAGACGAAAATGGAATATCCCACGGGCAAGGCGAACGAGCAGACCACCAAGGCTTGGGGTGTGCAATGGTGGCCCCACTATGTGGTGGTGGACCGCAAGGGGAAGATCCGCGCCGTCGGCATCAAGCCGGACTACGTCGAAAAGGTGATCGAAGCTCTCATGGAAGAGGATGCCAACGTCCACTGATCGCGGTCGCACGGCCCGGGCCGGTACCTCATTTTTCACGACCTGCGGGGCAACTCTTTGGTCGTTCGATCGTCTATAAGATGCCGTCCGATCGCGGACGACGTACGCGCGGGATTCGACTTGGGACACGGAGTGATTATGCGGTTGGGAAAAAAGGCGGCCTTGGGGTGGCTTATCTGCGGAACGGTGGCGGGGGGGGCGGTTTACTCGCAGACGCCGGCGACGACCAACAAACCTTTAACCAAGACCGCCGCCGGTGGCACCGCCGCCAGCCGCGCCAAGGCATCGCTCGAGCCGCTCCTCCAGCAGGGCGCCGATGCGCTGGCGGCGGAGCAGTACCAGCCAGCCCGGGCGGCGTTTCTCGACGCGATCGCGATCGACCCGCGGAGCGTGAAGGCGCATCACGGCCTGGCGCTCTGCATGGTCGCACAGAAGGAAGTGGCCAAGGCGGCCGCCGAACTCGACAAGGCGGTCAACATGACCCCGACGCCGGACCGCGCCCTGGTGCTGAACGCCATGGCGTGCGGCATGGCGACGCACGCGCACATGCGGGCCGCCAAGTTGGCGAAGGATTACCTGACGGCGCACCCGAAGGAGCTGGACGAGCCGATGGTCAACGCGCTGGGGACGGCGCTGAGCGCGGCCACGGATGCCGAGCGGAAGAACCGCTTCTTCACCGACTGCGCCTCGTTCTACCTGATCGCGAACCAGCGGCTGGAGGCGGCGCGGCCGGGGTACAAGCGGTTCGGTTCGGACTGGCTGCCGGCGCGCGATGCCGACGCCAAGACCGCGGCCATCGCCGCCAAGCAGAAGCAGCTCGACACGCTCTCGCAGGCGATCGCGACCGCCGAGGAGCGTCTGGCGCCGGCGGAAAAGGAGCTGGAGCACCAGAAGTTTCTCCTGACGCGCGGCGAGCCGGCGGGCAACTATTACATCACGCGGGCGCAGAACGCGTACGACTCGGCGTTGGCGGCCGTCAACTCCGCCCAGGAGCGGTACGACGCGGTCGCGAGCAGCATCGAGAACCCGAAGTTTCCCGCCGAGGTGCAGATGGTCGCGATGGACGCGACGACCGCCCCGCCGGTGACGACGAGCGTGACCGTCACCGTCGCCAGCGCCGAGACCGTCAAGACGATCGAGATGAAGCCCAAGGCGCGCGCGTCGCGGTCCAAGCCGGTGGAGAAGACGGCGACGGAGGCGCCAACGCCGCCGGCGGAGATCACGCTCGAGCCCCCCAAGCCGGCGGTCGCGCGGAAGGTGCGGATCACGCAATACGCGGCGGCGTTCCCCGTCGCCACCGATCTGGTGGTGACGAGTTCGGCGATCGTGGACGAAGGGATCACGCTGCAATTGCAGGCGACGGACGGCCGGCCAATGGAGGCGAAGCTGGTTCGCAAGGACGACACGCTCGGACTTGCGCTGCTCCGCGTCGAAGGA